>LKGT01001535.1_pt2 | contig 13619 bp, 15 predicted proteins | sample 503861 | NCBI WGS metagenome assembly LKGT01 (sample SAMN04113194, study PRJNA297058) | marine sediment metagenome | biome: marine benthic biome; feature: marine benthic feature; material: marine sediment; isolation source: sediment sample collected at the water-sediment interface from the South......
CCTGTGCCAAGAATCYTCGCCKWCTTCAGATAATAGCCGTCTGGYRTCGCATTTCCCGAGGTCTCCACAATTTCWGACTTRCCCAGGGAGCCGGACAGATACCAGCTGCCGGCAGCCSCAAGGAGYAGCRCCACRAATCCWARAATGCCGCGCGCCGACATCGGATTCARCCCTTGYYRTTCYGCCGGGCGTGGAGWAYSAGGTCACAAACTTCCCTGACCGCGCCGAAKCCGCCYGCWCTGGCGGTCGTGTAATCRSTTTCGGCCTTGACGTCATCATGTGCGTTACTGACGGCGACGGAAAAACCGACTCGGCGCAGGAGCGGCAGATCGGGCACGTCATCGCCCACATACACGGCTTGTGCGTCACTTATGCCCAGTTCGGTGACGAGCGTCTCAAACGCCGCCACTTTATCGGATTTTCCCTGTATGACGTATCGCACGCCGAGTTCGGCCATGCGCTGGTCAACGGCCGCCGATTGACGACCACTGATAACGGCAACCACCAGGCCGGCCTCGAGCAGCTGCCTGACACCGAAACCATCGTGCGTATGAAAGGCCTTGGACTCGAYGCCATCGTTTGACAAATAAAAACGGCCGTCYGTAAAGACGCCGTCWATGTCGAATGCCACCAGGCGYACGCCGGCAAGCGTTTGGTCCCGAGCGYTCACATCACSCCTGCTCTGAACARATCATGAATRTTCAGTGCRCCGATCAGACGGTTTTCATCATCGGTGACAAGCAGCCCTGTTATTTTGTGTTCTTCCATGACGCGTACAGCTTCCGCGGCGAGAATATCCGGCCCGGTTACCTTACATTCGCGGTGCATGACCGACTTCATTATTGTCTTGTGAACGTCAATGCCCGCGTCCAGTGCGCGACGCAAATCGCCGTCGGTGAAAATGCCGAGCAGGTGCTTATCCTTATCGACAACGGCTGTCATGCCAAGACTCTTTTGCGTCATTTCCACGAGGCCGTCGCTGAGATGGGCGTCAACACCGACTGACGGGATTTCATCACCACCGTGCATGACGTCTGCCACACGCAAGAAAAGGCGCTTGCCGAGGCTGCCGCTGGGATGCGACAACGCAAAGTCTTCCGCAGTGAAGCCACGGCTTTGCAAAAGGGCGACCGCGAGCGCGTCGCCCATTGCGAGCGTTGCTGTCGTACTTGCAGTTGGCGCGAGGTTCAATGGGCAGGCTTCCTCAGCCACGCTGACGTCGAGGTGGGCATCGGCTGCCTTCGCGAGGGTCGATCCAAGCTTGCCGGTCATGGCAATCAGCTTTACACCCATCCGCTTGATCAATGGCAGTATTGTTACGATTTCCTCGGTTTCTCCTGAGTAGGACACTGCCAGGAGCAAATCATTCGGTGTAATCATTCCCAGGTCGCCGTGGCTCGCTTCGGCAGGATGAACGAAAAATGATGGCGTGCCAGTACTCGCGAGYGTTGCGCCAATTTTTCTGCCAATGTGCCCKGACTTACCCATGCCGGTAACAACGACCCGGCCACTGGTTGCGAGRCAMAGGGMGCAGGCGGYCGCAAAAGACYCATCAAGCCGGGATTTCAGCTGCTCGACGGCRCGYGATTCGATATCRAGCACCTGCCTTGCYAGCGCMAGGAGTTCGTCGGGTTTCAGGTCTGGGGGCAAATTGGCTCCRGYAAATGTAGTTGGTGGTCCAACAAGGACCGAGCCACCAGTCTAAACGTTTTGCACTATCACAAACGCGATAAAGGCGAGATATGCAACTAAAAGTGCGCCGCCCTCGAGCCGGGAGATATGCCCTTTACCGTCGTAGTCATAGGTCATGGCAAACAGGGCCAGCGTGAAGGCCACCAGGACGAATATGTGCTGGGACAGCACAGACTCGGGTAATTTCGCAGGCTCGATGACCGCTGCGATGCCGATCACWGCCAGCAAATTGAAAATATTCGAWCCGACKATRGTRCCCAGTGCCAGTCCATACTCGCCTTTCAGSGCRCTGACCATRGATACGGCGAGTTCRGGCAGGCTGGTGGCCAGGGCRACCAGTAYGATGCCGATAACCAGCTCGGTGACMCCCAGYGCATGAGCGATSTYGATTGCGGCGTCCACCAGCARTTCYGCGCCGACMAGCAGCGCAGCCAGRCCGATGACMAGCCAGAATATGGCCAYTCGCRTGCTSACGTGSWGAGGAATTTCYGCCTCATATTCCGCKKTYATCGGATCGCTTGCCGATGASCGGAAACCGAGCCGGGTCAACCAGATCATCACGATRAWCAAACCRGTCAGGAGCACMAGCCCGTCGAYACGGCTCAGGTAGGWATCGAGAAACAGGGCTACGGTGAGAAGYGTYACYGCCAGCAGCGCCGGCATTTCACGTCGCAGCGTYGCGGATGTCAWCTCGATYGGCCTTAWCAGGGCGACGCTGCCCAGCACMAGCCCKATATTGGCAATGTTCGAACCGATGGCRKTGCCTACCGCCAGGTCCGTTTCYCCCCGGAWYGCGGCRAYGATGGATACCAGCACTTCCGGCGCCGAGGTGGCRAATGCCACAATGGTCAGGCCGATGAGCAGCGGCGCTACRCCAAGGTTTCTCGCGSTSGCCGCGGCACCGTAGACCAGCCGRTCGGCCCCCCAGATCAGGAGSAGCAGGCCRACRATAAGTTCAGCAAARKWGCCARGCATATTTCAGATGTTYTGATYASTATTGTCATAGCGGCYYGCGGKCAATYCAGACCAGCAGTCCGCGCTATTTGKTACCRGAACCCGGCTATTCGCAAAARCGGCCCGGGACRCCAATAATACACAATCAGCAAWGCGTGTTGGRCTGCYTCSCGGTTTTGTTAAACTGCGCGAYCCAGGGCYACTCGTGAACAACWGAAATTATGGATCCATCAGAGATCGCCGCACTGATCGAAGCCGGTCTGCCGAACGCCAGCGTYASGGTGCAGACTGACGACAACACGCACTTCGAGGCCATAGTKGTGGCGGAAGCRTTCGACGGCAAGCGTCCGATGCAGCGYCATCAGYTGATATATGAATGCCTGGGMACGCTRATGGGCAATGAAATCCAYGCACTRTCGATTCGYGCACACACGCCGGGGGAATGGAGCAAACTGGAGTCGGCGGGTCAGGCCTGATACGGCATTGGACAAATTACTCATACGCGGAGGCACCCGGCTCGAAGGAGAGATTTCGATATCGGGTGCGAAAAACGCAACTTTGCCTATTCTGGCTGGCACCTTGCTCACAGCGGATACAGTGACCATAGGTAATGTGCCCCACCTGAATGACGTAACGACGATTATTGCGCTCCTGCAGAGTATGGGCGCGATGGTGACCATCGATGACAAACTCAATATTGAAGTGGACGCCAGCAATATCAGTGAACGCTGCGCGCCGTACGAGCTCGTCAAAACGATGCGGGCATCTATCCTGGTGCTCGGGCCGCTGGTCAGCCGATTCGGTGAGGCCGACGTGTCGCTGCCGGGTGGTTGTGCTATCGGCGCGAGACCGGTCAATCTGCACGTGCAGGGACTCCAGGCGATGGGCGCCGACGTCAAAGTGGAAAACGGATTCATCAGGGCAAGGGCTGACCGCCTCAAGGGCACACACATCGTGTTCGACATAGTCACGGTCACCGGTACTGAAAACCTGATGATGGCGGCTGTACTTGCCGATGGCGAGACAGTCCTCGAAAACGCTGCGCGGGAGCCTGAGGTCAGTGATCTCGCGGATTTTCTGAATATGATGGGCGCGAAAATCACGGGTGCCGGCAGCAGCACGATCCGGATTGAGGGCGTCGATGAGGTTCGCGGGACCGCCTACGAAGTGTTGCCTGACCGGATTGAAACCGGCACCTATCTTGTCGCGGCGGCAATGACTGGCGGCAAGGTGCGGCTAAAACGGACGTCTCCGGACTGTCTCGAGGCCGTGCTCGTCAAACTGCAGGAAGCGGGTGCATCAATCGCAGTTGGCGATGACTGGATAGAACTCGATATGACCGGCAAACGGCCGCAGGCGGTCGACATTCGTACTTTGCCGTATCCTGCCTTCCCGACCGATATGCAGGCACAGTTCTGTGCGATGAACGCAACGGCTGAAGGTGTTGGCACCGTCACGGAAACCATATTCGAAAACCGGTTTCAACATGTGCTCGAGCTGCAACGTATGGGCGCCGACATTCGGATCGAAGGCAACATGGCGATATCGACGGGGGTCGAACGATTGACTGCCGCGCCCGTCATGGCGACTGATCTTCGCGCGTCAGCCGGACTGGTCCTGGCCGGCCTCGCAGCCGAGGGAGAAACCGTGGTCGATCGAATCTATCATGTTGACCGAGGCTACGAACGCATCGAGGAAAAACTGAATCAACTGGGGGCATCCATTCGCCGGGTGCCCGGCTAGGAAGCGGTGCCGGTGTTCGGTTTCTTCGGTTCTCAGTCCAAGAACCGAAGAAACCGAACATCGGCACCTGAGCCGATTGAATTGATGAGCGAATTTCAGCGTTCGCGCCGGCGCTCACCAGCCAGCATCGACGCCGTGAATCGACGCCCGTTTCGCCAGCCCACCAGATCGACCGTATCGCCCGGGCGCAAACCAGCCACAAGCAAGCGTGCTTGCTGTCCGCTACGTATGGGTTCACCGTTGATCGAGAGAATCACATCGTTCCGCCTGAGCCCGGCTGCGGCTGCCGGACCGCCCTCGTAAACGCGAGACAGCAGAATGCCGACGTTCGATTCCAGTCCCAGTGCTTGAAATTCGGCCCGGGTGAGGTCGTCAGGCTCAACACCAAGCCAGCCTCGAATAACCCTGCCGTTTTTCTTGATCTCTTCCACAACGCCTCGAACGAGATCGACAGGAATCGCGAAACTTATGCCGGCCGTACCGGCATCCTGTGCCAGCACTGCTGTATTGATGCCGACAAGCTGCCCCGAAGTATTCACGAGCGCGCCGCCGGAGTTGCCCTCGTTGATCGCTGCGTCGGTCTGAATAAAGTTTTCGAATGTCGACAGGCCGAGAAGGCCGCGCCCTGTTGCACTCACGATTCCCTGCGTGACCGTCATGCTCAGGCCGTAGGGGTTACCAATCGCAAGCACGACATCGCCGATTCGGAGCTGGTCAGATCGGCCCAGCGGCATGGCCGGCAATGTACCGAGATCGACTTTCAGGAGCGCGAGATCGGTCTCCGCATCATAGCCGACGAGTTGCGGATTGGCGATTCGCCCATCCGACATTTGCACACGAATCTCTGCAGCATCGCGGACAACGTGCCAGTTTGTGACCAGATATCCCTCGGGGTCGATGACCACCGCTGAGCCGAGGTTGGTGTTCAGTCGAAAGCGGCTTCGCGCATCGGGTGTGGCGCTGGTCGGGACGAGTCGCTTTGCATAAACGTTCGCGACCGCCGGCGCACTGATGTCAACTGCGTCGGCATAGGAGATGGCCTTACCGGAGCTTTTTTCGCCGTTGCCGTCGACGATCGGCAGCCATTGCGGCCGGATCAGGACCACGAGAAACGCGGCAGCCAAACCGACTATTACGGACTGCAACAGAAAAATCAGAGCCGATTTGAGTCGCGCCACACGACATCCTTGGATCACGTTGGATCATTGGGGAACTGCATACGTTTCCCGGCCAGCGCCTAGCCAATTCTGAGCGGCCGCGTGTATAATGCGCCACTGGTTCCGCACCCAGCCCGGATTCGACCGTCATCCTGACGGCAAAAAGGGTCTGCTGCAAATCTACCAGTTTTCGGGCAAAGCAAAAAACGACCGCCCTAGGTCGGCGTAAGGGAGTGCCGTTATGACCGATGACGTTGACCGCAACAGACGTCATTTTCTAGCTGTTGCCACCGCCGTAACCGGAGGTGCAGGCATTACGCTTGCCGCAATACCGTTCATTGCTTCATTGAAGCCTAGCGCGCGTGCAGAGGCAAAGGGGGCGCCGGTTGAAGTCGCTGTTGGCTCACTCGAGCCCGGTGAGATGATTCGTGTCATTTGGCGTGGCAGGCTGGTGTTTATCCTCAGGCGCTCGGAGGACATGCTGGCAAGACTGCCGAAGGTCACCGAATTTCTCGATGATCCGGATTCTCTTAATCCGGAGCAGCAACCGAACTTCGCTGTCAATGAATATCGTTCGCTTAAGCGCGAATTCCTGGTCGTCGAAGGTTCCTGTACCCATTTGGGCTGCGCGCCACTTGAACAATTCGAGGTCGGACCGGCCGCAGATTGGTTTGGTGGTTTCTTTTGTCCATGTCATGGCTCGAAATTCGACCTTGCCGGTCGTGTGTACAAAGGTGTGCCCGCGCCGACGAACCTGCGGGTGCCGCCATACAGGTTTATCCAGAATAACGTCATCATGCTTGGTGTCGAATCGGGGGCAGCGTAATGGCGCGCATCGAATCTGAAATCGGGGCCCCAAAAGGCGGGTTAATAAAGTGGATTGACGATCGTTTTCCGCTGACGAAAGTCATCAAAGAACACGCTACCGAGTATTACGGGCCAAAGAACTTCAATTTCTGGTACTTCTTCGGCGTCCTCGGTTTTATTGTGCTGGTTATTCAACTGGTCACCGGTATTTTTCTGACGATGAGCTACAAGCCGTCAGCGGCGGAGGCTTTTGCCTCCGTGGAATACATCATGCGGGACGTCGAATTCGGCTGGTTGATCCGCTATATGCATTCGACCGGAGCGTCGGCGTTTTTCATCGTTGTGTATCTCCACATGTATCGAGCCATGCTGTATGGGTCGTATAAAAAGCCGMGGGAGYTGRTCTGGATTAYCGGCATGYTGATCTTTTACGYGCTGATGGCCGAGGCGTTCGCGGGTTACCTGTTACCCTGGGGCCAGATGTCCTATTGGGGAGCACAGGTCATTATTTCGCTGTTYGGCGCGATTCCGGTGATTGGCGATACGCTGGTTGAATATATTCGCGGCGACTACTCGATTTCGGACATCACGTTGAATCGCTTCTTCGCACTSCATGTARTCGCMTTRCCRWTGGYTATGATCGCCCTYGTCTWTKTTCATATYGTTGCCTTGCATAAAGTGGGYTCAGGCAATCCGGACGGAAACGAGATCAMGGACCWCAAAGGGMCCGATGGTGTTCCTCTGGACGGCGTCGCGTTTCATCCRTAYGACACGAGCAAGGAYCTGGTYGCGATCATTGTTTTCTTGATATTCTTTTKCGCCGTCGTCTTTTTCGCCCCSGARATGGGTGGTTATTTTCTTGAATACGCAAACTTTGATCCCGCAAAYATTCGCGTAACRCCKGAACACATCCAGCCAGCCTGGTATTTCACACCGTWTTACGCGATGTTGCGCGCAGTGCCRGACAAGTTGCTCGGCGCAATGACRATGGCAGCGGGGGTAGTGCTGCCGCTGTTCCTGCCCTGGCTTGACCGATCCCGCGTCARATCGATCCGTTACCGCGGCTGGCTTTACAAGTTGGCGCTCGCCATYTTCACCATCAGTTTTCTGGTGCTTGCGTGGCTGGGGACGCAGCCCGCCACCGGGATTTTCGTGATGATGGCGCGAGTTTTTACAACACTGTATTTCGGGTTTTTTCTTTTGATGCCCTACTACACCGTAATAGACAAGACCAAACCGGTGCCTGAGAGGGTTGTCTGGCATGGATAGGTCCGGCAGCGTCGTGAAGCTGATGTTATCGATGCTGCTCCTGGTGTGTGCGAGCACTCTTGCTGCGAAAGATAGCGCCATCGAAATGTTGCCGGCAAATAATAATGTTGCCGACATCGCATCATTACAGCGCGGCGCTCGAAATTTCATGAATTATTGCTCCGGCTGTCACTCGGCAAAGTATGTACGTTTCAACAGGATGGGCAGGGACCTGGGACTCACCGAAGATCAATTGATCGAAAATCTGATGTTCAATGCCGAGACGCCCCACGATACGATTCAGCGAACGATGCGGGACGATGACGCTACACGATGGTTTGGTAATCCGCCGCCAGATCTCTCGGTGGTTCCACGCAGTCGGGGAATAAACTACGTATTTAATTTCCTGCAAAGCTTCTATGTGGATCCGGATAGTCCTACAGGCGTGGACAACATCTTGCTGCATGGAACGAGCATGCCCAACATTCTCTGGGAGCTGCAGGGCTATCAGAAAGCGATATTTGTAGAACACGCAGTAGAAGGGGGGGGCGGGACTGAATTGGTATTTGAAAGATTCGAGCCAATCAGCGAAGGGAGCATGTCAGCCGATGAGTTTCAATCGTTTGTTCGCGATACCGTCAATTTTCTGGATTACATGAGTGAGCCGGTGCAATTGAGGAGACGTGCTATCGGGATATGGGTACTGATGTTTTTGGGCGTATTCCTCATCCTTGCAGTGATGCTCAAGAAACAAATTTGGAAAGACATTTCCTRAGCTGAGKCCGTATCAAGYWTATATGACGGYAGAAAWCACCGACGACATTAGTCTGCACCTCCGGRGTACCGAATYATGGCAKTAATTGCCAACCGACGATCCTTAATGACCTTGTATTCAAGGCCGACATGCATYCATAGTCACCGCACGCGTTTGGTACTRGCCGAGAAGAACATCAATATCGACATTGCRAATGTCGMMGGCCCTGATTTGCCCGAGGACCTGATGGACCTGAATCCATACCACACGGTGCCAACGCTGGTGGAYMGGGATCTYGTCCTTTAYGATTCTCGAGTCATCATTGAATATCTCGACGAAAGGTTTCCGCATCCGCCGTTGATGCCGGTCGATCCAGTTACGCGTGCGCAGTTTCGGCTGGCYCAGTTTCGCATCGAAAAYGACTGGTACCGGCTTGCTGAGCAATTTGAGATCGATGGTGAGCGCAAGCTGGCCAGTAAGCCGCGGAAAATGCTGACGGAGAGCATTCTTGCCAGCGTTGACCTGTTCGGGGCGAAGCAATACTTCCTGAGTGATGATTTTTCTCTGGTCGATTGCAGCATCGCTCCGATACTTTGGCGTCTGCCAGTGTATGGCATCGAGCTTCGATCGCAAGCCGAGCCGATTGAACGATATATGAAACGTGTGTTTAGCAGACGCTCGTTTCAGGAGAGCCTGACTGAGTTAGAGCAGGAAATGCGCATGTAGACCAGTCAGGCGCAACGAGATCCGGCCACAGACCGGACCCTCGTGCAATCTGCGGGCCGCAAACTGATAAGATCGACGCTGTGACGAATCCCAGCCGATCAAAGAGACCCTATTTGGTTCGTGCCATGCATGAATGGATGGGCGACAACGGCCACACACCGCATATCGTCGTCGATGCGTCCATTGATGGGGTTACCGTACCGAGTGAACATGTCAAAGACGGCAAGATCATTTTGAACATCAGTCATTCGGCTGCGCACAACCTCAAACTGACCAATGACGCCGTCAGCTTTCGCGCACGCTTCAGCGGCGTGCCGTTCGATGTCTGGGTGCCGGTGGGTTCGGTTCTCGGGATCTACGCCAAGGAGACCGGCCAGGGAATGATTTTTTCGCATGGTGCCGACCAACCTGAGCCCCCGGATCCCGCGGATAAAGAGGTGGAGCGGCTTGCGCGCGCGCATTTGAGAGTCGTGAAATAGGCTAAGAAAAAGGAATCTGACGCCTTATTTTACTCCGGCCGGAAAGCGTCTCTTATCCATCTTAGCGTCGTCTGATCTCCTGACTGGTCCAGCCCGACGACGTCAAATCTCACAGCACAGCTGCTGTATTGTGGGTAGCGACCGAGAAAGGCGGCGGCCGTCCTGATGATTTTACGCTGCTTGTGCGGATCAACTGAGCCTGCAGCTGATGTAAACCGGTTCTGATTGCGAAACCGCACTTCGGCGAAAACCAGGCAGTCACCATCCAGCATGACGAGGTCTATTTCCCCCATTCGACAGCGAAAGTTTGTTGCAATTTCCTCAAGGCCCTTGTCCCGGAGGTGATCCAGTGCAAGCTTTTCCGCCTGGCGGCCTACCGATCCGGTATCGGTTCTTGCCATTTGCGCTCCGGATCTGTCGCAGACTCGTCGCGTAGTTCCTGCAACACGGTTTCGAACTCACTGACTTGCGGTAGCGCAACCGGCTCGCCGCGCTGGAACTGAGCCCAGGCAAGCCGTCGGTGCACACGACCATCGGAATCGAGATACAGGCGTCCTGTCGCACCGTCCATTTCGTCCATCGGTGAGGTGCGGGAACCGAACAATTGGGCGACCAGGTGGTAGGCGTCGTAACCCATGGCATGCAGCCGGCCCAGCCGTCGTTCAGCCGGCCAGTATTCACTGTAAAGTCCGGGCAGATCCGCGATCCAGGCATGTGGAGAAATTACCCATGGCGTATCGGCGAACATGAGGCCGTTCAGATCGGCATTGGACCGGCCATCCATCGAATATATGAAGGATGTCGAATAGACGGACAGTTCACCGGAATAGTGGAATTTCAGTTGCGATTTGATCATACGTCCGACCGGCGCACTGGCTGCCAGAAAGACAAAGTCCGCATCCTGTCTCCGGCGCGGATCGAACTGCAGAGGCCCGCCGATATTTGCCCGTAGCCTGCGGTACCGACTGACGCTTTGCGAGAGCGCCATCAGACCTTCTATTTCGACTGAGAAATCCTGATTGGATGGCTGGTAACTTCGATAGTCGAGCAGGGTGCCGCCGAACGCCTCGAGTTCGGTCGAGAAGCTGGTCAACACACGCCGCCCCCACTCGTTATTTGGTACGAGCGCGACAGCGCGCTTGTTGCCGTCGGCCATCGCCCGTCGTGCAGCAGATGCCGCTTCGTCTTCCGGCGCCAGTGCAAACTGAAATAGCCCCGGAGGCGCCAGGTAATCATCCGGCAAAAAGTTCAGCGTCAGTACGGGCACCGGCAGCAGGAGTTCGCGCGCCAGGTCGTTCACATTGCGTCTCAACAGGGGGCCGACGACGAACTCTGCGCCCTCGTCGACAGCCAGGGTGTAAGCCTGCCTGGCACCGCCGGTTTCATTGACGTCATATACGCGGATCTGTTGTGCATCCTGCAGTCCCGCTACGGCAGAGAAATAGGCGCCAAAGAAACCGTTCTGAATAGCCTTGCCCGCCGTCGCATTGCTGCCGGATAAGGGCAGCAACAAAGCAATCTGCCGCGGGAAATCCAGGAGATCACTATCTGGCAGCTCGAGCTCCGACAGGATGGCAATTGCCGGGTGATCGACATTGTTTTCTTGCCAGCGTATGACGCCGTTGGACCAGCCAACACCCTGCTGGCCGGTGGAAGCAGCCAGCGCGCCAAGTGTCAGCCAGGCCTGAGTCTCGGGATCGATTTCGATCTCGGCCGCTGATCTCAAAGTCTCGAGGTCGCTGACGAGCAATCCCTGCCAGAGGCGTTTGCGATTAAGGAGAATGCTGTCGTCGTCGTCGAGCCAGGCTTCTCTCTGTGTGAGCAACCTGATTGCATGAGAGGGATCGCGTTTCTGAAACCAGGCATCTGCGCGCAGGGCTTCGACGCGTGCCCGGTATGAGGTCGGCAATGCCAGGCGACTCATCGGTTCCAGCAAATTCAAGGCGTTGTCCGGCTGCCCATCCCACAAAGCAAGCGTCGCAGCGTTCGCGCTCCATAGCCATAGTAATTCGCCGGACACGGGAGCCGGGACTTCGCGCAATGCATTTCGGGCACGACGCGCGTCACCGGCGTTAAGCCATTGCTCGACGGCAAGCAGTGTCAGGCGATCACGCTCCCGGCCAGTAGCTTTTCCCCCGAGGCCGATATAAACCGATGCTGCATCATGGAATTGTCCGTTTTTAGCGAGGCTTTCGGCATGTCTCTCGGTTTGTGCTCCCGGCCAGCGGGAGAAATCCGGGGTCGCGCAGCCGCCGGCCAGCAATAAAACGGCAAGCAAAGCAAAGCCACGGCGAAATCCCCGTCTTTTCAGGACTGTCATGCCACTTGCCTGACCATGGCCTTAGCGGGCAGGATGTCATACAGATTCGATTTCCGGTAATTCATTTACAAATGGCCAGAGGGTGTAACGGGATTGGACAGCGGTACGCTATTCGTGGTTGCAACGCCAATTGGCAATCGTGAGGACCTGACGCCACGTGCGCGCCGAATTCTCGGCGATGTAGACCTCATCGCTGCCGAGGATACCCGGCACACGGGGCGATTGCTATCGCATTTCGGCATCAATACCCGACAAATCGCGCTTCACGATCACAACGAAGAAGTCACCGTGCCTAAATTGATCTCCGCTTTGAAAGAAGGGAAGTCCATCGCACTTGTCAGCGATGCGGGAACGCCGCTCATCAGCGACCCCGGCTATCGCGTTGTCTGCGCCGCGCACGCTGAGAAAATACCGGTCTCCCCTGTGCCCGGCGCCAGCGCTGTTACTGCTGCACTTTCTGTTGCGGGCCTGGCGACCGACAGGTTTTGCTTCGAAGGCTTCTTGCCGAACAAGAAAGTCGCGCGCATGAACAAGCTGCGAAAACTTTGTGACGAGACGCGCACGATCGTTTTTTACGAGTCGGTACACCGAATCAAAGAGATGCTCAAGGATCTTGATGAAGTCCTGGGTGCCGGGCGAAACGCCTTTATCGGCCGTGAACTCAGCAAGTTGCATGAACAGTGCGTATCCGCAACGCTCGGAGATCTGCAAGACATGCTGGCAGACGGACAGATTGCGATGAAAGGTGAATTTGTTCTTGTGGTCGAAGGAAACCGAAACCCCGACACGGAGGTCGCGACAATCAATATCAGTCAGCTGATCGAAGAGATTTCGGCCGCGTTGCCGGCTAATCAGGCAGTCGATCTTGTATCGTCACTCTCGGGTCGCCGGCGAAATGAGATATATCGCCTGATGCTCGCCCAGCGCGGTGAGGACGACGACCCCTGATATGACTATTGCGCCCGTTGCCGCAATAACAGCCGCGGTCAGACCCTTGGCACCCAGACTGAGCACCAACCCTTAACGTTGACGAGTTTGCCGACAAATATCTGGCACGGCCGCCACTCATCGCCCTCAATGCCTACCAGCTGAGCGCAATTTGCACAGGTCTGATCTGCTGCGGGCTGCGGTCGTGAGGCAGGATCCACGAYGCTTGCGTCATGCGTGTACTTCAGCGCCTGGGCCACCGGATCGTCCTCCGTAATTTTCGGCAAGTCCTGCGCCTGTGCGTTGCCTCCCGGACGAACAAAACAGCCGGCAGCTGCGACTGCCGATAATTGTATGAACTGGCGTCTCGCAATCTTGCTCAATGGAGTCTCCTTCGATAATGTAATAGGTGCGGAATCTGAGCCGGCGTAAACGATATAGATTAGCTTTCGATCCGCTGATTATATCGAACAAAGCTTAACGGCAAATGAACACCTGTGTTGGGCCGGCCGACGAGGCTGCTGTGTTGTCCGCCTAGTGATGTACCGGAAGAGCAGCGCCCTCTCCAAAAAACACAATCCTTGTCAGAAAAGTATAGTCGGCTTCAATCACCATCAGTACGATGAGCACGCACAAAGCCACCGGCGGGCCCAGAATAACCATCTTCAGCGCGAGTCGCTCCCAGGCCATGTGCATGAAAATGCCGACGATGAATCCTGCCTTGAGGAACATGAACAAGAGAATCAGGGACCAGCGCATTAAACCCTGGAAATCCAGGTAGTCCACCATGTAAGAGAAAAAACTGAATACAA
>LKGT01007328.1_pt1 | contig 13599 bp, 13 predicted proteins | sample 503861 | NCBI WGS metagenome assembly LKGT01 (sample SAMN04113194, study PRJNA297058) | marine sediment metagenome | biome: marine benthic biome; feature: marine benthic feature; material: marine sediment; isolation source: sediment sample collected at the water-sediment interface from the South......
CACCAGCGTCGAAGTCGAGCCATACAAAAGCTTTTCCATTTCCACGGCTTCCGGGCTGCCAGTCTTACGCCCTCTGATCTGTGACCGCACCCTTTCGCGAACTTCTTCCGGCACCCGGCCGCGAACCAGGTCGGCGAACTGCCGGATAAATTCTTCCTGTTCCTCCGCTCTGGCGGCCATGAGGGTAAACAGCTCCTCAAATTGATCGAGAATGAGCACAATCGGTTTTAGAGCGTTTTCCTCGGTTGGCCGCAATCCATAAAAGGATTCCCACAGGGTCGGTTTTTGCCAATCTTCGGGAAGCTGAAGCTTCTGTTCTGCGGCTTCGCTTTTGATGCAGTCGTAGAGTGCGGTGATGGGTGAGAGTTCTTCAGGAGTGTTAAAAATTCGTGCCCGCACCGGCAGGTAGTGCAGCTCGCGAAAGGCCTCTTTTAAGCCGGCGTTGATCAGCGAGGTTTTGCCGTCGCCGGACTTGCCAAAAAGAACGGTGATGTTTTCCGCAAGGACTCTATCCGTGAGCTCATTAATTTCCTTCTTGCGGCCAAAGAAGAGTTGGCGGTCGACCGGATCATCTTTGAAATAATCCAGACCAGGGAATGCCCATTGTACGTCTTTCTCAACCATCCGGCTTTTCCTTCTTATAACTGCGGTCTAATTCTCGCAGAAACTCAAGTGCATCACAATTGTATACCGATATATTTTTGCGGCCCAATAGAGCACCATGCTTTCCCACTCCGTCTCGGCGTCATTTCCAGCCGGGGTCATCTCTCCTTTGAAGGCGTCTTCCCGGCGGACCTCGAAGAGCAGCAGCCCACCRTCCGGCATGGCGTCYCGCGCGTTGACCGCCAGGTTGACCAAGATCTGTTCGAGCTGGGTGCGGTCGGCCGTGACGGCGTCCAGATCCCGGGCCAATCTGGTCTCCACCGTGATGTGTTCGCCGATCAGCCGGCCGAGCAGCTGGTGGACGTCGCGGACGACGTCGTTCAGATCGACCACCGTGATCTCCAGCGCCTGCCGGCGGCTGAATGCCAGCAGCTGACGGGTCAGCGCTGCCGCCTTTTCGCCCGCGTGCTGGACTTCGAGTGCGTCCGCGTGCAGCGGGTGGCTCGGGTCCGACTGCAGGACGATCGACTTCGTGAGAAGCGTGAGACCCTCGCGAAACTCATCGCCTCCAAAATCGTCGAGCCCTGTCTCCTCGCGGGCTGCGGCGACGAGCGCGTCGGGATCGAGCGTCATGAGGCAATCAAGCGACTTCTAACCAAGGCCCAACAGGATAGCCTGGCCTTGAGGCTTACAAGTCCCGAGGGTAACAACGCAGTAGAACGTTACCGTGAGGTGCTAGCGCTTGACCCGAACAATCAAGAGGCACAGGAAGGTCTGCGTAGCATAGTTAGTCGTTATCTTGAACTGGCAGCGACAGCTCAGGACTTACGACAGTTCGAGAAAGCCCGACAGTATCTCCAAAAAGCAGAGGGCATTCGGCCGGGCGCAGAAGCGATTCCGCGTAGACGTGAGCAGCTGACCGCGAAGGAAACAGAAGTTCGACAAGAGCTGAAAATCCAGCAGCTACTGGCGCAGGCAGAAGAAGATATCAGAGCACTGCGTTTGATCAGTCCCGAAGGGAATAATGCCCAGGAACGCTTGCGGCAGGTGCAGGCATTGGACCCTGGCAACGAGCAGGCTAAAAAGGGTATCGAACAAATCGTCAGCCGCTATGCGCAACTGGCTACCGCCGCGGCGGCGAAGCGTCAGTTCGCAAAGGCCGGAAAATTCCTTGATAATGCCGAGCGTATCGACCCGGATGCGAATGTGGTGCGCCTTGCACGCGCGCGGATCGCGAAAGAAAAGGAAGACGTTGCACGCCGGGCGACCAGACAACGGCAAGCCCGACAGCGGCAAATTCCCGCTCGTCAAGAAGACGCTGCGCGCCGGGCGACCAGAGAGAAACCGGCGCGAGCGGGCAAACCTGTATGGTCACCCCCGCCCGCCTTGCGCGGCCATCAAGACGCTGTCTACGCTGTTGCCTTCTCCCCAGACAGCCGGCTCGTAGCATCGGGGAGTTATGACAAGACGGTCCGGTTATGGGACGTGGCCACCGGGGCGGCAGCACATAGCCTGCGCGGGCACGAGAGGCCGGTACTCTCTGTTGCCTTCTCCCCCGACAGTCGGTTGCTGGCGTCGGGAAGTGACGACAAGACGGTCCGGGTGTGGGATGTGACCACCGGAACGATGCGGCGCAGCCTGGATGGGCACAGGAAGTCGGTGACCTCCGTTGCCTTCTCCCCCGACGGTCGGCTGCTGGCATCGGGGAGTTGGGACAGCACTGTTCGGCTATGGGATGTGGCCACGGGTGCGCAACGGGACACCGTGCGCGGGCACACGAAGCCGGTAACCTCTGTTGCCTTCTCCCCCGACGGTCGAGTGCTGGCGTCGGGGAGTCATGACGGCACTGTCTGGCTCTGGGATGTGGCCACGGGTGTGCAACGAGGCACCGTGCGCGGGCACACGAAGCCGGTGATTTCCGTTGCCTTCTCGCCCGACGGTCGGCTCGGGGCGTCGGCGAGCTGGGATCAGACTGTGCGGCTGTGGCGCAGCCGTTGACCGACCTGGGCCACGATGGCGACGTCGCTAATTGACGAACAGCCAGGCGATTCAAGAATTGGGCCAATGCTAAGGCCGACTTGGCAAGATTGTTGCTGTCACTGAAGACCGCAAGCTACCGGTCTGGGGCCGATTTTAACCGTCGCCTTCCGTCTCTTGGCCACTATGGCCACATGCGAAGTGGACGATCTCTGTGGGTGTCTTCTCGATCGCAATCCCAAGGCTGATCATGCCCTGGCCCTTTAGCAGCATTTGCTCCCGACGCAGGAAAACTTGTTCTTCGTTTCCCACGCGTACGTACGTGCCGTTAGTACTTTTATCGATTATGAAAAATTTGCCGCGCCGGTACTCAACGTGTGCATGTTGCCGCGAGGCACGTTCGCTGTTAACGATGATTTCACAGGGCTGACTACGCCCGAGCGAGACAGACGGATGATCATGGTCAAGTCGTATCTCTTTGTCTCGATGGCGTAATACCAGTTGAATAGAGGGCGGCGGCGCGGCTAGAACGCTTGTAGCCAGGCTGGTCACATCTTCGTGTTGCCAGATCACCTCGAAGATGGCGATCTCTTCCCTTTTACCCTTAACAGGCGTGTAATCAAGAAGGCGTGCGTTAGCGCTTAGTGCCGGCGGTAGTCTCCTGACGGTATTTTGCGTGGTGATGATCTGTCCTTCCTTGGCGAGGGCCGTCATACGGGCTGATATGTTGACTGTGTCGCCGAAGACGTCTCCGGCTTCTTGAATCACTGGCCCGAAGTGGAGGCCCACGCGTATAGCGAGTCGAATTCGCCTACTCGTCTTGCCCTGATCATTTCCTGCCAGCGCCTTCTGCATGCCGATGGCAGCATTCACTGCAGCTTCCGCGTCGGCGAAGGTACACATCACCTCGTCCCCGATTGTCTTGATGACCTCCCCCCCTGATCGTTTGACCTGACCAGTGACGGTGGACAGGCAGGCGGCCACTTGCTTGCGTGCTTTAACGTCGCCTAGCCGCTCGTAAAGAGCGGTGCTGCCGCCGATATCGGCGAACAAGACCACAAGCTTTGATTGTGCCGTGACCATGAGCGTGTTTTACCGATGTCGCAGAATTAGCAGAACCAGCCTGCAGGGCATCATATCTAACGCGATGAGACATGAAAAGCTGTCGCTTACTTCTGGCCGTGATGGTCTTGCTGTGTTGTAGATCGTCGAAAACATCGGTGCTAAAGGCGCCGACGGGACCAACGGGACCAACGGGGCCTAAGGGAGATAAGGGAGATAAGGGCGATAAAGGCTCAGTTGGTATTCCAGGTGAAAAAGGAAGTAAAGGCGGAAACGGCCCTTCAGGAGATAAAGGTGATAAGGGTTCTACAGGGGAACGAGGAACCAAGGGTCCTACCGGTGATAAAGGATCACTTGGTGAAACTGGTGCAAAAGGAGAAAAAGGATTAACTGGTGAAAGCGGTTCTGAGGGAGATAAAGGAACTCAAGGACCTCAAGGAAAACCAGGAGATAAAGGATTAACAGGAGTTCCAGGAGCTCCAGGAGATAAAGGAGAAAAAGGAGCAGTAGGTTCACAAGGAGAAAAAGGTCTTACTGGTACGGCAGGTCCTCCAGGAGATAAAGGACCTATAGGTCCACAGGGCCCACAAGGTCCAAGAGGTCAAGCAGGTGCACCAGGAGAAAAAGGTCCGGCTGGCCCGCAGGGTATTCAAGGCCCACAAGGTGAACGAGGACAATCTGGTACACATGGTCCTCCAGGTGAACAAGGGCCTCGAGGAGAACAAGGTCCTCCAGGAGCTATTGGTCCAAGAGGTCCTCCAGGTCCACCAGGTGAACAAGGCGGAGCTGGAATGTCAGAAGAAAATAAAATACTGTTTAAGGAATTATTACAGATTCTAACTTCTAAAAATATTATCACTACCCAAGAACAAATCAAACTCATGAGTTACTTGTATTAATCATATGTTCAAATACGATTAAAAAGTAGGTAGTAACTGATGAGTCAAAAACCAAATAAAATTGAATTTAAGATGCTGGATTTCGAAAGATTAGAAAATGAATTTGTATCTTTCAAACTAGAAGATGGAACTATTGTTAAAGTCAAAGTTGATTTAGACCGAGTAGGCATTGCAACAAATTTCAATAATCCTGACGGTACCCCTCATTATGCTATTAATACATCCGTWAAATTATCTGTAATTCCAAATAACAGAAAATTCACTGTTGAAAAAACCTCGATTAAAGGAAARCAATCTTCTCCYCCSWSWCAGATGTTTASTTGAAATNTTTMTAAAMYCWTTCNAAATTTNANMWRTKTAATCTKAGWAATTCAGTAAACACTTTCTGCAGATGGTCGTCTGCCTTGTAACCAAGWYRTCTTTCCACATATTGTACATTTGTATTTCCTCCTACGTTTGTAKGTAGGAATTTTTGGYAGAAAYACAATTTCTTGTTTTGTTTTTWYCATACAATACGTRCACCATCTATMYTCAAWTTCTTTTTCCATCWTARMACCTTTTAYTCNAAAAAATTTTTCTCATAACCCACGAGTTTTGATKATGGTTAATACGTCTTCATCYAMCAATAYATGATTGATTCCSACTCTTTGMCCTCCAAACTTTACACTTTTTCCCCAAAYCAGTCCATAYCTAAACTGTTTTTTCATATTTCTATGYAATTTRTTACAGATATCTAAYAYTGTTGARCCCTCYTTTGCTATTAGTGGTTCTTTGAAATCTGTTTCTCCACCTTTAGGCCTCAAGTAGATTCGCATGAAACGAAGTTTTTCATAAATCATATCTTTGAGAACATCCAAATTTTTGTTTGTCTCTGCAGATACTGTAATGTATTCGGATTTGATTTTTGTTTTCAAATCTTTTAGAAATTTATCATCTACCAAATCAATTTTATTGATTACTGTAAGCGCTATGGCATATGTTTTACTTCCAGACAACATATCAACAATTTGATCCGACTCAACATCTTCCCTTATCACAACTCTTGCACTAGTAATTCCATAAACATGAAGAATGTCTTTTAGAAGTTTTTCAGATATTTTCGTTAATTTCACTTGTTGGGCTACTGAAATTCCGCCAATTCCAGTTTTTTCTATTATAATATTTGGTGGTTTTTGGTTTAATCTTATTCCAATATTTGCTAATTCTGTTACTAGAACATCTTCATGAGMTGGTTGAAAMACATCTAACATCAAAAGTACTAAATCYGCACTCCTTGCCACMGMTAGAACTCTTTTTCCTAATCCCTTGCCRCTTGACGCGCCTTTAATAATGCCAGGYAAATCYAATATCTGAATTTTAGCACCACGGTATTCCATCATYCCWGGKACAACWGTAAGAGTTGTAAATTGAAATGCACCTATWGATGAYTTTGCAGAAGTTAATCTATTKAGTAAAGTAGACTTTCCTACGCTTGGCAAACCAATGAAAACAACTGTTGCATCTCCAATTCTCTTAACATCAAAACCATCTGAGACAGTAGTTTTTTTAGATCTTGCCTCTTGATCTCTTTTTAATTTAGCAATTTTTGCTTTTAGTAAACCAACGTGATGTTCTGTGGCTTTATTGATCTTTGTTTGAGCCATCTCATCTTGTATTGCCTTTATTTTTTCAGGAATTCCCATTTAGATCAGCTCATGTTTTGATATTAGAAATAAAAGGGTTTAATGACAAATAGATCTAAAATTCGTAAAGGTTTAATTTAATCTTGACATTTTTTACGGAGCAATTATTATCTGGTTAGAAATATGAGATCTATTGAAACAAAAAACATTTGCTGTTGATATAGATGGWACCATTACTGAAAATGGAATTGGACGAATAAATCTTGACGCATTAAGCACAYTGCGACACCTTACAAAAATTGGTCATAATGTAATTTTTGTTTCAGGRCGCTCCTCYRTAGARGGMTATTTRCTCTCAATATTTGGYGGAACAACACATATTGCTGTAGGTGAAAATGGAGGYTGTATAACTACTGGTCCTAATGAGCATAAATTATTGGGAAGYAAACAAGWATGTTTACAAGCTTTTGACTTTCTAAAATCAAGGATTAACAATGTTAAGGAAAAACAGGTTTTTCCTAGAATGACTGAAGTAGTACTTGAAAGAACATTTGATATAGAATCTGCAAAAAATCTTTTAATTGAGAATAATTTACCTGTGAATCTTTCTGATAGTCAGTATGCTTTTCATATTAATTCAGAGGGAATTGATAAGGCTCTTGGTTTTAAAGAAGTAATGAAAATGTTATCAATTTCTCAAGAAAATGTAATCGCCATTGGAGATAGCGCCACTGATATTCCATTGTTTAAGATAGCACACACTAGTGTGGCCCTTGGAAATTCTTCAGATTTTGTTAAATCACAAGCAAGCTTTAGTGTTTCAGCTAAGTCTGGTGATGGATTAATTGAAGCGCTTGATAAATTAGCCCCAAGACTATTTGAGGTATAGGGTTTGACGTTTAAAATATTACTTGATGAAATCAATTCAAATATTCAAAAAATTATTGAGCAGCTTAACCTCCCTCAAACTTCATTTGTAGTTGAACCTGCAAAATCAAATTTTGGAGATGTAATGTGTAATGTKTCTTTTTTACTTTCWAAGCACCTTAAGAAAAAACCTTATGATGTGGCRCAAATAATTTCAGACAAATATCAACCATTTCTRGGAAAKCTWGTTGAAAAAGTTGAAGCRCATCCATCTGGMTACATTAATTTTTTTGCKRATTATTCTCATCTTAACRGAATCATTCTAAAATCTTCTATSAAGGATAATTATGGTTTTTTGGATTTAGGTCWTAAATCAAAGATTGTTGTAGARCAYACYAGYGTTAATCCAAATAAAGCAYTGCATATAGGWCATGTYMGMAATATCRTTATTGGAGATACARTWGCYCGWATTCTTCGAAAAACTAACTTTGATGTTAGMGTTTTAAATTATGTTGATGATTCAGGCCTTCAAGTTGCAGATATWATTTTAGGTKTTACGMAWTTGRRGYTTTCARAAGARCCTCCAAAAGRMMWAAAGTTTGATCAGTATTRTGGWGAYGAAGTTTATGTTAAAACCACTGAAGAATATTCYTCAAATCCRGATTTGGAGAAWACTCGCCAAAAAATCCTACAAGATTTAGAAGATAGTGATTCAAAAATTGCTAAATTGGGAGATAAAATAACTAGGAAAGTTCTTGCCGCGCAGCTTGACACATGTTGGGAATTATCTGTATTTTATGATTGTCTAAATTTTGAATCACAAATAATTCGTTCTGGATTATGGAAACAAGTATTTGAAAAAATGAAAGAAATGAAATTAGTTGAGCTCCAACAAGAAGGGAAAAATGCAAAATGTTGGATAATTAAAGGAGAAAAAAATGAAGAAGACAAAGTTCTAGTTAGAAGTAATGATACTGCAACATACATTGCAAAAGATATTCCATATGCAGCTTGGAAACTAGGACTGTTACCAGACCCTTTCAATTATACTCAATATCGAATCCAAGATAATGGAAAAATTCTTTGGGAAACAACTTTAGACGTAAGCAAAGAACCAAAACAAGATTTTACTGGAGATAAAGTAATCACAGTAATTGATTCCAGGCAATCCAGATTACAGAAAATCATTACAAAATTAATGTCCCAATTCAAATCAGACAAAAAATCATATGTTCATCTTAGTTATGAGTCAGTTACTCTAAGCTCAGCAGCTGCAAAACAATTGGGAATAGATTCTGGAGGAAAACAAGTTCAGATGTCTGGAAGAAAAGGATTCTATGTTAACGCTGATTCAGTCTTGCAAATGTTAAAAACACAAGCATATCAAGAGACTCGAAAAAGAAATTTRRAMATGAAWSAKGAWGATRTTRAYAARATTGTWMAWCAAATMGTTGTWGGAACACTTCGTTATGAGATGATCAAACAAGATTTAGACAAAATTATTACTTTTGATTTTGTTAAATCATTGAGTTTAGAAGGTGACACTGCACTTTATATCCAATATACTCATGCARGATCTGCTGGAATTTTAGGAAAAGCAGGATTTGACCCTAATTTTGAAACTACTTTTGAATTATTGAAAAATCCTTTTGAAATCTCATTAATTAAAGAAATTGGAAAGTTTGAATTACATATTATAGATGCGGTAAATAATTTTTCGCCGAAAGTCATTGCAAGATATTGTCATATTCTTGCTGTTGCATTTAATGCATTTTATGAACACGTAAAGGTACTTGATGACACAAATGAATCCATAAAAAATGAAAGGTTATGCTTGGTAAAATCATTCCAACTAACTATTCAAAAGGCATTGGAGTTATTGGGAATTTCTACACCCAAACAAATGTAGATTTTTTCTACTCAATATTTTATGGATTAGGTATGGTATGTCCAAGCCGGACATACAAGAGAATAATATCAAAATTCCGTATGAATATTTTATGATTTCAAGCACAAATAAAGCTATTTTAGTACAGGAAATGAACCGTACAAAATTTTGCGCTTACTGTAATTCTGATTTAGATATTAAAGAAGGTGTCATGATTTATGATAAAAATTGGTATCATGATGCATGTTGGGGCGCTTTTGAAATCAAAAATGGAGTAGTTACCAATGACTAGTGTAATAGTTGTCGATGATGATAGAGATACTGTAGAAGTTTTTTGTGAATATTTAGCTATCAAAGACATTAAAGTTCTTGGAAGGGGATATGATGGGCGAACTGCAATTGAATTGTATAAAAAGCATAAACCAGACGTTGTTTTGTTAGACGTTATGATGCCTGACTATGATGGGTTCTATGGTCTTGAACGAATTCGAAAAATAGATCCAGACGCTAAAATTATTATGGTCACAGCTGATTTAACATCTGATACCGAAAAGAAATTGGTTGATCTTAAAGCTTCTGCAATGATTTACAAACCATACGAAATCGATAGTGTTATTGAAACTATTGAAAAGGTCAACAGTGATAATATAGTTTTATCAACTACTCCTTCTAACTAAATATAATAAAAAATTCCTAAATACTATATTGTACGACAATATGTGATTGCCATGAAAATTCTAATCGCCGAAGATGAATCTGACTTACTTTCTCAATACAAGGAATTTTTAGAAAAAAATAACCATGAGGTAATTACTACAACTAATGGAGAAGAATGTCTTTTAGCTTATCGTAAAGTATACGAAAAATGGTTTAAAGAAAAAGATGATGACTCTAGTCCAGATTCTCCTTTTGATGCTTTAATTCTAGATTATCAAATGCCAAAAAAAAATGGACTCGAGACAGCTAAAGAAATCATTTCAATAGTACCAAACCAACGAATAATTTTTGCGTCTGCGTATGTAGAAAATACTCTTCAAGAATCTATTAAAAATCTAAAAAAAATTGTAGAGTTAATGCAAAAACCATTTGAACTTCAAGCATTAGTAGATACTATTGAAGATAAAGAAATTTACTATGAATTAGAAAAATTAAATGTGAATATTCAAAATTTAAAAGAATTAGAGCCAACCCATGCCCAGGTACGAGATTATCTTGATGCATTAAAGAAAATTCAAAAAGGCAGAACCTTCTAAACCATAAAAAAAGTAGCACCATTTTTTTTGCTTCATAAAAATATTCTAAATATTGAATAAATCAGTACGTTATTATCTAAAATATTCAGGCATACTCTATGAATAAAATCAAGAATAATTCATATGTTTTATTTTTTTTTAATAATTCAAAAAAATGGTTAGCCAAAATATCAAAGGAAAAGGAACTACATACTCACATAGGGGTAATTAGTCATTCTAAAGCAATCGGCAAGGAATTTGGTTCTAGATTAATTACAAATAAAGACAAATATGTATATCTTCTTCAACCCACCATTCATGATTTTATTATGAAAATTCATCATGGTACTCAAATCGTCTATCCAAAAGATTTGGGATATATTGCCGCTAGAGCAGGGATTGAAAGTGGCCAGAAAATAGTCGAGATAGGCACTGGTAGTGGTTCACTAACATCGTTTGTTGCAGGAATTGTAAAACCTCGAGGACATGTTTACACATTTGATGTAAATCCAGAATTTATGAAAATAGCGAAAAAAAATATCGAAAAGGTTGGCTTGATAAAATATGTTACAATGAAAAAACTTGATCTTAAAACAATAAAAAAAGTTCCCGTTACAAACGCAGATCTTGTATTAATTGATATTGGAGATCCTTGGACTGTACTTAAACAAGCAAGAAAAATGTTGAAAGGTAGTGGTGGAATATTTGCTATCTGCCCAACCATGAACCAACTTGAAAAACTCACAGCAGCTTTTGTACAAAATGAATTTACTGATATTGAATGTACCGAACACATTTTACGGACAATTGAAGCTAGAGAAGGCAAAACAAGACATTCATTTCAAGGAATTGGTCATACTACTTATCTTGCATATGCTAGAAAAGCATTTTTTGCAAGAGTAAAACTAAAAAAAACAATTAACAAAAAACCTTCATCAAAAACCTAGCAATTTACAAAATAAGACTCATTTTCATCTCAAACTAGGTCTGTACGATTCAAACAAACACATCCTAATACGAATTAAAACAGTATTTTATTTTGACCAAAATTGTCATCCTATAAACTGGATAACGTAGTTTCTGCAAAAGATAGAATATCGTTAGATAAAAAAATTAAAAATTTAGTTAGAGAAAAAGAAAAAATTGAGAAAAACAATCTATCTTTAGTTTTAGATCCTATCACCAAAGAGGATTTAGAGAAACTCAATTTTTCAGAAGATCTAGTGAAATTAAAAGCAATTCAAAGAGAACGTTTGCTTGAAGATCTTTCTACCATACTCAATCATAAAATCAAAGAACTAGAACAAAAAGACCAAGTACTCTCTGAGCTTACAATTGCTCTAGATACTAAAGTAAATCATCTWAMACTAGYMAATATTCAACTAGAAGAAGAAAAGAAACGTTCAGAGRAWYTAAACCWAAATCTWAAGACTRCATTAAAAAAATTAAGTGATACAGAAAAACAAYTAAAAATAGAAAGAGATTGGTTGGCAGAGCAAGTTGAAGTAAAATCCATWGAAGTSCTAAAAACCATTGAACAGCTGATAAAGGCAGAAAARGCCAAAAGTMYTARTTCCTAAACAATTKTTGTAAAGAGAATATTTATTCATCTAAAAAAGTAAAAGACTGTTGGCAGSTATTAYTATTCAATCAAAATTAGTWAAGAAATTCATTCCTGAAAGAAAATTAAAGTCACGAAAAGGAGATAATGGWACTGTACTAATTGTTGGTGGYAGTTATATYTACCACGGAGCTCCAATTCTATCTTCCTTGGCAGCATTACGGGCAGGTKCTGATCTWGTCTATACRTGTGTTCCAAAAATAAATGCACAATCAACAAGATCACTTTCACCAAATCTAATTGTATTACCACTTGTTGATTCAAAACTTACCMGAGGAGCTGCAAACAAACTTTTGGGACAAAYTCCACATGGATTAGATTCAGCTACARTTGGAATGGGTTTGGCAGTTAAGGATATAGAATCCTTACAGACTTTGGTCAAACCTCTCYTAAATCGTGACGTTAGACTTTCTCTTGATGCAAGCGCCTTAGTAAGTGGAATWATYCCTTTGATTTCAAACAAMAATGTTGTAGTAACTCCTCAYGCAGGAGAATTCAAAAGACTGTTTGGAGMAGTACCACCAAATTCTCAAAAAGATAGAATTGCTATRGTAGAAAAAAACGCTAAAAAACAYCAGATTACAATTCTTTTGAAAGGTYCAACTGAYATYATTTCTGATGGAAAGAAAACTTTTCTTAATCCTAMAAAAACTCCTGCAATGACTGTAGGTGGAACTGGYGATGTTTTATCAGGAATTACTGCAGCTTTTCTTGCAMGAAATAGAAATACRTTAGAATCTGCAWCTGCAGCAGCMTTTGTGAATGGTCTTGCAGGTAAAATGGTTCAACGWAAACTAGGATTGCATATGACTGCAACAGATCTAATCGATGYATTACCYRCTATTCTCAAACCMTTTGATCGTATTAGGTGATTATCTTGAAAAAGATATTCAAATTTGTTGATAATAATTTGAATGAKCTAATATCWGAACTACAAAYTCTAATACGYCAACCAAGTGTTTCTGCAAAAAATGAGGGAATWGAARAATGTGCAAAACTAGTTKCAAAAATATTAAAAAAATCWGGAATYAATTCTGAGATTTTACGAATTAAAAARGGAGTCGCTCCRRTTGTWTTTGCMGAGGTTAAATCAAAGAAGAAYCMTCAMAGGACCATTTTATTTTATAACCATTATGACGTCCAACCWGTAGARCCTTTTGAGCTWTGGGATGATGATCCCTTTAGCGGAAAAATTARGGGAAAYAAAATTTTTGGTCGTGGTTCATCAGATGATAARGGYGAATTAATTACTAGAATYAAAGCTGTTGAGGCATTTTTGAAGAYMCARARAGATGTTCCATGTAATGTCAAATTTTTGATWGAAGGAGAAGAAGAAACTGGAAGYGCAAATATTGATAAATATTTAAAAAAATACAAAAAAAAWTTTTCCTGYGATGGGATTATTTGGGAATTTGGATACGTTGATTCTAAAAACAGACCWATYRTSGGYCTCGGAATGAAGGGTTTACTTTATGTAGAATTAATTAAGGAAGAATCAAAAATTGATGCACACTCTAGTCTTGCAGTTATAATTAAAAATCCAGCTTGGAGATTAATAGAAGCTGTCAGCTCGTTACGTGATTCTTCAGGACGAATTCTAATTAAAGACTGGTACAAAGAAGTTGAACCTTTCTCAAAAAAAGACCTTGAACTTCTTAGAGCAGAACCAATAGATGAAAACTCTTTTAAAAAAGAATTTGGAATCAAGGATTTTGTAGGCAAAAAAAGAGGACTCGAACTCAAAAAAGCATTGGCTGGTAGCCCAACTTGTAATATTGCTGGAATGGTTTTTGGATATGTTGGTACAGGTGCAAAAACTGTTTTACCT
>LKGT01000592.1_pt1 | contig 13588 bp, 11 predicted proteins | sample 503861 | NCBI WGS metagenome assembly LKGT01 (sample SAMN04113194, study PRJNA297058) | marine sediment metagenome | biome: marine benthic biome; feature: marine benthic feature; material: marine sediment; isolation source: sediment sample collected at the water-sediment interface from the South......
TGGCTTGCGCCGCCACCGGTTGCGCGGGCGCCGCCGCGGGTTTACCGGCGGCGGGCTTGACCGGCGCCTTGGCCTCCTTCGCCGGGGCTTTCGCCGCCGGCGCCGGGGCTTCGGCCTCGGAAGCCTTGGCCTCGGGCGCCTCGATGCCCTTGACCGCTTCGGCGAGATCGGCCACCGTTTCGCCGTCTTCGAGCAAGAGCGCGATTACCCGATTGACCTTGACCCCTTCGGTGCCGTCGGCGACCAGGATCCGGCCGAGCTTGCCGTCGTCGGCCGCCTCGAGCTCCATGGTCGCCTTGTCGGTCTCGATCTCGGCGATGACCTCGCCGGCGCGGACCWCSTCGCCCTCCCGCTTGAGCCACTTGGTGAGATTGCCTTCGCTCATCGTCGGCGAGAGCGCGGGCATSAGTATCTGGATCGGCATCTCTGTATTTCCCCTYSGGMNACCGGCCGCRAYGWAAGCCCSTGCYACCGCTAAGCGCGGTAACAGACMTCCTTGACGGCGGYGACGATGTCGTCGGACCGCGGCAGGGCGAGCGCTTCGAGATTGGCGGCATAAGSAATCGGCACGTCCGCMGAGGTCACCCGCGCCAGCGGCGCATCGAGTTGGTCGAAGGCGTRYTCCATGAYCGTCGCCGCGATCTCCGATGCGATACCGGCGTARGGCCAGCCTTCCTCGACGGCGACCAGCCGGTGGGTCTTTYGCACCGAAGCGATGATGGTGGTGATGTCGAGMGGCCTGAKCGTCCTGAGGTCGATGACCTCGGCATCGATMCCTTCCGCCGCCAGAGTYTCGGCGGCGCCAAGCGCATGSKCGACCATCAGCGAAAAGGCGGTRATGGTGACRTCGGTTCCCTGGCGCAMCACCCGTGCCTGGCCGATGGGRACGAGGAAGTCCGGATCATCGGGGACCTCGAACTTGCGCCCGTAGAGSATTTCGTTTTCCAGGAACACCACCGGGTTGGGATCGCGGATCGCCGAYTTCAGGAGGCCCTTGGCGTCGTCGGCGGCGTAGGGCGCGATGACCTTGAAACCCGGTACATGGGCGAACCAGCTGGCGAARCACTGGGAGTGYTGCGCSCCGACRCGGGAGGCGGCGCCGTTGGGRCCRCGGAAGACGATGGRACATTGCATCTGSCCGCCCGACATGTAGYGGGTCTTGGCCGCCGAATTGACCATCTGGTCCATGGCCTGCATGGCRAAGTTGAAGGTCATGAACTCGAYGATSGGGCGCAGCCCCRARAAGGCGGCGCCGACACCAAGGCCGGTGAAGCCCTGCTCGGTTATCGGCGTGTCGATGACGCGCCTGGCGCCGAACTCCTCCAGCAGTCCCTGGCTCACCTTGTAGGCGCCCTGGTACTCGGCCACTTCCTCGCCGATCAGCAATACGCTGTCGTCGCGGCGCATCTCCTCGGCCATGGCGTCCCGAAGCGCCTCGCGCACGGTGAGCGTGACGGTGTTCTCGTCAGTCCTTCCTTTGACCGGCGGTGCCGCCTCGGCGGCCGCCGGTTCGGGCATGACGGCGGCGGCAACGGCTCCGGCAACTTCCGCTGCCGCCGGCGCGACGGGCGCGACAGCGGGCGCCTCGGGCCGGGATGGCTGGAATGTCTCGAGCGCGGCCCGGTCCTCGCCTTCGGCGAGAAGCACGGCGATGGGCTGGTTTACCGGCACCGCGTCGGCGCCCTCGGGCACGATGATCCTGCCAAGGACGCCGTCATCGACCGCCTCGATTTCCATGGTCGCCTTGTCGGTCTCGACCTCGGCGATGACGTCGCCGGCGCGGACCTCATCGCCTTCACGTTTCAGCCATTTGGCGAGGACCCCTTCCGTCATGGTGGGGGAAAGGGCCGGCATGAGAACTTCTATCGGCAACTCAGGACCTCCGGGACGTCAACCGCGGGGCAATCGGGCAACGACGCGCGCATGACCCCAGGGAATGGTTGCAAGGCCGTCGGATGTGTCACCCCTTTATGAAGGTTAAGTACTAGGCCTCGACCAGCACGTCGGTATAAAGCTCCGACGCATCGGGTTCAGGATCGTTGGTGGCATACTCGACCGCCTCGGTAACGATTTTCTTCACCCCCCTATCGATATCGCGCAACCGCGCTTCCTCGGCGTAACCGCCGTCGATGATCAGTTTGCCCAGGCTGTCGATAGCATCGTGCTCGGCCCGCACCTTGTTGATCTCGTCCCGCGTCCGGTAACGCGCCGGGTCGGACATCGAATGGCCCCGGTAGCGGTAGGTCTCCATCTGCAGGATGTAGGGGCCCTTGCCGGCGCGGCAATGGGTCACCGCGATGTCGCCGGCGGCCTTGACCGCGAGCACGTCCATGCCGTCCACCCTCCTGCCGGGTATGCCGAACGGCTCGCCGCGGAGATAAAAGTCGGAATTGGCGGTGGCCCGGTCGACCGAGGTACCCATGCCGTACTGATTGTTCTCGATTATGTAGACCACCGGCAGCTTCCACAGCGCCGCCATGTTGAAGGCCTCATAAACCTGCCCCTGGTTGGCGGCGCCGTCGCCGTAATAGGTCAGCGACACGTTGTCGGTGCCGCGATAGCGATGCGCGAAGGCCAATCCGGTGCCAAGCGGCACCGTGGCGCCGACGATGCCGTGGCCGCCGTAGAAATTGTCCTTGGCGCTGAAAAGATGCATCGAGCCGCCCTTGCCGCGGGAATAACCGCTCGCCCGTCCCATCAGCTCGGCCATGATGCGGCGCGGGTCCAGGCCGCTGGCAAGCGCGTGGCCGTGGTCCCGGTAGGCGGTAATCATCGTATCGGCTGGCGTGATCGCCGCCTGCATGCCGACGACCACCGCTTCCTCGCCGATATAGAGGTGGCAAAATCCGGCGATCAGCCCCATGCCGTACAACTGCCCCGCTTTCTCCTCGAAGCGACGAATCAGCAACATGCGGCGGTAATAGGTGAGAAGTTCCTCGGCCGACGCCTTGATCTTTTTCGATCTCGGCGCCTTGGTCCTGCGCTTGGCCTCGGACCGGTTGCGGCCGGCGTTTGCCTTAGCAGCCTTTTCTTTGGGGGCGGTCTTTTCCTCGGGAGGTGCCGTGATAGCGTCCATTGCAGGCCCCTATCCAGTGAGCGGCGGCGCGGCGTCATGAAACATGAAACGCCGGGCGAGTCGGCGGGACAATACACCCCATCATCAAAAAAACGAAAGTCCAAATAAACCTTATATTGCAAATGATTATAAAAAATTAACTAAATTTCCGTTAATAAGGGGTATTTAGGGGCCGTTTGAGGCAATATTCGCAAAGCGGGAGGGGAAAAAAAGACAGAAAATGGCGTTGCCCCGGAAATTCACGAGATAGCCCGGCACACTACCTGAAAATTCTCAAATATTTAATCTACTGCAACGGCTTAGAGCGTTATCTGATTCTCTTGACCCTTCACGCTCCCACACGCCCGGCCYTGATCGCTGGCGTTAGYGACAACGCCGGACCATGCTAAAGTCACCACARCCGGCCMGTMCGACGATCCCGTGTATAAGGCCGGCGGAGGTWGCGATACCACAGGACTTATTTGCCGAWWTCTTGCGCCGCATCGACCCGCTCAGAGTATAGCCAGCCCCAGCATGACAAAGCGGTTACCGTTTGTGCCGCCCAAGTCGGGACAGGTGCGTCTGAAACACGGTCTGAGCGGCGTCATTAGAGATTGCCATGGCCAATAGGCGATCAAAGCAACGGCACCGACCGGAAGCCGTTCAGCAAAACACGTAATGATTGCATATCGAGTGAGCTTGGATTACTATCAGCTTTACAGAATGATGGCATATGGAAGATCCCGGTCAAGGGCCGCTTTAGCTTAGTTTGATTAAGGGGGAGGAAAGTGATGCCGAACAATGATGTTGGCTTCGAAGTCGTCGTCAAACCGGATGAGAGCTCCCGCTCGGTCTATGAGCCAGACGCCTATCCGAGCCTTGAAAATCTCGAGGAATTCCGTAAGAACCCCGGTACCAGCATCAAGGCCGCGCGCAAGTTAGCGAACAACGGCATAACGATCAACCACGTCAGCGATTTTAGTATCTCGGCCTCTTGCCCAGCCGGTAAGTTTGAAGACCTGTTCAGCACGCAAATTTCGGAGCTCCAGCCGCCTGACCGTGACAACATACCTGAAGATTACGTTTTCCGCGCGCCAGAGCAGGGTGCTCCGTTCAGCATCCCCGATACGGACGGGCTCGATCAGCTGATTGATCGCGCCTACATTCAACATGACCCAATCCTGTTCGCTGGGGAACGGCCGGTGCCGCCGTTCTGGGACGACAAGTTTCGGTTACGCGTTCCAGGCGACGTAGCGCAGATCATGAACGCGTCGAGCGTCCATAAACTTGGCATCACTGGCAAAGGTGTCAAGGTGGCGATGTCCGACACCGGTTTTTACCACCATCCCTATTTCAAGGATCAGGAATACAACTTCCTCGCTGTAACCGCACCCGACAGAGTCGACCACACCACTGACCCTCACGGGCACGGCACCGGCGAAAGTGCAAACCTTTTCGCGACGGCGCCGGGTATCAATTTCATCGGCATCAAGATGGGCAATACGACGCTGGCGATTAAAACCGCCACAGATTTTAAGCCCGACATCATGACCAACAGTTGGGGCTATAGTGTCGATGGGCCGCTCCCGGGCATGCCCAATTGGTTGATTCCGCTGCATCTCGCCGTGCTCGACGCGATCAGCCGAGGCATCACTGTGTGCTTCTCGGCCGGAAATGGGCATTACGGCTTCCCAGGAAGCATGCCGGAGGTCATCAGCGTCGGTGGGACAATCGTCGACGAAAACCTGAATTATTCAGCTACCGAATACACCAGCGGATTCGACTCAACGTGGTTTCCCGGTCGCAGCACCCCCGATGTCTGTGGTCTCTGCGGCGTGCCGCCGACCGCGGACTACATCGCCTTGCCAGTGCAGAGCGGTGCCGTGATTGAAAGGGACGGGGGATGGGGCGCGTTCAGCGGAACGTCAGCGTCGTCGCCTATGGTGGCTGGCGTGTGCGCCCTGCTCAAACAAGCGGACGGATCGCTTTCCCCGAACGACATAAAAAACATTCTGAAATTCACGGCACGTGACATCACGGTCGGGCAAAATGCCCATGGTCGCCCAGCGACTCCTGGTCCGGACGGGGCGACGGGTTTCGGTCTGGTCGATGCAAGACGCGCGGTGGATGCCGTGATATAATTACGCTGGGATTCGTATTGCCGCCAACGGGACATCGATTTCGAGGTGAGCCAACCGAATTTGGGCTGCTAGCACGTGTCAATCGTTGAAGAGAACGAAGTCCAGTTCGACGTAACACTGAAAGCACCGGCCGGGACCATTCGGACGGTAAAAACGCTTGAGGCGTTTCGACCGAGCGCCAACACCCTTGTTCATTGCGAACGCTGGTTAAACGCGAACGGAGTCGAAGCCCACTCCAGCGGTTTCGGCCTGTCATGTCAGACGAGCAAAGAAACCTTTGAGGCCTTGTTCCAAGTGGAGCTCAGGCCAGTACTCGATCCAGTTGGCGTCCCCGCATTCGAGTTCGATGGCGATTTGAAAATCCCGGAGGCGATTGCCTCGGATGTTGCGGAAATCACCCTCACCGGACGGCCAGAATATTTCTGATCTGGCGTACCCCGATGCGAAACCAACTAACTGTTTTGCCCTGATACCGTGTTACAGCGGCCTATAGGCCGCTGTTCAGATCCATTTCCACCTTATTTTCCAGCCATCGGGGCTCGGAAGGGCCTCCTGGGGAACGTTTCTCCGATTAACACCCTCAAGCCGCTAGCCGAGGTTCACCTCAAGGCTGCTCTGGTCGAGATCAATTCTTCACTGATCCAAACGTCTGTTAGCTGAACTCGCGCTGTTAGTTGATCAAGCACGATCCTCGTAGCACTCGAGCTCCATCTCAACCAACATCTCGGTTAAAGCGGGACCTAACGCCGCGTAGCGCGGGGGATCGCGTAAATCACGACATCGTTGGGGTGCGCCAGGCCAAGCACGGCGCGGGCCCGTTCCGAGAGCATGTCGGGATCGAGATTGTCCGGCCGGAGCAAAGAGGCGCGCCGCTCCAAGACTCCCCATTCGGCGGAGACGCTATCAAGGGTCTCCCTCGCCTCCTGAACCTGCTGGGTCAGTTTGAGCCAGGCGAAGATTCCCCGGTCCCCCTGAACGGCGTGATAGGCGAAATAGCTGAAGACACAGGCGCCCAACACCGGACCGGCGATATGGCGCGCGCGCTTGCGGACTTCGCTCAGCAGCATCATGGGCGCGATGGAATAACAGGTGATTCGGCGGCGTCAACAGAAAAAATGCTGCTGAATCCGAAATCTATACGGCACTGTTGCAATCCTGACTCAGGCCCGCCGGCCCCTCACCCGGCGGCGGGAACGATCACGAGCCCGAGGGAAGGACCGTCTTGGCGGCATAGCGCGCGGCGGGGCCAAGCATCTCCTCGATGCGGATCAGCCGGTTGTATTTGGCCACACGGTCGGTGCGCGACAGCGAGCCGGTCTTGATCTGACCGCAGTTCGTGGCCACCGCGAGATCGGCGATGGTGGTGTCCTCGGTCTCGCCCGAGCGGTGCGATATGACCGCGCGGTAGGCGGACTTGTGCGCCAGTTCCACCGTCTCCAGGGTCTCCGTCAGGGTGCCGATCTGGTTCACCTTGATGAGGATGGCGTTGGCGACGCCCTCCTTCACGCCGCGCGCCAGACGCTCGGGATGGGTGACGAACAGGTCGTCGCCGACGAGCTGGACCCTGGCGCCGAGTTCAGCCGTCAGCCCGGCCCATCCCTGCCAGTCATCCTCCGCCAGGCCGTCCTCGATGGAGACGATCGGGTAACGAATGATGAGCTCGGCGTAATAGGCGGTCATGCCGGCGGCGTCCAGGGTCTTGCCCTCGCCGGCCAGGTTGTAGCTTCCCTCATCGWAGAACTCGCTCGCCGCGGCATCGAGCGCCAGCACGATGTCCTCGCCAGGAACATAGCCCGCACYCTCGATAGCCTTGRTGATGAAGCCGAGCGCCKCCTCGGCGCCGGCGAGGTCGGGCGCGAACCCTCCTTCATCGCCGACATTGGTGTTGAGGCCCGCGTCCTTCAGTTGGCCGCGAAGGGCGTGGAACACCTCCGYCCCCATGCGCACCGCWTCSGYCARACTCCCGGCCGCGACCGGCATGATCATGAATTCCTGGATGTCGATGGAATTGTCGGCATGSRYSCCGCCGTTGATGATGTTCATCTGCGGCACCGGCAGGGTCCTGGCATGGGTGCCGCCGACATAGGCGTAAAGGGGAAGCCCCGCCTCCTCCGCCGCCGCCTTCGCCACCGCGAGGCTGACGCCGAGGATGGCGTTGGCGCCAAGGCGTCCCTTGTTGGCGGTGCCGTCGAGCTCGACCATGATCGAATCGATCATCACCTGGTCTTCGGCATCGAGGCCCGAGAGGGCATCGAAAATCTCGCCCTCGACGGCGCCGACGGCGACGAGCACGCCCTTGCCGCCATAGCGCTGATCGTCGCCGTCGCGCAGTTCGACCGCCTCATGCGCCCCGGTGGAAGCGCCCGACGGCACCGAGGCGCGGCCGAGGGCGCCCGATTCCAGCACCACGTCGACCTCGACCGTCGGATTGCCCCGTGAATCGAGTATCTCGCGGGCATGGATATCGGTAATGGCTGTCATCGAGTCGCCTTGAACTCAGTGAATTCCGGACTTCGCCAGGGCGTCGAACTCCATCAGGGTCGAGATCAGGGCCSSCATGTCCGCAAGCGGTATCATRTTGGGGCCGTCGGAAGGCGCCCGGTCGGGATCCTCATGGGTTTCCATGAACACGGCCGCGACGCCGACGGCGACGGCGGCGCGGGCCARCACCGGCGCGTATTTGCGCTCGCCGCCGCTSGYSGTGCCYTGSCCGCCCGGCTGCTGSACCGAGTGGGTGGCGTCGAACACCACCGGGYAGCCGGTYTCGGCGAGSACSGGCARSGMCCGCATGTCGSWGAYCAGGGTGTTGTAGCCGAASSWGGCGCCGCGYTCGCACASCAWCACSTYGKYRTTGCCGGCGGCCTYGRCCTTGGCGRCSACGTTYTTCATSTCCCANGGGSSSNAGGAACTGGCCCTTCTTGATRTKGAKSRCGCGKCCSGTCTYKGCCGCSGCSACSAKMAGGTCGGTCTGRCGGCWSAGGAAGGNCGGGNATCTGCAGSACGTCCACSGCCTCGGCSACSRCSGCGCACTGMTNCGGCGCWNTGCACGTCGGTCARYACCGGACAGCCKWSGRMCTCGCGCACCTCGGCCAGGATSGGCAGSCYSTYGKCSAGSCCSAYGCCSCGSKSGCTYKCGYSCGACGTGCGGTTGGCCTTGTCGAACGAGGTCTTGTAGATCAGCCCGATACCGAGCTTGGCCGTGGTCTCGGCCAAGGCGCTCGCCATCTCCAACGCGTGCGACCGGCTCTCGAGCAGGCACGGGCCGGCGATCAGCGCCAGCGGCAGATCGTTGCCGAGTATAACCTCGCCGACACTGACGTGGCGGGGCTTGCTTTGCGGCTTCGGCCGCGGCTCGTTCATCGCCCGCTATCCATGGATCACACCAGACGCGACTTGTTGACGGCCGCCTCGATGAAGGAAGAGAAAAGCGGATGGGGATCGAAGGGCTTGGAGCGTAGCTCGGGGTGGAACTGCACGCCGATGAACCAGGGATGGTCCCGGAGTTCCACGATCTCGGGCAACTCCTTGTCCGGTGACAGGCCGGAAAACATGAGGCCCGCCGATTCCAGGTCTTCCTGGTAATTGATGTTCACCTCATAGCGGTGGCGGTGGCGCTCGCTGATCACCGGGGTATCGTAAATACCGGCCACCCGGCTGTCCGGCGCCAGGTGACATTCATAGGCGCCAAGRCGCATGGTGCCGCCGAGGTTGTCTTCGGCGTTGCGCCGTTCCAGCTCGTCGCCGCGCATCCATTCGGTGAGCAACCCSACCACCGGTTTTTCGGTGGCGCCGAATTCCGTCGACCCGGCGCCACTGATGCCGGCGAGATTGCGCGCCACCTCGATCACCGCCATCTGCATGCCGAAACATATGCCGAAATAGGGCACCTTGTGCTCGCGSGCGAACTTGACCGCCGCGATCTTGCCCTCGGTGCCGCGTTCCCCGAACCCACCGGGCACCAGGATGCCGTTGACGTCGTCCAGTTYCTGCACGGCGCCCTCGGTCTCGAAGATCTCCGCTTCGATCCAGTCGAGATTGACGCGCACGTTGTTGCTGATGCCGCCATGGACCAGCGCTTCGGACAGCGATTTATAGGAATCCTGGAGATGGGTGTACTTGCCGACGACGCCGATCTTGACCTCGCCTTCCGGCGAGCGGACGCGTTCCACGATTTCGATCCAGCGGGAGAGGTCCGGCTGGCGCCCCTGGTCCAGCCCGAAATGGCGGCAGACCAGTTCGTCGAAGCCATGCTCATGGTAGCTGATCGGGACCTGGTAGATGGTATCGACGTCCAGGGCCTGGATCACCGCCTCTTCGCGAACGTTGCAGAACTGGGCGATCTTGCGCCGCTCGGCATAGGGGATTTCCCGGTCGGAGCGGCACAAGAGTCCGTCGGGCTGGATACCGACGGATAACAGTTCCTTCACCGAATGCTGCGTCGGCTTGGTCTTGAGCTCGCCGGCGGTGGCGATGTAGGGCACCAGGGTCAGGTGCACGTACATGGCGCGTTCGCGCCCCACCTCGTTGCCCATCTGGCGGATGGCCTCGAGGAACGGCAGGCTTTCGATGTCGCCGACGGTGCCGCCGATCTCGCACAACAGGAAATCCGCGTCCTCGCAATCCGCCGTAATGAACTCCTTGATGGCGTCGGTGACGTGGGGGATGACCTGCACCGTGGCGCCGAGATAGTCCCCGTGCCTCTCCCGCGCAATTACCGTCGAATAGATGCGGCCGGCGGTGACGTTGTCGCTCTGGCGCGACGCCACGCCGGTGAAGCGTTCGTAATGGCCGAGGTCGAGGTCGGTTTCGGCGCCGTCGTCGGTGACATAGACCTCGCCGTGCTGAAACGGGCTCATGGTCCCCGGATCGACGTTGAGATAGGGATCGAGCTTGCGCAAACGGACCTTGAAGCCGCGGGCCTGCAAGAGCGCCCCCAAGGCCGCGGAAGCCAGTCCCTTGCCAAGCGAGGAAACGACGCCGCCGGTGATAAAGATGAACCGGGTCATCGGCTTCTAGTACTTATTTTCCATAGAAGGGGGATACACCATCAGGGCCGCCCGGACCAAGGGAAAGCGGGGGCGATCCCGACGCCACCTCCGGGTTTCGCGCGGGGCCCCATCAGCGGGCCAGCGGGACGCTGGGAGTTCCCGGCTCGGACGGGCCCGGCTTGATCGGCGCCTCCTGGGCCGGGGTCCCTGCCCCGCCTTCATCCAGGATCGACCGGGGTTTGCGTTCGGCGCTGGCGAGAATCGCCAGCAACAGACTCATGGATACGAACAGTACCGCGATTACCGCCGTCGTCCGGGTCAGAAAATTGGCCGTACCACGGCTCGTCATCAAGCCGCCGCCGCCGCCGATGCCTAGCGCCCCGCCCTCGCTGCGCTGGAGCAAGACCGTGATCACCAGGGCGATGGCGAGACAAAGATGGATAACAAGTAGGATCGTCGTCATGACCGATACAACAAAGCGCCACTCACACAAGCGGCCGGGCCCGATGCCGGCCGGAAAAATTCACACGACCTTTTACCCGCTTCCCGGCAAATCCGCTAGGGACAACTTCGGGCAATGGTCCAGAAATCGTCGGCRTTGAGCGATGCGCCGCCGACGAGGGCCCCGTTGACCTCYTCCAACCCAAGGATTTCCGCCGCGTTGGCGGGATTGACCGAGCCGCCGTAGAGGATCCGCATCACCCCGCCCTCGRCCGAGGCGCCGCCRAGTATCCCACGTATATGGGCGTGAACCGCGGCGATTTCATCCAAACTCGGCGTCAGCCCGGTGCCGATCGCCCATACCGGCTCGTAGGCGACCACCACCTCGGCGGCTCCGGGGCCGTCGGGCAGCGAGCCCGCCAACTGCTTCTCGATCACGCCGAGGGTCTCACCGGCGCCATATTGGGCCTCGGTCTCGCCGATGCAGATGATGGCGCAGAGCCCGGCCCCGAGCGCCGCTTCCGCCTTGGCGCGCACCAGCGCGTCCGTCTCCGAATGGCCGGCGCGGCGCTCCGAATGGCCGACGATGGCGTAACTCGCGCCTGCGTCCTTCAGCATCTCGGCGCTGATATCACCCGTATGGGCGCCCTGGGCGTCGGCATGGCAGTCCTGGCCGCCGGCGGCGATAGGGCTTTGGCTAAGCGCCTCGGCCACCCGCCACAACAGGCTCGCCGGCGGGCAGACGAGAAGATCGCAGGCCGGCGCTTCCTCACCCTTAGCCGAAGCGGCGCGGCGGACGAGCTCGGCGGCAAGGGCGAGGCCATCGCCGCTCAAGCCGTTCATCTTCCAGTTGCCGGCCATCAGAGGCCGGGGGGGATCGGTCATGATTTCCGCTCTATTCCGCTCCTGGGCATCACCCCTGGCGGCCCGCCGAGGCCCGCCGAGGCCCTTAGCGAGGCCTGGTGAGGCGCGAAGCCGCGCCTGTTTATCACATGGCCCGGCCGAATGCCACCGGCAAGCCGGGCCAAGGCTTCGGGGCCATTTCCCGGTTGCGGCGTGCCATCGGCGCTCTTATGATGCCGCGCCGCCCAAAGCCATGGCCGAGGAAGCCTTTGGCGGTGGGTATTGGACGAGTTGGCGGGACCATTCGAATCATGCTCCAGGCCCTTCGCAAACAGACCGGCTCCTGGGTCGTCAAGATCCTGCTCGGACTTCTGATCCTCAGCTTCGCCGTCTGGGGCATCAACGATATCTTCCTGGGTGAACGCGACCCGGTGGTGGCGAAGGTCGGCGGCGTCAAGATCACGAGTTCGGAGCTCAACCGCGAATTCCGCCGCGAGCTCGCCCGCGTCTCCCCCATGTTCGGCGGCCGTCTCGACCGCGAACAGGCGAAGCAGCTGGGTCTTCTCGACGGTGCGCTCGAGGGGCTCATCAACCGGGTAGTGTTCTCCCTCGGGACGCGGGACCTAGGGGTCGCCGTCAGCGAAGAACTGGTTCGCCGGACGATTCGCGCCAACCCGGCCTTTCATGACGACCGCGGCCGGTTCGACCGGCGCCTGTTCGCCAATGTCCTGTTCCAGAACAATTTCACCGAGGACATTTACGTCGCCATGATAAAGGAGGATTTGGCGCGGTCGCAGCTGACCTCGGCGGTGGCCTCCCTGAGCCAGGTGCCGCAAAGATCGGTGGAGACGATCTACCGCTACCGGGCTGAGCGGCGCATCGCCGAGCACGTCCTCGTGCCCGCCGGTTCGGTGACGGGTGTCGGCGTTCCCGATCAGGCCGCCATCGACAAATTCTACAAGGCCCATTCCGGCCGTTACATGGCGCCGGAATACCGCTCCGTGACCTATGTCAGCCTGGATCCGGACAGCCTGGCGGCGGAGGTCCGGGTTTCCGATGACAAGCTGCGCGAGGCATACGAGGCCCGGCGCGACGAGTTCACGGCCCGCGAACGGCGCAAGGTCGATCAGATCGTGTTGACGGACGAGGCGACGGCGCGCCGCGCCCACGGCTTCCTGCTCGACGGCAGGAATTTCCCGACCATCGTCAAGGAGCTTGGCGATGACGAGACCAACCTCATCTCCCTCGGGTGGGTCGAGCGCTCGGATTTGTTGCCCGAGCTCGCCGATCCCACCTTCGCGCTCAAGGATGGAGAGGTCACCGATCCGGTCAAGAGTTCGCTGGGCTGGCACATTCTCCGGGTCACGGCATCCGAGAACACGCGGGTCCGGACCTTCGAGGAGGTGCGCAAGGAGCTTCGCAAGGACMTTGCCCGTGACCTCGCGCTCGAGGGCATCTCGGAATTCGCCAACGGCCTCGAGGATGCCCTTGSCGGCGGCGCCAGCCTCGAAGAGGCGGCGGGCAAGTTCGACCTCAAGGCGGTCAAGATCARAGCGATCGACGGCARGGGACGGACGGCCGAGGGCAAACCGGTGGACGGTCTGGCGCGCGATGGGGCCTTCCTCAAGCTCGCCTTCGCRACGYYCCAGGGCGAGGAAAGCCCSCTGACCGAAACCGAAGCCGGCGGTTATATGATTCTCAGGGTCGACGCCATCACTCGGCCCAAACCCAAACCGATCGAGAGCGTGYGCCAGGGAATCATCACCGCCTGGCAGGCCGAGCAACGCGCCAAGAAGGCGAAGGAGCGGGCCGAGGCCATCCTCAAGCGGGTCACGGCGGGAGAGAAACTCTCCGCCATCGCCGCCGAGGAAAGACTCGCCTTCAAGGTCACGCCGCCTTTCGACCGCACGGGCCAGGACGGCAGGCTCGGCGCCGTGCGCGTGCTGGTCGCCAAGCTGTTCGCTTCCAAGCCGGGCGAGGCGGTGATCGGCGAAACGGCTGGCGGCGCGATCGTCGCCCGGCTTACCGAGGTCAAACCGGCCCAACCGTCAGCGGACAAAAAGACCGTCGATGCGACCCGCGATTCCCTACGCCAGGGCATCGYCASCGNKCKCYTKGMG
>LKGT01003868.1_pt1 | contig 13572 bp, 14 predicted proteins | sample 503861 | NCBI WGS metagenome assembly LKGT01 (sample SAMN04113194, study PRJNA297058) | marine sediment metagenome | biome: marine benthic biome; feature: marine benthic feature; material: marine sediment; isolation source: sediment sample collected at the water-sediment interface from the South......
TTCCTGAGTGCTTTTGAGATCGTATTCATACCTTCGGAATGTCACCGAGCTTTTATCGGAATCAAACACCACGAAGCAGGGGTCCGGGATGCCGTCGCGGGGTTGCCCCAGACTGCCCACATTGATGATGTAGCGGCAATCCGGCTTCAGAGTGTAGTCCCAATGATGCACCGCCCCGCCGTACACCGCTTCCACCGCCCCGCCGGGATGTTGTTCCAGAACCACCGGTTTGTGGGAGTGCCCCAGAAAACACCATTGGGCCTCGAAATGCGGAAAATTTTCCTCCCCGTCGTACTTGTTGTTGACGTAATGCCATTCATTGGGCTCGAAGGGAGAGGAGTGCACCCACAAAATTCCGTTCTGCTCCCTTTGGGTGGGCAGGGAACCGAGGTATTCGATATTGTCTTCGGTCAACGCCTCCCGCGTCCACATGCAGGCTTCATACGCGTAGGGATTGAAATACGAGGTGTCCGTCTTCCCCACCACGGCGTAATCGTGATTGCCTGCCAGCACCACATCCACGTTATCACGCACCCAGTCCACGCACTCGTTGGGGTTGGCATTGTATCCGACGATATCGCCCAGGCACACTTTCTGGTCATGCGGAATGGTTTTGCTGATCTGGATGAACCGCTCCAGGGATTCCAGGTTGCTGTGCAAATCGGAAATAATGAGATACACCATGGGGGAACCGTCGGTTGAAGCCTTATTGATTCAGGCTGGCTTGCGAGATATCGGAATTCAATTCCTTCAGGATGCGGTCAAGGATGCCGTTGATGAAGTTGGGCGAATCCTCACTGCCGAACCGTTTGGCGATTTCCACTGCCTCGTCGATGGCCACCTTGGGCGGCACGGTTGTGCTGTACAGAATCTCCGAGGCCGCCATACGGAGCAGGTTGCGGTCGATCACCGCCATTCGAGAGAGGGTCCAGTTGTCGCTGTATTTTTCGAGGCGCGCGTCGATCGCTTCTTTATGATCGAAAGTATCCTTCAGAATCTCTTCGGTGAACGATTGCACATCTTCGGCGGTAGGGTGGCTTTCCCAGAACAGTTTCAACTGATCCTGAACCTCCCCTTCGTTCATCTCGATGAGATAAAGAAACTGGATCACCAATTCTCTGGATTGCCGCCGTTTGCCCATGGGGATGTCCGCGTCAAAGTTGCTTGTACAGGTTGATCATTTCGATGGCCGCCAGCGCCGTTTCCCAGCCCTTGTTGCCGGATTTGGCTCCGGCGCGCTCGATGGCCTGCTCCAGGTTGTCGGTGGTCAGCACCCCGAACAGTACGGGAATCGACGCCTCCAGGGCCAGAGCACCGATGCCTTTCGCCGCTTCTCCGGCGATATATTCGAAGTGCGGGGTGGCGCCGCGGATCACCGCGCCCAGGCAGAGCACCGCGTGGTATTTCTTTTTGCCGATCATCCGTTTGGCCGCCATGGGAATTTCAAACGCGCCCGGCACCTTCACCACTTCGATGTCCGAGTCTTTCACCCCGTGGCGCACCAGGCAGTCCACCGCGCCGTCCACCAGCCGGCCGGTGATGAAATCGTTGAACCGGCTCACCACGATGCCCACTTTGTGGCCCGCTCCGTTCAAATCCCCTTCAACCGATTTCGGCAATAGTCCGTCCCATTCAGAAAACGTTTTTAATCAGGTGCCCCATCTTGTTCTGCTTGGTTCGGAGGTATTTGATATTGTGTTTTTTCGGTCGCACTTCGATGGGCACCCGTTCCACCATCTCCAGGCCGTAGGCTTCGAGGCCGACGATTTTCCGGGGATTGTTGCTCATGATTCTGATTTTCCCCAACCCGAGGGCGCGCAGAATCTGTGCACCGATGCCGTAATCCCGAAGGTCGGGCTTGAAGCCCAGCTCCGCGTTGGCCTCAACCGTGTCGTGGCCTTCATCCTGAAGCGCGTAGGCTTTCAATTTGTTGAGGATGCCGATGCCGCGTCCCTCCTGGTACAGATAGAGCAAAACCCCTTTCCCTTCCCGTTCGATCATGTTCAACGCCTGCGCCAACTGTTCGCCGCAGTCGCACCGGTGGGACCCGAACACGTCACCGGTCAGGCATTGGGAATGCACCCTCACGAGGGTCGGCTCTTCCGGTTTCAGTTCTCCCTTGACCAGGGTGATATGCACCTGATCGATCAACTTGTTGCGAAACGCGACCACCCTGAACTCGCCGAAGTCGGTCGGCAGTAGGGTGGATGCCACTTCTTCCACGAGGGTTTCGCTGTTTAAGCGGTACTTCATCAGATCCTTGATGGTGATCATCTTAATTTTGTGTTTTTTGACGAATTTGGACAATTGGGGAACCCGCGCCATGGTGCCATCGTCGTTCATGACTTCGCAGATCACGCCGGTCGGTTTCAGACCTGCCAGGCGCGCCATATCGACGGAGCCCTCGGTTTGCCCGGCGCGCACCAGCACGCCGCCTTCCCGCGCGCGCAGGGGAAAGATGTGTCCCGGCATCACCAGATCATACTGCGTCGATTCCGGACCCATGGCCACGGCGATGGTTTTCGCCCGGTCGGCGGCGGAAATGCCGGAAGTGATGCCGTGTTTCGCGTCGATCGAAACGGTAAAGGGCGTGCCGAACTGCGCCTGGTTTTCCTGAACCATCATTGGCAAACCCAACTGCGCGGTCCGCTGTTCGGTCAGCGTCAGGCAGATCAGCCCGCGTCCGTATTTCGCCATGAAGTTGATCGCCTCGGGCGTACACAGCTCTGCGGCGATCATCAGGTCGCCTTCGTTTTCGCGGTCCTCGTCGTCCACGATAACGATCATCTTGCCCTGCTTGACGTCCTCGACGGCCTCATCGATGGTACTGAATGTTTTCGGATGTCTCTTGGTCATACAAAACCCTGCTGTTTTAAAAATTCCATGGAAATCGTGCCGCTTGTTTCAGAGTCCTTGAACAGCGTTTCACACGCGCGAATCACGTATTTCCCAATCATATCACACTCGATATTGACGATATCACCGGTTTTCCGGTCCTTCAGGTTGGTGTGTTCCAGCGTGAACGGGATRATCGATACCGTGAAGCGGCGATCCCGGCAATCGAACACCGTCAGGCTGAYGCCGTCCACTGCMGCGGACCCCTTTTCAATCAGATACGGCRYCAGCTCCGGGGGATGCTCGAACCGGAACAACACCTCMCCMGGTTTTTCTTCAATGCTCACTATCGAAGCCACGTTATCGATGTGGCCTGTCACGAAATGCCCGCTCATTTTCTTGGAAGGCGTGAGGGCGCGTTCCAGATTCACGCGCGACCCTTCCTTCACCTGTTTGAAGCTGGTCCGGCTCAGCGTTTCGGGGGTCATATCGACCGCGAACCAGTGCTCGCCCCGGTCCACCACCGTCAGACAGACGCCGTTGACGGCGATGCTCTCGCCCATCTCAAACCCGGTAAATTGCGGATTCGTGTCCACCCGCATCCGGGCTTGGTGGTCCTTGCGGACCAGGGACGCGACCTTTCCGACTGCTTCTATGATTCCGGTGAACATGATTATAGATATCCCTCCACCATCCAATCGGCACCCACGGGCGTCACCGTGAGGTTTTTAAGGTTCAGCGCCTGCTTCAGGTTGTGAATGCCCGCTCCGCCGACCACGCCGGGTGCCGTATCGCCCCCGATGATCAGCGGCGCCAAAAACAGGACTACTTTATCCACGATTCCTGCCTTCAGGGCACTGGCGTTGAGCCCGCTCCCGGCTTCGATCAGTAGGGAGGTCACCCCCATTCGCCCTAAAATTTTAATCAATTTTTTCAATGAAATATGACCATTTTGATCGGGTAATATCTTAACATCGACCCCGGTTTTGCGGAGCCGGTTGAGCCGGACCGCAGAAGCCCTGGGAGAGGTGACATACACCACCTTTTCCCTAGTGGCACGTTGAAACACCCGCGCGTTCAGGGGAATTTCCCCCCTGCCATCTAGAATAACACGGGCCGGATTGCGGCCCTTGCCCTTTTTGAGGCGCGTGGTCAGCCGCGGGTTGTCCTTGAGCACCGTCCCCGGACCCACCAGAATGGCATCCACCCGGTCCCGCAGACGGTGGACCCTTTCTCTCGCCTCGGGGCCGGTGATCCATTGTGACTGCCCGGTGGCGGTGGCGATTTTGCCGTCCAGCGACAGGGCGGATTTCAGGATCACCCACGGGATTCCCGTTTGGATGTATTTGGCGAACGCCTCATTGAGCTGCCGGCATTGCGGGGTCAACACGCCATTGTGAACCGCGATCCCGGCCTGTTTCAGCCGGCGAATTCCCTTACCCGCCACCCGCGGGTTGGGATCGCGCATGCCGACGTAGACTTCCTTGAGCCCGCTTTCGATCATGGCATCGGTACAGGGCGGGGTCCGGCCCTGGTGGCAACAGGGCTCCAGATTCACGAACATCTGCGCCCCCCTGGCTCTCTTCCCGGCTTTTCGGAGGGCCTCGATCTCGCCGTGCGGACGCCCGGCTTTTTTATGGTAGCCCTCGGCGATCACCCGGCCGTTTTTTACGATAACGGCCCCAACCATGGGGTTGGGCGAGGTTCGGCCGGCCGCTTTTCCGGCCAACTCAGACCCCGGCAGGAGGGATTATTTCCGGTTTAATATTTTGACCATGCGCTGGCGGATGCTGCCGCGCTGATAGACCACCTCGATGCGGCGGTTGATGGCCCGGTTTTCCGCACTGGTGTTGGGGACCTTCGGCCGGAATTCGGCAAATCCTTCGACGGACAGCCGCTCCGGCGGAAACCCGTCGTCGATCATCATGTGAGCCACTTCCGAGGCGCGGAAAGCGGACAGTTCCCAATTGGAGGGATACCTCAGGGTATGAATGGGGGTGTTGTCGGTATGGCCTTCGATCTTGACGTTGTATTGGAACTGTTTCAGCACGTCGAACACCTGGCGCAAGGTTTTACGGCCCTGGGGGGTCATTTCCGCCGATCCGGGAGGAAACAACACCACATCGGAGATGGTGATCACCGCCCCGCGCGGGTCGGAAGAAACGCGGACCTCGCCGGAGAGTTTGTTTTTGAAAACGAATTCCTCAACCTCGGAAATGATATCTTCCATCTCCCGGTTCACCATGGCGCCGACTTCATCGACGGCGTGCACGGTTTTCTCGTCCACCTGGGTCTGAACCTGCTTGACGACATCCAACCCCTGCCGGGTCCCCAGTTCCTCAATCGAGTCGGCTCCCAGCGCTTCCCGCAGGGATTCTTTGATATCCCGCCACTTTTCCTGTTCCACGTTACCGATGGCGAACAGGAGAATGAAGAAGACCATGAGCAGGGTCACCATATCCGCGAAGGTGATGATCCAGGGGGGGACGCCCCGGGATTCCTCAAATTCGAAATCCTCTTCCTCTTCAGTTATTTTTTCGGGTTCGGGCATGGACGCCTTCTTTTCTGGGAGTTCCGGGAACCGGTTTGGGTGCGGGCTTGGGAGCCGGGGTTTGGATCGGCGTTTTTTCCCGTTTCAACTTTTTACCGATGGCGTTCTCCAGAATGTTCTCCAGGGTTTCCTTCATGAACCGGGGATTCACCCCCTTGCGGATAAAAGTGATGCCTTCCAGCACCAGGTCCATTTCCAGAGATTCCGCCGCACTCCGGCGTTTGAGTTTGACGGTCATGGGAATGAACACCAGGTTGGCCAACAGCGCTCCGTAAAACGTGGTGATCAGGGCGACTGCCATTTTGGGGCCGACGGTTTTAACGTCGTCGAGTGCGGACAGCATCTGGATCAACCCGATGAGCGTTCCCACCATTCCGAAGGCGGGGGCGAATTTCCCCATTTCACTCATGATCTGCCATCCGTCGCGGTGTTTCTGCTGGATCTGGCGAATCTCCTTTTTGAGGAGCGTCACCACGGTATTTTCGTCCTTGCCGTCGACGGTGTACTGCAGTCCCCTTCTGAGAAATCCGTTGTCGATCTCATCCAGCCGGGACTCGATGGCCAGCACCCCACCCTTGCGGGCGACACTGCAGATCATCACCATGTTGTCAATCAGATCGTACAAATCGCGCTTTTTGGTTATGAACACCTTGAGGAACAGCCCCATCACCCCAAACAGTTCGTTGATGGGATACGCAACGAGGGTGGCGGCTATGGTCCCGCCCAGCACGATCATCGCCGAAGGCGCACTGATAAACAGTTCCAGTCCGCTGTTCTGCATGATGGAGGCGAGTAGCAGGGCCACGCCGGAAAATATTCCTAATAGGGTTGCAATATCCATAAGGCGATTACGGTTTAACCTTCACTTGACCCGCCACGGGGTCCACGTTGTTGAATTTGAGAATCTGGTTCACCAGGTCCCGGTCCAGCACCGTGCCCTGGCGGAGCAGGTTGATGCCGGACTCGGAATAAATATCCGAAGCCAATTCCATCCCCTCTTTCAGCGCGAACACCGAACAACTGACGACCTTTTCATCGTCGGCAGGGCTCTGGGACCGCGCATACTCCGCAAGAAAGGAAATCACATTTTCGTCGAACCATTTTCCGTTTTGCTTGTCCACCCGCATTAGGACTTCGGAAACGGAACTGTTCGGATGAGCCACCCGGTAATGATCGTAAAAACTGGAGACCGAAAGAATCCGCGATCCCAGGGGAATCTGTTCACCCATCAGGCCGTCAGGTTTTCCGGACCCGTCGACGTTTTCATGCATATGGCGGATAATTTCCGCCACGGGTTCCAGTCCGGGGAATCCTTTGAGAAGCATTTCGGCAACCATCGGATGACTGGTGTGGAACCGGCTTTTACCTTCGTCGAGCGCGTCTTCCACCGATTCGTCGCGCGGCAGGCTGACGATGCCCAGCTCGTGCAGCCGGGCGGCGGTTTTCAGATTCTGGACGGCGTCTCCCGCCAACCCCATCCTCTGCGCGATGAACACCGCAATTTCCGCCACACGCTCCGAGTGACCCCGATGCTGGGACTGGTTGAGCTCGATGATGTTGGTGAGCAGACCGACGGTGGAATCGAACCGCTCGGTCAGTTCCCGGTTCATGGAAGTAATCCGGGTGTTCTGGGATTCCAATTGCGAATTCATGCGTATGATGTCTTTAAGATTGTCGCTCAACCGGCGTTGATCCTCCTGCAGCTCCTGGTTTTTTCCAAGAACGGTTTTGTTGAGATGATCGATGCGAAGAATAAAATTGACGACGAACAGCAGTTCGCCTTTTTTGATGGGCTTGATCAGAAAGGCGTCCGCCCCGGCTTCCTTGGCCTGGATCGCGTAATCTTCATTCTCGTCGTAAGCGGACATGAGAATGACCGTCGCCGGGAGGGCCGACTGGCGAATCTTTTTGCAGAACTCGAAACCGTTGATCCCGGGCATGTGGATGTCGCACATCATGATATCCGGTTTCAGTTCCCGCGCCTGCTGGAGCCCGCGTTCTCCCGACATGGCCTCATGAAACTCGATCACCTGCGGGCCGAGGGCGCTGTCCAGGATTTTTCCCACCACCTTGCCCATTGCGGGATCGTCATCCACAAACAGTAATTTTTTTTTCGTGCGGGTCTCGGTCACTGATGTTTACCGGTACGGTTGAAGGGATGTCAGGGGAATATACCGGCCCTTTCCACAGGCAGGCGCCATCCTGGATCGGGGCCACAACAACTCTCTGGAAGCAGGCGCTATTTTCCTGATTTTGCCTTATTTACTCAGGATAGAAAGGGACCTAAAGCATTGTCAAGTAAAAGTTTATTGCGCTTCGAGGCAGTATCCAAGGCCGTTTAACAGGGCGGGTCCGGCCTCGCTTTGAAAAGGGAAGAACCCGCGTAAGGTCTCTTGGAAACGCGGTTGGGTCCGGATCAGAAATCTTCCGATTCCTCCCGGTCCACTTCCACCAGGGGCCGGGTAGTGCACCGGATGCCGACTCCGGGGTGTCTTTCGGCGGGATCGAAGGCGTTGCGGAAATGGCATTTGGCATGAACCATGTAGTTGAGCCACGATCCGCCCCGGACGATTTTCTGGGTGGTGAACTGGGAAGAATACAACTGCACGCACCATTCCCAGGCGTTGCCGGCCATATCGAAACAGCCGAAGGGAGAGAGGCCTTCTTCGAAATCCGTCACAGGGTTGGTGTGCCCGATCACGAAGTCGGCGGTGTTGCAATGTCCGGTCTGATACCCCATGGCTTCGCCCCAGGGATAATCCCGGCCGTCGGTGCCGCGCGCGGCTTTTTCCCATTCCGTTTCGGTCGGCAACCGGAGGCATGGAGGGCGGACAACAATTCAAGCAGACCGTAAAGAATCCGGGAGTCGCGTTTCTCCCGCTTGAAGAGAGCGCGCGTCAACGTCTCCAGAACCTTGCGGTCATTGTGCTCTAGAACCGCTTCCAGCCGTACCAGGCGGTTCTTGGCAAACTGGGGTTGCGCTTCGGGGCACTGGTATTTCAACAACTGGCCGACCAGCAAACGCCGGTTTTCGGAAACGGTTTCGACCTCGGGCAATACATGGCCCGCCAGAAACAGCGCGCCTTCCTCCAGCAGGATATCCACCAGCGTGTCGGCGGAGGTGGACGTCGCTCCCGCGAAAAACCGGAACAGGTGTTGCCAGGTGTCGTCACGCCCGAATTCCCGCAGAGTGGACTCCCATTCCGCGTCGCGGGCCAGCGCCCGTCCCGCGAAATACTCCTGGAACAGGGGATGACGAAACTCCCAGCGCGTGGGGGTTGACTGGATGAACCGGTCGAAGGGCGCCCGGATGTGACCCTCGGCGTACAGTAGTTTCAAATGGGCGCCGCGCTCTTCAAACAGCTTCAGTTCGAATCCCGTTTCCACCTCCTGCAACCGTTGCCGGTGTCCCTCCCGGAACAATTGCAGGGCAATCTCTTCCAGAGTCTTCAGGCATTGTTGCGTCTCCGCATCGGGCTCCGCCTGTTCCCCGCGAGTCAAACCATGATCGATCCAGGCTGCGAATAGTTGCGTCCGGGAGGTGACGTCTTCCAGTTTTTCGGCGTCGGCCAGGGTCCGGATCATTTTGAGCAGAAAAGGATTTGCAAACAGTTCCGGATAAAACAACTGAAACTTTTCCGCCTGGTTCTTCTTCAACACGGCGGACGGCAGGTAATGGCGGCGCTGCAGATCGCTGACCGGTTGGATGGCGGCGCGGAAGGTCGAGTCCTGCCCCCGCTTGACGATCGCTGTGGTGGCATAGGGCCCGAACCCGACCGGGCGGGTGACGATATAAACGAAGTTATCGCGCAGGACGTCGCCGTCGACCACCACGTCGAAATAAAATTGAAAGCGGTCTTCCGGCAGGAGTTGATCGAACCCGTCGAGCAGAAACAGCATCTGCCCGGTCAACACCAGACGCTTGATGGTGCGCTCCAGCAGGGGTTCGCGGATTTCGAGGTCTGGCTGTTCCTCTTGTTCCTTGAGGACGACCGCCGTGATCTGCCGGTACAGTTCGGGGAAAAATTCCACGAACCCGGTGCCCTCCGGCAGATGCGACAGGTCGAAGTAAACCGCCATGGGATATTCGCCCGGATCTTCCGGCGTCAGGAGCCGCTCCTGGTACACTTTGAGAAAAGTGGTTTTGCCCATGCCGGAATCCGCCTCCAACATAACTTTGGAGGTTTGGACATCCAGCAGGTTCTCGGTGATTTCGCGCGGGTTGTGGAACACTTGCTCCTGCAGGCTCTGGCGATGCTCCACGGGATTCATGTCGAGCAGAACCGGCTCGATGTAAACATCGTTGCCGCGACCTTCGCCCAACTCGGCGTTCAACTCGGCGGTGACCTCCGCCAGCCGGTGCTTGCGGTAGGTGGCGATCACCCATTCCGGCGATTCCTCGGGCCGGACCCGGACCTCGGGGACCTCCCCTTCCGGCCTTAAAATAGGTGTATCCTGGCTTTCACTCATACGTTTTTTTTTATATAATCGGGTTAGGAATCACCCCAGAGTCTATCATATTCACCTTTCCAACCCGAACAAAACACAGCATGATTCCCTTTCATGACGAGAACCCAACGAAAAATTTTCCCCTGCTCACCATCCTGTTGATCGGCGGCAATATCTTCGTGTTTTTCTGGGAGTTTTCCTATCCCGGTCAAACCGCCTCGCTGTTTCTCAACTACGGCCTGGTGCCCTACGAGCTGATGCAATCGCCGATCCAGACCTATCCCAACGTCTTTTCGGCGATGTTCCTGCATGCCGGGTTCCTGCACCTGGGGGGCAATATGCTCTACCTCTGGATCTTCGGCAACAACATTGAGGACGTCCTGGGCAAGGTGCGGTTCATCATGTTTTATCTGGTGTGCGGGGTGATCGCGGCGATGTGCCATGTGTACATGGATTCCGGGTCCCGGGTTCCGATGGTCGGTGCCAGTGGCGCCATTTCCGGAATCCTCGGGGCTTACATGGTGCTGTTTCCGAAAGCGCGGGTGAAGACGCTGGTGTTTCTCGGAATCCTGGTCACCATCATCCGGATACCGGCGGCGATCCTGCTTCTGTTGTGGCTGGGGCTCCAGATCTACAGCAGTATAGCTTCGGGGAACGTCGGGGGTGGCGTGGCGTGGATGGCCCACATCGGAGGTTTCGTGGCGGGAATGATTTTGATTCTTCCATTCAAAGCGTCTCTGCAATCGCCGCAACGAGAGGACTTTTAAATGACCACCAGGGTAACCAGAAGGATGACGACGAGGATCACAAAAAAGATCCACATCACCATAAACACCCCACCTCCCTTAAAACGCGGATAATTGGGAATCGGCGCGGCAACGGCGCCGCAGTGCGGACACCGCTCCTGTCCGCCTTCAATTTCCTTTCCACATTGAGAACACTGGAACGTTTCCATATTAAAAGATTAACACGTTTATTCCACCGCGGACAGATGGATTGCGGTCAGGATTCATCAAACAGATACAGGCGGAGCAGATTCAACGCCGCCTGGGCGGCGCGTTGCTGGTTGCGGACCCGGTCCTGATGCAAGAGGAATCGTTCGCATCGGGTTCCCTGCGGGCCGCTTACCGCGATGAAGGTGAGGCCGACCGGTTTATGAGCCGTGCCGCCGGTGGGCCCGGCGATGCCCGTCACCGAAAGTCCGAATTCGCTTCCCGCTTGTCGCCGGATGCCCTCCGCCATCGCGATGGCCACTTCCGGGCTGACCGCCCCGTGGGCTTCGATCAGCGCCGGATCCACACCCAGCCGGGCCTGCTTCGCTTCATTGCTGTAGGTCACCGCCCCTTCCAGAAAATAGTCCGAACTTCCCGGGACGTTGGTCAGGCGGTGGGCGATCAACCCGCCGGTGCAGGACTCCGCCACCGCCAGCGTCTTTTGGCTTTTCTTTAATAGATTCCCGATGCGGTCTTCCAGGGTTTCGTCGTCGACCGCAAAAATGTGGTGATCGATTTTCTGCCGTAACAGTTTTTCTGCGGCGTCCAGTTTGGCGGCGGTTTCTTGCAAGTCCTTGCCAGTGGCGGTGAATCGGATCCGAACCCCGAGGTGCGAAGGCAGGGAGGCCACCTTCACGTGTTCCTCGAGAAGAGCGACCGGCCCAATCTCCTCCCACAGGGTGGACTCGGGAACCCCGGTGGTCTTCAAAATCCGGTGCTGCATCTTGACGGTTCCCATCGGTTCCAAATGGGGGACGATGTGGGTCTCCAAAAGATATTCGACTTCCAGCGGAACGCCGGGAAGGCAATAGACGCGTCGGCCGTCTTTTTCGAAAAGCAGGCCCGGCGCGGTGCCCTTGGCGTTGTACAGGACGGTGGCCTGTTCCGGCACCTCGGCTTGCAGATAGGCGGCCTGTGGCGTTTCCATTTCGCGCGCCCGGAACAGTTTTTCGATCTGGCGTTTGACTTTCTCRTCCGTCACCMRCGCRGAATCGAACATYYGCGYMAGRACGCSYTTSGTGATGTCGTCGTGCGTCGCGCCCAACCCGCCGGTGAGAATGACGCAATCGACGCGYGCCAGCGCCTGTTGYACGGCATCGGTGATWTCTTCTTCTTCATCGCCCACCGCGACGTGGCGGGTCACGGRAATCCCCAGCCTCTCCAGCCGCCGGGTGATGACGCCGGAGTTGGTGTCCGCCACCAGGCCGGTGATGATCTCGTTGCCGATGACCAGAATTTCGACTTTATATGGATTCGGTTGCATAACGGTYCTTTCCAGCCATGGATTCAGGCCGGCGAAGGRCSSTTTTTCATGGACGCGTGCTCTCCATTGTTATAACCTTGATCGAAATGCAACACAACACGCACCTGTCGACCTTGCCGGTTTTCCACATTGACTCTACGGCCTTTCGCCTGTGTCGTTCCTCTTTTAGACCCTAAAAATTCGATGAATGCATCCACCTCCCCTGGCGCCGAAGCCCTGGTCCGACAAACTTTTCGATGGGACCTGCTGCGCGGTTTTTTTCGCGGCGTACTGACCTCGGGCACGCAAACCTTCGGATTATTCATCGCCATCCGATATTTCGACGCCGATCTGCTTTCCAAATCCCTGATAGGTTCCGCCCCGTTCATGGGAATGCTGTTTTCGCTGTTTCTGTTTCATTATGCGGCCCTGACGAAACTGAAAAAATCCGTGTGCGGCAGTCTGCCGATCGTCTTGTGTGGATTGGTTTTGATGCTGTCAGCCACTGCCAACAGCCTGTGGACCTACACTCTGTGCGTGGTATTGGGGTTCATGCTGTTGACATCCGTCATTCCCTTTCTGACCTCCATTTATCATGACAACTATCCGGCTGATCGGCGCGGTTCTTTGTTTTCCAAAGCGGTGCTGGTCACGGTGCTGGTTTCTRTKSTCTCGGGANTTCTNWGGCTCCTGGGCGATGGACCGGGATCCCGRKTTYTACMRATGGGTTCTGATCGCCCTRGGCGTGGCGGSRCTGGGTAAGGCSTAYGCTATTTGGMRCATGCCSTCTCAARAAATCGAGGRYCACAATCACACCAACCCGTTCRCCCACATGAARCTRGTRGTSCAGGACCGGTCTTTCGGTTACGTTCTGCTGACCTGGTTCATCATGGGCTTCGCMAACYTGTGGGTGCTKCCGTTGCGGGTCGATTACCTCACRTCSAGCACTTAYGGSATCGARGGMTCGGCGTTGTTTGTYGCCACCCTYATAACGGTTGTCCCGGAYATCATGCGGGCYTTTTCRGCCCCGYTGCTGGCRCGGCTGTTCGACCGCATGAATTTCATYGTKYTGCGCATGATCATCAATATYCTYTTCGCRTTSGGCGTCGGCCTGTTCTTCCTGACCAAGRAYCCTTATGTGATCGGTCTCGCCTCAGCGCTGATCGGCATCGCCTTCGGCGGCGGCACGGTGGCGTGGAGCCTGTGGGTCACCAAGTACGCGCCGCCCGGAAAAGTGGCGGCTTATATGTCGGTGCATGTGTTTCTGACCGGGGTGCGGGGAACCCTGGGACCCCTGGTCGGGTTCTGGACGGTCCAGCGCATCGGGGCACCGGCCATCGGGATGGTCTCGTTTGCGATGATGATGCTGGCCACCCTGATGCTGATTCCGGAAATCAAGCACGCGCGGGGCAAGCATATCCCACCGGCGCAGGTTGTCCCCTAGCACGTAGACCGACCAGACATTTCTTGATCTGATTGCGCAAACTTGTTATACAATCGAA
>LKGT01013526.1_pt1 | contig 13564 bp, 11 predicted proteins | sample 503861 | NCBI WGS metagenome assembly LKGT01 (sample SAMN04113194, study PRJNA297058) | marine sediment metagenome | biome: marine benthic biome; feature: marine benthic feature; material: marine sediment; isolation source: sediment sample collected at the water-sediment interface from the South......
GGAGATGCTTTGCCAGCTTACCCGCGCGGATCGATCCGATCGCGTTGTAGGGTGGGAAATACATAGACACGAGCAGTATTCTCAATGCGAGTCTCCATTCTCAATGCGAGTCTCCAGAATGCGCGTGGCCCGCCCGTCGCCTCGCGAACCGACAGGGTGCCGAATATGCTTCACTCGGCTTCAGGCGCCGGAAATTACTCTAAAGGCCTGTGTCATCCGAGGCTGCTTTGCGCTGCATGGTCCAAAATACGCTGACGGCCCGATTCCCGTGCCGCTGTGGACAAGGCCTTCTTCACCACCGCGCCGGTCAATATCATGATCGCAACAAAATGATAGTAAAGATCGAAGAACGCTAGGCCGGCAAAGACCCCGGTTGCCGCGTAGGCCACCAGGCTGACCTGGAGCATGCTGGCCAAGTCCCGTGCCCACACGAGATCTGGATGCCCCCTGGCGCGCCGAAGGATCCGTGAGCCCGTCAAGAAGGCTCCTATGCCCAGCGCCAGGTACAACGCGAATCCGACGAAGCCATGTTCGCCGAGGACCTCGAAATAGATGCTGTGTGGGCTCCGATATCCCGCCGACGATGTCGGATCCACATTGCCGCGAAATGCTCGGAAACCGCCGCCGAGGATCGGCCGCTCGATAGCCAGATCGATCGCGTAGGCCCAGGTATCAAGTCGACCCTGGCCCGACGAATCAATTTGCTCTGCCACGATGGTTTCCATGCGTGCATGCCTCGATTCCGGCATCAAGCCGATCCCCAGGGTCAGTATCACCGCGACCGCGGCCGCCGTCAGAACCCTGTGGCGGGTTTTGAGAACAAGCGCAACCACCAAGACCACCATGCCCAAAAATGCCCCGCGAGAATAGGTGCCGAGAATTGCCAAGAAGCTAAGCGCGATGAGGCCGGCCAAGCCCCAGCGCACCGCGCGGGAGGTTGAAGCAAGCYRCAAGTACCACATCARCGGTATCACCRTGACCAAAGCGAGCCCCAGATCGTTGTTGTCCTGGATGAAGCTGCCCGCCGGTCCAAATACCTGATTTGTACCACCGCCGAGCACAGTGAATAGCCCGCCCTTTAATGCAAAAAACCCGATCGAAAGAACGATGACCCAAACCAGAGCGTTGATCCGTTCCTTGCTCCCGATGAGAGCGAGCGTGATGAAGCCGTTGAAGAGCAGGATCTTTATCGTACGCTCCCACTTGATATACGCTTGGTCGGGATAGAGCGCGAAGAGGGTCGTRAASGAAAYCCAYAGGGTRAAGGCGATTAACAACAGGGTGAYGCCGYTCCASGGCASCCGTTTGGGCTCGCGCGAGATGATCCAGGCCAGAATGGTYGTGGCRCCRAYAAGSARYGCGAAATGAAAGTTGTAGGCGAAWCCCCATGTRARGCGATGCGGGTTCATATAGGAGATCCAGGAAAAGACCAGGACCCCGATGTGCGGCTTGACGAGGATCAGCGGCACGGAGCCGAAAATCGTCAGTGTTAATAATATGTCTCTCATCGGTCTTGGTCTTTGAAGGATCCTAAAGTCGTTAACGGCCCGCGCAAAGAGATACTAGGAGCCTGTCCGAGTAATCGGATATTTTAATGTGGCATGATTGTGTTGGATGTGATTCAACCTGTCCATGTCGAAAAAATTCCGTCCGTGGCAGGTTGATGACGTCCTGCTGTTGCCGCCGTCGGTAACGGATTTTGTGCCGGCGGGGCATTTTTCACACTTTGTGCGCGACTTGGTTCGCGAACAACTGGATCTTTCGGCGATCACCGGGGACTACCCTGAGGCGCGCGGTTATCCGCCTTATGATCCGCGCATGATGACGGCGCTTCTGTTGTACGCCTACTGTCAGGGCGTGTATTCGTCGCGTCGGATGGCGCGGAGCTGCGAGGAACGGCTCGACTTCATGGCGGTGACGGCGATGAACCGGCCGGACTTCCGGACGATTTCCGACTTTCGCAAGCGCCACCTTGCGGCCCTCGGCGGTCTGTTCGTTCAGGTTTTGCGGCTGTGCCGGGCGGCGGGACTGGTGAAGCTGGGGCATGTGGCGTTGGACGGCACCAGGATCAAGGGGAACGCCTCGAAGCACAAGGCGATGAGCTATGGCCGGATGAAGAAGGCGGAAGCCGAGCTTGCCCGGGAGGTTGCCGGTTGGCTTGAGGCGGCGCAAGCGGTGGACATGGAAGAAGACGACCGCTTCGGCGCCGACCGGCGGGGCGACGAGATGCCGGATTGGATGGCGGACAAGGCCAGGCGGCTTGACAGGATCAGGCAGGCGAAGGCGGCCCTGGAAGCCGAGGCGCGGTCCGAGGCCAAGGAAGCGGCCGAGGCCGGCGGGCCGCCCAAGGGAAAGAAGGAGCGCCCGGGGCGCAAGCCGAAGACGCCACCCGGCACGCCCAAGGACAGCGCCCAGCGCAATTTCACCGATGCCGACAGCCGCATCATGAAGACCAAGGACGGCTACATCCAGGGCTACAACGCCCAGGCCGCGGTGGACGCGGCCCATCAGGTGATCGTGGCGCATGGCTTGAGCAACAATGCCAGCGACCAGGAACATCTGGCACCGATGGTGGACGCGATCGAGACCAATACGGGGGGCACGCCGAAGGAGTTCTCGGCCGATGCCGGGTATTGCTCGGAGGCCAACCTGAAAGCCCTCGAGCAGAGGCGGATCAACGCCTATGTGGCGACCGGACGTCAGAAGCACGGTCGGGCGGCGGCGGTGGGTGAACGCCAAGGCGGTGGCGCCAGGGTCGAGGCCATGCGGCGGAAACTCAAACGAGGCGGTTGGCGAAGCCGCTACCGACTGCGCAAGCAGGTGGTCGAGCCCGTGTTCGGACAGATCAAGGAGGCCCGGGGCTTCCGCCGGCTGCTGTTGCGCGGTCTGGGGAAAGTCGGCCATGAATGGAGCCTGGTCTGCACCGCCCACAACCTCCTGAAGCTGGGGATGGCGGCAAAACAGGCGGCCTGAGGGCCGCTTCGAGACGCCAAACGGATATCGCCGTGAAGCTGGACAATTTATCGAGCAGGTCGAGGTCGTCGCCGGCAACCACCGCCCCTTCAGGACACTCAACAGCCGACGACGCCGTTACTCGGACAGGCTCCTAGCTTGTGCATTCCGACCAGGTTTCCGGCCCGGGCCGACTGCAGGTAATAGGTTTCCGCTTTGACAAGATCCGCAGATTCACCAGCGCTGTCGCTATGGATGTCGCCCAGCAACCACATGGACCGGGAATCGCCCGCCGCGGCAACCGCTTTCAGATGCAGGACCGCCCGCTCTATGTCCACCGGGCGCCCCTTGCCGAGGCGATACATCTCGGCGAGCCCTCCGTGGCCGTATTGGCCACCGGCGGATACGGACCTGGCGTAAAAGGTGAAGGCCTTGTCGTAATCGACGGGTGCGCCTTCGCCTGATTCGTATATGGCTCCCAGGCTGTACAAGGCCCAGGGATCGCACTCGGCGGCGCCTTTTTCGTACCAGACGATAGCCTTGCGCATGTCCTTGGGCACGCCATCCCCTTTCCGATAAAGCGCGGCGATATCCGCGGGTTTGTATATCCGGGATTGCGCCGCTTTGCCGAACCACTTGTCCGCCTCGGCGGCATCCTGCGGCACACCGTTGCCCGACGCGTACGCCGTGCCGAGCATGACTTGGGCGCTCGCATCGCCCGCCTGCGCCAGAGGCAGCAAAATCTCAAACGCCGTCTTGAAGTCGCCCCGCGCATAGGCAGCGTGGCCGGCCTCGAAACCGGGCCCGGCCGCGCAGGCTGTCAGGAACCATAAGCCAACCGTAAGAATCAGCCGTTTCTTCATTCCTTTTCCCACCGCACCCAATGAATGCCCGGCGTATTCTCCGTTACACCAAACCTAGAGAACAAGCGACGCGAAATACAACCATTAACACTGCGATTCAAGGACCGGGACGCGAAGGCGTCACGACCCCCGCCGGGGCGATCGTTCCCGCCGCGCGCCCGGCCGGAACGGAGACTGTTCTACCATTACGACGTGCATTGTGATATTGTTCCCGCTCTGCACGTCTAACCTCAGGCCTGCGATGTTGGCACGGTTTCTTGAACGGATTCGGTTTTGGGCCGCCGCGGCGGCCATGGCGGCGGTGGTCGGGGGACTGTCTGCGGTTTTCCCTACGGCCCATGCCGCCGCCAGTCCGGATTTGCTCTGCCCCCGGTCCGCAACCGCCAAGGCGATTGCCGAGCCCGGGCGACTCGTCACCAAGTTCGATCTCACCGTATTCCGCAGCGAATTTGAGAATCGTCAAAAGGTGTTGGATGTCGTCCATAGATGGCCCGGACAGGTCCGCGTTGGTTTTGTCGGCACACCGGACCGGTACAAGTCCTATGTCGGGCGCRTGGTTCGCGATCTCTCGTGCCTGACCGGGCTTCGGACGTACATCCATGAGGAAGGTTCGCGGCCTGTGCCCAATTTTTWTGTGKCCATGWTCACGCGGGACGTCCTTGATGCCTTGGCACGGCAAGAMAACGTCGRCGTCGAATCATTGAAGCAYKTACATTGTAKTGTGRCTCCGGGYCTGGACATTGAYCTACCTGGCCRAMWCAKTACATTCATAWATTTCCTCGACGMCTTCTCCGAGGCYGAGAAGCGCCATTGCCTGGTCAAGATGACGGCGCGGGCGCTCGGCCTGTTYGCCGACTCCGACGTGGTTCAGCCGTCCRTWTTCAGCSCCGAYGGCGCGRAGYTGGACYATCTGCCGATCAACGACAAGATCRTCCTCCGCACCCTTTACGATCCGCGCATCGAGCGGGGCATGAAGCGCGAAGASGCCATGGAGATCGCCCGCSAGATCATCCCCGAGCTGGTCMRKGCCGTGCGCGAACGGGGCGTGGARGCCCTCTATCAGCGYTAGRCCSCYCGCCGGGCGGTCAGAACTTCCACGAAACGCTGAGCGCGCCGAAGCGGTCCGACCGGGACTGRCCCTTGAACTCGCGGGTGCGGAAGGCGTGGGTGAAGGCGATGCGGACCCGGTCGATGACGATGGCGAGGCCGACCGGGAAATCGCCCACCARACGCTCCTTGRKAACGCTGTGGCTGTCGGYGAACGTGTTGCCGTCGAGRAAGATGTTCCTCGCCACCARGCGCSCTTCGGCGCCGGCGAAAAGGTACCAGGCGAACGRCCGYGCGGAGWCGAACGACCCCAGGCCGCTGAGGTTGGGGCGGATGTGGGGCGGGCCGAARTCGACCGACAGYTYCTGGCCCAGGCGCACCGTCMYGCCCACGTTCRCCCCGGTCCAGATGTTCCCCAGGCTGGCCCCGGCATGGGGGATGGCGTCCACTTCCAGGRCGCCGAGCCTGAACGKCGACCGCGGCCGCCATTTGCGCTCGAACASCASGACGATGCCGGGCTCGTTCTTGAGCTGGTTGTCCCAGCCGTTGGCGCGCCCCACCCCGATCACTTCGTGGACCRCRGTCTGCACGTCCTCGGCGAAGGATTGGGGCCCGACGATGCCGAYATCCACTTCCATGGTGTCGAGCACGTCGAATTYCTGGKCGCCTATGGTCTCCGTGTTCGTCGCATGCAGCGACAGCCCCACGTACAGCCATCCCGCATAGGGCCTGTCGTCGGGGACCAGYCCGGCCGTGGAGATATCCTCCGGSGTGTAGATGTTCTGGCCGAGGGYGTAGCCGAYCTGTTTCCTGGYGCCGCCGCCGACRAACCCGTACAGCCAGTCGAGGAATTCGYCCGCCCAGTCGGGGATGAACTTYCCCKTCTCCGACACCCAGGTGAGGCGGSTGCCGTGGGTGTAGTGGCGGTCGGTCCTGGCRAGRCGGTCGTTTTCCAGCTGCAGGGTAAGCGTGCCCCACGGGTCGTGTTCCGCCGCCGGCGCCGCCGGCGCGCTCAACGACAAAGCGAGCAGCGCAATGGCGACCGTTCGGCAAACGCTGACCGGTTTCATGGGCGCCAGCCTAATGTTTCCCGGCACAAAGGGAAGGGGCGAAACGAATTCCGGGGGTTACCGGCCCCGCGCCCGCCGGTGGCGGACCGGGCCGGACTCGCCGGGGCCCTCCGGCCGTGGCCGGGGCGGCCAAGTGTGCTAAGGATTAGGCACCATGGACGTACCGGAAGACGTGCTCGGGGCCATCCGCGAGGCGGCCGGCGCCGGCGGCTGGATCGACGACGCGGACGCGATGGAGCCCTATCTCATCGAGGAGCGGGGGCTTTACCGGGGCACCTGCGCCGCCGTCGTCCGCCCGGCGTCGACGGAGGCCGTGGCCGACGTGGTCCGCCTGTGCGCCCAAGCCGGCGTCTCCATCGTGCCCCAGGGCGGCAACACCGGGCTCGTCGGCGGCGGCGTGCCGGACGGCGGCATCGTGCTGTCGACGGCGCGGCTGGACCGCATCCGCACCGTCGATGCCCTCGACCACACGATGACCGTGGAGGCGGGGTGCGTGCTGGCCGACGTGCAGGCGGCGGCCGGGGAAGCCGGCGCCCTGTTCCCCCTCAGCCTGGCCGCCGAGGGAAGCTGCCGCATCGGCGGCAACATCTCGACCAACGCCGGCGGCGTCGCGGTGCTGCGCTACGGCAACGTCCGCGACCTGGTGCTGGGGCTCGAAGTGGTGCTCCCCGACGGGCGCATTTGGGACGGCCTCCGGTGCCTGCGCAAGGACAACACGGGCTATGACCTGAAGCACCTGTTCATCGGCGCCGAGGGCACCCTGGGCATCATCACGGCCGCCGTGCTTAAACTGTTCCCGCGGCCGCGGGTCAGGGAAACCGCCCTCGCCGGCGCGGCGACGGCGGACGACGTTTTGGAGCTGTTCTCCCGCGCCCGCGCCGCCTGCGGCGACACCCTGACGGCGTTCGAGATGATGGCCCGCATCTGCCTCGACTTCACGATTAAGCACATCCCCGGGGTGACCGACCCGATGGACGCGCCCCACGCCCATTACGCGCTGCTGGAACTGACCAGCCCCAGGGCCGGCGAGGCCCTCGGCGAGGCCCTGGAGGCCGTCCTCGCCAAGGCCCTGGAGGACGGCGTCATCGCCGACGCCGTGATCGCCCGCAGCGAAACCCAGGCCGGGGACCTGTGGCGCATCCGCGAGACCCTGCCCGAGGCCCAGAAACACGAAGGGGGCAGCATCAAGCTGGATGTCGCCGTGCCCGTGTCCCGGGTCGCCGACTTCATCTCCCGGGCGACGCGGCTGGTGGAAGAGGAAGTGCCCGGCATCCGCGCCGTCCCCTTCGGCCACCTGGGCGACGGCAACATCCATTTCAACCTGAGCCAGCCGGAAGGCGCCGACGCCGAGGAGTTCCTTGGCCGGTGGGACCAAATCACGCGGCTCGTCCTGGACCTGGTCGGGGACATGGGCGGCAGCTTCAGCGCCGAGCACGGCATCGGCAGGCTTAAACGGGACGACCTCGGACGCTATAAGTCCGAGGTCGAAGTGGACCTGATGCGGGCGCTCAAGCGCACGTTCGACCCGAAAAACATCATGAACCCGGGCAAGGTGGTGTAATACCAAGGGGCGCTGATCATGACTCCTAGAGATCGTGTAGGCGGCTCGTCGGGCAGGAGGAAAGTCGCCGGCGATGCGGTGCATCGTCAAAACTTTTCGACGCCCTCCGACGGGCCGCCTACGCGACCGCAACGGCGGCTTGCCAAGGCTTTCGGACGGCGTCGCGCACGCTTCGCGATGCCCCGCATCGCCTGGGCGCACGCTTAGGGCCGACAACCTTGGTCAGCCGGCTCGTCGGGCCATGATCGGCGCTCCTTGGTATAAAGGATGCCGGTGCCGCCCGTCCACGGGGGGAGAGGAGAGAGAGGACAAAGCCCATGACCTCGTATGCCGCACCGCTGGCCGACATGCGCTTCGTCATCCGTGAGCTGGCCGGGCTCGATGCCGTGGCCGCCCTGCCCGGCTGCGCCGACGCGACTCCCGATCTGGTGGACGCCATCCTGGAGGAGGCGGCGAAGTTCGGTGGCGAAGTGCTGGCCCCCCTCAACCAGCCCGGTGACCGGCAGGGCTGCGTGTTCGAGAACGGCGTCGTCAGGACCCCCGACGGCTTCGCCGACGCCTACGCCCGTTTCGTCGAAGGCGGGTGGAACGGCGTGCCCTTCGATCCCGAATACGGCGGCCAGGGGCTGCCCTGGCTGGTGTCCACCGCCGTTTCCGAGATCTGGCAAGCGGCCAACATGGCCTTCAGCGTTTGTCCCATGCTCAACCAGGGCGCGGTGGAGCTGATCTCCGCACACGGATTGCCGGAACACAAAGCGCTCTTCCTGCCCAAGATGATCTCCGGCGAGTGGAGCGGCGCCATGGCGCTCACCGAGCCGCAGGCCGGCTCCGACCTGGCGCAGGTGCGCACCAAGGCGGTCCCCGACGGCGATCACTACCGGGTCAGCGGACAGAAGATCTTCATCACCTACGGCGAGCACGACCTGGCCCGCAACATCATCCACATGGTGCTGGCCCGCATCGAGGGCGCGCCGGCCGGGATCAAGGGCATATCGCTTTTCATCATACCGAAGTTCCTCCCCGGCGGGGACGGGACCCTGGGCGAGCGCAACGACCTGCGCTGCGTCTCCATCGAGCACAAGCTGGGCATCCACGCCAGCCCCACCGCGGTCATGTCCTACGGCGACGGCGGCGGCGCCGTCGGCTACCTGGTGGGCGAGGAGAACCGCGGCATCGAATGCATGTTCACCATGATGAACGCCGCCCGCCTGGGCGTCGGCCTGGAGGGCGTGGCCATCGCCGAGCGGGCCTATCAGCAGGCCCGCGCATTCGCCCTGGAACGCATCCAGGGCCGGGCGCTCGGCGGCGGCGGCGCGGACCCGGTGGCCATCGTCGACCACCCGGACGTGCGCCGCATGCTGCTGTCCATGAGGGCGCAGACCGAGGCTACCCGGGCCCTGGCGTATTTCGTCGCCGCCTGCCTGGACATGGCCAAGCGCCACCAGGACGAAAAGGTGCGCCGCCAGCGTCAGACCCTGGTCGACCTGCTCACCCCCGTGGTCAAGGCATGGAGCACGGACACCGGTATCGAGGTCGCCAACACCGGCATCCAGGTCCACGGCGGCATGGGCTACGTGGAAGAGACCGGCGCCGCCCAGCATCTGCGCGACGCCCGCATCGCCGCCATCTACGAGGGAACCAACGGCATCCAGGCCAACGACCTGGTGGGACGCAAGGTGGCGCGCGACAATGGCGCGGGCGCAAACGCCTTCATCGCCATGGTGCGCGAGCTGGACCGGGAACTGGCGGCCGCCCAGGGCGACGACATCGCCGCCATCCGCGCCCGCCTCGCCGGCGGCGCCGACGCCCTCGCCGGGGCGACCCGGTGGCTGGTCGAAACCTACCCTTCCGACCCCCGCACCGTGGCCGCCGGCGCCGTCCATTACCTGCGCCTTCTGGGTATCGTCGCCGGCGGCTGGCTGATGGCGCGGGCCGCCCTGATAGCCGCCGCAAGCCCGGCGGCCGGCGGCGGCGATCCCGACTTCCTGCGCGCCAAGACGGTGTCGGCGCGCTTCTTCGCCGACCAGGTCCTGGTGCAGGCGGGAACGCTGGCCACCGTCTTCACCCAGGGCGCCGCGTTCGTCCGGCACGAGGGCCCCGAGGGGACGTGAGCGCCGACCGGTTGCGTGGCCGGGCCGGTACGGGCGCGACTTCGTGTCCGGTGGAGAAAGATGGCTTTTTGTGCTACTTTCCGTACCGTAGGTGAGGGTTTTCAGGATAGGGGGGGGATGAGATGGCTCGTTCCCCAAGTGGGGGCCACGGCGTACTGGCCCTGATCGCGGCCTTGGTCTTTTTCCTGGTTCTCCTGCCGGCCGGGGCCAAGGACCCCGGGGCCGGGAAGACCGCCGTCCTGCTCGAGATCAAAGGGCCCATCGGGCCCGCCACCAGCGACTACATCGGGCGCGGCCTGGAGAAGGCGCGGGAGCGCGGCGCCCAGGTGGTCATCCTGCGCGTGGACACCCCGGGCGGCCTCGACACCTCCATGCGCGAGATCATCCAGGACATGCTCACCTCGCCCCTTCCCGTGATTGTCTATGTCGCCCCCGGCGGAGCCCGCGCGGCGAGCGCCGGCACGTATATTCTGTATGCGAGCACCGTGGCGGCCATGGCTCCGGGCACCAACCTGGGCGCGGCGACCCCGGTCCAGATCGGCGGCGCGCCGCCGCCGGCCCCCGACAAAGAGAGTGGAGAAGACAAGGGCCGAAAGGAAAACGGCGAAAAAGGAGAAGATTCGGGGAAGACGGAATCGAAACCGGCGAAACCCGCGCCCCACCCGACCATGACCGACAAGGTCCTGAACGATGCCGTGGCCTACATTCGCAGCCTGGCCCAGATGCGCGGCCGCAACGCCGAGTGGGCGGAGAAAGCCGTCACCGAGGCGGCCAGCCTTGCCGCCGAGGAGGCCTTGAAGGCCGGGGTGATCGACCTCGTGGCCGGGGACCTGAAGGAGCTTCTGGCGAAGGTGGACGGACGCAAGGTTACGGTGCTCAACCAGGAAACCGAGCTTCACACGGCCGGGGCCGMCATCGTCGCCATGGAGCCCGAYTGGCGCACCAAGCTGCTGGCCGCCATCACCAATCCCAACSTGGCCTATATCCTGTTGCTCATCGGCGTCTATGGATTGATCTTCGAGTTCRYSAAYCCGGGTTTCGTCGCGCCGGGCGTGATCGGGGCCATAAGCCTGTTTCTGGGCTTGTTCGCGCTTCACCTGCTCCCCATCAATTTCGCCGGCGCCGGGCTTATCCTTCTCGGTCTCGCCTTCATGGTCGCCGAGGCGTTCGTGCCCGCTTTCGGCGCCCTGGGCATCGGCGGCGTGGTCGCCTTCGTCGTCGGCTCGGTAATGTTGCTGGATACCGACATTCCGGGTTACGGCGTATCCTGGCAGGTCATCGCCGCCATCGGCGGAACCACCAGCGCCTTCTTCGCCGTGGTCCTGGTCATGGCCGTGAAGGCGCGGCGGCGGCCGGTGGTGAGCGGAACGGAAGAGCTGATCGGCAGCTACGGGCACGTCGCCGACTGGGCGGACCGCAAGGGCCGCGTCCGGGTGCAGGGTGAGCTTTGGCAGGCCTCCGCSGCGCACACCCTCGAGCCCGGCGCGCGGGTCCGCATCGCCGCGATAGACGGTCTGGCCCTCACSGTRMTGCCSGCGGACGAAAAAAATGAGGAGGAGGATCATGATTGAGCTTTACGCGTATAYGGCCGTCGCCGTCTTCGTCCTGGCGCTGGTCGNCTTTNTCCRTCAAGATTCTGCGCGAGTACGAGCGCGCGGTCGTTTTTCTTCTCGGCCGCTTCTGGAAGGTGAAGGGTCCGGGCCTGATCATCATCGTGCCCCTGATCCAGCAGATGGTGCGGGTGGACCTGCGCATCGTCGTCCTCGACGTGCCCACGCAGGACGTGATTTCCCGCGACAACGTCTCCGTCCAGGTCAACGCCGTCGTSTATTACCGGGTCATCGACGCGCAAAGGGCCATCATCCAGGTCGAGAACTTCCGCGTCGCCACCAGCCAGCTTGCCCAGACCACCCTGCGCTCGGTCCTCGGCCAGCACGAACTCGAYGAGATGCTGGCCGAGCGGGACAAGYTSAACACCGACATCCAGCGCATCCTCGACGAACGGACGGATGCCTGGGGGATCAAGGTCTCGAACGTGGAGMTCAAGCAAGTGGACCTGAACGAGACCATGGTACGGGCCATCGCCAAGCAGGCGGAGGCGGAGCGCATCCGGCGGGCGAAGATCATCAACGCGGAGGGCGAACTGCAGGCCGCGGACCGGCTTCTCAAGGCGGCCGAGATCATGTCCGCCAACCCGCAGGCCATGCAGCTTCGCTACCTCGGTGCGCTGCAGGAAATCGCCGGCGAAAAGAGTTCGACGATCGTCTTTCCCCTGCCCATGGATCTGCTGCGCCCCTTBCTATCCCCCCGGGACGACGGCCAAGATAAGAMGACGTGAGGGCCGCCTCGATCYTGGGCCARGATATCGGGTGCCCGGCGTCCCGTCCCGCTTCGCSGGATTGGMCGGGGTGAGGAAAATCCATGGCCAAAACCGTCAATCCGGGCAGCATCCTCGTYTAYATCGGTCATAACCCGGACAACGCCCTCGGCGAGAACATCATCAAGCTGCCTTTCCTGCGGGCGATTCGCCAAGCCTTTCCCGACGCCCGTGTCTCGTGGATGTACGGCCGGGGCCCCTCTCTCTTCGAGGACAGCCTCAAACCCCTGGCCGAGGGCCTGATCGACGAGGTTCTCAACSATACGTCCCTCGGCGCCAGCGCGGCCGAACTGTTCCGTCGGGCGCCGCCGTTGCCGGGACGGCGTTTCGATCTGGTCATCGACACCCAACATGCCCTGCACCGCACACTGATCGTGCGCCGCGTCGCGCATGGCCGKTTYGTCTCGCCGACGTGGAATTTCCTGTTCTCCGATRKGARACCCCCKGCCGGCCTGCCSCGCCCGACCYTGCTGGTCGACCARCTGYTGGCCYTGGTGGCGGCSGCGGCSGGRCGCGTCGTACGGNCCTCSCMMNNTCGCGCSTYTGSCCGAACCATGGTATGSGGCGGCGGASARGATCCTTCRCCCRGGCCCCRCCTATGTSGGCCTGGCGCCSGGCGCGGGGCGCARRGAKACCGGCAAATGCTGGCCCCTGGAGCGGTTCATCGCCGTCGCCSGGGAACAGGGCSSGAAGGGCCGCGTGSCGGTGTTTTTCCTCGGCCCCAACGAGGCCGAGTGGCTGCCCCTGCTCSGCSARCGGGTGCCSGACGCCGTTTTCCCCGGATGGGGCSRGGCCGCCCCGCCCGGCGMCATGGCGGGGCCGCCCCTGGTCGTCGCCCTGGCCCGCCACCTGGCGGCCGCGGTCTCGAACTGCTCCGGAACCGGGCACCTGCTGGCCGCCGGCGGCGCACCGATGGTGTCGCTGTTCGGGCCCACCAACCCTAAGAAATTCGCCCCCTACACCCCCAGCCTGAGGGTTCTCACGGCCCAGCRGTTCGGCGGMACGWCCATGGACTCGATTCCCGCCGACGCCGTGCTCRGGGCCGTCGATGCCCACGTGGCGGCCGCGCCGGCCGGCGCCGGCGTTGGATATTCTGGATGATTTTCGCCATGACGATTCGGTGCATGCCGCGATCATTGCGCGGCCTTATCTACCCGAAGCCGTGATAATGAGATTGGTTGCGCTGGTTTCTCCGATCTTGCGCGACAGCCTCATTTCCCGTCATCCCCTGCCGGAAAAATATCGTCGCGAATTTACGTCTCGTCGTCGCCAACGTGAACTCCTCAAAGGTCCGGCTCTGGCGATTGACAAGCGGGACTTGGCTCACCCGAACGGGCGCAATAACACGGTTGATGCTGAGAGGGTTATCACGCTTCTGACCAGTCAACGTTACAACTACGATGATCCAAAAAACGCCAATCCCAACTCAGTTTTCATTTGGTCGTTTGTAGCCGTCATGCGTGACAACTCAGTTTTGAGCTACCGATTAGGGCGTTACCGCGACGATAGAGACAATTTTGTGCACAAACGCACAATTGGGATTTCCAGCATTGTTCATGAATGGGATCGAGATGGACCGTAAA
>LKGT01013528.1_pt1 | contig 13555 bp, 18 predicted proteins | sample 503861 | NCBI WGS metagenome assembly LKGT01 (sample SAMN04113194, study PRJNA297058) | marine sediment metagenome | biome: marine benthic biome; feature: marine benthic feature; material: marine sediment; isolation source: sediment sample collected at the water-sediment interface from the South......
ATTACAAATCAGTTTATGCCAAAACTTTGGAAATCAAGATTTTACTTTTATCCATCATTAATTTTTGTTGCTAAACAAATTGCCAAAGCYACAAGAATTCTAGTTGCAGACTCRCCTCCTCCATACACTATTTGTGAATATAATCTGAATTTTCCTRAAAAATTAAATGATAARGTTACTTTTGTTGGTCATTTTCTTAATAATAAAACAAATCCAAAGCAAGCAAARACTGATCTAGARWATTTAATTCAAGATTCTGAATTTGGATATTGGATGCGAACAGGTAACAAATCAACTAATGACGGAACTGGTGAAAAATATGAACAAGTTTTCAAACARGATGAGATGAGAGATGAAAAACGAGTTGTTTCTCATGCTAGAAAAGATCCTTCAATTGACAGAGTTTTAGATAAAGATGGAAGRAGCTRCTCAATTTCTGATGCTRTAGAAAAGAAAATTGATTGGATTCAGATAGATATTGGATATTTATCAGACCAGGAAAAARACACAGTTTTGAATTTATGTAAATAYGCAGTTGTTAATGGATCTCATACTGTAATGGGAGAAATTTTAGGGGATAAAGCAARACCGATTATTGGAATGCCAGTATATGATGAACATACTAATCAAATAAAATGGGCTGAAGAAAAAAATCTAGGRGTTTTAGCAARCARTGARAAACAGGTTGCTAGTGCCATYACCRCTATCAAAAACAACTATAGCAAATTTGAAGAAGGTCTRCACGAATTTTCAAAGAACTTTGTTAGRAACGGAGCTGAAAATTCTGCAAAAATTGCTAACGATGTTCTMGAAAATAAGAAATAATAGCTTTCTAAGATTATATTAGATGTCTGGTACGYGGTATGTTCGATGGGCGAACTGACCGTGTGARCGGGATGACGATATAATCCGCGTACCAGATTTTCTTTTGAATGATTTTGYCTTACGATCTTATCGTAGAGTGGGAACGCTTTTATGGAAAAAATTTGGTYAGGTCATCATTGCCAAAYTGTCCAGAATGTGTAGCAARAGAAAAGAAAGYCATTATGGAAAAAAATGCAGARAATCCAGAYGTTGATTTRAGTAAGCTTTTTGAAGAAATTGAAATTCCAATGAAATTTGAYCCAATTACAAAACACTTCATTTGTAAAAGATGTGGATTATATGCMACAAGAGAACAAGTTGGAGATATTCGTGARCGTCTAAATCGTAAAGAAACTACTAGRCAAGATAGRCAATATGACTATCTTGATTGGTGGCAAAAAAGCAAAAAAGAAAAACAGCAACACTAGATAAAAAATGGTAAAAAAGAAAGAGGATATTCCAGAATGGGTTTCAGCTGAGATTCAAAATGCAAAATTTGAAAAACCTATTTCTCAAACAAACACAGGATACGTTTTAGAAATTTATGAAAGTGATGKAAAAATTGATGCACAGTTGTATGARYCAGTTGAGGATGGAAGGCATATYGTAACTATGGACTTGCCAAAAAAAGTCAAACCTRCAGATTTGGAAARRGGGGTTGTGTACGAATTTACATTTRATTCTATGAAAGCRCCYCTGARCAAAAAAGTAGTAGAATATTTGAAAAAAGAAAAAGAAATTGAAATGAATGCAATCTATCAATTTGAATTAAAAAGTCTTGAATTGCTTGATGTTGGTTCTTCCGAGTCTACAGATGCAGAAGTAGAATAAACTAGTTTGATTTTTTACTTTTTTCTAATTGTTTTCTAAAAGCTGAACCAATTATTGGATTAATAAAAAATGGAAAGGTATGCTTTGCCCADATTCCTGCTCGAGTTACRGAGGGAACGACAATCTCAAGTCTTCTGGAATTTGCTGCCYTTACTACTGCCTTBGCGACWGTTTCTGGGCTTAATGAAATTCCTGTAGCACGTTTTGTAAAATTBTCAAAGGAGGGATGATCAAACAAATTTGTTCTAACCATWATAGGGCTTACAACWGTAACTCCAATGYYTGTTCCATGAAGTTCRTGTTTNARACCYTCTGAAAAGCCAAGCATDGCAAATTTTGTCGCACAATAAGAGGCAATTCCAGGAAGGCTAAAACTTGCACCTACTGATGCCACATTAACTATGTGACCAAAATTTTGTTCTAACATTACAGGAAGGAAGTTCTTGATACAATAAACCATTCCAAAATAGTTTGTTTCCATTTGTGATTCGATTTCTTCAATGGTTAAATCATTGATTTTACCATAAATTACAAAACCAGCATTGTTTACTAGAACATCHACTCTRCCAAATTTATCTAATACATTTTCTGTCATTTGTTTTACTTGAGATTTTTGTGAAACATCACATGTACAAACTAATGTTTTAACATTAAATTTAGAAATYTTTTTTTCTACAACAARAAGTTTTTCTTTTCTTCTTGCTACTAAAACAATGTTTGCACCCTTTTTTGCAAATTGAATTGCTGATGCTTCCCCAATTCCACTAGATGCCCCTGTGATAACTACTACCTTATTTTTAAAATCCATATTATTCAAAATCTAATTTGAAAAATAADGTATTACTATTTAATSTCAGCTTTCGTGTATTTACCTAAGGCTAATTTCATCAACAAGAACCAAGTTATTACTATTGGAACATAGTAAGTTGCAATTCTCCAGGCAATAACTGYGTTCCATTCTACGCTTCCTTCTGCYATACTAAAATCAAAYGGGTTTAGATTATTCAAATAAGCTACAATTCCAAATTCTGCCAAACCAGAACCWCCAATAGTAATGGGCAAGTTTCCAATAGCATTTGCTCCCATTACAGCCATAATTGAATCAAATGCATTGATCACATAACCAGTATCAGTAGCAATAATCATGAAAGTAATTCCGTAAAAGATCCAAGAAACAATGGATAATGCAAATGCATTAAGAAATACTTTGTTTGATTCTTTTGTTTTGAGATTTTYTCTACTCATTATACAAACTTCTTCCATCCAGAGATTTGTTTGTTYYACAAATTTTTCTCCTTTTTCTTTTACTAGTTTTGTTACAAGTTTAGAGATCACTTTTGGTAGCTGGAAAGTTCTTTTTGAAGTAAGAAAGAACAAAACCRCCCAAAGTGTGGTAAYAAAAACACTTGTTVCTAGAATAATTGCTGCTACTACATATGAGCCCATAAGCAGAGCAATAATNCCTGCCATGATAGATAGCAAACCTGCAGCAAAGACTTCAGTTACAATATCTAAAATGGCAACCCACATGGCTTTTGATGGGGGTACTCCTTTTTTGTGCAACCAATAGATTACAACAAATTCTGCTCCAACAAACATTGGAGTTGTAAATTTAATGAATTCACTTCCAATTCTAATTCCAGACATTTTCCAAATTGAATCAATTGGTCCAAGATAATGTCTAGCAATATAGCTAAATTTGATGCCTTGTATTCCTAATTTTAYCATCATTGCAGCTACGGCAGCAACAAATGGAATTRCGCCAATTGCAAAGATATCTTCTGCTTTAATRTCAAATTGAATTGCAATAATGATAATTGGTATCATAGTTACTGGAATTGCTAAAATTCTCCAATTCATTYGATGRTTTTTTTTATGGATTCAAATATAAGCCAATAAAGAACAATTACGCGAAAGATTGAAGTCAATTTTTATAGTTGGTACAGCAGGTTCAGGAAAATCGTTACTTACATCGAAAATTTATGATTATTACACAAGAAATGGAGCATTTGCAGCCATACTAAATTTGGATCCTGGTGTTGAAACAYTACCATATGCTTGTGATGTGGATGTYAGAGATCATRTAGATATTGTATCAATAATGAAACAATATGAGCTTGGTCCAAATGGTGCCCTCATTATGGCMAATGATTTGATTGCRTCAAAAATAGATGCRATTCAAGATGAGRTTGATAAAGTAARGCCAGATTATTTGCTAATTGACACCCCTGGTCAAATTGAATTATTTGCATATAGAACAAGTGGTCAATTTCTAGTACAAAACTTGAAYMTTGATGAAAAGATGAGTATTTTTCTTTTTGATGGATCTCTGGTTACAACTCCTGTGAACTTTGTTTCAATTGCATTACTTGCAACATCAATAAAATTAAGACTCAATTTACCAACTATCAAYGTTCTAACAAAAACAGATCTMATYGGTGATAAACTAAAAGAGATTCTTAAATGGACTACAAATCTTCYTGCGTTAGAAAATGCAATCTCTCAAGAAGTAGATGGTGAGACATATACTCTTACTACGAGTATTTTACGCGGTCTTAATYTAGGYGGATTCGCACAAGGAATAATTCCATTATCAAATGTTAGTGGTGAGGGAATGGTTAATTTRCAAAGTGCATTAAGCAGAAYCATTAACTTGGGAGAGGARGTRGAAGATTAGTTGGTTAATAGTGTCACAGTAAAAGCACCATCTTCAACAGCAAATCTTGGACCAGGTTTTGATGTRTTTGGTCTTGCGTTAGATGCGTTTTATGATGAAGTRARGCTTTCAAAGAAAAAACAAAAAGGAATTTCAATTGTTAGTGAGGATCAAATTCCAACAAATCCYGYAAAGAACACYGCAGGTATTGTRGTTAAAGCAATGCAAAAAAAATTCAAAACTAAAGATGGTTTAGAAATTAAGATCAAAAAAGGTGTTCCTGCKGGATATGGAATGGGTAGTAGTGCAGCCTCAGCAGCAGCTGYTGCTGTAGCGTTTGATARATTRTATARACTAAATCTTGACCAAAATTCTTTGGTAAARTTTGCAGGTGAAGGTGAAAAAGCTAGTGCAGGTTCAGTTCATTACGATAACGTAGCTGCATCTATGTTAGGAGGTTTTGTTATTGTTAGAACAAATCCTTTTGATGTGATTCAAATTAATGCACCAAAGAATCTTGCATTATGTATTGCAATTCCGAAACTWGATATTCCAGCAAAGAAAACAAAGGTTTCTAGAAGTGTTATTCCAAAAAAAATAAAGATTTCAGATAGTATTCAAAAYCTTTCAAATGCGRCAGCTATWGTTGCTGGATTTATRAATAATAATCCAGAAATTATTGGAAGCTCAATTAAGGATGTAATTGTAGAACCTGCTAGAAAACACATGATACCTGGATTTAATCATGTGAAAAAGAATGCTTTGGCAGCAGGRGCTCTAGGTGTTACAATTAGTGGGGCAGGTCCCTCAGTTATTGCRTTTGCAAAAAARTCATCAAATCTAAAAAAGATTTGTTCATCAATGGCAAAAGGATTCTCAAAAGCAAAGACWGATTGTAAGACARTAATTTGTAAACCCACCAAYGGGGCCAGAGTAATCAAAAAATAATTTTTGGTAGGAAATAATGAAAAAAGCTGTAATAGTTTTTAGTGGAGGATTRGATTCTGTATGTGCTTGTACATAYCTTAAGTCAARATACGATCTTTATGGAATTTCATTTTCGTACGGCCAAAGAGCAAGTCCTGAGATTAAATCTGCTAGAAAGTTTGCAAAAATTCTAGGTTTRAAAGAACAYAAAATTATTGATATTGGTTTTATGCAAGATTTGTATGGYARTACAAAYGTGYTAACTGACTCTAAAACGAAAYTGCCATCAAAATTTGAGTATTCAATTGTTGTRCCAATYCGARATGCAGTTTTTCTTTCTATTGCAACTGCTTGGGCTTTTAGTTTGAAAGCATCAYTGGTTGCTTTTGGTGCRCAYAAAGGTGATAAAAATTATCCTGACTGTAGACCATCTTTTTCAAAAAAGATTSAAAGTGCATTTAACGARGGTGAGATTGATGGTATCAAAATGGGAGTTAGAAAAGCTGTTAAAATTTGGTCACCCTATCAAAAGAATCTTGCAAAGAGTGACATGATTAAAAAGGGTTACAAGGTTTTAGGAAACTCAATTTTCAAAACATGGAGTTGTTATTCTAACAAAAAGTTTCATTGTGGAAAATGTGAATCCTGTAATAATCGTAAACTTGCATTTAAGACTGCAAAAATAAAAGATAAAACAAARTATATGAATTAAATTTTAACTAYGATTTCCTAAAATGGGTTTCTTTAGAATTAAACCTCTGATTATAATGTACCATACAAAAAATAYCAAAGTTACAATTCCATAAAAYACCCAATTTTGTAATTCAGGAGACAATCCTTCAATAGCATCAGTTGATTTGAATGCAAYAACCACAGCAATAGCTAATGTTAAGAAAAATTCAATAGCATACCAAGTCCAGTGSGGCCAKGATTCTTTTGGTATGTGAATATTGTCGTGTGYTACCACGATTGTCGTCTAGAATAAAGAGTATTTAATTTTTCAGATCTCAGARTGGAGATGATTCGGAGTGTGCTTTGTGAATCATTGCAACAATGTTTTCTTTTTCTTCTTTATTTTGATATATTCCACGATAYGCGATGGTGGTCATTTTTAAATCATTTTTGACTCCTCGCATTTTCATACAGAGATGTTCAGCTTCTGCCATAACTACAACACCTTTAACTCCCTGGGAATGTAGTTCATCAGCAATATTTTTGGTTAGACGCTCTTGAATTTGYAATCTCCTAGAGTATTTCTCAACAAGACGAACYAATTTTGAAATTCCAAACACCTTGCCATCAGGTGCATATGCGATGTGGATTTTTCCAAAAAATGGCAAAACATGATGCTCACACATCGAGTAAAACTGAATATCCTTTGCAATAACCACATCAGAATCTTCTGAAAATTGAACTGAAAGCTCTGAATCAGAATCATAGCCRCCAAAGATCTCSKTATACATYTCYGCTATTCTTTCGGGGGTTTCTCGTAATCCCTCYCTAGTTGGGTCCTCTCCYAGTTCTATGATTAATTCTCTAACTAATTTCTTAATTCGWTCTTKGTCCAATTTATCAATTAGATGGATTTTTGGTTGTATTTGAAGTTTAGYAGTTTTCTNCCYAATCCCTAAACAATTTGGTGATAGTYATGGYRCTCCCATAATTTTCTGCAATTGTGGAACAATTCTRACTTCATTRTAGTAYGGATAAACAAGATCGTAAAGTTTTAGAAGACTTTSTAAACTTGGTTCTGAAACACCATAAGTTGGTTGTATAATAAAACCAGCAAGATCTTCTTTTGATACTACTTTGAATGTGTCATTTAGTAATTTCTTAAATGATTCTACTGTAGTTTTTGAGCTAACTACAATTTTGATATATGTTTTCTTTTTTGCAGTAATTGAAGAACTAAGACATTCAAGGACATTTTCAATATAGTTTGGATAATGTTTTGAATCAATAAATTCAGAATCTTCAGTTTTGAATTCTATTTTTACAAAATCAATGAAAGGTAAAACATAATTGAATTTTTTAGAATCAAAACATGCTGATTCCAGATAAGTGGGAACATTCAGTGACTGTATGTGTTTTGCCATCTCAGCAACAGCTTCGTGTTGTATGAGTGGATCTCCTCCTGTGAAATTTACTTTGTATGTTTTGTCTTCAAGTTCTTTTTCAATTAAGCTGCAAGCATCATCAATTGTATATTCATTTCCAGAATCTAAGGGAAGGGCATCTAATGTATCGCAATAAAAGCAGGTAAAGGGACACCCAGCTAATCTTACAAAAAGAGTCTTTGTTCCATAAAGAATTCCTTCTCCTTCTACAGATGTGAATATTTCAAATAGCCTTACTTTCAATTGATTCCATAAACTCTAGTCATTATTTATTTAATTGTTCTAAAATTGATTCGGAGATGTCAATGCATGACTGGTTCTTTTGCGTAGAATAAACCGGCAATGAAAAAAACAACACCAAGAATTCCTATTAGACTCCCAACAAATTCCACAGTACTTCCCATTTCGGCTTCAGCTGGTGCCCATAACAATGCAATTAATGCACCAACAACCATCATTGGAATTCCAACTCCTACACAAATTGCTTTAGAAGCCATTCACAGTCATCATCTCAAAAATGTATATGAAGTTTGTGATAATTACGAGGTGGCTTTGTAAAGTTCTCTGATTATTTTAGTTAGTTCAATTTTCAATTCTTTAGCTTCACTGTAATTGCCACCAGCAATTTGTTGTTCGTAATCAGATAGCATACCTCTTGCATCACTTAGTGATTCTTGATTGGCCCCCCTTTTCTCCAGTCTGTCAAGCATATTATTGAAGAACTTGATTGTTCTATCATCGGTCGTTTGAGAAGCCAGTTTACGAAGTTCTTTTTTGATATCACCAAGAACGTCTTTGAGCTCAGCTAGTGTTGCTTTTAGTCCTCTATCATCATTTTCTCTGATCTGTTGTGCTGCTTGARYAACTAGCCGGTCAGCCTCAGCAAAGCTAACTGATTGATTTCGTGCTATTGATTTTAGGGTAGAGATGAATTTGTTGATTCTCTCAAGAACACTACTATRATCCCTTTGAGKAGWTGAWGNTNANNNANCATCTGTAGATTGAAGTTCTTGAGTAGGTCTGTCAGAAGAAATCATTTGAGTGATTCTTTTGAACATTTTCATAGCATTTAGAAAATATTGTTTTGCTGATGAAGGATCGTCTCTTTCTAATGATTTTTCAAGAAGAACTACTTGGTTAGATGCTTCTTCAAATAATCGTTTTATCTCTTCTGAGGAATCAGAAGAAATCTGGTGTTTTAATTCTCTTTTTGCCTGTAATGCGATTTTTAGTAAAATGCTTAGGTCTGTCTGAGCATCTGCAGATATTGGCATTCCACTAAATACCATACTAGCAACTAGCATCAAAAGACCAACAGAGACTACTTTTTTCATTGTTCATCCTCCATTTCTTTTTTTATTCGGACCAAGTTTTGCATGTCCTTTTTTTCAATCTCAATAATTCCTTGTCTTTCAAGTCGTTTTACAGCACGCCACATTGTTGTACGAGGTTGAAGGAATTTTTTTCTTAATTCGCTTTCAAGGGCTTGACCACCATTATTGAAAATAAAATTAATCAATTCTTTATCATCTTCTCGTAAATCAGGTCGTAGGTTGAATATCGTTTCTGGTTCTATGGGTTTTCCAGTTTCAACCATAGTTGTAGCTGCAATTCTTTCAGGTTTCTTTTGAGACCTTTTGAGTAATACGGCTCCAATTGCGCCAGCAGCTACAACAACACCTCCAATTACAATCAAGGTACTATCAAACTCGTTTTCTGGAGTTGATGTAGGAGGAAACATAGTTGATGTTCCAAATACATAATTTATTTCAGAAGGACCGCTTGGAAGTAATAGTCTAGTTCTCTCATCAACAATTTCCATGTTAAGTGGTAAAGCACTCATTCCAACAATTACTGAGTTTTCAGGCATCAGTAGAGTATAATCAGTTGGAGCATCCAAAATAAATGTCCAAATTCTTCCCTCTTTTGAAACTAAATCGTGAATATCATAATTTATTGAAATTGTGGATGAGCCAAATATTCCAATTGTAGCGGCATCATTTGTAATTTCAGCAGAAAGTAAAACATCATTTTCTCCTATGGCCACAAAGTTATCAATTTCATTACCAAAAAGACTCAATGCAAAGTCTACTTCCAAAGAATCTACCTCAATTTCTGAAGAGATGTGAGTTGAACCATCAGAATAAATGATTAGATCCATGGTCTTGGTTGAGCTATATGAATTCTGAAATGGCATAGCAACTGCCATTATAATCAAGCCAGCCAAAAGAATGGGCAATTTAGCCATTGTTTGGAGAATACTTTCAGTCCTTACAAAAAGCATTCCATCCTCTAGGATAGACTCCTGCCTATGTAGAGGATTCAATTGTTGATTCATTTTTGCTTAATACCTTAGATTCATGGATTCGACAAGACTCTGAAATCTTCTGAATTCCTGGAAAAATTGAAGTCCTTTCTCAGTAATCATAAAGACTCGGTTTCTGTCGTTTTTTATGGATTCTACCAATCCAGCAGTGACAAGCTTATCACATTTGTCTAGTACGGCATAATGTGAGAGRTTTGCYCTTCTTGAAATTGCAGATAYGATRACTCCATCACGTCCACCRTCCATRGTAACGTCAAGGATRTCACCCATGATKCCCATTTCGGAYCTGTATTGTTGTTTTGACATGRCAYACTATACGACTRCTTGCTTTATGAGGAACATTYTGAAACAKTAAAGCGGAACGCAAAGCGGAACGACTRTTTTACTCCAAAAAATTTCAAAAAAAGAGATTTTTTGATGCGGGGGAAAAATTTCTAAGGRTTCGTATATTTAATAACGTCCTTTAGGTACGATTCAATTAGTCATGGTCGGACTATTTGATCGCTTCAAGAAGGGATTTGAAGATGAAGAAGAGGGTGAAATGGTTGAAGAAGAAGCTCCTGAAACATCTTTAGAACCTGAACMAGSRCCWGARGTARMWHCWKAMYCRSARCMAGAACCTGAACAARCACCAGAGGTARCTMCYRAACCACAACMAGAACCTCAAACTCAATCYTTTGARCCTCAATCATCAYCARCTAGTTCCATTGGAATHGATRTTCTGATGGAMAAACGAGTCAAGCTTGAGGAAGCCATTGATTWTGTTGGTGTAATGATTAAAAATCTMAAAGANAAAAGAACAAAGCTAGAAAAAGAAATTGAAGATGAATMTGTTGATATTAAAAATCTAAAAGAAAAAYTGGTYAAAGTTAGAGAATACATTGATGAAGAAAATAAGGGAATTGAYGATTTGACTAKGAAGAGATCTCRGGTAGAAGGMGAGGCYGATGAGGTAGGAAATATCATCAATGATCTAAAAAACAAATTATCTGGTATTGATAATGTTGTTGACACTGAAGGCAAAAAAGTTCAGAGCTTTAAACAATCAAGACCAGAATAAAATTAAAATTTCGATTTTTTCGAAAAACGATTTTACATAAATCGTGAAGTTGTAGAGGGAATTTCAGAATCCATAGGTGTGTCTGGGAATTTGTTATCTACGGTGGTTTCAGCAACTGCTGCTGCCTCTTGTAGAATCTTGTCCGATTCAGCATTTGTTGATTCATCAATTCCAAATGTTGCATCTCCTGAGAATGTCTCAGTCATCAGACCACCTAACATTTCAGCCATCTTGCCAATCTCTTGTTCAGCACCTGGCATGAATTTTGAAAGTGATGATTTAAGATTCTTCATTAGACCAATTGTTGGCATGATTGTCACCACAGTGTCACCAAGGTCATGGGCTGTGGTTAATCGTAATTCAATTTGTTCTAATGCCATCCTAGCATTACCTAGTATTTTTGAAACTTTACGAATTTCAGCTAGTTCATTTGATAATACTTTACTTGTTTGAGTATCATGTTGTTGAGTTGCAATAACAACTCTTTGGAAAATTTTCTCGTCTCTTCCATTTAATTTTGAAAGCATGTTATCTAGTTTAGAAATTTGTGTTTGTAGTCTCTTAATTGCCATCTCAACTCTTGGCTTTAGGGAACCCTTTGGTTTGAGGGCATCATTAATCCTCTCTGTCAATCCTGGAGTTGGTGGTTTAGACCACTTGTTCTGAAAACCAGTCACGAGGGGCACTCTAATTTTAGATTATTAATTTCCRATGTTAAATTTGATTTACAGYAYRTAAAATTTYACTAACAAAAAATGTACAAAATTGCAATGATAYGGYAATTAGAGATTCAAAAWSNGTTGTTCTTTGGGGATGAATCTTTTTGATATGARTCTGCACCAYAATATCAKTARTCWRGGCTTCACCACAAAGAGGACATTTGACCATTTTATATTTGAGTTAAAAAAAATGTATTTAAATATTGTTTTTTAGCCGAAATTAGCTAATTTAGTGAATTAACTCAATCTTTTTATCAGCTATCAAAATGACCAAATCTAGATTTTATGACTCAGATGACTAGAATTAACGATAAATGTCAAAGATGTGGTAAGGGTTCTATGCTCACAGACAACAATACGGGTGAGATGTTTTGTTCAAAGTGTGGATTTGTTGCCTCAGATAGAACTGAGCGGGAAGGTCCTGAATGGCGATCATTCTCAAAGGATGAACATGGTGACAGAGCTAGGGCCGGAACACCAACATCGCTGGCAATGCACGATATGGGTCTTGCAACAATCATCAATCCAATTAACAAAGATGCTTCTGGCAAGCCACTTACTACTTCAATGAAAACCACCATTGAGCGTCTCAGAACTTGGGACAGTAGAAGTCAGGTTCATGAGCCAATTGATAGAAACTTTAGACAAGCCTTTAGCGAATTAAATCGATTAAAAGATAAACTTGCAATTTCTGATGCTGTTATTGAAAAAGCAGCTTACATCTATAGAAAAGCACTAGAAAAAGGTCTTGTAAGAGGAAGATCAATTTCAGCATTGATGGCATCTGCGTTATATGCAGCATGTCGTGACACTAATACTCCAAGAAATCTAAAAGATGTAGAACTTGCAGCCAACATTAAACGAAAAGATATTGCAAGATGTTACAGATTACTTGTAAAAGAACTGGATCTAAAAATGCCAGTAACTGATTCAATTCAATGTGTTGCAAGAATTGCTAGCAGAATTGGAATAACAGAAAAAACAAAACGTTATGCAATTAAAGTTCTTAAACAAGCGCAAAAAAATGAAGTATCAGCTGGAAAAGATCCAATGGGTCTTGCCGCTGCAGCACTTTATCTATCGTGTGTAAAAAACGGTGAAGATAAAACACAAAGAGACATTGCAGAGGCCGCAAATGTTACAGAGGTAACAATCAGAAATCGATACAAAGGCCTAAAAGAACATCTCGATTTATAATCCGTTTTTTAATTGAGCGCCACAGAAACTTTAAGAAATGATCATAAGCAAATTAAACGACTTGAAAAAGTAATTTCAAAATGTTATCAAGCACTTTATGATGGAAAAGATATTCCTTTTTCAGATATAGAAAAAATCACAATTATAATCTCTGAATTTCTAGATTCAATTCATTATTCTAGGGAAGAAAATTCCTATTTTCCATGCGTTGCAAGCTATGATTTAAAAAAAGAAATCAGAACCTTTCTGATCGAGCATGAATTTGGTCGACGAGTAGCGAGACAAATATCAAAACATCTTCAACGCTGGAAAAAAGGAGAAGATGCAAGAGAACCTGTGGCAAGATTTCTTAGAACTTACTCAATTTATCTTATTGATCATATTTCAAAAGAAGAAAACTTCTTTGATCAGGTAGAACAAACAATACTTTCAAAAGAAGAAGAACAAGAAATGTATGAACAGTTCAAATCAGTAATGAGTATCACAAAAAAAATTGATGAGATGATTAAAGAAATTAATTCTCTAGAACAGCGACCATGGTTTAAAAACCAATAATTATCGTAAGGTCTTTAAGAAGTAATTTTTTTTGTAGGTTGCAATGGCGTTTGTAATTTGGATGACTGGTCTTCCCTGTTCTGGAAAAACAACGATTCTAAGAAAGCTTCAAGAAACAATTCCTAACCTAGCTATGCTTGATGGTGATGAGCTAAGAGAATGGTTTTCACCAAAGGACTTTTCAAAAGAAGGTAGAGACGAGCATAACAAAAAAGTGGCACACCTAGCCAAACTTCTTCTTAAACACAAAGTTCCAGTTGGTGTATCTCTAGTTAGCCCATATATCGAAAATAGAGAAAACGC
>LKGT01011716.1_pt1 | contig 13539 bp, 14 predicted proteins | sample 503861 | NCBI WGS metagenome assembly LKGT01 (sample SAMN04113194, study PRJNA297058) | marine sediment metagenome | biome: marine benthic biome; feature: marine benthic feature; material: marine sediment; isolation source: sediment sample collected at the water-sediment interface from the South......
TCTTCAAGATTTGTGGGAACTGCTGATAAATCATCTATGTCGATACCATTATCATTTAAAATTCGTAATATTTTCATTAATACTAATTCTGATTGTTTCGAGCGTATTGTGATATTTGTTCCAGTATTGAAATCAATTTTACAATCAAGAATGCCAGAAAGAAGTGACTTTACCTCCTGTTGATTTTTTAGTAGATGGATTTTGATTGTTTTTTCCTTACCAAATCTTTTTTTTAATGCATCAGGTGTATCAACGGCTAGGATTTTGCCTTTGTCAATTATTGCTATTTCATCACAAAGATATTCAGCTTCGGTCAGAATATGTGTTGTAAAAAATATTGTTAATCCAGTTTTTACCTTATTTCTCAAATAATCTAATAGTTTTCTTCKGGCACTTGGATCTAAACCAACAGTTGGTTCATCTAAAAATAAAAGATCCATATCATGCATRAATTCRCGAGCTACTTGGACTCTYCTTCTTTGCCCAATTGACAAATCTTCATTTCGTTTTTTRCGAATTTCAATTAGTTCAAAATCCTTAAGRAGTTTTTCCATCCTACTTTTACGCTCAATTTTAGGKACATTCCACATCATTCCATATTTTTCAAGCGATTTTTCAACAGTTAATGTTGGTTCATAACTTGGTTGTTGTAAAACGACTCCAATCTTATGGCGYACTTTTAARGGATTTTTTATWGCATCTATTCCYARAATGGTRAGGGAYCCACCTGAGGGTTGAATTAGTGTTGTAAGAAGTTTRATKGTAGTAGATTTGCCAGCACCATTTGGCCCCAAAAACCCRAAAACTTGACCGCTCTTTACTGACATTGTGATATCATTAACCGCTTTTACTGATCCATAAGATTTCGAYAAACTTTCAACCTTAATACAAGACATGAACCAATTGCGATCTTCTTATTAATTTAGGTAATGAAATTTTTATAAATAGAATGTGTTTACAAACAATGAAWTGTCTGAATTTGAAAATCTTCTAAATAAATTACTCGAACAAAAGCCAGATTTAACCAGATCTGAGATTGAAGAAAWGATTAAACAGAAAAAAGAAAAAATTGGTGCAGGTTACCTTACCGATCAAGGAGCAATTTTCTTAATTGCYTCTGATTTTGGAATYTCAYTATCTGAACCACTRAAAATTGAAATGAGRTTAAAAGATCTTTATGYTGGTGCCAAAGAGATTTCCTTGGAAACYAGAGTTCTAAACATGTCCCCTGCMAAACAATTTTCTAGAAAAGATGGTTCTCCATTTTACCTTAGAACTATGACAGTATATGATACTAATKCTACAGCTAGTGTAAAACTGTGGGATGAAAAAGCAAATATYCCTGGAATTGAAAATATTAAACCMGGCGAYCTGATAAAAATTATCAAAGCWTATGTWAAATCAGATCTTAACGGAGAACCTACAATYAATGTTGGTTCAGGTTCTAAYTTGGAAGCAATTGATAWTGAAAGTGATATTCCAGAYATAGATAGTATAACAAAAGATGTCAGTGAATCAAAAGAAGGTCARAAAGATTTGGTAYTATCAGGAATAATTGATGGAATGATAACAGGCATGGAATTTACAAATTCTCGTGGTCAACCTGGAAAAGCCCTTAGAATGAGAMTAAAAGGAAAAGATGGAAATGCCATGAAAGTGGTTCTTTGGGGACAAGACGAATCTGTCATTCCAAATATGATTTCTCAAGATGCTAAGGTAAGACTCCTTGGAGTAAAAGTAAGATCAGGAAATCAAGGAATRGAAATTCATGGAAATGAATCTACMATWATTGAAATTGAAGGAGGTAAAGAGATAGAACCYATTATTACCAGAATTATTTCAATTTCAAHAAATGAGAATGGNRAAAAAAWTNATTTTAGGAGTTGACAAAAATAAAAACTTACTCAATATTAGTGATTTTTCAAATTCTACAAATATCTTCAATGAAGGAGATGTAATAGAGTTAATGCCATCAAAAGTTTATGGGAAATCTATWACATTAGATGATAATTCATTTGTTAGAAAATTAGATGAGGATAATACAATTTCYTCCCTGTCAAAACTTAGAACGAAAATAAATGATGTWAAAGTCGATGAGAATTATTGTATCGAGGCAATAGTRYTGAARRTTCCAGAAAGACGAGAGGTYCAAACCAAATCGGGCGAATCTATTGCATTGTCTGAGATRTTTGTAGAAGATRRTACAGGYCAAATTTGGGTTAAAGGATGGAGGAAYCAAGCTAGATTAAYTGAAAAATGTGAACTTGGAGAAATTATTTCAATAACTGGACTTAATGCAAGAGCTGGACTAGAAGGAAGAATAGAACTATTCTTAACCCCATTTTCAAAAATTAMCAGGAAAAATTAAGAGTCCCAAAATCCTCTTGTTATAATATATTGCCTTTCTGCTTCATAGATTTGTTTGAATATTATTTCCTCGTCAACCATATTTCTTAAAATTCTAGCTGCAGTATCTGCACCAATTCCATATCCAGACATTACAGTAATGGCTAATTTTCCGAAATTTTCTATCAGAGATGCTACTTTCCAGGCTCGATCAATCTTATGTTTTTCATCTGAAGATATCTTTTTTCCCTCATGTTTTTTACGAATAATTTTTGGTAGATCATAGTCTGAATAAAAAGTTGCAGTAATTTGTCTTGATTTACAGTAAGGACAAATTAGGAGTTTTTTTACCTCGTTTGTTTCAATGACTCGTTCCCATTTTCCACATCTAGCACAAATTAAACGATGTTTTGTTTTTTCAAGTCTAGCTTTAACAAGATCAAGAATACCTTTATCGATATTAATTGGAGCTGAATAATATTTTGTAGTATGATCTAAAATAGGTTCAGCCAGTTTTGAAAAGTGATCTACTTCTAGCCATTTAATAGAAATAATATTTTCGTTAATTTTTTTTAAAATTTTTTCAGTATTTTTTAGATCATATTTATCATGAAATAATTCTCGTAATGCTTCATTTACAAGGGGAGTTTTTAAATATCTTTCATATAAAAATCGGGCTGATTTTTTTTCATAAACTGCACCTCGTCTAACAACTCCAAATTTTTTGGCAACACACCAAGTTCTCCAATTTACGTTATGTGTTCCCTTCAAAGAAGCTGTTACCATTGAATAAAGATCATAATCGTCTTTTAATACTTCAAGAAATAGTTTTTCTGAAATTCGAGAATTWGAAGATAAAACAATTCTGTAACCATCAGATTGAGARTCAACCATAAATCCAAGAATTGAAGATAACATTGAAGAAAGCAAGGTAGATARTGTTGAATTTATTTTTGTTCCTAAACATGAGTGTACRACTATTTTTCCCTCGGATCTGCAAGATTCTATTACAATTGTATCATCRTTAGGRAYATCATCYAAACCTAAATTTTCAATAGTTTGGTTGATTAATTTCAAAGAACCCTCCTTTACCTTAGTTCTAAAATTTCCTACTTTTTGTGCCGTATGATAATCAATAGGAATGCTTTCTCCTTGCCAATAAGGAACAGTTATCCCTCCACCTCTAAATGGTTCTACGTTGACAGAAAATGATTTTTCATCAACGTTAAGAATTCTCCATTGTGARCCCTTRAGAACAAAAATATTTCCTGAATCDCCAAAATCTCCTACAAATCTTTGATCCAGAGAACCAATGATTTTTTTTCCTACACTATCAAAAACCTTGAATTTGAGAATATCAGGTATKGTAGATAAATTTTCAAAATAATACTTGAAAGCACCRCCCTTTCTCCTAAAACTCATTTTGATCCTGTCAAAAAATATCAGGTAAKTAGAATCAAGTAAATCTAAAACACTMACTAACTCTTCTAGTTTTAAATTTCTAAAAGAATATGCTTGTGTTACTACTTCAAATGCCTTATCAACTTGAATTTCACCTAATTGCATAGCCATTCCTACTAGATGGTGAGCAAGCACRTCAAGAGAACCATCATGTATTTTTTGAGGTTCGATGGAACCTTCTTTGATACGGTCAAGTATTGCGTTAGCTTCAAATTCATCATCCGAATTATTTGTAATAATCAAACCTCTAGCTGATTGATTTCTATTGTGTCTACTTCTACCAATTCTCTGTACTAATTTTGAAACTTGTCTTGGAGAACCATAGTGAATTACCAATTCAACTGATCCAATATCTAACCCTAATTCAAGGGAGGAAGTACARACCACAATGCCTTGTTKGCCTTCCCTTAGTGAAATCTCTGTATCTTCTCTTACTTCCCTTGAYAATGAACCATGATGTAGTTCAATGTTAATGGAAGATTTTTCTTTAAGAATAGAAGCAATAAATTCTGCTTCTCCTCTGGTGTTAGTAAAAAGCAGTATGGGTGAATTTAGGTTTAAATCTAGAACATATTCTATAATTTTTCCAGCTACATCTGAAATAGTTCCATCTACATATTTTACTTCTACATCATATTTTCTAATAGTGTAATCTCTAATTATTTCACATTTTCTTTTAGTTCCAACAAGAAATTTACCAGCCTCTTCAAAATTACCCACAGTAGCAGATAATCCAATTTTAGTAAGAGGATACTTTGAATTTAGTTGGAGTCTCTCAAGGCTTATTGATAGTTGAGAACCTCTTTCACTCCCAAGCAATTCATGTACTTCATCGATGACAATCCATTCAAGATCGGATAATGCGTTTAAAATCTTAATTTGAGTGAGTAAAATGAGTAGRGTTTCTGGAGTAGTTATTAGAATATCAGGAGGATTTTCTGTAATTTTTCGTCTGKCWCGTTGAGTGGTATCACCATGTCTAATTTCTATTGAGAGATCATTGTTTTKAGCATATTTGGTAATCCTTCTAAAGACATCKCGGTTTAGRGCYCTTARTGGAGTAATGTARAGCACTTTAATTTTYCCATGTTTTTTTGAATTTTTCACTAGAGAAAAAATWGGGATTATAGAGCACTCAGTTTTTCCAGARCCGGTAGGGGCAATAACTAAACAATCTTTTTTTTGTAATATTATTGGGGAGGCHTTTTTTTGAATTTCGGTAAGATTGGGAAATCCCAGATTATTAAATAAGGAATAAAGATTTGAGTTAGGAATTTGATTCTTCAATTGTCTTTGATCGTGATCTTTCATAAACCATTACGCCGACTAGGCCAATTACAAATAAGGTTACAGTGATTACTGGAATAGCATCAAAAATTCCTGCCATATCMTAATTAATTCAGTGATCATTAAAAATCTTCAGTATATTCAGATAATCCATAAGCATCTATGATATAAGAAAAGGCGTGATGRTTTAATAACCAATTTACTTCTCCGTGATATTTTGAAGAATTCTTAGATAGTTTAATTTTGATATGCGTGAAAAGATCTATTGCTTTTCTCATATTTTCTACMTCTTTACCATCAATATTTCTAATCATATTGGTAATAACAATTGGAATTTTTTCGTTAATTGCTATTAAAGAAAGATCATGCATGTGTTTCATGAATAATGAATTTTTTTTAAACATAGACTTTTCTGTTTTGTATTCATAAGAAAACAAATCAGTAATATTATCAATTACTATWAGAGAAAATTTTACATGYTTAAGATTYTTAATTAAATTTATCTGCTCGGATGTATTTGTTACTCTAGAAACAGTAATTTTATCTAAAATATCCACCYCTAAATTTTGATATTTTTGCATCTCAAGAATTCTTTCTGGTCTAAATCCACCTGTTGTATCTAGATAAAGAATGGTTCCGCCATTTTTTATGACATTRATGGAAATTTGAAATAGTAATTGCGTCTTACCTGTMCCATTKGAACCATAAATATCGGTGATTACGCTGGATGGAATTCCGCCTGATAGAAATTCATCTAATTTTTGTAATCCTGTTGACATCATTTAGTTAATTATAGAAAAACAGAGAAAAAATTTAAGGAATTTCATTAATTTGCAAAGAGGTAAGGCTTTTATTCAAGATAACAACGATGCCAAATTAAGTGAATGATTATTGTCACAAAGTAGCGCAAAAAGACCATTAACTGTGCTTCAAAAAAGTACAAAAAAGAAAGTTACTGTTAGACTGAAAAATGAAGTGGAGTATAAGGGAAAAATGGATAATGTTGATTCATACATGAATCTAATTATGACTGATGCCGAGGAAATTAAAGGTGACAAAGTAATTGCAAATTATGGTCGAGTAATAGTCAGGGGTAATAACGTCTTATTTATCAAAATTGAAAATGAACTCTAAGATCTAGAGGATCYAATGACCAATAGTTTTCTRTTTACATCAGAGTCAGTAACWGAAGGACATCCAGATAAGATATGTGATCAGATTTCAGATGCTTTYTTAGATGAATTTCTTCGACAAGATCCGGATTCAAGAGTTGCWATTGAAACACTTGTTACAACTGATTTTGTAGCTGTGGTGGGGGAAGTAACATCAAAAGCAGATTTTGATAAAAAGGCGCAAGAAGAACTAGTAAGAAAAACAATAAGAGAAATTGGTTACAACAACAAAGATTTGATGTTTGACACTGATTCCTGTGAAATAACACTTAGACTTCACGCTCAGAGTCCAGATATTAGTCAAGGTGTTTCAGCAACAGAAGAAAAAGAACAAGGAGCAGGAGAYCAAGGGTTAATGTTTGGATATGCAACAAATGAAACAGAGGAATTTATGCCAATGCCAATTCTGCTTTCCCRAAAACTTGCTCWAGAACTAGCGAARGTTAGAAAAAATAATGTTWTACCATGGGTTAGACCTGATGGWAAAACCCAAGTTTCTGTAAAATACGAAAATGACAARCCAACAAAARTAGAAACAATTGTARTTGCAGTCCAACATGCYCCAGAAATTTCTCAAGAGGAAATAGCAAAGGAGATARTAGAYAAAGTAATCAAGCCTGTTTTAGGAAACCTTTGGAATGATRAAATAAAAATTCACATTAATCCAACAGGAAAATTTGTAATTGGAGGTCCRCATGGAGATGCTGGTCTGACAGGAAGAAAAATAATTGTTGATACKTATGGTGGATTTGGACGACATGGYGGAGGGGCTTTTTCAGGAAAAGATCCTTCTAAAGTTGACAGATCAGCYTCTTACATGTGTAGATATATTGCAAAAAATATTGTAGCAGCAGAACTAGCAGAAAGATGTGAAGTGCAATTAGCTTATGTAATAGGAGTTGCCGAGCCCGTTTCGTTTTATGTTAATACTTTTGGAACAAACAAAATCCCAGAARAAGATATYSARGAACTAGTTAGGAAGAATTTTGRCATGAAACCYTCAGAAATTATCTCACATTTGGATTTGAAAAGGCCCATCTATAGAAAAACTGCTGCAAATGGTCCTTTTGGAAGAAATGARCCYGAATTTAATTGGGAAAAAACTGACAAAGYAGATGTCCTAAAACAGTCTGCCGGACTTTAACARTTCACTAATAKATTGAARCSGAAATTTTGTAACCTTTTGTAATTTTCGATAATTTCCTTTAAAATCACCAACCAAAAGATTAAGATCATCAACTCCAAACTCACTTYGAGGGTTAGATATTGCATCATGATAAGCAGATTCTAGACTGATTTTTTTTATTCTAGTTTGTTTTTTCTTGGAGAAAAGTTTAACATATTTTTGGAAAGAAATTGATTCAGGACCTACAAGATCAAGAGTTTGTTTCTTAAAATTTTTGTCGATTAAGGATTTAGATATTATTTTGGAAACATCATTAATGTAGATTGGTTGAATAGAATAATTYCCRCTACCAGGAATTTGGATTTCTCCTTTYTTRATTTGTTTTTTTAAATATTTYGTGAAAAGGTCGTCTTTTCCAACAATATAAGAGGGTCTAAAAATTGTGTAATCCAAACCAGATTCTATTAACAGTTTTTCTGCTTSATATTTTGAAATAAAATAACCAAGTGAGTTTGTTTTAGAAACACCCAGYCCACTATTATAAACAATTTTTTTTATTTTGSCTTTTTTACAWAAATTAATAATTTTATTAGTAAATYCTACATTAACCAGATYATAATTATTTTTAATGGATTGTTTTCCTATMCCAACCAGATGTATTAAGCCAGAAGAATTTTTGATTTTGGGAAGAATTATTTTTTCATCATAGTTCTTGGAAAYAATCTTGGTTTCATTTTTTAATTTTTTAAAATTTTTTCTTGATATTGAAATTAATTTTACATTGTTTTCAGAAAGGTACTTTCTAACGTTTTTAGCCACAAATCCACTTGCACCAGTAACAACTATTTGAAAATCTTTTGTCATGTTYATTTCTAAATGGTTTTGATTTTAAATATATTCCAAAAAATCAAACAAGAATTAATACATCAATGTAGACATGGGTATTGTGGAAAAACCAGAAAAAAAAAAATTAAGAACAGGATTTACTACAGGTACTTCAGCTACAGCTGCAGCAATGGCTGCATTATTATCAATTATTAAACAAATAAAATTTGAAAATATTGATGTAAAATTACCTAAAGGAAATTCTATAAAAATTCCAATTCATTTATGTGAATTTGAAAAAAWTAAGGCTCGCTGTTCTGTAATTAAAGATGGAGGAGATGATCCAGATGTCACACATGGTGCTGAAATTATTGTTGATTTGTCCTTTACAGACAAGAAAAATGATATTGAGATAGATGGAGGAGAAGGAGTTGGAATTGTTACTAAACCTGGATTAGGCCTGGAAATCAATAAAGCAGCAATTAATCCAGTTCCAAAAAAAATGATTAAAGAAAATTTAACAGAAGTGGCTGGAAAACTCTTGTTAGAAAAAGGAATCAAAGTTATAATTTCTGTTCCAAAGGGAAAAGAATTAGGTCCAAAAACAGACAATCCACGAATTGGAATACTACATGGAATTTCCATTTTAGGAACTAGTGGTATTGTTATACCATTTTCTACTGCCTCTTATGCCGCATCTATTAGACAGAATCTGGATGTTGCTATTGCAATGGGAAACTATACGGTTGTTCTTACTACTGGAGGAAGGAGTGAAGATTTTGCTAAAAAAATAATAGATTTGCCGGATCATTGTTTTGTTCAAATGGGAGATTTTTCAGGATATACAATCAAACAATGCTCAAAAAAAAATATCAAGAAAGCATATGTTGTGGGATTTATTGGTAAATTATCAAAAATGGCTACGGGAGTAAAGCAAACTCACGTCAAGGGATCAAAGGTAGACATGAAATTTTTGTCGGAACTAGCCAGAAATTGTGGGGCAAATGAAACAATAATTGAAAAGATCAAAAAAGCAAATACTGCAAGACATGTTCTAGAAATAATTAAAGAAAATAAAATAACTGGATTTTTTGAGGAAATTTGTGCTGAAACATACCAGCATATGAAGAAACGTTCAGAGGAAAAGGTTTCCTTAGAAGTAATATTGTTTGATTTTGATGGAAACATACTTGCAAAAAAATCCTAGTAGTAAGGTATTTTATTAATTTTAGAACGCTTTGAGTGTGGAAAAAGTTTCAGTTCTTGCAATTACAAAAAATGGGATATCTATTGGAGCCAAGTTAAAAGAAATTTTTCCTGAATGGACTGTTTATGCTCCCTCAAAATTTTCAAATGATAAGGAAATTATTTGGTATTCAGAGCCTACTTCTGAAAAAATAATTGAGTTATTTAAGAACAACAAGGCGTTAATTTGCCTATTTTCACTAGGMGCAGTAATTAGATTAATTGCTCCACATTTGAAAGATAARAAAAATGATCCTGCAGTAATAGTAATTGAYGATAAAACTAATTTTGTAATTAGYGTAYTATCAGGACATYTAGGTGGTGCTAATGAACTAACACAAACWATTGCTGAAAAACTTAATGCAATTCCAGTAATTACAACAGCAGCAGATGTAAACAAAACAATTGCTGTAGATCTTTTAGGAAGAGATTTGGGATGGAARATTGATGATGATTCTACAGTCACAAAAATAAGTGCATATATGGTAAATGAGGAAAAAATTGGAGTRTATCAAGACGCAGGAAAAATAAATTGGTTTAAAGAATTACCAAAGAATGTWAAAATTTATGAGAGCTTGGGGGATTTGAAAGAATCTAATTCCAGAGGGCACTTAATTATTTCTGATAAAATTATGAATGATGATTTTCTTAAAGATTCTGTAATCTATCGCCCTCCTAGTTTGGTAATAGGAATTGGTTTGCATTGGGAAACATCAAAGGAAAAAATTAAGAATGGTATTGATATCTGCCTAACAAAATTTAATCTTAGCCCAAAATCTATTGCAAAGTTGGTCTCGATAAAAAAACMAAGTGATGTTCAGGGACTAATTGATATTGGAAARGAAATKGGAGTTCCAGTTGAATATGTAGACAAAGAAGAATTATCGCATGTTTCTGTGCCAAATCCGTCAAAGACAGTCAAAGCCTTTGAGGGTACTTCCAGTGTWTCTGAAGCAGCTGCAATYAAAGTATCAGGAGGTAAATTAATTGTGGAAAAGCAAAAATTCCCACCCGATTTGACCATAGCAATAGCGAGGATTTTAGATTGAAACGAGGATTRTTACTAATAGATAGAGGAAGTAGAGAAAGRGAAGCCTCTGAAGAATTAGAAGTGATTTGTAAGGAGATCAAGGCAAAGGGAGATTATATTTTTACAGATTAYTGTTTTCTTGAGGTAGAGCCTCCCTATATTGAAGATGGAATCAAWAAAGTATTGAAACAAGATATTGAATCCCTTACTATTGTTCCTTATTTTCTCTATCCAGGAAGAAAAGTCAAGCTAGCTGTTTCTGATGTAATGAAATTTCAGAAAGATACTGATGTAAAATTTGTTGTAACAAAACCAATGAGCATGCATAAAACTTTGATTAATCTTGTTGAAAATAGAATATCAACATCCTTAGAAGAGAATGAAATTACAATTTCAAAAAGAAATATTGACGTTATGTTAATTGGCCATGGTAGTTTGGATCCAAATGCACARATGTCCTTGAATTATGTTGTAGATGGATTAAAAGAAAAGTATAGAAATGTRAGTCGMTGTTTTTTGGAATTAGAACAACCAGATATTTTTGAGGGAATAAAAGAATGTGAAAAGAACWCTCCAGAAGTTCTTGTAGTTGTTTTTTATTTTTTGCATGAAGGGGCACATGTAAAAACAGATATCAATAATGATCTTAAACCGGCGCTTGAAAAATCAAATTTAAAAAAAGTATGTATCACWAAACACTTAGGAACAGATGAGAAAATGATTGATTTGATAATTGAAAGAGCCAATGAGGTGGAAGATGCAAACTGAAAAGGGTCAATCAATAGAGGATGCAAGTATGGAGATGATTGAAAGGGAAATTGGAAACCATGATTATAATGAAAAAGAATGGCCTATTGTCAGACGAATWATTCATTCAACAGCTGATTTTGATTTTGCAGGTAAAAACAARATAATTTTTTCCAAAAACGCAGTTGAACTGGGAATCAATGCACTCAAAAATGGTTGCAGTATAGTTGTMGATGTTAATGGGGTTATMGGAGGTCTGAATAAACAGAACCCCAAAGATTTTGGAAATAAGRTAATTTGCAATATTTCAAGCCCAGAAGTGATGGAATTGGCWAAAAAACAGAACAAAACACGTTCACAGRTGTCAATGAGAATTGCATCTTCTGATATTGATGGTGGAATAGTGGTTATAGGAAATGCCCCAACGGCACTTTTGGAGYTAATTGRGATGGTAAAGGAAGGTACGGTCAAGCCTGCTCTGATTATTGGAATTCCCGTAGGCTTTATTTCCGCACCAGAATCAAAGGAAGAGCTTTCCAAAATTACCCAAGTTCCCTTTATTACAAATATTGGAAGAAAAGGAGGTAGTTCGTCGGCTTCTGCTATCGTAAATGCACTCTATAAACTMCTTAGGTTAGAGTCAAAGTCTTGATGCTTTAATACAATTGTTTACAAAAATTTTTGCATAATCTGAACTATCAAAATATAGATGTCCATAAGATGCAAGAGTGTTATTTTGAATCARGCCATCAAAATGATTATGTATNCCTTCACCTATTTTTAATTCGTAAGCARATTTTGAATCAGAGGATAYRGACTCTAGTTTAGAATAGTGRAAYTCATGACCTTGAAGTGCATGTTTTTTWTYMGAWATGATATTTTTTGAAATTATATTTCCTTGTGTRTAATTTAATTTCATTTTTTTTGTCATCTTTGTTTCTGCATCAAAAATACCWACCATTTTGCTTATTTTTTTACCATAATCAATAGATTTTGTTAGATACATTAGTCCTCCACATTCAGCATAAATTGGAAWGTTTTCTTCTGATAATTGTTTGATTTTTTTCTTCATAGTCTGGTTTTTCTCTAAAGCTTCTCCAAGAATTTCAGGAAATCCRCCACCAATGTAAATTCCGTCACATTGTGGTAATTTTTTATCTTTAACTGGACTAAAAAATTTAATATTAGCTCCTTCKCGTTTTAGTGCTTCCAAGTTATCACGATAATAGAAATTAAAAGAGCTATCRAGTGCAACTGCAATGGTGGTTTTTGGTTTTTTGTRAAGTTTTGTAGATGGAGTTTTTAGYGGAGRAGGRGTTTGTATAATTTGAAGAATTTTTTCAATATCTAATGAACTAGAAATAATTTTTGATGTTTGTWTAATTTTTTGCTTGAGAGCTGTATCCTCCTTTGTGGGAATCAATCCTAGGTGTCTTGACTGTAAATCAAGATCAGRATTTTTTTGGATTACTCCAATTATGGGTAATTTTGTCTTTTCAAGTGCTTTTCTGCACAGAATCTCATGTTTTTTRCTCCCAATTTTATTTAGAATAATTCCTTTAATTCGTGAATTACTATGAAATTTMACAAAACCTAAAGCCATAGCTGCAATGGATCTTGCTRCTTTACTTGCATCTATTACYAAAATTGTTGGAGATTTTGTTATTGAAGCRACATGGTGAGTGCTTGCAAAATTTGAATCACCACCAAATCCATCATAATATCCCATTACTCCCTCAATAATAGAGATATTTGATTTTGAATTTGTAACAAAACTTTCCAAAAGGCGATTTTTACCCATCAACCAAACATCAAGATTAAATGCATCCTTTTTTGCAATCGATGAMAGATAGCTAGGATCAATGTAGTCAGGRCCRACCTTAAAGGGTTGTACTGAATAACCTTTTTTTTGTAATGCATGAATWATGSCACAGGYAATTGATGTTTTTCCTACTCCACTAGTTGTACCTGMTAAAACAAGTCTTGGAATTTTCAATTTGAATGTGTAAGTATATTTTTTTATTTAAATGAATCAATTGAAAAAATCTGAATGTTTTTACTGTGAGATATGAGAAAGATACTATGACTGAACCAGGTCTAAYCATTGTATATACTGGAGGAGGTAAAGGAAAGACGACTGCCGCTTTAGGAATTGCATTAAGAGCAACAGGTTACAATAAAAAAATTTGTATGATTCAATTCATTAAAGGTTCATGGCACTATGGTGAGATGATTTCATCAAAAAGATTAGAGCCTGAATTTGAAATGGTTGCTGTTGGAAAAGGATTTGTAGGAMTMWT
>LKGT01006563.1_pt2 | contig 13536 bp, 14 predicted proteins | sample 503861 | NCBI WGS metagenome assembly LKGT01 (sample SAMN04113194, study PRJNA297058) | marine sediment metagenome | biome: marine benthic biome; feature: marine benthic feature; material: marine sediment; isolation source: sediment sample collected at the water-sediment interface from the South......
TAAAATATTAGAGTAGTTAGTGATTTTATGGTTTCGTATCGATCAAATGATAACCATTACTCAATTTTCCATATGATGTCAATATGACTTTTGGCTAATTTTTAGGAACAAAAAAAGAGAAAAGTCTCCTTGTTCGGAGACTGAAATGCATTAACTAGTTTATGTGAGCTATTGGGCTCCCAGCTAACACCGCGAGATGTCTCTGACTCAATAGATCATCTAAAACCACGTTAATGTTAAAAAATCAGGGCCAAAAAGAATTACTTTTAGGTTAATTTTCTAAACCTTTAGAACGAATTCATATATTGCAGGAATCGTCATTTTTGTTGTGAGTAATTCTTTTGAGAGACCCAGTTGGGATGAATATGTTATGTTACAAGCAGAGCTTGCAAAGCTGCGATCAAACTGCATGACTCGTCATGTGGGAGCAGTCATAGTTCGAAATCATAGACAGATTGCAACTGGGTATAATGGCACACCACCAGGAGTGAAAAACTGCTTTGAAGGAGGGTGTAAGAGATGCCAGCTAAGAATGGAGGGAAAAATTGAATCAGGTGCATCCCTAGACAGATGCCTTTGCAATCATGCAGAGGCCAATGCGATTATGCATTGCGCCATTTTAGGAATCGAAACTGGTACAGAGGGCGCAATTTTGTATACAACGTTTGTTCCATGTTTAGAATGCACAAAAATGTCAATTACAATAGGGATTAAAAAATTTATTTGCCTTGATTCATACCCTGAAACAGACTATGATTTACTTGAAGAAGCAGAAGTTATAGTTCAAACACTTGATAAGACAAAAATCAAGTATTGGGCAAAAAAATTAATCGAAGATTATAATGTTAAGATGATTCCCAAATAGAGAAAACATGTCTACTAAAGAAACAAAATCAATTCCAACATCCTTGTTAGTATCTGCTGCATATGACAACCAAAAAAATATAGCTGTACTAAAATTCTATAATCCAGAAACACAAGAGCTCAAGCTTTGGTATGATGAAACTGGCCACAAACCATATTGTTTTTCAAAACTAAATCCTGAAGAACTAGATTTTCTTTCAGATAGAGATGATGTTGAAAATATTAAAACAGTTAAAAAATATGATTTGCTAAATGACACTGAGATTCAAGTTTCTAAAATCACAGTATCAAATCCTTTAGCAATTGGTGGTACAGACAAGAGCATTAGAAATATTATTGATACATGGGAATCAGATATCAAATATTATGAAAATTATCTTTATGATAAATCACTAAACATTGGCAAATATTATAAAATTGAAGACGGAAAAATTATTCCACAGATTTTAGAAATCTCAGATGAAGTTCGTTTATCATTAAAATCTCTACTTTGGGATAAAACTGTAGATGACGAGATGGTCAATTCAAAACAATTTCAAGAATATGTTTCTGATTGGGCAGAACTTCTCAATCAACCTATACCAAAAATTAAGCGTGTTAGTTTTGACATAGAAGTAGAAGCTGAAGTTGATAGATTACCTGATGCAAAAATTGCAGACAGAACGGTTACTGCAATTGGGTTTGAAGGAAGTGATGACTTTAAGCAAATATTTGTATTAAGACTAGATGGAGTAGAAGAAGGAAAAAACGAACTCCCCTCAGACGTTAAGGTTAGGTTTTATGACAAAGATAAAGAAAAAGAGATGATTCAAGACGCGTTCAAAAAAATTTCTGAATATCCCTTTGTAATAACTTACAACGGAGATGATTTTGACATGCCATATCTTTACAATCGTGCTCAAAGGTTAGGAATCAAACAAGAAGATAATCCATTATACATGATGCGAGATTCTGCAACACTAAAGGAAGGAGTTCACATTGATCTTTATCGAACTATGTCAAATAGATCATTTCAGATTTATGCATTTAGTCACAAGTACACTAACTTTTCTCTAAACAGTGTTTCAAAAGCACTCTTAAACGAAGAAAAAATTGATTACGGAAAAGAACTAGGCAAATTGAATCTATACCAAACAGCAAACTACTGCTTTAATGATGCCAGACTCACCTACAAGCTTACAAGCTTTAACAACGATTTATTGATGAATCTTCTTGTAGTAATTTCCAGAATTGCAAAAATGCCAATTGATGATATTGCGCGAATGGGAGTTTCACAGTGGATTCGAAGTTTAATCTATTATGAACATAGGCAACGCAATGCGCTGATACCAAAAAGAGCAGAGCTTGAAAAAAAATCCGTGGGAGTAGTTAGTGACGCAGTAATTAAAGATAAGAAATATCGAGGAGGGCTTGTGATTGATCCTATCGAGGGAATTCATTTTAATGTAACTGTAATGGATTTTGCTAGTCTATATCCCAGTATAATCAAAGTCAAGAATATTTCATATGAAACAGTTAGATGCCCACATGAAGAATGCAAAAAAAATACTATACCACAAACAAATCACTGGGTATGTACAAAACATAATGGACTTACTTCTCTTTTAATAGGATCACTAAGAGATCTTCGAGTAAATTATTACAAACATCTTTCAAAAAGTGAATCATTATCAGAAGAACAAAGACAACAATATACGGTTGTTAGTCAAGCACTAAAAGTAATTCTCAATGCAAGCTATGGGGTAATGGGTGCAGAAATATTTCCACTATATTTTCTTCCTGCTGCAGAAGCCACTACAGCTATTGGCAGACATACAATTTTAGAAACAGTTAAGAAATGTCAAGAATTAGGAATAGAAGTACTCTATGGGGATACAGATTCATTATTTATTAAAAATCCAACCCAAGAACAAATTCAAGATGTAATAGATTGGGCAAAAAAAGAACACAAAGTAGAGTTAGAAGTAGACAAAGAATATCGATATGTAGTACTTAGTGAAAGAAAGAAAAATTATCTGGGAGTCACAAAAGATGGCAAAGTGGATGTTAAAGGTTTAACTGGAAAAAAATCCCATACACCTCCATTTATCAAGACATTATTTTACGAGCTTCTTGATATTTTAGCTAAGGTAGAAACACAAGATGGCTTTTCAAATGCTAAAAAACAAATCACCAAAAAAATAATAGAGTATACAAAAAAAGTTGAAGATAAAGAGATTCCTTTATCAGAACTTGCATTTAATGTAATGATAAGCAAAGCCCCATCAGAATATGTAAAGACTATTCCACAACATGTTCGTGCAGCAAAATTACTTGAATCAATTAGAGAGATAAAAAAAGGCGATATTATTTCGTATGTTAAAATTATCAACAAACCAGGAGTTAAACCAGTTGAAATGGCAAGACTAGATGAGGTAGATTCCAAAAAATATATGGAGTTTATGGAAAGTACATTAGATCAAATTACATCTTCAATGGATCTTGATTTTGATACAATACTTGGAAAACCAAAACAAACTGGATTAGATCAATTCTTTTGGAATTAAGTGCTAAATAATGTTCTTTGATGAATTATCACTAGGAATTTTAGCTACAGTTGCAGGAATAATGATTTTATCTGGATGGGTACCCCAAATTATCAAAGGATATAGAACCAAAAAACTAGATGACATTTCAAAATATCTTATGATTTTCATAGCAGGGGGAGCTTTTTTGTGGCTAGTATACGGTGTAGAAAAAGATGATCCATATATCATTGGAGTAAATGTTGCGGCTATTGCTCTTACAATGATTGTATTAAGTATGAAATTTCGTTATGAAAAATATAAAGCGCCTTAACTTTTTTGTTAAAAAAACAATATCTCTTTATTTATTCTGGCTACTCGTAGATTAATGTAGATTTATACCCAGATATTTGATATTGTTTCAAGTACCTCTAAAATCACAAGTAATTAAGAAAAATCTTATTATTCTTTTATATATCCATTACAGATAGCCTTTACGAATGTTAAATTATGGGATCAATTTTGCTGCTTTTATGAGCACCGAAAGTAATGTTACCTGCGTTGTCTGCGGTTCAAAAGACGCATTTGTAGTTTTTGATTTTAGTCTCAATGGGAAAAAAATGGGTCATTGTGGAACTTGCGGAGCAAGTTGGGCAGCAACATAATCTATTCCAAATTGGAATGCCTCAAACAAAACCAATTATCGCAATTGTAAATGTTGTAGCTTCTGCATCAATAGAGGAACAATTAGACCTCACAGAAATTACTAAGAAATTTCCTGATGTCGAATGGCATCCAGATACCTTTCCTGGAGCTGTGTTTAGACTAAAGGAGCCAAAAACTGCTACATTGCTTTTCAGAACTGGAAAGATGGTGTGTACTGGTGGAAAATCAGAAGCCATGGCAAGGGAGGCAGTAAAAAAAATAGTACAAAAACTGCGAAAGGAAAAAATTAAAATCAAAAAAGATGCAGTTGTCACTATACAAAACATTGTATCGTCAATAAATCTTGGAGGACTTGTTAGTCTTGAGCGGGCGGCACGAACATTGCCTCGAAGTATGTATGAGCCTGAACAGTTCCCAGGAGTCATTCACAGAATGATTGATCCTAAAACAGTAATTTTGATTTTTGCGTCAGGCAAACTAGTCTGTACTGGAGCTAAAACCGAGAAAGATGTCTTTCGTGCTGTAAACAATCTTCACAGCCTGCTAGAAGAAAAAGGATTGATGATTTATGAAAAGAAATAATTATCATAATTAATATCACGGGAATTTTTTTCAAGACATTTGATTTTCTATCAAAGTAAATTATTCTCAGTCTTAGGAACAGAAATTATCTGATCGATATACAAATTAATTCTCACATTGTTTGCATTTAGTCATTGGAAAACTAGTTAATTATTTTTAATTTGAATTTTAAAACAACTTGTTATTCATTATTTAACAAATTCACGCACAAATTACTGTTAAAGCACTTATAACGCTAGGCACACCTTTAATTTTTGGGATTATTACATGTATAAAAATTTTTGAGGTGAATGTGAATTGAAAGCATTGATACTAGCAGCAGGAGAAGGAAAGAGAATAAGAGTTATTGGTGAYTCTAAACCGTTAGTTWYTCTTCTTGGATTRCGCTTGATTGAAAGAGCAATTTTAACTGCAAAAAARTCTGGAATAAAAMAATTCTGTATTGTWGTGGGATACAACGGCGATAAAATCAGAAATCACTTGTCAGATGGCAAAAAGTATGGTGTMAAAATAGAATATATTCAAAATGACGAATGGAGTMAAGGCAATGGAATTTCWATTCTCAAAGCMAAAAATCTTATGAAAGAACGYTTTGTTCTTTTGATGGCMGACCACAAYTATGATCACARAATACTAGAYCGTCTWTTGAAAACAAAGATTGGAAATGATGAGTGTATACTTTGTGTTGACCRWCATCCWAAATCTTAYCTRAATATYGAAGATGCTACCAAAGTTTTGACRGTAGATCACAGRATTCAAACCATTGGGAAGGATTTAAMAAATTACAATTGTATAGACACAGGCATCTTCATATGCAATCCAGTTATCTTTGATGCCCTAGAGGAAAGCATTGCTAASGGCGACGAAGGTATGTCTGGAGCAGTTAAAGTTTTAGCAGAACAAAATAAAATGAGATATTTACAACTAGAAGACAACTTTTGGATAGATGTAGATGACGAGACGGATCGAAAAAATGCTGAACATCTTTTGTATTCGAAGTTAAACAAAGACACTGATGGGCCAGTTTCTAAAATTCTCAACAGGCCTTTATCGATTAGAATATCAAAGCTTCTTCTAAAGACAAGCATAACACCAAACCAGATTTCTATCCTGAGTTTTATTATAGGAATGGCTGGGGCTTCTCTGTTCTTTCTTGGGGAATATTTCTATCTCATTTTAGGTGGGATTTTAGTTCATATTCATTCAGTTGTTGATGGGTGTGATGGAGAGGTAGCACGCTTTAAGCTAAGGCAGACAAAATATGGTGGTTGGCTTGATTCGGTTCTGGATAGATATGTTGATGCTGCCATAATTTTGGGACTGACTTATGGATATTGGAGTATAAACAACGACAGTCTAATATGGATAATTGGATTTGTTGCGCTCATAGGATGTTTCCTTAACAGCTACACAGGTGACAAGTACGATTCTATATTTAGAAATGGCAATGGAATGAAAAAATCCAAGTTTCGAATGGGACGGGATGTGAGACTTTTGCTAATTACCATAGGAGCACTTACTAACCTAATTCCTTTATTTCTAATTATTGTTGCTGTTATTTCGAACTTTGAGGCTTTGCGGAGATTAATAATATTCAGGAACAAACTTGAGACACCTATTGAAAAGTCATCCTCGTTAGATCATTTTTGAGATATAAATGAAGGAAAAAAAGTAATCGCTGTTGTTTATTTTATACAAACAAGGCGATATTAATCTAATTTGTGACTAATTTTTCAGTATGGGATTTTCAAGACAATGCCCAAGTTGTACAAAATACTTAGAAATTCAAACCGTAGAGGGTAATTACGAAACAACTCATAGATGTACTCATTGCGGCTTTACATTACATATTCCCCCTAAGGAAAACGTAATGAAAAGTGGAGATTATGGTGATTAACCACTTTCTTTTTATTGTATATAATTACAAAAAAACAAGTTGTTTATTATTAATTGTAAAAATTATGATGAGGTTTCAGGCGAAAAAATTACTAAATTAGTAAAAACTGCAAACAAGATTTCAAAAAAATATGGAATTAAAATAGCAGTGGCTCCTCCACAGCATCTTTTGTCTAAAGTGACCTCTTTTTCAATACCTATTTTGGCTCAGCATGTTGATGATGCCAAGGTGGGTAGCACTACAGGTTTTATTGTTCCCGAACAATTAAAAAAATCAAAAGTCAGAGGATCCTTAATCAATCATAGCGAGCATCGAATTTCTAGCAAGGAAATTCAACAGTTAGTTATGCGACTAAGAAAGCTAAGAATGATATCAGTGGTTTGTGTCAAAAATGTATCTGAAGCACTAAAGTATGCAAAACTAAATCCAGATTATATTGCAATTGAACCACCTGAGCTTATTGGTTCTGGAAAAGCCGTATCTAAAGAAAAACCAGAATTAATTACTAGAGCAGCAACTGCAGTAAAGAGTGCAAGAAATCAAACTAAACTTTTGTGTGGAGCTGGCATTGTATCTGGGGAAGATGTAAAACAATCAATGATTCTTGGCTCCAAAGGAATACTTGTGGCTAGTGGCATCATCAAAGCAAAAAACTGGAAGAAAATTATTGAAGAATTTGCTAAGGCAATGGTTTAAAATCCCCAAATTTTTCATTGAATAACCTAGGAAAATAAAATTGAAATCAGTGTATTTTTTCAACGAGGGAGATGGGAATAATCGAAAGCTGTTAGGTGGAAAGGGGGCAGGTCTTTGTGAAATGACTAGATTAAAGCTTCCAGTACCACCAGGATTTGTAATTACAACCGAAGTTTGTAAAAATTATTATAAAAATAATAAAAAACTTCCAAAAAATCTATTGCCAGAAGTTAAACGAAACATTACAAAAATTGAAAAAAAGACAGGAAAAAAATGGAATTCAAAAGAGAATCCTTTACTTGTCTCTGTTCGTTCAGGAGCTGCAATATCTATGCCTGGAATGATGGATACAATTCTAAATCTTGGATTAAATGATGAAACAATATTAGGATTAGCCAAAAAAAGTAACAATCCTAGATTTGCGTGGGATTCCTATAGGAGATTTATTCAGTTATTTGGCAAAGTGGTTTTTGGAGTAGATGATAAAAAATTTGATGAGGTTTTAGAGCGTGCTAAAAAAAATCAAGCCGTTCAAGCTGATAGTGCACTAAATGAAAAATCTTTAAAACAAGTTGTAGACGAATACAAAAAAATTTGTGAAAAACATTCTGGAATACTATAAAACTGAATTACCAGATACCTACAGTCAACTAGCCAATACATGTAAAAATCTTGAAAAACATTACAAAGAGCCACAAGATATAGAGTTTACAGTAGAGCAAGGAAAATTCTATCTATTACAAACTCGTTCAGCAAAAATGAATGCTGCTGGAATGATTAAAACATCGGTGGAGATGACTAAGGAAAAACTCATAACACAACAAAGAGCTTTGCTTAGATTAAATCCTGATCAGCTAGAACAATTATTGCATAAAACTATTGATCCTAATGCAAAAGGATTTGTACAGTTTGCAAAGGGAATAGCAGCTTCTCCAGGAGCTGCTAGTGGAGTTGCAGTATTTGATGTGCGAAGAGCAGTAGAGAAAGGAGAAAATGGTACTAGTGTGATCTTAGTTAGAGAGGAAACAAAACCYGAAGACGTACCTGCATTTTTTTCRTCAGCTGGAATTCTTACAAGCAGAGGAGGAAAAACATCTCATGCTGCAGTAGTTGCAAGAGGGATGGGCAAGGCATGCATTGTGGGATGTTCAGAGTTAAAAATCGATTATGAGGCACGAAATTGCCAAGTAAGTGACAGAACAATTGCTGAAGGTGATGTAATCACAATTGATGGAAGCACAGGAATTGTGTTTATTGGTGCAATTCCAACAGTAGAACCCAAGTTTACTGATGATTTTAAGACAATTCTTAGTTGGTCACAAAAAGCAAAAAAAATTGGAATTCGTGCTAATGCAGATACTCCGGAAGGTGCAAAATTAGCAAGACAGTATGGAGCACAAGGAATTGGACTTTGTAGAACTGAAAGAATGTTTAACGCAAAAGATCGAATTGGATTATTTATAGATATGATTATGGCACCATCAGAAGAAAAACGAATACAGGTATTAGAAAAATTAGGTGCGTTACAAAAAAGTGACTTTTTACAAATTCTCAAGGCAATGGAGGGCTATTACGTTACAATAAGATTACTTGATCCACCACTMCATGAGTTCTTACCAAATCCAGARGAACTTGCAGATAAACTAAGAAAACWAGAACAGCAAAATGATAACGAAACTGCAAAAACAAGATCAGTGTTAGMACGTGCACGWRATTTAGCTGAAATCAATCCAATGATGGGCCATAGGGGAGTNCSGGTTNGGAATYACYTATCCAGAAATTTATGAGATGCAAATYARAGCAGTTTTTGAGGCARCKGCAGAATTRSTGAAACAAAAAGTTGATGCRCGACCACAAATAATGATTCCGCAAGTKAGTAGYATAGCYGAACTAAATCATATAAAACGAATTTATGATKWGATWAARACAGAGATGGAGAAAAAATAYAAYATGAAAATTAAAATAAGTTTTGGAACAATGATTGAAGTGGTTCGTGCTGCACTTACAGCTGACGAGTTAGCACAAACTGCAGAGTTTTTTAGTTTTGGAACAAATGACCTTACTCAAGGCACATTTAGTTTTAGTAGAGAAGATGCAGAAGGAACGTTCCTTCCAGAGTATTTGGATAAAGAATTGTTAGAAATTAGTCCATTTCAGTCCCTTGATGTTAATGGAGTGGGAAGTTTAATGCAAATTGCAATTGAAAAAGGTAGGAAGGTTAAATCTAATCTAGAGCTAGGAATATGTGGAGAACATGGAGGAGATCCTCGTTCAATTAAGTTCTGTCACAATAATGGCTTAAACTATGTCAGTGCGTCTCCTCATAGAATTCCAATTGCAATAGTTGCAGCTGCTCAGGCCAAATTAGAAAAACCTGCAAAAATTAAGCGTAAAAAAGCCAAAAAACCAAAGAAAAAGGCAAAAACTAAGGCTAAAAGACATTAATTTTTTTCTAAATAGTTTAAAACCTGCAAACTTGATTCGAATCTCAAATGCTTCCTAGAATTGACACTATAAAGCAAATTAGGATAAAGATTGGAATTACTCAAAAAAAGCTTGCCGGTATGACAGGAGTTAGTACATCGATGATTAATCAAATTGAATCAGGACGTAGTAAACCTAGCTATGAAACTGCAAAAAAAATATTTGATAACTTGGCAACTCTTGAAGGTCAAACGTCCCCTCACAAGGCAGGAGACTTTTGCAGTAAAGATATTGTGAAAATTAAACCAACGAGTACTTTGCATGATGCAATAGAGAAGATGCACAAATATTCTATTAGTCAAATTCCAGTTTTTGATGGAAATAATCCTGTCGGGGTAGTATCAGATGATGGGATAATGAAACATTTAGCAGATGCTGGAGAATCTGGGCTAAAGCATACAAAGTTATCTGAAACAATGGATCCTGCACCACCGATAGTTGATTTTGAAACACCAGCTAATGTTTTAATTCCATTAATTCGATTCTCAAAATGTATTTTAGTTTCAAAAAAATCAAAATTTGTAGGAATTATTACTGCGTCAGATACTTTGAAGATGATGGAATAAGTATAACTGTCAAATATTGTTTATTGATTATTAGTCCTAATCAAATTTTTGTAAATTATTTTGGATGAGAGCAAAGTTCAGCTAGAACACCGCWAAGTGACTTTGGATGAATAAATGTAACCTTWGTTCCTTCAGAACCYGGTCTAATTTTTCCTAAAAATTGTATYCCRCATCCCTCCATYCGTTCTACYTCACCTTCAATGTTWTCAGTTTGTARTGCCATGTGATGYAWRCCYTGACCKTTYTTATCTAAAAATTTCTTAATWGGACTWGAATCATTYRTTGGTTGCATTAATTCAATTCGTCCGTTTTCTAAATGAAGTATAGCWAGTTTWACWCCYTCAGATTCAACTGTTTCAAATTCTACTTTATCAACACCTAATGCTTCTTTGTAGGTTTTAGCAGCTTCTTCAACATCATTTACTGCTATAGCAATATGATCAATTTTCATCTAGAACACCTCTTTTGGTCTATACTCACCAAACACTTCTCGAAATGTGTTGCTAATCTCACCAGTTGTTGCATATACCTTAACAGAATCTAAAATGTAAGGCATAAGATTACCATCTTTTTCTGCTACTGATTGCATCTTAGATAGGGCGCGCTCTACCTTTTTGTTGTCTCGCGTACTGCGTAATTTCTTTAGTGCTTTATTTTGCTGGATTTCTACTGTATCATCAATACGGAGAAGTTTTTGTTGTGTAGTCTCAATTTCAGAGAATTTATTGACACCTACAATTACTCTATCATTATTATCGACCTCTTTTTTCAATCTATATGCATTCTGTCTAATTTCTGATTGGAAGAATCCTTTTTCAATTCCTTTAATAGAGCCGCCCATTTTTTCTACCTTTTTTAGATACTTCCATACTCCTTCTTCAATCTCATCACATAACTCTTCAAGATAATGTGAACCGCCCATTGGATCAGCAGTTTTAGTTATGCCACTCTCATGCGCAACAATTTGTTGGGTACGAAGAGCAATCTTTGCAGATTCTTGTGTAGGTAATGCTAAAGCTTCATCACGTGAGTTTGTATGCAAAGACTGAGTTCCTCCTAAAACTGCAGCTAAAGATTGAATTGTAACTCGAACTATGTTGTTATCAGGCTGTTGTGCAGTTAATGACTCTCCACTAGTTTGTGTATGGAATTTTAATTGCATCGATTTTGGATCTTTTGCATGAAATTTTTCTTTCATAATTTTAGAATAAATTTTTCTTGCAACCCTAAACTTTGCCACCTCTTCAAATAGTTCTATGGTACAACAAAAAAAGAAAGAAAGTCTTGGTGCAAATTCATCAATCTTCAAACCCTTATCAAGACAGGTTTGAATGTATTCAATAGCGTTAGCTAGAGTAAACGCAACTTCCTGGATTGCAGTAGCTCCTGCCTCTCGAATATGATAACCCGATATAGAAATTGGATACCATTGAGGAACTTCCTTTGCACAATACTGTATCATATCTCCAATTAATCGCATTGAGGGTTTTGGGGGATAGATGTAGGTATTTCTTGCAATGTATTCCTTTAAAATATCATTTTGAGTTGTTCCTCTTAGTTCTTTACTGTTAAATCCCTGTGATTGTCCTACGGCAATATAGTACGCAAGTAATGTTGATGCAGTTGAATTAATGGTCATAGAAGAGCTAACCTTTCCTAAAGGAATTCCACCAAAGGCAGTCATCATGTCTTTAACAGAGGCAATAGAAACGCCTACCTTACCAACTTCACCTTCTGCTTGATGAGAGTCAGGATCATAACCAATTTGTGTTGGAAGATCAAAAGCCATACTAAGTCCGGTCTGACCTTTTTCTAACATGAACTTGAAGCGCGTGTTGGTTTGTGCTGCATCTCCAAATCCAGAATATTGACGCATAGTCCAAAATCTATCACGATACATGCCTTGATGTATTCCACGAGTAAAGGGAAGCGTGCCAGGAGTTTCAAGTTTTGATTTTTTTGATGCTTGATAGAATTGCTTTATAGGAATTTGTGAATCAGTGAAAAATGTTTTAGTGATTTTTTGTTTTGTTTTCTTCGTTTAAATCACTTCGTTATACTTTTAGATATTTTCTCAGCTGCATCAAATGGATCCATTTTTTTTGATTGAACTTGTTTGAGATATTTAGAATAACTATTTCCAGAGGCAAACATAGAATCAATTTTCTGTTTAATATTATTTAAAACAATATCCTTTAATTCAGATTCAAGACGAATCATTTCTGTTGCTTTTTTAGTTTTTTGTTTGGCTTTCATCATTTTATGTAAAATTTTAGCAAATTCTACAATTCCTTTTGAAGATTTAATGGATGTTTTTAATATTATTGGGGGGTCTTGAGAGTCTCCAATGTAATCTTGTACAGATTGAAAGAGTTGCCCTGCTCCTGATAAATCACTTTTGTTAACAAGATAAATGTCTCCAATTTCAGATAATCCAGCCTTTATTGTTTGAATACTATCTCCTGTGTGAGGATTAAAAACTACAACAGTAATGTCTGCAATCTTTGCAATATCAATTTCAGTTTGGCCAGCACCTACACTTTCAATAATTATTGGATTAAATCCTGCATACTCTAAAACACGAATACTGTTTCTTAGTGAATTTGAAATGGCACCAGTTGCTCCCCTTGATGCGATACTTCGAATATAGGTTCCTGAATCAGTTGATTCAGTCATTCTAACTCTATCTCCCAGTATAGCGCCACCTGTAACATGACTGGTAGGATCTATTGCTAAAACAGCAGGTTTTGTTCCTAATTTTTTTAAATTTATTGCAGTTTTGTTAATGAGTGAGCTTTTGCCTGACCCTGCAGGTCCTGTAATCCCTATTACGATTGCTTTTCCAGAGCTTTTGAATATTTTTTTAATTAAAGTTCTAGAACCTTTCGGATCATTTTCTATTAAGGAGATAGCTTTTGCTATGGCACCTCGTTTACCTTTTTTTATTTCAGCAGTAATGTCCAATTATCTGATATTTCTATGCCCTACAATAAAATGTTGCAGGTAAAGTCAGAGTTTACTGAAAATTATTGGTGGGGAGGATTCATCTGGAGCGTGAATTTCAGTCTTTATTCCTACATTACCAAATTCTTCATGGTCTACAACAAAGGTTACAGGATTTGTTTTCCATCCATATTGAGGTACTGAAGAAAAAGGAACTTCTTCAGTAAATTCAAAGCCTGTATAATTTTTTTGAAATGATTCTGCCATTCCTAAAATTTCAAGTATAACAAATTGTGTTTTACCAGAGTTATCTAAAAAAGAAATTTCTACAATA
>LKGT01007329.1_pt1 | contig 13531 bp, 12 predicted proteins | sample 503861 | NCBI WGS metagenome assembly LKGT01 (sample SAMN04113194, study PRJNA297058) | marine sediment metagenome | biome: marine benthic biome; feature: marine benthic feature; material: marine sediment; isolation source: sediment sample collected at the water-sediment interface from the South......
CGTCGCCACAGCGCCTGACAATGCGACGAACCGCGCGATACGCGGCAAACGCATGAAAAATGGGAGACTAGTCTGGTCGGTACCGGGATCGATGCTCGGCACGCTCAATCCCGGTTGCGGACGCTCCACACGGAAGCGATTCGCCCCAGTTCTAAACATCATTACACCCCAAACCCCCGGCAACTCGGGCTCATTTACCATAGCGAAACTACTTGTTCAAACATCTTTGCATGAATTAGCGAACGATGGAAGTACGTTAACGGCTGCGTGTTGCAGTTCAAACCCATCGTCCGCGGGTCGAATTTGGCCCCGGTCGCGCGCCGTTCGGGTTCGCGGGAACGCCATTCGGGATCGCGGGAACGCAAAAGACTTGACAACATCGACGTACCGACGAAAAAGGGCATCACGCGAGTGGGGATTCCTGATGAAGCGGCTGTTCAGCATTCTGGCCTTCGTCGCCACGTTGGTTTCACCAACCTGGGCTGATTTCGACGCCGGGGTCGACGCGTTCAGGGCTGGCGATTACCAGACCGCGATGGGTGAATGGCGCGCGCTCGCCGAGGGCGGCAACGCGAACGCGCAGCATAATGTCGGCATCCTCTACAATTACGGGCTCGGCGTGCTCGAGGATTTCGCCACCGCCGCGGCATGGTACCGAAAGGCCGCCGAACAGGGACACGCGAACGCACAGGTGAAGTTAGGCTATCTCCACGCCACCGGCCGCGGCGTCGCTCAAGACGCTTCGCTCGCCGTGGCGTGGTTCCGCGAAGCGGCCGAAGGCGGCCTCGCCGTCGCCCAATACAATATCGGCATGATGTACGTAACCGGCACGGGAATCGACACCGACAAGGTTCATGCGCTCATGTGGTTGATGCTCGCCGCCGACGGCGGTATCGAGGCGGCGACCACCAAGCGTGACGATCTCATGGCGTCGCTTACGGTGCCCGAGATCGAGGAGGCCGCCTTGCTGGCCGACAGCCTGTCACCCGGTGCGTCGTTGGATCCGTTGCGTGCGATCGCGACGACGGCCGTCACGGTATCGCAGCCGGTCGACGGCGATCATCTCGCGCATCTCGCGTCGTACCATTCAATCGAGGCGGCCCATCAAGGCTGGACGTTGATCCGAGCGGCTCACGTCGATCTTCTCGGGGACGTCGGGTATAAGGTGGTGCGCGCTGAAATAACCGGCCAAGGCACCGTCTATCGTCTCGCGGCCGGACCGTTGCCCGATCGGACGGCGGTCCGAGAACTATGCAGACGGCTCAATTCCCGGGACCTCTATTGCGTACCGATCAACTGATCCTTAGGATTGAGCCACTGCAAGTGCGAGACTATCCACTCTGGAACTCGATATGCGAATTGCGCTAATGTCCCGATCGAATCTTGGTGCGGAGCGGACAATGAAACGTTTGATAATCGGGGCGCTCTTGTTGTGGGCATTAGCCCCCCAAGCGCATGCCGACGTGCAATCGGCAATCGCCTCCTATCGCGCCGGAGATTTCCAGGCTGCCTTCGACGAGCTAAAAATGCTCGTCGAACAGAACGACCCGCTTTCCCAGCATGCGCTCGGCTTGCTATACGCGGAAGGCGCCGGCGTACAACGCAACCGCACCGAGGCCGCGAGATGGTACGCTAAGGCCGCTGAGCAGGGCCTCGCCCAGTCGCAGTACAATCTAGCGGTATCCTTCTTCACGGGTATCGGTGTCCCGCAGGACTATGCGTTGGCGGCGAAATGGTATCGAAAGGCAGCCCTGCAAGGCGATGCACGGGCGCAAAACAATCTCGGTTACATGTACGACACCGGCCGCGGCGTCGAGGTCGACGCCGAACAGGCGGTCTATTGGTACCAACCCGCGGCGACGGCAGGGAACGTTAACGCCCAGATCAACCTCGCCAACAGCTACCATCGTGGCCGGGGCGTCGAGAAAGATGAGGAAAAGGCGCTCGAATTGTACGCCAAGGTCTTCGACGACCTCCATACGCAGGACCCACTGAGTCTTTGGATTGTCGACCGGGTTGGCAGGACGTCATCCTATAGCGGGATCGACGGCAAGACCGTTGCGGTGCCCCGGCTCGAATCCAAGAAGTTCGTGAAGCGACCCGACATCGATCCGGCCCTTCGACCGTTGCGCAATTTCAATCGCTGACCGGACGGCGGTATCGCCAAGTTAGCCGCCAAATTCCTCGGCCGGCGGCAATCCTTGCAGTTCAACGGTCGTCGCGCCCGCGTCGATCCGTTGCAGCATCACCGCCTCGCGCTCGAGGCGGGCGCGACAACGCGCCAGCAAGCCGTCCAAATGACGGCGCCCGACGGACACCACGCCATCGTCGTCGGCGACGATCAGATCACCCGGATCGACGGCCACGCCGCCACATTGAATCGGTACGTTGACGCTACCGCCCCATCCCTTGTGAGGTCCACTTGGGATGGCGCCCCGGGCATACACGGCGACCCCGGATTCCCGCAGTTCGGCAACGTCGCGAACGCTGCCGTCGACGACCACGCCGGCGACTCCCACATGCTTCGCAGCGTAGGTGAGGATACCGCCCCACACGGCGGTATCCAGGTGTCCACGCGCATCGACGACGATGACGGCGCCGGGCCAGGCGACCGTCAAGCAGTAATGCAGCGCCGCATTGTCACCGACCATCGTCTGAACCGTCAGCGCCTGGCCGACAACCTTCATGCCYGGCGCCAGGGGTTTGATGGCCGCGGYCATGGYCCCCGTTCGGTTCAATTCGTCGCTGATTAYGGCCGGCGGAATGTCATGCCATKCRGCGAGTTCGGCRTCCGACATCAACCCTTCGGGCGCAGCTTTGAGTTCCAGCGCCATCACGCYCCCCTCCCTACCAATTKCGGCAAYCCCGGCCGCRCCGCATGAAGGACGGCATTCTCACGCCAAGCCRGCCGTCTAATGTCATGCAATGAGCGATGCTGGGAACAGCCCAAGTAATCTCTTAGAAACACGRCATAACATATTGAAAAATTGGTCGGAGCGAGTGGATTCGAACCACCGACCCCTTGTCCCCCAGACAAGTGCGCTACCAGACTGCGCCACGCTCCGGCCAACGTTCGGCGGTGTTCGGCCGACACGGCCGCACTATAGCCGCCACAGGGAGATGAGGCAACGCGTCAGGATGTGTTTTTGAGTAGATTTCGGACGGCAACGAGCTCTGCCAAGACCGCTTCGATCTTGGCTTGCCTGTCGTCGGGCAGCGCGGCTTCTTCGGTTTCGGTGACGTCGGGTGTGGCCGGGCCGCGGCCGCTCTCCCGCAGAAGTTTTTGCACGCCTTTAATGGTATAGCCATCGGCATAAAGCAGCGTCTTTATGCGGTTGAGAAGTTCGATATCCTCGGGTCGGTAATACCGGCGTCCACCGCCTCGCTTCAGTGGTCGAATTTGGGAAAATCGGGTTTCCCAGAAGCGCAGCACATGTTGCGGTACGTCAAGCTGACCAGCGACTTCGCTAATCGTCTTGAACGCTGCGGGCGACTTAACCGCGCGGCGATTCGTCCTCACCGTCGAGGGCGCAGTCGCCATGATCAGTCATCGCTCCATGCGGTCGTCGGGTTGATTCGATCCTTGAGCACATGGGAGGCGCGAAACACCAGGACACGCCGCGGCAGAATTGGCACTTCCTCACCGGTCTTGGGATTGCGACCGATGCGCTGTGCCTTGTTGACCACCGAGAACGTGCCGAACGACGAAAGCTTGACCGGTTCGCCCCGCGCCAGTGTATCGACGATTTCGCGCAACACGGATTCGACCAACTGGGCCGACTCGTTCCGTGACAGGCCGACTTCCTGGTATACCGCCTCGGTGAGATCGGATCTCGTGACAGTCATCCCGGCCATCGCTCCATGCCAATCGGGGCCAAAGACAGAAACCTACAGCATTATGAAAAAACCGTCAATATCAAAGGGATGCAATGGTTAGCTAATGCGAACCTCACGTTCGCCAAGCCAGCTTACCAGCGGATAATGGCTGATCCCCAGGTGAAACCGCCGCCCATACCCTCGATCAGGATCAGATGCCCGGGTTGAATGCGACCGTCCCCAGCCGCCTGTGCCAGAGCCAGCGGGATCGATGCCGCCGACGTGTTGGCATGACGGTCGATGGTATAGACGATCTTGTCCTGGGGCATGCCGAGTTTCTTCGCGGTCGCGTCGATGATCCGTTTGTTCGCCTGATGCGGCACCAGCCAGTCGATGTCGCCCGGCTCGAGTCCGTTGGCCTCCAGCGCCTCGTCGACGGCGGCGACGAGCAACCCGACCGCGTGCCGGAAAACTTCGCGGCCCGACATGCGCAAATGGCCGACGGTCTGCGTCGTCGAGGGCCCGCCATCGACGTAAAGGAAGCCCCGCTTGGTCCCGTCGGCGTGCAGATGGGTCGACAATACGCCCGGCGAACTGTTGCCCGGTTTTGCCTCGCTGGCGCGCATCACCAAGGCGCCCGCGCCGTCGCCGAACAGCACACAGGTCGACCGGTCGTTCCAGTCGAGTATTCGAGAAAACGTTTCCGCGCCAATGACGATGGCGCATTCGGCCTGTCCCAGCCGGATGAAGTTATCGACCACGGCCAACGCATAGACGAAGCCCGTACACACCGCCTGAATGTCGAACGCGGCGCCGCGGCTGACGCCGAGTTCGGCTTGAACTTTGACCGCGGTGGCTGGAAACGTCTGATCCGGCGTCGCCGTCGCGACGACGATGAGGTCGACGTCCGATGCATCGACGCCCGCGCTTTCAAGCGCTCGTTCGGCGGCCCGGATCGCCAAATCCGACGTGTACTCGCCGGTCGCGGCAATATGGCGCTGTTGAATCCCCGTACGGTCGACGATCCAGTTGTCGGACGTATCGACGAATTCGGCAAGATCGCGGTTCGTGACGACGCGCTCTGGCAGGTACGCCCCCCATCCGGCAACGCGAGACTGGTACATATTCAAACTGTGGCTGCCTTTTGGTTTGCAACGTGATCGGCGTGCCATTGGTTGAGTTCCGCGATGACTTTATCGTTGAAACCCTGCGCTGCCATGTTGACGGCAACACCGATGGCATTGGAAAACCCGAGCGCGTCGGTGCCGCCATGGCTCTTGACCGCAACGCCGTTGAGGCCAAGGAACACGGCGCCGTTGTAGTGGCGCGGGTCGACCCGGGCGCGCATCGTGTTCAAGGCCGGCCGCGCAAGGAGATAACCCAGCCGCGACATCAATGATTGCTTGAATGCCGCCTGGAGATAATCGGCGATGAGGCGCGCGGTCCCCTCGGCCATCTTCAAGGCAATATTGCCGGTGAACCCGTCAGTCACCGCAACGTCAACGGTGCCAGCGGTGATGTCGTCACCCTCGATGAAGCCGTGGAAGACGATCGGCAAATTCCCCTCGTCGAGCAGCTTCGCCGCGTTGCGCACGGTTTCGTTGCCCTTGGTGATCTCGATGCCGATGTTCAACAGCCCAACCGTCGGCTTGACGACGCCGATCACGGTACGCGCGAAGACCTCGCCCATGACCGCGAACTGGACCAGGTTATCGGCCGTGCACTCGGCGTTGGCGCCTAGGTCGAGCACGACGGTTTCACCACGCTTGGTCGGAAATATCGAGGCGAGCGCGGGGCGATGGATACCCGGAAGCGTTTTGAGCACTATCTTGGACATCGCCATCAGCGCGCCCGTATTGCCCGCCGAGACGATACCSGYSKCRGCANYCSTSMYGMACCGCNCNTNSGATNNCWAGGCGCATGCTGGAATTGCGTCCTTGACGCAAAGCGACCGACGGTTTCTCGTCCGACCCGATCGCGACATCCGTATGGTGGACCGTCGAGACCGACGMCAATCCGGYGTTGCGTTCGAGCAGCACGTTCAGCTTCGCCTGATCGCCGAACAACAGGAAATGCGTGCCGGGAAAACGCYGGCGCGCCMTGTCCGCGCCTTCCAGCACCACGGCAGGTCCGTGATCACCGCCCATGGCGTCAAGCGCTATGGTAATCGGCTGGCTCACCTGTTCTGGCCTCTCGAGCTAGCGATGCGGCRTGCTATATCGCACCCGCCCCCTCAACGACCTCGCGGTCGTKGTAGTGGCCGCACGCCTGGCAAACGTGGTGCGGTTGCTTAAGCTCGCCGCAGTTCGGACATTCGGTGAGCTTGGTACCCTTCAAGGCATGATGAGACCGCCGCATGTTGCGCCGGGATTTCGATGTTTTCTTCTTTGGAACGGCCATAATGTTCGTCTCTACAATTGTAATGTTATGCGCCAAACGGCGTGCTTTACCAAGTAAYTTTCACAAGAGCAAGCTGCTCAGCYGCCGGACGCGCCCGCGCSGCCCGCGGYCAAGTCGCGTAACACCTCGAACKGCGAGCCTCGATCGTCACCGTSGTTCGGGCGCGCCGTGTCGACCCYGAACTCGACCCYCGTTTTGCGCGGATACGAATCGAGTGCAAGGCCGAAATGCTCGGCGACCAGCTCGCCGATATCGAGCGTCTCGCCAAGCAACGGCTCGGGCTCGTCGGCGGTCGGGTCGATCTCGACTTCCACCGAATTCGCGCCAGGACGCACCAGGARGATWTCCTCTTCGCCYTCGACYCGAGCCKCGACGGGTTCGAGCGTTGCGACGCAWWGCTGGACGACATCGGCGRCGAACGCGATACSAAGCCGCACAGCGCCGTCATCGAGCCGGCGGATTATGACCGACGCGGTCATACGATCGAGCGACTGAAGACCGAACCGGCGCGCGAGCGCCTCGCGCTCATCCGCCGTGACCTCGATTTCGATCGACCGTTCAGCATTCCCGATGCTGGCCAGCGACACGAGGCGTGAGAGTTCGTTTAGCACTGCTTCGGTCATGGTCCTTCAACCCTCTTGCCGATCCGGCGGAGCACCGAAACGGAATTCGCCTGCCGTTGCCGACATCGCCACGCCGGCGTCAATTGCGCCGGCTTCCCGAAGGACATAGACGATCATCGCCGCCACGTCATCCCCGAGGGGTTCGGCCGTCGCATAAAGATTGCGCCGCAAAGCCTGGTCCAGCGTATCTTCATCGGCGGCAAGCGCCGCCTCGTATGCCGTCGCACGGCCATAGAAGGCCTGCGCCATCGCCTTGACACGCCGCCCGACGCCGAGGTCACCGACGCCCATTTCACGCAACGAGCTATCCATATCGTCCATCATCACGTCGAACACCAATTGACCCAACTCGATGCCGTCATCGCCGTCGCGCCGTAACGCGCGCAGCATCATCACCATGTGCAACACGATCATCTCGAAGCGGCCGTCAAGCGTGTCCGGCACACCCAGGTCACGATAGAACGCCGGCTGGCGCGCCTGTTCGACAACCCGCGTGTAGAGTCGTCTGGCGCGATCGTGCATCTCGTTGCGGCCGAACCAACGCATCTTGCCGATCACCGAGGTTCGCGCTCGGAGCGCAGGTTGACATGGCCGGTTCGCCGGTGCAATGAATGCCTCGACAACGAAACGCCCCTCCTCGAAGCGTCAATCTCGAGCCAAACAATGCATCGAGGTTCCTGGCGGTGTGGGTGGCACGTGCAGAAGATATCAATGAAACCGGTCATACTCTCCATCGTCTGTGCGGTCATGATCGCCGCGGTTTCGGCATGTGCGCCGAACGTCGCGATCCGCGGCAATCTGCCCGATCCGGACAAACTCGCCGAGATCGTACCCGGTGAGGCCTCGCGCGACGACGTCGCCATTCTGCTCGGCTCGCCGTCGAGCGCCGCGACCTTCGGCGAAGAGGTCTGGTACTACATCGCCGCGCGCGTCGAGACCGTCGCGTTCAACGAAGCCCAAGTGATCGATCAACAGGTCGTCGCCATACGATTCGGCGAGAACGGCCTGGTCACGGCGATCGACACCTATGACTTGKACGACGCCCGCGCCGTGGAAATCGTCGATCGGGTAACGCCGACCAGYGGCAAGGAAATCACCATCTTGCAACAGCTGATCGGCAACGTCGGCCGCTTCGCGCGCAAGAATCCGGAATAGCCCCTTCCCTTTCCGCCCCCGTCGGAACCGCCCCTAGGCGAGCGCCGCGAGCAGCAGCAACGCGACGATATTGATGATCTTGATCATCGGGTTGATCGCCGGTCCCGCCGTGTCCTTATAGGGATCGCCCACCGTATCGCCGGTGACCGCCGCGACATGGGCGTCCGACCCCTTGCCGCCGTGGTGGCCGTCCTCGATGTATTTCTTGGCATTGTCCCAGGCGCCACCGCCCGAGGTCATCGAAATGGCCAAGAAGATGCCGGTGACGATGGTGCCGAGCAGCATCGCGCCGAGCGCCTCGAAAGCCGCGGCCTGGCCGCCGATCAAATTGATTATCCCATAGACCACCACGGGCGCCAGGAGCGGCAGCAGCGATGGAACGATCATTTCCTTGATCGCGGCCTTGGTCAGCAAGTCGACGGCGCGGCCGTATTCGGGCTTCGCCGTGCCTTCCATGATACCGGGGATCTCCTTGAACTGGCGACGCACCTCGACGACCACCGACGCGGCCGCGCGACCCACCGCCATCATGCCCAGGGCGCCGAACAGATAAGGCAACATGCCGCCGATAAACAAGCCGACCACGACATAGGGATTCTGGAGTTCGAACGCCACGCCGATATCGGGGAACAGGCGCGCCAGCTCCTCGGTATAGGCGGCGAACAGGACCAGCGACGCGAGCGCCGCCGAACCGATGGCGTAGCCCTTGGTCACCGCCTTGGTGGTGTTGCCCACGGCGTCGAGCGCGTCGGTCGTCTTGCGCACGTCGGCGGGCAAGTCGGCCATCTCGGCGATACCGCCGGCGTTATCGGTTACCGGACCGTATGCGTCCAGCGCGACGACCATGCCGGCCAAGGCGAGCATGGCGGTGACCGCGATGGCGATGCCGAACAGACCGGCGTTGCTATAGGCGACGAGAATGCCGCCGCAGAGCACGATGACCGGCAAGGCGGTCGCTTCCATGGATACGGCGAGGCCCTGAATGATGTTGGTTCCCGCGCCGGTCTCGGACGCCTTGGCGATGGCGCGCACGGGGCGGAATTCGGTCGATGTGTAATATTCGGTAATCCACACCAAAAGGCCGGTCACCACCAGGCCGACGAGTCCGCAATAGAACAGATGCCGTCCGGTGAAGGTCAGCCCGTCGATGGTGAATTCGCTGTCCAAGCCGATCATGACGTCGGTCAGGGGCCAAAGCGCGACGGCCGACAGCAGCGCCGTGACCACAAAGCCCTTGTACAGGGCCGCCATGATGTTTTCACTGCCGCCGAGGCGGACGAAGAAGGTGCCGATCACCGAGGTAACGATACAGACGCCGCCGATGGCGAGGGGATACAAAATCAGTGATTCGAGAGCCGTACCGGTGAAGAAAATCACCGTCAGCAGCATGGTGGCGACCATGGTGACCACATAGGTCTCGAACAGATCGGCCGCCATGCCGGCGCAGTCGCCGACATTGTCGCCGACGGCATCGGCGATCACCGCGGCGTTGCGCGGGTCGTCCTCGGGAATTCCGGCCTCGATCTTGCCGACCAGGTCGCCGCCCACATCGGCGCCCTTGGTGAAGATGCCGCCGCCGAGGCGGGCGAAAATCGAGATCAACGAGCCGCCGAAGCCGAGTGCGATCAGAGCCCAGATTACATCGCTAAGCGCGACGCCGGCGTTGATCAGCACGCCGTAGTAACCGGCAACGCCCAGAAGCGCGAGCCCAACCACCAAAAGCCCGGTCACCGCACCCGACTTAAAGGCGATGCCAAGCGCCCCGCCAAGGCCTTCCCGCGCGGCATGGGCGGTGCGGACGTTGGCCCGCACGGAGACGTTCATGCCGATGAACCCGGTCACGCCGGAGAGCACCGCGCCGATCACGAATCCGACGGCCACCATGATGCCATGGGTCGCCGCCAGGATGACGGCGACCACCACGCCGACGATGGCGATGGCCGTATATTGGCGTTTCAGAAAAGCGTTCGCGCCTTCCTGAATGGCGGCGGCGATTTCCTGCATGCGTTCGTTGCCGGGGTCGGCCGCGAAGATCGACTTGGCRGCGAATACACCATAGAGCAACGAAACGACGCCGCTGACGACGACGAACCAATAGGCGGTAGGCATTCCAATCCCCCTTCGACYCCGACTTGAGGAARCGCCGGAATTCGCGCCACAGCCCCACCCCGGACGGCGCACGCAACATCGGCTGAAAAAAGTCGCGCGGAACATGCCAGAGTTGACGCTGCAACGCAACAGACGTTGTCGCCGCCACGCGACATTCCCGCAGCGTAGTGGAGACCAGCGCTTGACCGCCGCTCAGCGCTTGTTATCGTGCATCCACAAACCTAAAACGCGCCATTGGGGGAAGCGTCTTGCAGCGAAGGCTCGCGGCAATCATGTCGGCCGACGTGGTCGGCTATTCGCGTCTCATGGGCGAGGACGAGGCGGGCACGCTCGATGCGCTCAAGGCACATCGCGAGGCCTGCATCGATCCGGCGATCGAGGCGCATCACGGGCGCATCGTCAAGCTGATGGGCGACGGCGCCCTGGTCGAATTCTCCAGCGTGGTCGAGGCGGTGCAATGCGCCGCCGCCATCCAAGGCGACCTCGCCGCGCTCGATCGCCTCGGCCTGCTCGCGCGCGTAGTCCCGGCTCAGCAGGCGCCCCACCGGCACCTCGACGAACTTCGGGTCGCCGACGAAGCGGTCCTTGTCCAGGGTCGCGCGCTTCATCGCCTCCGAGACGATGCGGATGTAGTCGGGTGAGTTGTGGCCGAGGGCTTCGAGGTCGACGTGCTCGAGCATGTGCAGCATCTCGAGCACCATGATGCCGCCGCCCGGCGGCGGGTTGGTCGCGATGCGGTAGCCGCGGTACGCGCCCCACAGCGGTTCGCTGTCCTCGGTCGCGGTGCCCTTGAGGTCGTCGAGGCTCAGCAGGCCGCCGCCGCGGTTCATGTCGGCGGCGATGTCCTGGGCGATCTCGCCCTCGTAGAAGGCCGCGACCCCGCCCTCGGCGATGCGCTCGAGCGTCCGCGCCATGTCGGGGTTCCTGAGCAAAGTGCCGGGCTGGCGCAGGGCGCCGTCCTCGGTGAAGTAGATCCTGCGCCCCGAGGGCGAGAAGCGCAGGCGCTCGATATGATCGACCAGACCGAAGGCTTCCCTACGGTTCCAGAAATCGTAGACGTGGGGCCGGATCATGAAGCCGTCTTGGGCGTAACCGATGGCCGGCGCCAGTGCGTCCTTCCAGGTCATGGTGCCGTAGCGCGTGAGCGCCTCGTGATAGGCCTTGAGGCTGCCCGGCGTCGTGATCGACTGATAACCGAGGTCGTTGACTTGGCCCGCGAGCCGGAATCCGAAGCCGTCTTCGGCCTCGGATTCGATCCGTCCTTGCCACATCTCGGGCATCGCCAGGGCCGGCGCCCGGCCGTGGAAGTCGAGGCAGCGGTGCACGCCCGGCCCGGGCAGGTAGAGGTGCAGGCTGCCGAAGCCGGCGATGCCGCACATCTGCGGGTCGACCGCGGTCTGCACCAGCGCGCAAACGACCGCCGCGTCGACCGCGTTGCCGCCGTTCTTCAAGGCCAGCGCGCCGGCCTCGACGGCCTCGGGCTGGGGCGCGCAGACCATGCCATGGGTCATGAAGAATGCCTCCGGGTTCGCGGGCTCGGCGCGGGCAGATTTGTTCGATGACCTGCCCTTGGGGCCTGTCCCTTGGGATGAATCGATCATTATACTGACCGCCCGGGCAAGGCGGAGCAAATGAACCAGACCGAGACCGACCGACACGCCGACGAGGGCGCCGAGGCCTGGCGCGTACCGCCGCGGCGGTACCTGCGCGAGCATCCGCCGGGCTATCAGGGCGAGCGGCTGTCGTCGCGCTACGTGAGCGTGCGCGACGGCACCCGGCTGGCACTCGACGTGCACCTGCCCGGGGCGCACCTGCCCGAGATTGCGTCCGAGCCCGGCCCCTACCCGACGGTGGTGCTGTTCACCCCCTATTACCGGCGCTTCGCGCTCGGGCCCGGCCACAGGGCGGGCGTCGAGGCCTGCCCCAACATCGCCCAGTTCCGCGACGCCTTCGTGCCCCGGGGCTATGCCGTGGTGGCGGTCGACGTGCGTGGCTGCGGCGCTTCCTTCGGCTGCCGCGACGGCTTCCGCTCGCCGCGCGAGCGGAACGATTGCTTCGATGTCGTGTCCTGGATCGTGGCCCAGCCCTGGTGCGACGGCCAAGTCGGCTCGACCGGCATCTCCTACGTCGGCGCGGCCGCCGATTTCCTGGCCTCGACCGGGCATCCGGCGGTCAAGGCGGTGGTGCCGATGTTTTCGGTCTGGGACACCTGGTCCAACCACCTCTACCCCGGCGGCGTGCTGCTCAACTGCGTGACCCAACACTACGGCGCCCTCGCCGATGCCCTCGACCACGACGACCGCGAGCGGGTGCGCAGCTACGCCTACTTCAGCCATCCGGGCCTGGCCGGCCCGGCACCGGTCGACGAAGACGCGGACGGCACTTTGCTGAAGGCCGCCCTAATCGGGCACCGGGCCAACTTCGACATGCAGGACTTCGCCCGGCAATTCCGCTTCCGCGACGCCGGCCTCGGCGACGACCCGGACTACACCAGCGCCAAGATCAGCCCGTACCACTACGCCGCGCGCGCCAACGACCGCCAGACCGCGGTCTACGGCATCTCCGGCTGGATGGACGGCGGCGGCTACACCACGGGAGCGATCCAGCGCCACCTGTGGCTGGAGAACCCCGCGCGCCGGCTCCTGCTCGGCCCCTGGGACCACGGCGCGCGCGCCAACGTCAGCCCCTGGCGGGCAGACGCGCTGCCGCAGCTGGGCGTGGCCGCCGAGACCCTGCGCTTCTTCGACCAGCACCTGAAGGGCCTGGACACCGGCCTGGCCGAGGAGAGCCCGGTGCATTACTTCACCATGGCCGAGGAGCGCTGGAAGGCGGCCGAGACCTGGCCGCCGCCCGAGGCGCGCATCAGCGAGCTTTACTTCGGCCGCGGCGGCGGGCTCGACATAGCYMGGCCGACKTCCAACGARGGCGCCGACGACTACCAGGSCGATTACGACTGCCGCACCGGCTTCAACACCCGCTACGACCGGYTCTACGTCRYCGCGGTCRCCACCTAYTACCCGGACTGGCACGGGCGCGACGAGAAGATGCTGTGCTACACSAGCGGMSCSCTSGAWWCCGACACCGAGGTGACCGGCCAYCCGGTGGTGACSCTGCAYCTSGCSTGCTCSGAGCGCGACTGCGCGCTCTTCGTCTACCTGGAGGACGTGACGCCSGAGGGMCGCTCGGTCTACGTCACCGAGGGCGTGTTCCGCGCCCTGCACCGCAAGCAAGGCGCCAACCCGGCGGCSATCCCGGCGACCGGCCCGAGCCACAGCTTCAMSCGSGMAGACGCCGCGTTGCTGACCCCSGGCGCGCCGGTCGAGATCGCCTTCGACCTGCTGCCGACCTCGTACCTGTTCCGTGCCGGCCACCGCATCCGCGTGGCCATCGCGGCGGCCGACAGCGACCACTTCAGCCGCATCCCCGAC
>LKGT01009348.1_pt1 | contig 13527 bp, 12 predicted proteins | sample 503861 | NCBI WGS metagenome assembly LKGT01 (sample SAMN04113194, study PRJNA297058) | marine sediment metagenome | biome: marine benthic biome; feature: marine benthic feature; material: marine sediment; isolation source: sediment sample collected at the water-sediment interface from the South......
GAGAGGCTTCAAAGAATAGTAAGCCATCTGTTTGTTGCGCAGAATAGTAAGTCATCTTTTTTTGCGCACCCGCTGAGGTACCAAATAACAGCACAACGGGATGGGGAAATCAATCAGGGCGGGGCCTTAATGCTAAGATCGCTATTCTCGTCCCTACTGGATATAGTCATCCGATGACATTAACTATCGTCGAGGATGGGCCACATGCGGTTACGAGTGGAAGAAATGTCAAGGGAACGATTCGTATCCTCGACAGGAAAATTTGGTATGTATAGATAGGGTCAACACTTTAATTGCAAAAAGGCAAGGAAGAGGACAGGGCTTACACAAGTGCACGTGCACGATCTACATACCTATGGGCGAAGACTTGGGAGCACGCGCGTCGTTTGAGGACAGACAAGACCTGTTAGACATAAGTCGAAGCGAAGCACCACGCATTACTCACAGGCCGAGATAAAGAATTTGACCCAGGCCTCGGGAAAAGTGTGCGCGCAACCGGGAAACCCCACAACATGCCCACACTCGTAGTACTGAGGGGAGCAAGCGGATAAGTTTATACTTGTATAGCGACGTGGTTGGCTACAGTCGGCTGACGGGTCAAGATGAAGACGCCACTCACCGGACTCTCGGGGGCTACCTTGACCTGATGGCCTCGACAATCGATTCCCACTGGAAGCCCTAATCAGTCCGAAGCACTAAAGCTAGGTCGGTACCCCTTGACGACAGGACGTACCAGCGTAGCACTCTGCCACGATAAACAAGGGGGCACCGCCATGCAAAACATCGAGTCTGAAGTAAAAGGGCGCACACTCATTATCACGATAGACTTAGACGCGCCCACGGAACCTAGCAAGTCTGGAAAAACAGACGTAATTGCTAGCACTCGCGGTAACGTTACCGTCGTGAGTGACGGCAAGGAAACTATCAAAATGGGTGTCAACGTCTACCGCGTCCGGCAGTAGGCTAGGCGGCCAACGCGCCGCAGACCAAGCAACATCAGCTTCCTCCTGCGCCCGGTTCAGGCTTCACTTTTGTGCCGTGCAATATACGCGCAAAGTCCTCTTTCCTACCGGACAACTGATGGTTGAGGTCCCAGAATTCGTGAAGAATCAGAAGGGCGTTGTTGGTGTTCGGAAAGGGCTGTTACCAGGAAGTGGCTATGGACTAATTGTCCAAGAATAGGGGCCCATTTCTGAGTGCACTGTACCAGCGCTAATGTAGGTGTGGGGAGATCCGTGGGGATTAGTTATCGTCAGTCGTGATAAGTCAGGAGAATCGTGTAGCGAACGCCCCAGTAAATGTCGATAAACCCCGAGAAATAGCCCAACTAGATGTTTAACAGCTACCCGCTCTACCAACTGAGCTACCGGGGAACAGTCGGAAGTCGCGGCAAATATAGCATGTCGATGATTCGGCCGGGACAAGGGCGCCATCACGGGCAGTCGATTGGGTCGCCATCCGCCTCTGTGGTCGATGTACGCACACGACCGGTCTTGTAAAGGATCACGGTTCGCGCTGTTGTCGAATCACAGAATCTAAACGTGCCATTTTGTGATTTGGTCAGACCACTTGGCTGATAGATGACGTAATTGCTCGCTCCGGGGCCAAATGCGCTGTACCTAAGGCTTAGTCCCCGCCTCAGCTTCTGCCCTACCCGAACTACCTCCTCGTCATCATCAAGCTCGCCACTCTCGTTGGTGTCGGCGAAGACTATCCGACCCTCATGCCACTGGGCGGCGTTGTTACAGCTCAACCCGGTATCACTCTTACATATAGTGACAGGTTGCGCGCGCTTTATCGCCTCGCTGCGGGCTAGAGCCAGATCCGCGAGCAGCGTGTTCACATCGGTTGCTATGCCAGTATTTTGAACGAGGCGTCCGAAACTGATCGCGCCCACCGAAAGGATGCTGATAAGGGTAAGGGTTACTAGGGCCTCGTATAGTGTAAAGCCCTGGGTGTGAATCTGGTCGGTGCGGTTGCGACGCGATCGTAGCCGTAGTCGCTTTGTGGCATCCACGATTGGACCTTCCCTAGTGGTTGACGTGCGGTACTCGCAATCACCGCACGCGTTATTGTTGTTGCCAGCTATGGAAACGAAGGCAGGCTCGTGAGCCATGCATCATGCTGCACGCTGCCCAAGCAGTCTCTCCATACGATCCAATGCTTCGTCTAGAATCTCCATGCTAGTCGCGAATGACAGTCGCAGATAACCTTCTGCCCCAAAGGCCGAACCCGGGACGAGGGCGACACCGGCTTCATTAAGGAGATACTCGGCCATGTCGATGTCGTTATTTATACCGCTGCGACGAGCTATTACCTCGCGCATGTCGGGGAAGGCGTAGAACGCACCCTGCGACGGGAGGCAGTGAATACCATTTATTCGGTTTAGTCGTTCTACAACGCGGTCATGCCGGGCCTTGAACGCCTGCACCATTGCCGCAATGCATGTTTGGTCACCGCTCAGTGCCGCCGCCGCCGCAACCTGGGAAATTGAAGCTGGATTGGACGTGCTTTGTGATTGAATCTTCTTCATGGCTGCGATCACCGGTTTCGGACCAGCCGCGTACCCGATTCGCCAACCGGTCATCGCGTAAACCTTCGATACGCCGTTAAATACGATCGTTTGTTCAAATAGTTCCGGGCAGGCATCGACGATGTTACAGAACGGCTCATCCCCCCAACAAATATGTTCATAGATATCGTCGGAAGCGATCATCACATTGGGGTGAGCGCGCAGCACCTCGGCGAGCGCGCTTAGCTCGGCCCTGGTATAGACGACGCCAGTGGGGTTGGACGGACTATTGATGATGAACAATCGGGTCTTGTCAGTGAGCACTTGTTCGAGCTGTTCCGGGACGAGCTTAAAGCCCAAGTCAATGCCACAGGCGGTGATCACGGGCGTGGCGTTGGCAAGTAGCACCATATCGGGATAGGAGACCCAATAGGGGGCGGGAATCACTACCTCGTCGCCCGCGTCTAGCACGGCCTGGCATAAGTTGAACAGGCCTTGTTTGGCGCCCACCGACGCCAACACCTGGTCCATCGCGTAGTCGAGGCCATTGTCGCGCCTGAACTTATCGATGATCGCCTGTTTGAGATCGGGGATGCCATCCACAGCGGTATACTTGGTCATATTCTTGTTGATGGCATCAATGGCAGCTTGCTTGATATGGTCCGGCGTATCGAAATCGGGTTCGCCGGCGCCGAGCCCGATGACGTCTTTGCCCTGGCGCTTGAGCTCCGCCGCACGTTGGGTGACCGCAATGGTGGGGGAAGGCTTTATGCGTTGGGCACGCTGGGCTAAGTGGGTAGTGGCCAATGTTTTCCTTTCATGCTAGTGAGAATGACGAGTCCTAATATACCTTCAACTATGGTTTGACCGATAGTGTATGTCCGAAGAATTTGAGCTTGAAAGCGATTTTGAACCCGCTGGGGATCAGACGCAGGCCATCAAGGCGATTGTCGATGGCCTAGAGAGCGGTGAAGCCTACCAGACGTTGTTGGGAGTCACTGGTAGCGGCAAGACCTTCGTAGTAGCCAACGTCATTCAACAAGTCCAGCGGCCGGCGTTGGTGCTGGCGCCAAACAAGACCCTGGCAGCGCAACTATATTCGGAGATGCGCGATTTCTTTCCGCGTAGTGCGGTGGAGTATTTCGTCTCCTATTATGACTATTACCAGCCCGAAGCCTATGTCCCATCCACAGACACTTATATAGAGAAAGACGCCTCGATCAATGAGCATATCGAACAGATGCGGTTGTCAGCGACAAAGGCGCTGCTGGAGCGCAAAGACACGATTATTGTTGCCACCGTATCGGCGATCTACGGATTGGGAGATCCTGAGGCCTATCATGGAATGATCCTGCATCTTCGTCGAGGCGCCCACACGGATCAGCGTGCGATTCTGCGCCGACTGACTGAATTGCAATACACACGTAATGACTTAGAGCTGAGGCGTGGCACATTTCGGGTTCGGGGTGACGTAATCGATATTTTCCCGGCCGACTCGGAGCGATTGGCTGTACGTGTGGAATTGTTCGATGATGAGATCGACGCTTTGGCCGAATTTGATCCACTCACCGGGGAAATAACCTCACCGCGCACACGTACAACCATATACCCGAAAACCCATTACGTTACGCCACGCGAGACGTTGCTCAATGCCATCGAACAGATCAAAGTAGAACTGCAACACCGGTTGGCGGTGTTGCGTGACCAAGAAAAGTTGGTCGAGGCACAGCGCCTGGAAAGCCGTACCCGCTTCGATTTAGAAATGATTCAGGAAGTGGGGTATTGCGCCGGCATCGAGAATTACTCGCGCTATTTATCCGGCCGGGCTGAGGGCGAGCCGCCGCCAACGCTAATGGATTACCTACCGGCAGATGCATTGTTGGTGATTGATGAAAGCCACGTGACGGTGCCACAACTCGGTGGCATGTACCGCGGCGATCGCTCGCGCAAGGAAACGCTGGTGGAGTATGGTTTTCGATTACCTTCGGCACTAGACAATCGCCCATTGCGGTTCGACGAGTTCGAGCAGCTAACATCGCAAGTCATCTTTGTTTCGGCTACACCCGGACCTTACGAGCTCGAACGGACCAAGTCGGTTATCGATCTCGTGGTTCGCCCGACCGGTCTGGTGGACCCGGAAGTAGAAGTTCGCCCGGTGGCGACGCAAGTGGATGACCTCTTGTCCGAGATTCGCGGACAAGTCGCTGCTGGTGACCGTGTGCTGGTAACGACGCTGACCAAGCGCATGGCAGAGGATTTGACTGACTATCTGGCCGAGCACGATGTACGTGTGCGCTACCTGCATTCCGACATCGATACGGTCGAGCGCGTCGAAATCATTCGTGACCTTCGGGCCGGCGTGTTCGACGTGATAGTGGGCATCAATCTATTGCGTGAAGGCCTGGATCTTCCTGAGGTCGCGCTGGTAGCGATTCTGGACGCTGATAAACCGGGTTTTCTACGTTCGACGCGATCATTGATTCAAACAATCGGCCGTGCCGCCCGCAACATTCGCGGTAAGGTCATTCTGTATGGGGATGAAGTGACCGATGCTATGCGACAGGCCATTGACGAGACCGAGCGCCGTCGCCAGCGACAGGCTGAACACAATAAGACCCACGGTATTACCCCCAAGGGTATTGTCAAACCGGTCAAGGAGATCATCGATGGCGTGCAACCACGCGCGCAATCGAGGCGATCACGCCGATATGCCGGAACGCCTAGCGTCGCTGCCGCCGAAGAAGCGGCGAAATATGATGCGATGTCGGCAGATACTCTGGGCCGACAACTCAAGAAATTAGAGAAGCGCATGTACGACCACGCCAACAACCTCGAGTTCGAAGAGGCGGCCGGGCTGCGCGACAAGATCCGTGCGATTCGAGAACGTCGCTTCGGCCTCGTTCAGGGTGCTGCCCGTTAACGGTCGGCCTCGAGAGACCGAGCTAGAGCAGTGGCCTGACCTTGTGAGCCTCCAGAGATTTGTGGTATTTTCCCCCGCCTATCTCTAGGCGCGTAGCTCAGTGGTAGAGCACTACCTTGACATGGTAGGGGTCGGTGGTTCGATCCCACTCGCGCCTACCAATTTCACGCTGACCTAGGCAGGTATTCTTAAGACAAATGGACTTTACCCTTATGCGGCCACTCGTAGCGGTCGCCACTGCGCACAGGGCTTCAGATGCCAACGATTAGCTTGCCGGACGGCAGTCGCCGCGAATACCCCAAGCCCGTAACCGTCGCCGAAGTAGCCGCTGACATCGGCGCTGGTTTGGCGCGCGCCGCATTGGCCGGCAAGGTCGATGGCGTGCTAGTCGATACCTCGACCCTGCTTCAATCCGATGTGTCGCTGGCCATCATTACTGACCGCGATCCAGAGGGCCTGGACATTATGCGCCATTCCACCGCCCACCTCCTGGCGCAGGCGGTCAAAACACTATTCCCCGACGCGCAGGTGACGATAGGACCAGTGATTGAAGATGGCTTCTACTACGATTTCGCCTATAAGCGTTCGTTCACCGATGCCGATCTCGCCGCCATCGAAGGCAAGATGCGAGAACTTGCTAAGAAAGGCGATCCCGTCAGTCGGCAGGTGATGCCACGTGACGACGCAGTGAAGTTCTTTCGCGACCTGGGTGAGGAATACAAAGCACAAATCATCGAGGATATTCCCGAGCAAGAAGAGATATCGCTTTATAAGCAGGGCGAGTTCGTCGATCTATGCCGTGGTCCGCATGTACCGACAACGGCAAAGCTCAAGGCTTTCAAGTTGATGAAGGTGGCGGGTGCATATTGGCGCGGCGATTCCAGCAACGAGATGTTGCAACGAATCTATGGAACAGCGTGGCCAAACAAAGAGGCCCTGGCCAATTACCTTGATCGATTAGAAGAGGCCGAGAAACGTGATCATCGCAAGATCGGGCGGCGGCTTGACCTGTTCCACACACAAGAAGAGGCGCCGGGCATGGTGTTTTGGCATGACCGCGGTTGGCTCATCTACCAACAAGTCGTCGCATACGTGCGTGGGCAGTTGCGTGCCAACAACTATCAAGAGGTTCACACGCCTCAAATATTGGACCGCTCGCTGTGGGAGAAATCAGGCCACTGGGAGAAGTTCAGTGAGCTCATGTTTACCACCGAGTCCGAGACTCGTGAGTACGCAATTAAGCCTATGAACTGCCCCGGGCACGTGCAGATTTTCAATCAGGGCCTGAAGAGCTATCGCGATCTGCCGTTGCGTATGGCCGAGTTTGGATCCTGCCACCGAAACGAACCGTCTGGCACCCTGCACGGGCTCATGCGAGTGCGCAGTTTTGTGCAGGATGATGCCCACATCTTTTGCACCGAGGAGCAGATTCAGAGCGAAGCCTCTGCGTTGATAGACCTGGTCTTCAAGATGTACGCCGACTTCGGGTTCAAAGACGTGATCGTCGAGTTTTCTACCCGCCCGGAGAAGCGGGTGGGCTCGGATGAGCAATGGGATAAGGCCGAACAGGCGCTTGAGCTTGCGCTTGACAACAAGGGTTTGGACTGGCGGCTACACCCTGGCGAAGGAGCCTTCTACGGCCCCAAGGCAGATTTTTCGCTCAAGGACAGCCTCGAGCGGGTGTGGCAGTGTGGCACCATCCAGGTCGATTTCTCCATGCCGGGGCGCCTCGGCGCCCAGTATGTCGCTAAAGATGGCAGCAAGCGAGTCCCGGTCATGCTGCACCGTGCCATTCTGGGGTCTTTGGAACGGTTTATCGGTATCCTGATTGAAGAGCACGCGGGCAGCCTGCCGGCGTGGCTGGCGCCGGTACAAGTGGTGTTGTTGAATATCACCGATAAACAGCTGGACTATACTCAGGATATCGGGAACCGATTGAAACAAGAGGGATTCAGGGTCGTGACTGACTTGAGAAACGAAAAGATCGGCTTTAAAATCCGCGAACATACGCTGCAACGCGTCCCCTACCTGCTTGTCATTGGCAATCGGGAGGCGCAAGATGGAACCGTAGCCGTGCGCACGCGCTCGGGTGAGGACCTCGGGGTGATGACTGCCGAGGTATTTAGCGAAAGGCTCACCCAAGAGATCGCGAGCCGCGGCATTTAATTTTTGGAGGACTGAGACTATCGCAACAAAGAAAAAGCATACACGCCTAAACGACAAGATCACGGCGCCGGAGATCAGATTGATCGGGTCTGATGGAGAACAGATAGGCGTGGTGTCGATTTCAGGGGCACTAGAGAAGGCGGAAGAGGCAGGCTTAGATCTTGTTGAAATCTCACCGAATGAATCGCCGCCGGTGTGTCGATTGATGGATTACGGCAAGTTTCAGTACGAGACCAATAAGCGTAAACAGGCGGCTAAGAAGAAACAGAAGCAGATTCAAATAAAAGAAATCAAGTTTCGTCCCGGTACAGATGTTAGCGACTATAAAATAAAACTCCGCAACCTGGTTCGATTTTTGGAGAACGGTGACAAGGCAAAAGTCACTTTGCGTTTTCGGGGACGTGAAATGCGGCATCAAGAGCTGGGCCTGGAACTGTTAAAGCGTGTTGAACATGATCTCCAATCGTATGGGACGGTTGAACAGCAGCCGAGCATGGAAGGTCGGAATCAGATGGTAATGGTTTTTAATCCGAAGTCTGGCCGGTAAAGCGGCTCGGGAGAACAAATTTGCCAAAAATGAAAACCAATCGCGGCGCTGCTAAGCGTTTTAGAAAGACAGCAAGCGGTGGGTTCAAACGGCGGCACTCACATTTGCGTCATATCTTGACCACGAAAAGCCGCAAGCGTAAGCGTCATCTAGGAGATGGGGCGATGGTTCATGCAGCAGACGATGCGCTCGTAAAGCGCCTGCTGCCCTACGCCTAGCGCCTAGGGGAGAGGAGTAAATGCCAAGAGTAAGACGCGGAGTAACTGCGAGCGCACGCCACAAGAAAGTGCTCGCACGCGCGAAAGGCTACCGCGGAGCGCGTAGCAGGGTTTTTCGGGTGGCCAATCAGGCTGTAAATAGAGCTGGCCAGTACGCCTATCGCGACCGACGACAACGTAAGCGCGAGTTTCGAGCGCTGTGGATCGTACGCATCAATGCAGCGGCACGCGAGTGCGACTTGAGCTACAGTCGTTTCATGAACGGCCTGAAGAGAGCTTCGATCGACGTGGATCGCAAGGTCTTGGCCGATATCGCTGTGCACGACAAAGAAGCTTTTTTTGCTCTGGCTGACAAAGCTCGGCAAAGCCTTTCCCTGTAGCAAACACTAAGTAACGATAGTCGTAAATTGGGAAAGGTCGCCCAGACCTTTCCCTTTTTGTGGCTGTTATATTGGCTTTACATGTGCAAGGAACATGTCGACGGACAGTGTACAAGAGAAGTTAACGCACCTGCTCGATGATGCAATCTCAGCCATCACCGCGGCTGATAGCGTATCGACGGTGGAGGCGCTGCGCGTACAATATCTCGGGAAAAAAGGCATAGTTACAGAGCAGCTGAAACAGCTGGGTTCGCTGCCGGCAGATGAACGTCCGCAAGTAGGTCGCTGGGTCAACGACGCTAAACGTACCCTTCAAGAGAGGCTCAGCGTGCGTAAGCAAGAATTGGAGTCTGCAGCCCGGGGCCACCAACTCGATCGTGAGGTTCTCGATGTCACGCTTCCTGGTAGGGGTAACGGAGTAGGGGGGCTGCATCCTATTACCCGTACGCTACATCGAGTAGAGAGTCTGTTCGTGCAAATGGGATTCGAGATTGCCGACGGCCCTGAGATCGAGGATGACTATCACAATTTCGAAGCCCTCAACATCCCTGAGAACCATCCTGCCCGAGCGATGCACGATACGTTCTATTTCGACGAGCATACATTGCTTCGTACGCATACCTCGCCGGTTCAGATTCGTTATATGGAACAACATAAGCCGCCATTGCAGATTATTGCGTCGGGTCGGGTCTTCCGTTGCGACTCGGATCTCACTCATACCCCTATGTTCCATCAAACCGAAGGCCTTATGGTAGACGAGGGCGTAAGTTTCGCAGACTTAAAGGGAGTACTTGTCCATTTTTTAGAGCAATTCTTCGAGGATGAGCTGCGTGTAAGGTTTCGACCTTCCTTCTTTCCTTTCACAGAACCATCGGCGGAAGTAGACATAAGTTGTGTAATCTGCACCGGCGAGGGCTGTCGTGTGTGTAAACAGACGGGTTGGCTCGAGGTGCTTGGTTGCGGCATGGTGCACCCAGAAGTGTTTCGACATGTGGACATTGACAGCGAAAAGTACACCGGTTTTGCTTTTGGTCTGGGTATCGAACGTTTGGCGATGTTGCGTTACCGGATAAACGACATTCGACTGTTTTACGAAAACGATCTGCGTTTTCTGCGGCAGTTTAACTAAGCACGTAAGACAGGATGTCGGGCGGGACTCGTGGATTAAAGTATGCGTATAAGTGAACAATGGTTGCGGGAATGGGTATCCCCTAAGCTCGAATCCAAGGCCTTGGCCAATCGTCTGACCTTGGCCGGTTTGGAGGTCACGCGTCTGGAACCGGCCGGTGCCGACCTAAAAGGTGTAGTGGTGGGTCGAATCGGCTCGTTGCGTGAACACCCGCATGCCGATCGGCTCAAGCTTTGTTCTGTCGACATTGGCCGGCGCGGCAGACTCGAAATAGTTTGCGGCGCGCCCAACGTCGTGGCCGGAATGAAGGTGGCGGTAGCACTACCAGGCACGGAACTGCCTAATGGCGTGCACGTCGAGAAATCGGAAATCCGTGGCGTAGTTTCCATGGGTATGTTGTGTTCGGCGTTCGAGCTGGGGTTGGCGGAATCAGCAGAGGGTCTCTTGCCGTTTGATTCTGATGCGAGCCTGGGCCAACCGGTCCGTGACTACCTTCAGCTCAACGACATGATCATGGAGATTGAACTCACGCCTAATCGAGGTGATTGCCTGAGTGTAGCTGGGGTGGCGCGGGAGGTTGCTGCCCTGACGGCGACGCGTCTCAAGGCAGCCCACACTAAGATCCGCAACATACCGGCGACAAGCAAACGCCGCTTCAAGATCAAACTCCAGGCAGAACAAGACTGTCCGCGCTATGTAGGCCGCGTGATTGAAGGTATTAACTCGACGGTGACTACCCCTATTTGGATGGTTGAACGCCTGCGTCGAAGCGGGGCCCGTAGCATCAGCCCGATCGTCGATGTCACCAACTACGTAATGCTCGAGCTCGGTCAACCGATGCATGCCTTCGATCTCGATAAATTGGTTGGTGGCATTCGTGTGCGTCACGCAAAAAAGAACGAATCGCTAACCTTACTCGATGGAACCAGACCGCGCATCCAGGCGGGCACGCTTCTGATTGCGGATCATAAGGGGCCGGTGGCGCTTGCCGGCATTATGGGGGGGCTAGATTCAGCAGTGACGGATAAGACGCACAACCTGCTTATCGAGAGCGCATACTTTCGGCCACAGACAATCGCCGGTCGTGCACGTAGCCTGGGCATGCAGACCGAATCGTCGTTTCGATTTGAGCGTGGTGTTGATCCTTACTTGCAACGTCAAGCGATGCAACGTGCGACGTCGTTATTGCTCGATATTGTTGGTGGCAGACCAGGGCCCATATTAGAAGAAAGTTTGACCCGTCACGTGCCCAGGCGCGCTAGCGTTACCTTGCGCAGGCGCCGGCTTACTCAGTTGCTTGCCCAAGAGTTGCCGGTGTCTAAGACACAGGGCATTCTGACACGCCTGGGGATGCGCGTTCGCAAGCGTGGGGACGGTTGGCGCGTCACCCCACCCTCCCACCGATTTGATATCGAGCGCGAGGAGGATCTCGTCGAAGAAGTGGCGCGCGTGTACGGTTTTGAAAGTCTACCCAGTAAGATGCCGCGAATCTCCATGGGGTCTAGATTTGCATCGGAGAATCATATTCCGGCGGAGCGATTTAAGGCTGTCTTAGCGGACCGTGACTACCAGGAGGTTATTACTTATAGCTTCGTCGACCCGGCGCTACAACGCCTCCTTGAGCCAGCAACCGAGCCGATGACCTTGCGAAATCCCATAAGCGCAGATATGGCGGCGATGCGCATTTCCCTGTGGCCGGGCCTACTGCAGGCGGTGGTGTACAACCGAAATCGCCAACAATTACGATTGCGTTTATTCGAACTGGGGCGGTGCTTCGTCGGTACGGGTAAGAATCTTGTACAAGAGTTGATGCTAGGTGGCGCCCTCATGGGGCCCGTTCTGCCCGAGCAGTGGGGCAGTGAAGCCCGAGCTGTCGACTTCTACGACGCCAAGGGTGATCTGGAGGCGCTCCTACAGGTAACGGGAGGTCGCGATGAGTTTCAGCTTCAACCGGGGCAGCATCCGGCGCTGCACTCTGGCCAAAGTGCCGAAATCACCAAGAACGGCGCCAATGTAGGGTGGTTGGGGGCACTTCATCCGGAGTTTGTGGCAAAATTGGACCTGGGTGACCCCGTTTTTCTGTTTCAGGTACGTGTTTCGGTCTTACAAACCGCGAGAGTTCCACAATTCAGTGAAGTTTCTAAATTTCCGGCCATTCGCCGGGATCTATCCTTCATGGTGGATGCAGGAGTGCCGGCCCAAGCGGTGCTGGATTGTGCCGCCGCGGCTGCCGGCGAGCTCCTCGTCGACTTGCAGCTTTTTGACGAATATCGTGGCGAAGGCATTGATTCCGGAAGAAAAAGTTTATCTCTAGGCTTGACCTTGCAGGACTCTTCGCGCACTCTTAAAGAGGAGATAATTGAAGCAATCACGGTGCGGGTTATCGATTCTCTCCAAGCGGGTCTGGGGGCAGAGCTCAGAAAAAAGTAGCCTAAAATAAGCAAGAAGGACGCGGAAAATGGCACTGACGAAAGCCGATTTGGTCGAGTGTTTATTCAATGAATTGGGCTTAAACAAGCGAGAAGCGAAGGAATTCGTCGAGTTGTTTTTTGAGAGAATCCGCGCTGCGTTGGCGGAGGGGGAGCAGGTAAAGATCTCGGGATTCGGGAATTTTGGGGTGCGCAAGAAGAGCCCGCGACCGGGAAGAAATCCGAAAACCGGCGAAGAAATCCCCATCTCTGCCAGACGCGTAGTCACTTTCCGCGCTAGCCACAAGCTAAAGGAGCGGGTCGAGCAGAATGCTGGCTTACGTGCCAAGATGAAGGAGCGGGCTAAGCTGAATGCTGGATCCAGCGGATAATTTCGAGCTGCCGCCAATCCCAGGCAAGCGTTACTTTACTATCGGTGAAGTGAGTGAATTGTGCGCGGTAAAGCCGCACGTGTTACGTTACTGGGAGCAGGAATTTCCCCGACTCAACCCGGTTAAACGACGTGGAAACCGACGATACTTCCGACGTCAAGACGTAGTGCTTGTACGTCAGATCCGCAATTTGTTGTATGTGGAAGGGTTTACCATCAGCGGTGCGCGCAACAAGCTTGCCATGGATGAGCCTGCCAACAACACTGGCGGGCGTAGCGATGTGGTCAAGACGTTGATTGAAAACCTCGAGGACGTACTAACCCTTCTAGATCAACGCTGAACCGGCTTGTTTCCCTCTCGATCTCGGGTATCATCATCTCGTACGACGTTAGTCGTTGGCGAGTGAGTGTGCAGGCTCGCCATTGGTGACTGTGCGGGGCGTAGCGCAGCCTGGTAGCGCACCTGAATGGGGTTCGAACAGGCCAATACACTAAACACTACAATTAGCCACTTTACGCCGCAGTTCTAGCAAACACTACCCCAAGAAGTCAGCACATATAAGGTATCCACTGGATGTACCTGGTGCAATTCCGGTGCAACCCTCTGGACTGCGCCCCTCTCACTGGAGAATCTCCTTCATAAACTGAGAAGGGGGCGATCGGCAGTTTCGGTTTGTTGAATCAGTTGTTCGAACTCCTCCGGTGGGCAGTAGCCGAGCGATGAGTGCAACCGTTTCCTGTTGTACACCTCGTCGATGAAATGGGGAAGCCTCTCGATCACATCCTCGTATTACTTGTAGCCCGGGCGTCAGTGCGATTGTTGCATGTTTTCTTGTCTAAAGTTCCATCGAATATC
>LKGT01013542.1_pt1 | contig 13514 bp, 12 predicted proteins | sample 503861 | NCBI WGS metagenome assembly LKGT01 (sample SAMN04113194, study PRJNA297058) | marine sediment metagenome | biome: marine benthic biome; feature: marine benthic feature; material: marine sediment; isolation source: sediment sample collected at the water-sediment interface from the South......
TGATTCGATCGCTGCTTCTGTCCACGTTGCTATTCTCGGCTGTGATGTTGCTCCGTCCCGCCGAAGTGTTGGCGGCCAGGAAGACCTCAACCACCACCCGCCAGCATCAAAAGAGAGTGGCGGTGACCATCTACAACGGCAACTTGGGCCTGGTGAAGGACATTCGACAGATCCAGTTGCCCACAGGGATTCACGACCTTCGGTTCATGGATGTTGCTGCTCAGATCAACCCCGCCACCGTTCACCTCAAGTCCCTCACCGATCCGGGGAAGCTCAGGATCCTCGAACAGAACTACGAATACGACCTTCTCAATCCCCAGAAGCTTCTCGAGAAATATGTCGGAAAAAGGGTCAAGCTCTGGGAAAAGAATCACTACACCGGAGAGGAGCGACAGGTCGACGCCCTTCTCCTGAGTGTGAACGGCGGTCCCATCTATCAGATTGATGGGGCCATCTATCTTAACTATCCTGGCCGAGTGATTCTCCCCTCGATCCCGGAGAATCTCATTGCCAGGCCAACGCTGGTCTGGCGGCTCCAAAACTCTCGCGCGCGTTCTCAGGTGATCGAGGCGACCTATCTCACCAAAGGAATCACGTGGCGTGCCGATTATATCCTGACGCTCAATGCGAAAGATGATCGAGGGGATCTGGCCGGTTGGGTCACCATTGATAACCGGAGCGGGGCCACCTACAAGAATGCCATGCTGAAACTGGTGGCGGGTGATGTGAACCAGGCCAGGGGGGAGCGGGAGATGGCCGATGCCATGCGAGAGATGGCCGCCAGGACCAAGGTCGCGAAACAGGCTTTTCAGGAAGAGGGGTTTTTCGAGTATCACCTCTATTCGCTCGACGGCAAGACGACGATCAAACAGAATCAGTCCAAGCAGATCAGCCTCCTCAGCGCCCCCGAGATCCCCATCCGGAAGGAACTGATTTATTACGGGGCCCAACACTACTACCGGAATCGGTACGGGAAGCCTATCTCGAACCAGAAGGTGGGGGTGTATTTGGAAGTGGCCAACAGGAAGGAAAATCACCTGGGCATCCCGCTTCCGAAGGGGATAGTTCGGGTGTACAAGGCGGATCGCTCCGGGAGCCTGCAATTCATCGGGGAAGACCGCATCGACCACACCCCCAAAGATGAAAAGGTAAAGATCAAAATGGGAGAGGCCTTCGATGTGGTGGGAGAGCGGATCCAGAAGGATTGGCGCAGGATCGCCTCGGGAGTCTACGAGGTGGCGTGGGAGATCTCTCTGCGTAACCACAAGGACGAGGAGGTAGAGGTGACCGTGGTTGAACCGATCCCGGGGGACTGGCAGGTGCTGTATTCCAGCCATGCCTACGAGAAGGTGGAGGCCCACACGTTACAGTTCCCGGTGAAGATCCCCAAAGAGAGTGGGGTCAAAGTCGCCTACCGGGTCCGCCTCACGTTTTAGGACTCGTCTTGATTGGCCGAGGGAGGGGCGTCCCTGCCCACGGGCGGGGTCGCACCCTCTTGCTGTTTGTCCCTAAGCAGCACTCGCAAACTCCTCACTTCGAGCCTTTCCGTAGGAGCCCGGAACCCTTCGGGCCCGCGGCGATCCTGATTGGTCGGAAGGTCTTCGGACTCCCGGCAATGTCGCTCAGGGCCTGCACGTGCTGCCTTTTCTTCTCATACCTCTTGACTTCATCAGGAATACACGGCTAGCCTGGAGAAGGATGAGGCGGCGAAAGCAGAAGGATGAATTAGAAAAGGTGGGAGGGGAGCCATGTGTCTGTCGGCCACGTTGGAGATGTTTCGATCGGTACTTTCGTCCTCTGAAACCCTGAGCTGGATGGGGATGGGCTTCGCGACCGTGGCTCAACGATCCCGCGCCAGCCGCAAGGCACGGCCCGTCACGATCTCGTATGTGGTTGACCTAACCCAGACCCTCACCCCGGAATCTCCGAGTTGGCCTGGATATCCCTCCCTCGCGGTTCGTAACACCCATCACTTTGCGGCCGATGGTTTCTTCGCCAATGCTTGGGACATCCATGAGCACAGCGGGACCCATGTAGATGCCCCCCTGCACTTCAGCGCGAAGGGCTGGTCGGCCGCCGACATCCCTGCGGAGGCCCTTGTGGTCCCCGTGGTCGTCATCGACATCCGGAGTCGGGCACGGCGGGACCCTGACGCCCAGGTGCGGGTGGAAGATATCAAGGCCTGGGAGAAAAGGCATGGGCGCGTTTCTCGTGGGGCGGCGGTGCTGATGTGGAGCGGATGGGAGGATCGAGCGGGCGACCAGGTGGCCTACCGGAATATGGACAGCGAGGGGATCATGCATTTCCCCGGGTTCAGTCAGGAGGCGGCGGAATTCCTGGTGACAGAACGGGCCATTGGCGGGATCGGCGTGGATACGCTGAGTCTCGATCACGGTCCCTCGACAGACTTCGGAGCGCACTTCGCGGTCTTGCCCTCCAACCGGTGGGGGATCGAAAACCTGGCGAATCTGGGTAAGCTCCCCCCCGGGGGTGCGACCCTCTTTGTCGGGGTCCCGCGGGTGCAGGGGGCCTCGGGAGGCCCTGCCAGGATCCTGGCCGTGTGGTAGTTCAGGATAGACCAGGAAAAAGGGAAAAAGGGGACGTCCCTCTTTCCTTCTTGACGGCGTCACCAATATTGTGGTAAATATAAAAAGAAATGGGAAGTGTGCAGGAGTGAAAGATACTGAGGCCCCGGGCGGTTAGGAACCGACGGGGCTTTGTTGTTGACTATGGCATAGGAGCAGCAGATGGACGACGAACGCAAGCTGGCTGTCTTCATTGATTTTGAGAATATTGCCCTGGGCGTGCGGGAGGCCAAGTATAAGTCGTTCGAGATCAGCCTGGTGCTGACACGACTGGTCGAGAAGGGCAAGATCATGGTGAAGCGGGCCTACGCCGACTGGGAGAAGTATCCAGCGTACAAGCGGCCTTTCCACGAGGCCGCCATCGAGCTCATCGAAATCCCCCGCCGGTCGTACAGTGGCAAGAACTCCGCGGATATCCGCATGGTGGTGGACGCCATGGATCTTTCGGCCTCCAAGGAGCATATTGACACTTTTGTCATCGCCTCGGGGGATAGCGACTTCTCCCCGCTCGTCTCCAAGCTTCGGGAGAACAATAAGTTTGTCATCGGGTTGGGCGTCAAGAACTCGTCCTCCGAACTGCTGGTCGCAAACTGTGACGAGTTCATCTACTACGAGGATCTGGTCCGGGGGATCAAGAAACCCCGGATGGAGAATCTACCTGCGAAGAAAGCCGGGGTCTTCGAACTCCTGATCGATTCCATCCTGGCCCTCTCGCGGGAGAATAAGGACATCCTCTGGGCCTCCATGGTCAAGCAGACCATGATGCGCAAGCGTCCCGACTTTAATGAGTCTTATTACGGGTACAGTACCTTCTCCAAGCTCCTCGAGGACGCGTCCAAACACCACATCGTGGAACTGAAACGGGACGACCGGAGCCGGACGTACATCATTGTGGGCTTGGGCGAAGGACACTAGCGGGGTCCGATGGTCGGACCCCGCGGTTCAGGGTTCAGAGTTCATGGTTCAGGGAAAAACCTGTATTCGCCTTCTTAATCCATGAACCAAGAACTATCAACCATGAACGACGTCGCCGAAGGCGAGCGTGGTGGAGCAGGGACTCAAGGAAGCGATGCAGTGGATCAATGGCGAGCTCCAGGATAACCCGGGGACCAACCTCGGCCTCCTGATCGATAGGGCCAGCCAACAGTTCAACCTTACCCCCCTTCAGGCCGACTTCCTCTATCGGGAATATGCTCGAAAAGATATTGGGCAGCCGCCCGCGTAGCCGCCCGAGCGGTTCGGAAAACGAGACCCCCCCCTGGTGATCGTGGCTACTCGTATTTGATCGCCTCTGCGACATCGAGGCGGGAGGCCTGCAGGGCGGGGAGGAAGCCGGCCAATAGGGACGTCAGCAGGACGAGTCCAGCCGACGTCACGAGAACATGCGGGGGGAAAGAGAAGAGGAGAGACCAGCCGAAGGACTGCTTGTTGATGACGTGGATCAAAACGAGCGCCAGAAAGAAACCGATGACCACACCCAGGATCTCAGCGAGCAGGCCAAGAAGTCCTGCCTCCTGAAGGATCATCCGGAATACTTGCGCGCGAGACGCCCCCACCGATCGCAGGATGCCGATCTCCCGCTGCCGCTCTAGGACAGAGGCCCAGAGCGCGTTCAGGATTCCCAGGGCAGCCACGATCACCGCGATGATCCGAAGGGCGTACGTTACGGCAAAGGTCTGATCGAAGATTTCTAAGACCCGTTCCTTGAGGTCCTGATTCTGCATGACCAAGAGGGCTGCCCCCTCTCCCGCCCTTTTGATCCGCCGCGCCACGGCAGCCGGATCCGATTCCGGTGTCAGATAGACCGCCAAAACGTTGATCCCCCGTTCCCCCCAATACCGGCGGAAGAGGTTTCGGTCCATGACGATCTTTCCCCCATCGGTAGCGTAGTCGTAGAAAATGCCGGCCACGGGAAAGGAGGCCGGACCGTTGGGGGTTTCGAGGATGACATGGTCTCCCTCCTGAATACCATGAGTCAGAGCACCAGTCTCGGAGATGATGATACCCTCTCCCTCTTTGGCGCGGGTGAGGACCGCGCCGGAGTCCCCCCGGAGAAACAGAAGCCTGCCGCGGGCCGCCACCACCTCAAAATCCCCGGCGGCGAGGAGGAGCTGCCGGTCCCGGAACGGGATTTTCAGTCCTGTGAAGGGGTCCACGGCAGCAATCCCTGCGATGTTGCGGACCCGATCCAGCAGGCTCGCGGGCAGAATCGCATGGACCCCCTTGGTGAAGCGGGAGGCTGGCGTCACAATCAGATCCGCCCGGATCGTCTCCTCCACCCACATCTCGACGGTTCGGCGGAAGCTTCCGATCATGATCGCCACACCAATCAACATGGCCAGGGCGGTCATCATCGCTGCCACCGCCACCGCATGCCGTCCCCGGTATCCTTTGAGGTGTGAAGCGACGAGGAGCCATTCGCCCCTGCCCACTCTTCTGCCAATGCGACGGACCACCGAGGCAACACCCAGGATAGCCCACGGTGTCAGTAGGGCTCCGCCCAGAATGAGTAACACCAAGGCCAGATAGCCGAAGAGCGGAGTGTCGCCCACTGCGCCTTGCCGGGAGGCCCAGTACGCCCCGGTGAGGAACAGGAGGCCGAGGAGAGAGCAGACAGCAGGTCCCCGCTTCTCTTCACCGGCCAGCACTGGATTGAGGGCCTCTCGGACGGGGATGTTTGCTCCCTGAAGGCTGGGATAAAGGGCTGCGACGAGGGAGAAGGAGAGGCCTAGGCCGAAGGCAAGCAGAAGGGTGGAGGGGTCGGCGTCGACCCGGGTGACCCGGACGAAGCTATACAGGTTCGAGACGGTTTGGGAGATCGTCTCGAGGACCTGGCTTGCCAGGAGGGTGCCCAGACCGAGACCGATGAGTGAGCCGACCCCTCCTAAGACCAGGGCCTCTCCGACAAAAAGGGCCACAACCTCACCCGTACGGAGTCCCAGGGAACGGAGAATGCCAATCTGCTGGCGCCGCTGGATCACCGAAAGGGAAAGAGTGTTGTAGATCAGGAAGGCTGCCACCACGAGCGCGATGGCGCTCAGGGCGTTCAGGTTCAATCGGAAGGCGGTCAGCATCTTTTCGACCTGGCGGTTGCGCTGCTCGGGTCGCTTCACCGTGAGATGCCCGGGGAGAACCGTTTCGAGCTGGGCTGCCGTTGTGTCGATCCCCGCCCCCTCCCGAAGGACGAGGTCGATTCGATCGAGCCTCCCGACCTTGTCAAAGGCCGCCTGGGCAGTGGCGATATCCATGAGGGCCAGATGTCCCTCCAGGGCTCGGGCAGGCCCTCGCGGTTCCAAAAGGCCCCGAATGGTAAACGTACGGCGGCGGGTACCGGTCAAGAGTGTGATGGTGTCACCGGGTGTGAGGGGGTAAGTCGCAGCGAACGACCGGGAGAGAAAAAGGGTCTCCGGCTGAAGGAGTGTCTTGAGGTCGACCGCTTCCTCTTGCCGCGACAGGCGATATTCGCGGAAGGCCTCCTCGGCCAAGAGGTCCACCCCGAGGACCAAGAGCACCTCGCCCTGTCGCCCCTCCACCGGTGCAATACTCATGATGAGCGGGGCCGCATACTTGACGCCGTCCGCCTCTCGCACCTTGAGCAGGAGGGTCTCATCAAACCCTAGCTCTCCGGCGGTAACCACTAGGGCGCTTCGGCCAGCAACCGCATTGATGGTTCTGTGGAAAGAGGCCAGAATGCTGTGGTTTGCCAGCTGGATAGCGACGAAGGCCGCGACGCCGGTGGCGATGCCGACTGTGGTGAGGGTTGCTCGTAGCGGGAACTGCTGCAGCCCGCGGCCAAGGAGGAGGAGGAGACCCCGGGCCCTACGGATCATTCCAGGATCCGTCCGTCGTGGAGGCGCAGGATCCGGTCGGCGTAGGAGGCTGTCTCTTGACTGTGGGTAGCGAGAACCACGGTGTACCCCTCCTCATGATTCAGGGTGTGCAAAAGTCTGAGGACTGTTTCTCCTGCCTTCGAATCGAGGTTGCCCGTGGGTTCGTCGGCCAGCAGCAGGGAGGGGCGGGTGATGACTGCTCGGGCCACGGCGGCCCGCTGCATCTCTCCCCCAGAGAGTTGGTGTGGCCAGTGATCGGTCCGCTCCGTGAGATCGAGGGTCCTGACCACCTCGGCCACGCGCCTGCGGATATCGTGCGCGCGGGTTCCTGTCAGGAGGAGGGGCAAGGCGACATTCTCCCAGAGGGTCAGATGTGGAAGGAGATTGTACAACTGGTAGACGATACCCACCTTTTCTCGGCGGAGGCGCGTGAGGTCCGTCTCACGCATGGCGCTCAGGGGTTGTCCCTCAAACCACACCTCTCCACTGGTGGACCGGTCAATGCCGGCTATGAGGTGGAGCAACGTGCTCTTCCCGCAGCCGCTCGGCCCCATCACGGCCACAAATTCCGCCCGACGGATATCGAGGGTAACCCCCTGAAGGGCCGGGATGGGCTGCGGCCCCTTGTGGTAAATCTTGCTGACATGAATCAATCGGATCATGCAGGGAGTAGTCTCGTATCTTTCGCTGATTGCTTCCTCATTCATTTCCGGAGGCGATGCTCCCCATGACCTTATCGCCTAGCCGTGGAGAGAGGGCGTTTAGGACCGCCAAAAGCCTGGCGGGACGGTAGACGTCGGCTGCACGGCACCGCAGTGGTTTTCCCTCGCACTCCTCCTCCTGACCTTCCTGGGATGGTGGAGCGAAGGTGGCTTGGGGATGAGACTGTTCTCGGGCGACGTCGACGCTGTGGCCAAGGAAAGTGGAGAAGCGCTATTCCTGCGGGTAGGCGATGATCACGGCATCAAGATGGAGCACCCGGTATTCTTCCTGCCCTTGGTAAAAATAATGCCCTTCCACCCCCTCGGGGGTCTCCTCGAAGGCCACGAGCGCGCTTAGCGGGGGCATTTCCCGAAAGGTATTGGCCCCGGCGTCGAAGCCGTCCCCCGTGGCGATCACCCGGCCGTACCGGATCGGGGAACCTCGTGGACAGTGGATCGTCAAGCTTGCCGGTGGCTCCGAGAGAAGCTGGACCAGAAAATTGACTCCGTAGACCTTATGCTGCATCATGACACCTCCCCCCAGGCGTGGACAGCAAAGATCATAGCACATTATTGTCAATTCGGTTAGACCTTCGGATATTTCCTGGGCCCCGAGCCGGGCACCGGCCAGAGAGGGGTTGGCAATTTCACCTTGACGAGATAAACTCGACGGGCACGCGACACGAGAATAGGAGGCGGTTGGATCCGAAGGGGCCCCAGGCCGCCCCAGAGACTCGGAGGACTTGGAGCAGAGAGGGTGGAGAGAAAAAGCATAAATATAGACACAGCTCTGGAAGGGATGATGCGCCGGAAACTGCTGGCACTCATTCGGACCAAGACCCCGGAGCAGGCCCTGGCGACCGCGGAGGCGTTGGCAACGGGCGGTATCACCAGTCTCGAGATTCCCCTCACCATGCCTGAGGCGGTGCAGGTTCTCAAGGCCTTGGCCCCCCGACATGACCTCACCGTTGGCGCCGGGACTGTCCTGAATAAGGAACAGGCCGAAGTGGCCCTTGAAGCGGGGGCCCGGTTCCTGGTCTGCCCGATAGGCGATGTCAGTCTGGTCTCCCTCTGCCGGGAGGCGGGGGCCGTGAGTGTTCTCGGTGCGCTCACCCCCACCGAGATCCTGATGGCCCATCGGGTCGGCGCGGACGTGGTGAAGATCTTTCCCGTAGATGCCCTCGGCGGCCCCCGCTTTGTCCGAGCCGTCCTCGAGGCCTTACCCCCACTACCCCTGATGGTCGAGGGGGGTGCGACCTTAGAGAATTTGCCGGACTATCTGGGGCTGCCGATCCGGCTTATTGCCCTCGGTGAGGCCCTGATCGTTCCGCGACTGGTGGCGAAGGGGGCGTACGCTGCCATCTCGGCGCGGGCCAGGGATTATGTCCTCCTAGTGGATAGGCGGAAAGGAAGCAGGTAAGGCATTTCTGCAGTTGCGTTGTGCCGTCCTTGTGCCATACTTAATCAGAGGGAGGTCGGCTACCGGCTAGAGGAAGGGCTTGTCACAACCGGCCGAAAGGAGTGGGAAGAATGGCCAAAGAGACGTTGACCATTACCGATAACCGCAGCGGCAAGACCTATGAGATCCCGATTGAGCACGGGGCCATTCGGGCAACCGATCTCCGGCAAATCCGGGTGTCCGAGGACGACTTCGGGTTGCTCAGCTACGATCCCGCATTCATGAACACGGCCTCTTGCAAGAGCACAATTACCTTCATCGACGGGGATAAGGGGATCCTGCGGTATCGGGGCTACCCCATCGAGCAGTTGGCCGAGCGGAGCACCTTCCTCGAGACCGCCTATCTAATCCTCCATGGGGAGCTCCCCACCCGGCCGCAACTGGAGGAGTGGGTCTACCACATCACCCACCACACTATGATCCACGAGCACATCAAGAAGTTCATGGATGGCTTTCACTATGATGCCCACCCGATGGGGATCCTGGTGGGGACGGTGGGGGCGCTGTCGACCTTCTACCCGGACGCCAAGAACATCCTGGACCCGGCGAACCGGCAATACCAGATCTACCGGCTGATCGCCAAGATGCCGACGCTGGCGGCCTTTGCCTATCGGCATAGTCTCGGGATGCCCTATGCCTATCCGGATAACGATCTGTCCTACGGTGGCAACTTCCTCAACATGCTCTTTAAGGCCACCGAGTTAAAGTACAAGCCGGACCCGGTGTTGGAGAAGGCCTTAGACGTTCTCTTCATTCTGCACGTGGACCACGAGCAGAACTGTAGTGCCAACGCCATGCGGAGCGTGGGGAGCTCTCACGTCGATCCCTACTCCGCCGTGGCGGCGGCCGCCACCGCACTCTACGGGCCGCTCCACGGGGGGGCGAACGCGGCGGTCCTCCGGATGCTCGGGGAGATCGGATCGAAGGAGAAAGTGCCGGAGTTCTTGAAGAAGGTCAAGGCGCGCGAGGCGCTCCTCATGGGCTTTGGCCACCGGGTCTACAAGAGCTACGACCCCCGGGCCAAGATCATCCGGCAGACCGCCGAGCAGGTCTTCTCGGTGACCGGGCGGAATCCCCTGTTGGACATCGCGCTAGAGCTGGAGCGGATCGCGTTGGAGGACGACTTCTTCGTCAAGCGCCGCCTGTACCCGAACGTCGACTTCTATTCGGGGATCATTTACCAGGCGATGGGCTTCCCGGTAGACATTTACCCGGTCCTGTTCGCCATCGGCCGGACTCCCGGCTGGCTCGCCCAGTGGCAGGAGATGCTGCTCGATCCGGACCAGAAGATTGCCCGGCCGCGGCAGCTCTATATCGGTTCAGGACACCGCGACTACGTGCCGTTGGAAAAGCGCCGATAAGTCCTGGAGTGCTCTGAGGCCTCGGGATAGATCGTGCGGTGGCGGGGAGCTACTCTATCCTATCCCAAGATGCCCTTGATCTCTTCCAAGCGTGTCACCGTGTGATCCGGCTGGGGGATTGATTCGTCCAGCAGTTCTCCCCTGCGATTCAGCCAGATGACCGCCATGCCTACCCCCTTTGCCCCCGCAATGTCAATGCTGGGGCTATCCCCGATGAAGATAGCCTCGTGCGGGCGAATCTGGAGGGCCTGGCATGCAGTCTGGAAGATGGCCGTATAGGGCTTCCGCTGCCCTATCTCTTCGGAGATGAGAATTAGATCGAAGTACGAGGTCATCCCGGCCCGGTCCAGGATCTGGCGGGCCGTGGGACCGTGATCGAAATTTGAAATGAGGGCCAGCTGGTACCTGTCCTTTAGCCAGTTGAGCAGCTCTCGGCGCTCGAGTGGGGCGTGAATGGCGTCGGCAAGGCAAGTCATGTGGGCGTCCAGGAGCCTACCCAGAAAGGGTTCGATCTCCGGTGTGACCGGGATTTCGAGGTTTTGGAAGAACAGACCGAACCTCTCTCGAGCGGACACCTCGCGCTCCTCACTTTCCCGAAGACGGGCTGCCTCATCAAAACTTCTCCGGAAGGCCTGGTAAAAAGTCTCCAAGGGGACGTGACTGTACCTTTCAGCGAAGAGGGGATAGACCACGGCGGTGGTTGAGTGGATTGCCTCACCGTTCACATGGATCACCGGGAGGCGGTCCCGGTCAAAGTCCGCTAATGTATCGAAGAGATCAAAGATGACAGTGCGATAACTCATTGAGGACTCCGGCGAGATCGGGTCATGGTACTCGAATGCGTGAGAAAGATCAACACAAGAGGTGATAGTGTCCAGGACACATGTCTTGGCACCCGGGGGACATCGCCGAGCCCACGGGGACCAGGCTTCACCGGACCGGCCGTCACGCCTTTGGCAGTTGTCTTTCAGGAAGCGTCTCGTACATTCGCACTGCTACGATCAGGCCCGAGAGGAGCGACAGGACGGCGATGACGTGGATGGAGGCCGCCATGCCAAACAGGTCGGCCACCACGCCGGCCAGCAAGGCTCCGACGGCGYWGCCCRMGACAACCATGATCGCGAACCGGGTCCGGTAGTCATGCACAAGGGCCTCGATCGCGGTATATGCGACGATGCAGATTACCCAAAGCGCGGCCGTCGAACCCAACCAAACGACTGTGCTGCTCATTGCCGCCTCATTGCGGGAACCTTCCAGCAATGATCCTATCCTAAAACTCCACGCGTTCTACATGGGTATTTTGTACGACCTACGCTCGCTGGCATGCCTCGATCTCTTCATTCGCGTCCTTATCGGCACCCCAAGCGGGATCGACGATTTCGGAAGCGTTTGACCCCTCTGATATCCCCAGCCGACTTCTGATCCATGTTCGTTCGTGGGATAATCGCTTTCGCATGGCGATTTTTAGAACGTACCTGATTGCCTTCGCGCTGGCGCTGTTGTTATCGCCGATGGCCCTAGCCGACATCACCGGGCAAGCCCGCGTGATCGACGGCGACACGCTGGATATCGACGGCCAGCGTATCCGGCTTCACGGGATCGACGCGCCTGAGAGCAGGCAGCTATGCCACCTAGACGGCAAGCGATGGCAATGCGGGACGGACGTGGGAAACATTCTGTCCAATTTCATCAACCACCGGCTCGTCACCTGCCAGGAACGCGACCGTGACCGCTATGGACGTATCGTGGCCGTCTGTTCTGTGGCCGGTGAGAATTTGAACGCCTGGATGGTGTTGCAAGGGCTGGCGCTGGCCTATCGCCGATACTCTCTCGACTATGTTGACCAGGAAGCCGAYGCTCAATTGGCGCGGCGCGGTATCTGGGCCACCCGCTTCGTGTTGCCCTGGGAATGGCGCAGGGGGAAGCGGCTTTCCCAGGGCGCCGCCAATGAAAACCAGCCCTGCCGGATCAAGGGGAACATCAGCCGGAGCGGCGAGCGGATATACCATGTGCTTGGTGGCCGCTGGTATGACCGCACAAAGATCAGCCCGTCAAAGGGCGAGCGATGGTTCTGTAGCGAGGAAGAAGCGCAGGCAGCTGGATGGCGACGAGCAAGGCAATGACCTCTGACCTCGATATTTACCGTTCGGCCAAGCTCCTGATCGACCAGCACGGTGAGGACGCCGCGATCTTCGCGGCCCAACAGGCCGACAAGTGCCTTGAGGCCGGGGATTTGGACGGGAAGGCGGTGTGGATGGGGGTGATCCAGGCGATCAAGGAGTTGCTCGATCAGCAGCCGCCCAGTAGCGGCACCCCCTTACACTGAGCACAGGTATACGGAAAACCAGGGGTTTCCGTACCCCTGGAATTGAGGGTCGATAGCAAGCACCGCAATGTCGGCTTCCTGGCCCTAAGCGGACGCTGCACGGTTACGTCGCTTACTACCGCTAATAGCCATAAGCAGACTCTCGCCTTGCCGAAGGGAGTGGAGCACTGGTCGCAGACCACGCTGCGGGAGAAGCTGGGAATAATCTATAGTGACCCCATTGTTCACGAAGGCGCTGCACGAACTTCGCCATTCCGATGTGGAGAAACTCCTGCGCGACGAGATCCCGGTAGGTCCTTCACGACTGTGCTATGGTCGCGCGACTAAGGTTACCTTGCATTTCGATTGTGGGTCTCTGAGCTCCATTGTTTTTTGCCCGTATTTCCCGGACAGCGAAGGCAGAAAACCACCAGGGAATACAACAATGACACTGTTTTCCACCGTTGCACCCAAAAAACTCTTGCTGGCCTGGCGTCGGCTACCTTCATGAAGCCGGCGATGTTGGCTTGTGCCTCCCATTAATTCCACCCAGGCCGAAACAGGAGCGTCGATGATCGCATCCGCCCAGCCGACAATCGGCGACGCCAGATTTTTGATCGGATGAAGCAAAGTTCGCCTTCGATGCCCGGGCGATGGTCGGCCCGGTGGCGCCGTCGCCACGACCTTCGAGGCGTTGCCACTGGCACGGGATCACGCGATGTTGTCAGAGACGGATCCGTGCTAACCTAGTGAAAACGGGCCGGTCCTGGCGGTATTTCCCAAACGTCCGGCAGGACAGCGATAAGCCCAAACCGACAGGGGGAGGCGCTTTCATGAGCATGCATGGCGATTCGGCCTTGCCGGGTAACACGAGGTTCGTCCTCAACAAGTTGTTCGATGCGCCTCTGGAYGACGATGATCTCGCGGTCATYCGGGCSGGCCTCGGCGGSGAGAAAAACCTCGATACCGTGAAGGAGGTGACGGACCTCCTRCTTCAGTATTCGGTRGTKCTGGAAATCAATCGMATCGTCTCCGGCGAGCTGTCSCTSGAYGTCTTGCTGCCGARCCTGATCGAGATGATCAAGCARCGCCTGCGGGCCGAGCGCGCCACCTTGTTCCTTCACGACCAAGATAGCGGCGAGCTGTATTCGCGGGTGGCGCTCGGCGGTGAGGTCAGCGAGATCCGGGTTCGCGCGGACTCGGGTATCGTCGGCTCGGTCTTCATTTCCGGCGAGAGCCTCAATATCGCCGACGCCTACAAGGACTCGCGGTT
>LKGT01005946.1_pt1 | contig 13509 bp, 9 predicted proteins | sample 503861 | NCBI WGS metagenome assembly LKGT01 (sample SAMN04113194, study PRJNA297058) | marine sediment metagenome | biome: marine benthic biome; feature: marine benthic feature; material: marine sediment; isolation source: sediment sample collected at the water-sediment interface from the South... ...
CGGCGAATGCGGGATCAGCGTCGCCGGGTTGCAGTCCCAGAATCCGAGATAGCGCTGGATGACGCCGCGGCTGTTGTGTTCTGGCGAGCCGTGATAGCCGCGTGTGTGCCACTGCTGCTGCAGGCCCTTCGGCAATTCGTAGACATTCTGGATCTGGTTGATGGTGACGCCCTGGTTGGCGAAGTGGAGCACCTGGTTGTTCATGTGGGCGTAGAGGTCGCGCTGAGCGCGGAGGATCTCCTGCACGCGGGCGTTGCCCCAGCGTGGCCAGTGGTGCGAGGCGAACATCACCTCTGCCTCCTGTCCGTAGAGATAGAGCGCCCGAGCGATGTATTTCGACCAGCGCAGCGGGTCGCGGATCGGCGCGCCGCGCAACGTGTAGATGTTGTGGAGCGTGGAGGTAACGTTTTCCGCCATCCACAGCGCCTTCATGTCGGGGAGGTAGGTGTTCATCTCCGACGGCGCCTCGGTGCCCGGCGTGTTCTGGAACACCATCCGCACGCCATCGACTTCGAACTCCTCGATCGCGTCCTCGACAATGCGTGTTGGTGCAATGAGGCCGACGGCACCCGCTGAGACCCCCTGACCCAACACCGACATGCTCCTGAAAGAGTTTCCAGGCCGCCCGTGAGACTTCTGCCGAGATCAGTGGATCGATCGCGATCCAGCCCTTCTTTCCCCGCACAAAGGAGATGTCGGAAAGGTCGAAGCCGCGCACCTGGTAAATGCCCGGGATCACTTCATAAAGACCATAATTCTGGTTGAGCTTGGATTGGCGCAGCAGCGACGGGTGGATGCTGTCGAACTCGTCCTTTTCGTCCAGAAACCGGAACCGCTCCATGTCCCATGCCACATGACCGGCGTCGGCCATGATCTTCATGTCCTTCATTGGCGCGATGAAGCCCTTCGCCTGCTCTTCCAGATCCTTAGTGTCGGCAAAGGGCAACCCTTCCTTGGCACGCTCAAGCACCTTCTTCGTATGTTCGGAAGGTGCCTTGCCCTTGGGATGGAAATGCCCGTCGAGAGGCGCGGTGGTCTGAGCAAGGGATGGTGACCCGTCAAGTAGCATGCGGCCCGATACCGCGAACGCAGCACCCGCCGCCGGGATTGTCTTGATGAAGTTGCGTCTCGTGGTCATTTGAACCTCCGCTAATTGTCTTTGGAGTCTTAGTGAGCCCCATGCCTAATCGTTATCCGAATTTCCCAATTTGGCTTGTCGACGATGAACGTTAACCCAGCGGAGGGCGGCTCTCCAGATCAAAGTTGTTCGCGTTTCCAGACAACGGACTTGGTTGCTCATTCTGCATCCCGAATGTCGGCCTTTGGCGGTGGTTTCGAAATCGATTTTGGATGCTCCGTTGGGGGGTTGTGGCCCGGCGGATTCTCCCTGCGAGATGACGCGTGACCGCGGAGAGGTGATCGAAAGCCGCCAGCGGTAACGCGTCTCATACCCGCGGGCGTGGGCGGTAAGGGCTGCCGGGTCCAGAAACTGGACCTTCGCTGCGTTCTGCTCGCGGTAAAAATGCAGATGCGTCATCGACCATTGCGCCTGGTCCCCTTCAAATGACCTCCCTCCCATTCGCCGGCACCTGGAATCCCGGAACACCCGGGCCAGCTGAATGCGGCGGGCGGCCAGCAGATCCTTCCGCAACCCCAGCGCTTTCGGATGGATCAGATAACAGCTGGCGATGGCGAGCAGCAAATCGGCCTCGCCGGAAATTTTCTGATCGATTGCCTCCCGCAAGGCCTCCACCCATTGCTTCTCCACCGCCTCGTTCAGAAACCGGCTCTGCTCCCTCACAAGGTGCATCATCCGCTCCCAATGTCTCCCGGCAAGCGCCTGTTCGAGTTGATCCCTCATGATGGACACGTAATCGCCTTCCTTCTCCTTATAATATTCCTTACTTTGAAAAACATGTTGCTTCAAATATCGATAACGTTTGGGGTGGGTGTATCGGAAATAGGGATAATGAATATACGCGGCAACTGAATTGGCGAAATCCTCCTGCGGGTTTTCTCGGGAATAGGTCGGCAGATGGCGCCCGGACACGGGACCGTAATTGACAATACCGGGATCGCTGACCAGCATGTACCGAAAATCGCTGTCCGGTTTGCCGTCCAGTGCCGGCAGGTGAAGGACGCGAAAACCGGACAGTGACAGCCATTCGTTTTGGAATGTCAGGAAACCATGCGCCAAGTCGTACACGTGTGCCATTTCGTGATGCACGATATTGGAAAAATCCTCCGGGCTTTCATAAAAGACAGGATTGTAAAATTCGATGCGGAGCGGCTCATCCGCCAGCATCACCCGATAGCTCTGATGAGCCTGGCGGTAGACCGAGGTAAACCGGGGAAACGTGGCGGCGGGAACGCCAGAGGTATCCGAAATTCTCGGAGCCGCGGGCCCCTGGTTTTTGACCTGCAACCGGGCGGCTCGGTAAAAACCTTTCAACCCGGCTAGGCGGTAAAAATTTTCGGGCAGGCGGGCAAACGCGGCATGCAGTTTTTCGATTTCTTCAGGACGCCACCCTTCGTGCAGGTCCATCAAGGCATAACCGTAAGCCTGCTGGAATCGGTCCTTGAGGCGGTTGACCTCCTCCCGGTAATTGTCCGGATACACGTACAGAGGCCGGTCTTTTCTATGAGGGCCCTCACCCGGGGTCCCCATGTGGCTGGCCCGAACTCCATCTTTTCCCAGCGGAAAAATGATGCCAGCCACCAGCAAGGTCAGAACCAACCCAAGGTATTTATTCTTCATAAAGAAACCCTTTCCTTTCCGAACATTCACCCTCTCCTTCAAATTAGCAAATTTGAAGGAGGGATCACAAATTAATTAAACGTGGATACCCTTATTGGAATGAAATCCAGCTCAAGGATACTCCCGCAAAAAAGTTGATCGGGGGTGCCGGCTCAAAATACCTCCCGCCCGCGGCGTTGATCCGGGTATTGGCATTGTAGTTTTCATCCAGCAAATTATTTATCCCCAAAAATATGGACCCGCGAACCGAACGCCATCGCTTTTCCATTCCCAGCGCCAGGCGGATGCGGGTATAGGAGGCGTTTTCAGCGGTGTTTTCATTGTTCACGTAAAACCGTCCGACATGCTCGGCCTGCAAATTCCCGAACCATCCCTCAGCATGCCGGTATTGGATTTGACCTACCGCCCGTTGGGCGGGTATCCCCGGAAGGTGGTTGCCCTTGAAATCCACCCCACCGATCGCAAACTCTTTGAACTCAAAATCCGAATAGGTGTAAGAAACCGTTCCCCGCCAATTCCTGTGGGGACGCCACCGGATCCAGGCTTCCACTCCCCTGCGCTCGGATGCGCCGGAATTGCGGAAAAACGTCCGGCCGGGGAACGCGGCCAATTCAAAGGGAGTGATCTCATCTTCGGTCCGAATAAAAAACAAAGCCAGCTCATACTCGATTGCCGGGTTTCCCTTAATGCCCAACTCAATGCTGTAAGAGGTCTGTGGCTTGAGATTCGGATTGAATCCTCCGATCCCTGACGGATTGTTGATCAATTCCGTGGTGGTCGGGGTTTCAAAGACCGTGGAACCGTTCAGGTAAACCCGGTGCCTCGAAGCAACGTGATACAACACACCCAAAGTGCCGCTTCCCTGAGACAAGGTTTGGGAACCGGACTGGTCTCCGTCGGCAAAAAACGAATCGTTCACCCGGTAGTGGATCCGGTCATACCGCGCCCCGGCAGTCAGGTCCCAATGATCCGATAAAATCATTTCGTTCCGGAAATAAACCCCCAGACTGTCCACAATTTCGCGTTGATTTAACGTCTCCGCCCCTCGAGCGCCGGAATTATTGTTAAAGCGTTGCCGGTCGTCATTCTGATAGAGAAAATCGAGGCCGGTGATCCACCGGTTGGATTTTTTGAAAACAGGATGATTGTTAATATATTTCAGGGACACGCCGGGCGCCCAGCGCTCAAATTCTACCTGCCCGCCGGCAACGAAGGGAAGGCGATTGGAAAAATTGCGGTGGATCACATGGGCGGTCAAGGTCAAGTTCTGCTTCGGCCCGAGAGGTTGCCGCCATCGCCAACCCACCGTTTCCTGATCAACCTCCTCGCCCACATCAAACAGCACATTTTGAGGATGGGCCTGGCGTGGATTGGTGCGGCCTGAAGCGCGGTCAATCCTCCGGGATCTTCCGCCCGCGGCGAATGAAATTTTTGGACGGTCACCAGGGTTTCGGACCGGTTCCGGCCCTGCCAGTTGAATTTGGTTTGAAACAGCAGGTTTTCGGTAACATTATGTTCCCGGTAACCACCCAACTCCAAACGGGAACCGAAAACACGATAATCGGAACGGGCGGTACGACCCCCCAGTTTGAACTGGGTTTTGAGCAAGCCCAATGAACCTGTAATTATTTTAAGTACACTTTCGAAGGGTTCCCTGGGACCGCCTTCGGTGACGATGGAAATCACCCCGCCTGAAGCGTTTCCGTAAAGAGAGGCCGAAGGCCCGCGAAGAACTTCGATATGGTCGATGATGCCGGGATCGACCGCATCCAACTGGCTGATCCCGTCCGGCAGGGTTTGGGGTATTTCGTCCACCAGGATTTTAATGCCCCGGACACCGAAAGGCGAACGAGCCCCGAACCCGCGGATCGATAATCGCAGACCTTGCGCAAAATTATAAGGATTTTGAATAAATATCCCTGGAAGGGTGGATAGAGATTCGTCCAAAGTCAGAGTGGGTTGTCCTGTTTGGATGTCTTCTTTTTCAATGCGGGCCACCGCGTTGGGAATGTCTTGAACGGGTTTGGCTGAACGCGTCGCCGTCACCTCAATGGGCTCCAAAACCTCGACGGGATCATCCTGGTGAACCTGGGACCACAGGAGAGAAAACCCCAAACACCAGTCCAAAACCAGGACCATCGGCAGGCAGACCCAAACATGGGACAAGTAGGCCTTCATTCTCAAGGAGGGGATTTATTTTGAATTCTGGTCCAGGATGTTCAATATCGATTGTAAATCCTGCGTGGCTTTCTTTTTCCAGTCAGCCAGCGCTTCCCGGTCAAACCCAAAATTCATCTGGGAGCCTCCATCGTTGGACCGTTTTTGTTTCAATTTTTTTTTGGCGCCGGCGATGGTGAACTTGTCCGTATACAGCAATTGTTTGATTTCCAGAACCTGGTCGATATCTTTTTTCTGAAACAACCGCTGGCCCGACTTGTTTTTATTGGGCTTGAGGACGTCGAACTCGTCCTCCCAGTACCGGAGGACGTGCTGTTCGACCCCGGCGATCTCCGCCACTTCCCCGATTTTGAAAAACAGCTTATCCGGTATGGGTTGATTCATAAGCCTGGCTGTTGGTTGAGTCCAGCAAATGCTTGCTGGGTTTAAAGGTGAGCACCCGCCTGGGTTTAATAATGATCGGTTCGCCGGTCCGAGGATTCCGGGCATTCCGGGCTTTTTTGTCCCTCAGATTGAAACTGGCAAATCCGACGATACGGACATTCTCCCCTTTACTCAGAACGCTTTTGATTTCCTCCAACACCACATCCACCGCCGCGGCAGCTTCCTGCCGGGTAAAACCGACCCGTTCATAAACCCGGTCCACGATATCCGATTTTACGATGGTACCTACTTCCGATCCTTTTGTCATAAGCACCTCGATGGGAAAAGTTAATCTTCCTGTTTGTTCGCCTCTTGTTTCGCCTGTTCTATGATTTTCGCGGTGAGGTGTTCCGGCACGACATCATAATGATCGAATTCCATCACAAATATTCCTCGTCCGCTGGTTAACGCTCGAAGTTCGGCAGCATAGTTCAAAATAGAAGCCATGGGGACATGGGCGCGGACATTCTGGTTGTCATCGTTAGCATCGACGCCGAGAATTTTCCCGCGCTTGGAGTTGAGGTCCCCGATGACGTCTCCCACAAATTCGCTGGCAACCACCACCTCCATGGTCATGATCGGCTCCAGCAGAATCGGCTTGCATTCCAGAACCCCCTTTTTGAAACCGATCGACCCGGCAATCTTAAAAGCCAATTCCGACGAATCCACATCATGGTAGGAACCGTCATACAATCTCACTTTCACGTCGACCATGGGATAGTTCGCCAAAACGCCTTGGGCCATGGCCTCATGAACGCCTTTTTCCACCGCCGGGATATAGGTCTTGGGAATGGCGCCGCCGACGATCCGGTTTTCAAATTCAAAGCCCCCTCCCCTGGGCAGCGGCGATATTTCCAGCCAGGTATCGCCGAATTGTCCGCGGCCGCCGGACTGTTTTTTATGCTTGCCTTGAACCTTGGTTTTTCCACGTATGGTTTCTCGGTACGGCACCTTGGGAGGTTTCACGTCGACTTCCACGCCAAACCGCCGCTTCAGGCGTTCAATGATGACATCGAGATGCTCGGCGCCCATCCCGGAGACCAGGAGCTCGTGAGTTTGTGCATCCCGCGTCACTTTCAATGTCGGGTCTTCCTCCACCAGCCGGTGAAGGGAGTTGCTGATCTTTTCCTCATCGGCCCTTGTTTTGGGCACCATGGCCCGGGCCAGTACTGGATTGGGAAAAACGATCGGATCGAATTGAACCCCTTTGCCCTTGACCGTCAACGTATCACCGGTGGTGGTGACTTTGAGCTTGGCGACGGTGCCCATATCGCCCGCAATGATTTCCGTCATCGGGATCTGTTTTTTACCCTGCAGGGCGAACAGCTGTCCAACCCGTTCTTCGGTTTCATGAGTGGCGTTGTAGACCATGGTGTCCGGTTTCAAGGAACCGGAGTAAACCCGGAACAGGGTCAATTTCCCGGCATAGGGGTCGGCGATGGTTTTGAACACGAGACTGGAAAACATCCCGTTGTCGTCGGTGGTCACTTCCACTGGGTCGTCGCCGTTCAAGGATTTTCCTATCTGGGCCGGGCTTTGGTCGGGTGAAGGCAAAAAGTCGATTATCGCCTTCATCAGCCGGTCGGTGCCGATGTTATGAAGCCCGGACCCCAGAATCACGGGCACCAGTTGACCGCTCTCAACTCCCTGTTTGAGGCCCGCGTCAAACTCCTGGTCGGTCAATTCGCCATTGTCCAGATAGGATTCGATCAATTCATCATCGGCTTCGGCCACCGCTTCGACCAGCTCGGCGCGCCGGTTGTCCACTTCGTCTTTCACCTCGTCGGGGATGTCAGAGGCCGTGCCGGACCCTTTGCCGTCTTTTTCATAGGCGTAGTATTTATTCTCTACCAGATCCACGACGCCGGAGAATTTCTCGCCCTTGCCGACGGGAACGTGCAACAGAAAGGGTTGCGCTTTGAATTTCTTTTTCAGGGATTCCAGGATGGATTGAATAGAGGCTTGCTCGCTGTCCATTTTGCTGATGAACACGATCCGCTTGAGCGAACTGTCATCCGCCCATTGCCAGACTTTTTCGGTGTAGAACTGAATGCCCGCATCGGCGGCGATGACGACCACGACGCCGTCCGACACTCGGATGCAGCCGGGCGTATCGGCGATGAAGTTGCCGTTGCCGGGAGTATCCAGAATGTTGAATTTGTGTTTTTGCCATTCGCTGACGGCGAACGAAGCGTTGATGGAGTGACCGCGCCGGACTTCGTCCGGATCGTAATCCATGATGGAGGAGTTGTCGCCTACTTTTCCCAGGCGATCGGACACGCCGGATAAATACAACAGGCTTTCAACGACAGAAGTTTTGCCGGCCCCGGCATGGCCGACAAACGCCACGTTTCTGATCTGTTCCACTTTGTACGATTTCATGCCTCTCCCCCACAGAGCCGGAAACCACTCTGCCTATCAAAAAGCGCAATGATACCAATTTAAAGAACGGGGCCTAAATTAAATCTTTAAATGTGTATGTGTACAAAGATACGTTGACTGGACTTATTCCAAAATCCGGTGGAGGGTTATTATTATAATGCAGATTCCAACCGCTTCATTTTTTTGAAAACCGTACCGTAAAAAGACGGATAGAGCCGAAAAAGCTTGCTCAACTCGCGCGAGTGAATGCCCACTGCCAGCACATTATCGGAGTGGGCCAAGGCTCGAGCCGCCAAAGGAACGTGTTTCCAGTCTGGAATTTTCCCCATAATATCGCCACTTGACAGAAAAGCAACGTTTTTTGTGCCTTGTGGAGAAATTTTTACTTCCCCCGAAATTATGACGAAAACCTGGTCCTTCTTGGTGTCCCGCGAAAATATAGGCTCATTTTTGCTCCAGTGACGCAATTCCCCAAAACCGAGCGAGGCGATCAGGCCGGGCCGTATTATGTTATTGAAATAATTACCCAAGTGGTAAAACTCGTCGATAATCTGAGGCAAGCTGGATTGCTGGTAGAATTTTTTGGGGATTCTCAGAAGCGTCAGATCGGATAGGGCCTTGACGGTGGCCCGGCGGCGGGGGTTAGGGGTGGAAATCACCAGCTCCCCGAAAAACATTCCCTTTTCATAGACGACCGAATGTTGTTTATTAATACAGATTTCCGCAAACCCGTTCAATATGACGAAAAACGCTTCTCCGATTTCATTTTTRGAAAAAACGRTCTGCCCGGATTTGATTTTCTGGATTTTTGACTYTTTCACAATTGTTGCCARMTGGGATTWCTTGAGCTGCTTGAACAACACCAACTCATTGAMCAGATTCACCTTGGTCCGCGCCTGCGACTTGCGGCTTTTGATCACCACATCAGTYYCCCCCWCRCGGGCAAAACGGAAGTATGGATGGTTGAAGGGTTCTTTATGCTGGTGGACCAGCACCACCTTTTTGGCCAGGGCCGAATCGAAGTGAGTGAGAGAACCCAGCTCGGTATGCAGGTTGCCTCCCCCGATTTCCTGAATGATCAAATCGGCATCCCAGACAAAACCCAGAACTGAATCTCTCCGCTGGCGTGAGAAATTTCCCATTTCCCACCACCGGTAGGTCAGGTCCACGTCGTATTTCGTGTCGCCCGAATGGCTGATGGATTTTTCTTTTCCCCGGGGAGGCCGGTAGATCACCTTGAACCGTCCGCTGGGAATGGAATGAAGCGAGTAATCAAATTGCAAATAGGTGTGTTTAAAGCCGGGTAGTTTGAGCTCCTCGCCCACCTCCACCTCCAGAAAATCCACAAACTCCTCCAGCACATCCCGGGGGAACCGGCTGATGGCCTGAACCTTTCTCAGGAAACTCTCGAAAATGATGCGGGTGGTGATCAATTGGACCCGCTGGCCCGAAATGATTTTTTCGATCAACCCGGAATCGTGATCCGAATGAACGTGGGACAGGATGATGTAGCTGATGTCCTTGTCGGTGATCCCATACCTCAAGGTGGTTTCCTTATTCTCGCTGAAGGCATCGACCATGATGCCTTGGCCTTCCGACCAGATGATCAGGCAACTGTTATTCCTTTTGTGGGCAAATCCCGAACCCACCCCCAGATAGGTGACCCCCATGAAGGGTTTGTCCAGAGGCTTCACGAAATCCGGTTGGGGCGGCCGGTCCGGCTTGATGAAGTTGATGGAACATTGCCGCCGGCCTTTTTGATAGATATCGAATTCGGCGGGCCGGGTCTGAACGATTTTCAGGGTTGCCGGATTTGCCCCCGATCCCTTCAGGGTCACGGTATTCTGTTTATTAAATAATTGGAATTCGATCAGGGTGTCGATGAAATCATCCTGGTTTTTCTCTTTCGCAAGGGAAAACAATTCCATTTCCTTTTTCAACTGGGCGCAGGTGATGAAATTCCGGGCAAACCGGGAGAGAGTCCGGGAATTGATTTTGTCTGCCAGCCACATCTTATTGCGGATCAACGTTTTAAAGTAGCTTCTCATTTCGGATTGAATCTGACGGTCGGGCGCATTGTATTTGAGGAGGCGGCTGTACAAGTCGATCGGTTTCCGGCTTTCCGCCAATTGATCCAGAAAAAGATGGAACCGCTTCAATTCGGTTTTCGTAAACCCACTCTCACGGCTGAACCGGCGAAACTGGGCGTGGAGCAGGTTCTTGAAGGTCGGGCCAAACAGGGTTTCCTGAAGAATGGATTTGAACCGCACCCGCTGGTCGGCCGTGCAGTAAATGGTGATCTTTTCGTGGGAAGGCCGGGCGAACAAAAAAGTATAAACAATAAATTCAAAATCGAAATTGTTCTTCCCCTGAACAAAGGTGCGAATGGGAAGCACGTACCGGGAGGGAAGGTTTTCGGCCCGCCGGCCAAAATCCTTGACAATCCCCGGGGGGCACCCGAAACAAACCGGTTCGAAACCCTTCATCTTCAAAACCCGGAAATTGTAACCCTGGTAAATGCTGTAACTTTTTTGATTGGCCATCACTCAATGATCGGACCGCCGCGGGGTAAACTTCAATCGCACCGGGGTTCCCGAAAATCCGAAGGCCTGCCTGAGGCTGTTCGTCAAATACCGGCGATATGAAAAATGAATGCCCTCCGGATAATTCACAAAACATTGAAAAGTGGGAGGACAACTTTTTACCTGGGTGGAATAAAACAATTTAATGAACTTCCCCCGGAAACTGCTGAACGGATTTTTCTTGATCGCCCGGGCAAAGCAGTCGTTCAATTTTCCGGTGGGCACCTTTTTCGAATATTCCGAATAGACCCGCTTCACTTCCGGGAAAAACTGCTTCAATCCAAACCCTGTTTTGGCGGAGACCAACAGCACCGGAGCGAAATCCAGGAATTTCAATTTGTCCCGCACTTTCTCCTCCAACGCTTCATGAGTCTGTTTCTTGCGATCCAGAAGATCGCACTTGTTGACGGCCAGAATGCACCCGCGGCCCCGCTCGAACGCGTATCCGGCGATGGTGGCGTCCTGCTCGCTGATTCCCGATTTGCCGTCCAGAACCAGCACTGCGATATCGCACCGCTCCAGCGCCTTGAGGGCCATGATGACGCTGGTCTTTTCCAGCAGGCGGGTGGTTTTGCCTTTGCGCCGGATACCCGCGGTATCCACGAGTATGAATTCGGTTCCGTCGAGCACGATGGACGAGTCCACCGCATCCCGCGTGGTTCCGGGAATTTCAGAGACGATACAGCGGTCGAATTTCAACAATTTGTTGATGAGCGATGATTTGCCGGTATTGGGTTTCCCGATCACCGCGATGCGGATGTCTCCCGGCTCCTCTGCTTCCTCCTCCGCTTCGGGAAAATCCTCGACCAACCGCTCCAGCATGGTTTCGATTCCGGACCCGTGCTCGGCGGAAATCGCAAAGGTGGCCTCCACCCCCATCTGATAAAAATCATGGATCAGCGCTTCGTGCTTGGGGTCGTCCACCTTGTTGACCAGAACATACAGCGGTTTCCCGGAGGACCGCACTTTGTTGATCACTTCACGATCCTGCGGCGTCAGCCCCTGCTGGCCGTCACCCACAAACAGTACGGTATCGGCCTCGGCGATCGCGATGTCCGCCTGTTCCTTGACCTGGAGTTCGATGTCGTTATCGCCGGAAAGATCGAGGCCACCGGTATCAATCACCATGAACGGCTTGCCGAACCACTCGGCCCGGCTGAACATGCGGTCGCGGGTCACCCCCGGCATGTCGTTGACGATCGCCGCACGCTTCTTGATGATTTTGTTGAAGAGGGTGGATTTCCCGACATTGGCCCTTCCGATGATGGCGATTTGGGGAATGGGCATGGCATCATCTCGGTTTCCGGGGTTAGATGGAAGGGGCTTTTTCTTTCAGATAATCGTGGATGCCCCGGGCAATGGACTCGGCCAGCCATTTCTGGTATTTGCCGTTCCTCAACTGCCGGCCCTCTTTTGGGTTGGTCACAAACCCCACCTCGACCAGGATGCTCGGCATATTGGTGTCGTGAAGCACAAAGAACGGTCCTTCCTTCACACCCAGGTTATGGATGCCGGAAAACTTTTTTGACATGGTTTTGTGCAGGCTGTTTTGAACGCTGGCGGCCAGACGAGAGGAGTCGTTGATTTTGGTGGTGGAGATGAGGCTGGCCAGAATTTCCTGCACGGTGTCATCGGACACCGAGTGCACCAAGTCTCCATTTTCCCGTGCGGCGGTTTCCCGGGCCTGCTCGGTGGAGCCCGACCCCAGATAATAGGTTTCGATGCCTCTCGCAGATTTCCGCTGGGCGGCATTGGCGTGAATGGAGACGAACAGATCGGCGTTGTTCCGGTTGGCGATTTTCCCGCGGTCTTTGAGTTCCATAAAATTGTCGTTCTTGCGGGTCATGATCACTTTGAAGTGGTACCGCTGTTCCAGAATCTTTTTGACCCGCTTGGAAATCTGGAGATTCAAATCCTTCTCGGACAACCCGTGTGCGCCCCGGGCTCCAAAATCCTTGCCGCCGTGTCCGGCATCCAGAACCACCACCGGGGTCTTCTGGTTGGCTTTTATTTTTTTTGAAACCGCGCTCTTCGCCGTCCGGATGACCGGCCGCTTCTTCGAGACATTCGATTTGATTTTGACCGCAACGAATTTCTTCTTGTGATGGGGAATGACGATGATCAACCGGTTGTTGCTTTTTTGGACCACCACTTCCAGCTCCGCCGTGCCGTCCAGATCCAGCACCAGGCGGCTGGGGACTCCCTTCGCCTGGGTCATCCGCAACCGTTGAACCCGCCCGTCGTTCACGGGAATGGTGGCCGGGATATGCTCGCCCCACCGGGCGTTCCGAAAATCAAAGTACACCCGGTCGGGGTTTTGAAGGGTTTTCTGGGTGTACTTGACGGTTCCTTCAGCCTTCAGCACCACACGCGTTTCTCCGGACCCGCTGGTGAAGGTGAGGTCTTTCAATAAAACGGGTGCGGATGCGGGAGCCCGGGCTGGAACTTTGAGCGCCGGGCTTTGTAACTGCTGTTTTGCCTTCGGGACAAAGTCGCCCTTGGGATAACGGGTCAGGATTTTCTGAAACGTCGCACGCGCCTCGCTGAAATTCTTGCGCTTCAGATACAATTGGCCGGCGAAATAAAGCGCATCATCGGTCAGCCGGTCGGCGGGAAATTCCTTCTCCAACCGGAAAAAATAGGCCAGGGCCTGGTCAATATCCCCGGCGCGGCCACTGATTTTTCCCAGCTTCTGGTACAGGCGGCCCAGGGTAAAAACCGATTTATAACTTTCCCGGGTTTTGGGAAATTGCTTCAGAACCGACTCGAACCGGGTAATGACCCGCTCCCAGTTTTGGCGGTATTGGCTTTGGGTCCTGGAATAAAGAAGATTTTGATATTCCTTCTGGGCCTGGGCATACAACTTTTGGGAGGACTCGGACGAGCTCAATTTCGCCCAGGACGTACCCCCGGTGAACGCCAGCGCCAGACCCAGGACGAGAATCATCCCCCCCCACCATTTTGCCGGGGACCGATTGTGCTTGAAGGAAATCAGGGGTCCATGACTGATTAAATGCATCTGTTTCAAAACCATTTACCTTTTAAAATTCTGTAAAGAACACCAGAAGACCCAACTTAAGTAATTAATTTTATTAAGGTTTTGACTATATCATTTTTGAAAGAAGCCGTCAAGACGCTGAAAACTGGGGAGTTAAAATCCGGCGCTCAGGCGCTCGGCCAGAAATG
>LKGT01013710.1_pt1 | contig 13507 bp, 7 predicted proteins | sample 503861 | NCBI WGS metagenome assembly LKGT01 (sample SAMN04113194, study PRJNA297058) | marine sediment metagenome | biome: marine benthic biome; feature: marine benthic feature; material: marine sediment; isolation source: sediment sample collected at the water-sediment interface from the South... ...
CATGGAAGTCCTCCCGGTCACGCGCCACCTCTCCCCGGGGCCTGAACCTGGCACGGAAACTGCTCCACCCCCTCGCCGGTGGCCCGAGGGGAGTTCACCGCGGTCACCAAGTCCATCCAGGCGTTATGGTTGCCCCTTGTGGATCTGCCGGTGAATGGAAAGCGATGAGCGAGAAACCTATCGCAGTGCTGCTGATTGAGGACAACGCCGACGACGCCCACGAGATCCGGAAGATGCTGGGTGAAGGGAGGGGCATGCCATTCGCCATCGAGTGCGTGGATCGGCTCACGACCGGCCTCGAGCGCCTGGCCGCTGGCGGCACCGACGTGGTCCTGCTCGATCTGTCCGGACCAGACAACCACGGACTTGACGCGTTGGCCAGGATCCGCGCCCAGGCGCCCCACGTTCCAATTATCGTGCTGAGCAGCCTCGACGATGAAGCCGTAGCGGTGAAGGCAGTCCGGGAGGGGGCAGAGGATTGTCTCGTCAAGGGGCAGGTCGACCGCAACTTGCTCGTGCGGGCCATCCGGTATGCTATCGCGCGCAAGCGGACCGACGACGCACTGCGGGCGGCCAAGGATTACGCGGAGAACCTCATCGACAGTTCTTTGGACATGATCATATCCGTGGATGTGAACCGGAATATCGTGGAGTTCAACCGAGCCGCCGAACAGGTCTTCGGATATACGAAAGCCGAAGTCTTGGGCAAGCCCATCGACCTCCTGTATGCCGACACATCCGAGGGCCGCCAGTTGCACAAGAACACTCAGGATGGTGGTTTTACGGGAGAAGTTGCCAACAAGAAAAAGAATGGGGAGATCTTTTACTCGTACGTATCTGCGTCGGTGATGCGCGACGCAACGGGCGCGCCCGTGGGTGTAATGGGGATATCCCGGGATATCACCGAGCGCAAGCGAGCGGAAGAAATCATTGTGCGCCAAGCGTATCACGACGCGTTGACAAACTTGGCCAATCGCAGGCTGTTTATGGATCGCCTGACCCAGGCACTAACGCGCGTCCAATGGCATAAACGACTCGTGTCTGTTCTCTTTCTCGACCTCGACCACTTCAAAAGCATTAACGACGCCCTAGGGCACAGCGTCGGCGACCTGCTGTTACAAGCCGTCGCTGAGCGGCTCACCACTTGTGTACGACAAGGCGATACCGTTGCGCGTCTCGGCGGGGATGAATTTGCGATTGCCCTCGCAGATGTCGCGCGGACAAGCGATATTCCCAAAGTGGCCCAAAAGATCATTGATACGCTATCCAGGCCCTATGTCCTGGAGGGTCGTGAACTCTTTATCACGACCAGCATCGGAGTCTGTATTTATCCCGATGACGCACAGGACGCCGAGACCCTCGTAAAAAATGCCGATGTCGCGATGTACCGAGCCAAGAAGCATGGCAGGAACAATTACCAGCATTATTCGCCGGACATGAATGCTCAGGCCTTTGAGCGCCTGGCCATCGAAACCAGCCTCCGCCATGCACTAGAACGAGAAGAATTCTTTTTAGAGTATCAGCCTCAGGTCGATATAGGGACCGGGCGAATCATCGGCTATGAGGCCCTCGTGCGCTGGCGGCACCCAGATTTGGGAGTGATGCCGCCCGGCAAATTCATACCGCTCGCGGAAGAATCCGGCCTGATTGTGGCGATTGGTGAATGGGTGCTTCGCAGCGCCTGCGCACAGAACAGGGCGTGGCAAACGGCCGGTTTTCCGCCAATCCGTGTGGCGGTGAACGTATCGCCGCGTCAGCTAAGACACGAGAGCCTACTGGGGGCGGTAGGCCGGGCTTTAAGGGAAACCGGACTGCACCCCAATTGGCTTGAATTGGAATTGACGGAGAGCATCATGCAGGACGCGGATGAGGCGATTCGGTTGCTTTCACAGTTGCAAGCCATAGGGGTGCAGATCGCAATCGATGATTTTGGAACCGGGTATTCTTCGCTAAACCATCTGAAGCGTTACCCGATACACAAGTTGAAAATTGACCAATCCTTTGTGCGTGACGTCACACACGACCCGCACGATCGGGCCATTGTCACGGCGATTATCGCGCTGGCCCACAGCCTGAACCTGAAGGCGATTGCCGAAGGTGTAGAAACAGAAGAACAGCTGGCATATCTGCGCTCGCTCAAATGCGATGAGGCGCAGGGGTATTTCCTCGGCCGACCCATGCCAGCCCAAAACGCAACAAAACTGCTGGCTCGGGTGACGGCATAGGTGCCGCCGCCCTTAGACATTTGTGGTGAGGATGGACGCTCTCGCATACGTATCCCTGATTGTAGGTGGGTTTTCCTGTGCCCTAAATTTCTATTTATCCTTTCTGAGGTATCCCCTTCACAAATTAACACGAGGAAGCGACGTCGAATATCGGTGGGCTTCCGGAATACCGATTGTGGGCTCAGTGCTTGTCCTCATGAGCCTAGCATCTCTCCACCTAGAGACATGGCTCCTCTATACCGCGCTGACCTTAATGCTAGTCGATACCGGCGGCATCCACTGGTTCTTGGGAGCAATGCTGTACGACGGTATCTTTAAGAAAGAGGGGCGTGGCCGCGGCGTTTGAAGAAAGGCGGGGATGCAGGTCATTGCTCTCACGCCATAAGCTCGCTCTCGGTCTCGGCTTTTTCGCGCTGACGGCGGTCGCAGATATCAGAATGACGTTGGCGGGAATGGGTGGAGTACTGGCGCTCGAGGGCAATCCCGTGATGCGGGCTGTGATGGCCCACCTCGGTCTGGAAGGTGGCCTGTGGCTGGAGAAGGCCTTGGTAGGAGTCGTTTGCTTTGCGATCGCAAAGTATGGAGAGCATGAAATCAAGAGAGGCGCGGATTGGATCTGGAGGGTTCCGTCCACGAAGTGGGCGAGGGCGTGGATGAAGAGGGGCGATCGTTCATGGATCGCCTACATACCGCTGTACGGTGCGGCGGCAAGCCAACTGGTGGCCGCAGCGAGCTGGACATTCGTAGAGGTGGTGCTATGAAGAAGCCATCTCCATTCTGGGACCAGATGCGTGACGTCTTTATACTCGTCATCTCAATCTTGGTTCCGTTGACGTTCCTTCCCGCCAATCCCTGGGCGGCCATCGGAGCGTCGATCGGCATCATCCTGGTCTGCGGGCGGCGATACGACATGGGTGCCGGACTGTTGACGCATCTTGTCCTGATGAGTGTCACCCTGAACTGTGTGGGGGTGATTATCTGGAGCATTCTCGTGATGTTAGGGTAGTTCGCTCCCTTCTCTCCGGCTCGCACCGGCCCGCTAATCGTGTGTTGGTGCGCCCAAGAGGATTTGAACCTCTGCCCTACGGATTCGTAGTCCGAGGCGCGACACAGCAAAATCAATAGCGTGAAAGATTTGGGTATACAGAAGTTCCCGAGCGCGGCTCGGGGGACGAGGAGCCTACCCCTCACTGTGGACCGGATAGCCCGCGGCTCTCCAGCTGGAAATTCCACCCGCAAGGACGTTCGCGTTCGCGTATCCCTTTTCCCTGTACTCGGCTGCCCGACCGGCAGCGCTCGCGTCGTTGGGTCAGCCTCAGTAGAAGATAATCTCCGAATCCTTCGAAAGAGAAGGCAGCATCGCGTTCAGGGCCCCCAGCGAAATCGCCCCCTCAAGTCTTGCCCCTCTGAACTTCGCCTCGTCCGCGTAGGCGCAGACGAGCAAAGCGTTTCCACCCGACTCTAAGCGGGCTCGAACTTCACCTGGGCTTCTGCCTGTAGCTGCTGACATGCTTTACCTCCTTCATTTCAACTTTTGCTTTCCTGTAGAGTTTCACCTATGAACGAGTGATCCAAGTCTCAATCCAGAAATGCGAAGCGTGCCATCAAGGATACACCCTGATCGAGCAGGCAAAGCCAACTTGTTGGTTTGGTGGTGCGCCCAAGAGGATTTGAACCTCTGACCTACGGATTCGTAGTCCGTCGCTCTATCCGAGCTGAGCTATGGGCGCATTAATAATGCTGGCACGGTGGCAAGCTAGGAGGCTAGCATGCAAAGGCTTAAGCCTTTCGGCGTTCGGAGCGTCCCAGCGTTCTAGCCTTCTAGCGACTAAGAGTGGCGGAGAGGCCGGGATTCGAACCCGGGGTAGAGCTCATCACCCTACAACCGCTTAGCAGGCGGCTGCCTTAAGCCGCTCGGCCACCTCTCCCTTAGTGCTGGCTCATAGTCGAGAGCCGATAGTTGAGGGGAAGAACCGCAGACCCCAGGTTCTGCCCTCAACTCTCAACTCTTAACTGTGAAGTGTGAACGCGATCCCGCGAGGCGGGATCGCTGGCGGAGGGGGTAGGATTTGAACCCACGAGGCTATTCGCCTAACGGTTTTCAAGACCGCCGCCTTCAGCCAGACTCGGCCACCCCTCCATTGGTTCACGGTTCAGGGATCATGGTTCAGGGTAACAGATAAACCCACTTGGACAAAAGGCCCTTTTCTTACCATGAACTATGAACCATAAACTGGGGTCTAGTGGGGCTCGATTTTCGTCAGGCCCCTCATATACACCCGGAGTACCTCGGGGATGGCCACACTGCCATCAGCCTGCTGGTAGTTCTCGAGGATGGCGGCCCACGTCCGACCGATGGCAAGCCCGGAGCCATTAAGGGTGTGGACGAATCCTACCTTCGCTCCCGGCGCAGGCCGATATCGGATGCCGGCGCGCCGTGCCTGAAAGTCCTCGAAGTTGCTGCAAGAGGAGACCTCTCGGTAGACAGCCTGGCTCGGAAACCATACTTCCAGGTCGTAAGTCTTGGCGGCCGCAAAGCCCAAGTCACCGGTGCAGAGCGCGACCACCCGGTATGGAAGCTCGAGCCGCTTCAAGACCTCCTCGGCGTCGGTTGTCAGCTGCTCCAGGGTCTCGTATGACCTCGCCGGCTCGGTGAACTTCACCAGCTCTACTTTGTTGAACTGGTGCTGGCGGATGATCCCTCGAGTGTCCTTCCCATACGAGCCTGCCTCTCGGCGGAAGCAGGGGGTGAACGCCACATAACAGAGCGGCAGGGCCCCGGGCCCCAGGATCTCCTCCCGGTGGATGTTGGTCACCGAAACCTCCGCCGTCGGGATCAGATAATAGGGGTCGTCCGCCATCTTGAAGAGCTCCGGGGCGAATTTGGGGAGCTGGCCGGTCCCAACCATGCTCTCCTCACTCACTAAAAGCGGGGGAAAGACCTCGGTGTAGCCGTGCTCCCGCACATGCAGATCGAGCATGAAGTTGATGAGGGCGCGCTCGAGGAGGGCCCCATCGCCCTTCAAGAGCGGAAAGCGGGTTCCGGCCATTCTCGCGGCCCGAGCGAGATCCAGGATTCCGAGGTCCTCGCCGATCTCCCAGTGGGGCCTCGGTTCAAAGTCGAATGTCCGCGCCGTCCCCCAGCGGCGGACCTCCACATTCTCGTCCGGGCTCTGGCCAGTCGGGACCGAGGCGTGAGGGAGGTTTGGGATCAGGAGCAGGAGGTTATTGAGTTCCTGTTCGATGGCCTGCAGACGATCCTCGCTCTCTTTGAGCGCGGTCGAAATCTCGCGGCTTTTCGCGACCAGGTCCGGGGCTTTATCATCCGTGCCCTCACCCGTCCTGGTTTCGTGCACCTGCTGAGAGAGCGACTTCTTTTCTCGCCGCCATTGTTCGATGTCGACGACCAGCCGGCGTCGTTCGGCGTCGAGCTTCAAGAGCCCTTCGATGTCGAACTCTGTTCCCCGCTGGTGATGCTTCTCCCGGATGAGGCCTGCATTTTCCCGAATGAACTTGAGGTCCAGCATCTCCCCTCCCCCCTAGGCCTGCCCTGGCTCCTCCTGGGGGGTCTCCTCGCCTTCGCCTCCCTCTTCCTCCGTCACCAGCGCCGTTACCGCGCCGACCCGGTCTCCTTCGCCCAGGCCCTGCAACCGAACCCCCTGTGCCGCCCGGCCCGTGTCCCGGACCTCGCCAACCCGAAGGCGCGTGATCTTCCCCTCTTGGGAGATCATCATGACGTCATCCTCTTCCCGGACCTGCTTGATCCCCACGACTGGGCCGTTTTTGGGGGTCACCCGAATGTTAATAAGCCCTTTGCCGCCCCGCCCTTGCACCCGGTACTCCGAGACATCGGTCCTCTTCCCGAAGCCCCGCTCGGTCACGGTCAAGATTTTCGCCTCTTCGGAGACAATCTCCATCCCCACCACCTGGTCCTTGGCCCCGAGACTGATCCCCGTCACCCCCCGGGCCGACCGGCCCATCGGCCGCACATCCGCCTCTCGGAATCGGATCGCCATTCCCCTTCTGGTTCCCAGGAAGACGTCCTCGGTCCCCCTCGTCATGGCCACCCCGATCAACTCGTCCCCCTCATCCACCGATAGGGCGATGATCCCGCCCGCCCGCGGATGCGCATAGGCGTTGAGCTCCGTCTTCTTCACCACCCCTCGCTTGGTGCCCATCACCAAGAATCGGTCGACCTCGAACTGGCGGATGGGAATCGTGGTGGTGACATGCTCTCCGGTCTGAAGCTGGAGGAAGTTGGCAATGGCTTTGCCCCGGGCCGCCCGGCCGAGCTGCGGAAACTCGTGGACCTTCAGCCAGTGGACCCGGCCCAGATTGGTGAAGAGGAGCATATAGCTGTGAGTGGTAGCCACAAAGAGGTGCTCTACGTAATCCTCCTCCTTGGTAGCCATGCCGGTCATCCCTTTTCCGCCCCTCCGCTGAGCGCGGTAGACGGTGAGTGGGGTTCGCTTGATGTAGCCCCCGTGGGTGACCGTAATCACCATCTCCTCGTCGGCCACCATATCCTCGAGGCTTATCTCGGTCGCCTCCGCCTCGATCTGAGTCCGCCGGGGGTCGGCGTAGGCCTCTTTCAGGGCCACCAGCTCTTCTTTAATGATCTGCCGCACCAGCCCCTCGCTCTGCAGGATAGACTGAAGTCGCGCGGTGGTCTTGAGGATTTCTTGGTATTCCTCCTGGATCTTTTGCTGTTCCAGCGCCGTGAGCCGTTGCAGGCGGAGGTCCAAGATCGCCTGCACCTGAACGGGGGTCATCGAGAACCGCTGGATCAGTCCCGCCCTGGCATCGTCGACTGTTCGCGAGCGCCGGATCAGGGCAATGACGTCGTCCAAGTGGTTCAGGGCGATCCGGTAGCCCTCCAGGATGTGGGCTCGCTCCTCAGCCTTTCGCAGGTCGTAGCGGGTCCGGCGCAGCACCACCTCTCGACGGTGGTCGATGAAGGCTTGCAACATCTCCTTCAGGGCGCACACCTTCGGCTGGTTATCCACCAGGGCCAGCATGATCACGCCAAAGGTGGATTGCATAGGCGTAAGCTTGTACAGCTGATTCAAGATCGGCTGGGGCGCATCGTCTCGCTTCAGCTCCAGGACGATCCGCATCCCTTCGCGGTCTGACTCGTCCCGAAGATCCGACACTCCCTCCAGCCTTCGGTCGCGGATCAGCTCGGCGATCCGCTCGACAAGCCTCGCCTTGTTCACCTGATACGGGAGCTCCGAGATGATGATGCTCTCCCGGCCCCCACGCCCCTTCTCCACGAAGGCCTTGGCCTGCATCTGAATCAGGCCCCGTCCGGTCCGATAGGCCTCCAGGATCCCTGCGCGGCCGCGGATGAGTGCCGCCGTTGGGAAGTCGGGGCCCGGAAGGACTGCCATGATCTCCTCCAGCGAAGCCCCGGGGCTCTCCAGCTGAAGAATTGTCGCACCCACGACCTCCCCCAGGTTATGCGGCGGGATGTTGGTCGCCATCCCGACGGCGATTCCCGAGCTCCCGTTGACGAGCAGGTTGGGGAGGACGGCGGGAAGGAGGACCGGCTCCTCTAGGGTGTCGTCAAAGTTGGGGACAAAGTCGACCGTCTCTTTATCGATGTCCCGGAGCATCTCCTGAGCGATTCGGGCCAGGCGGACCTCGGTGTACCGCATCGCCGCCGGCGCATCCCCGTCCACCGATCCAAAATTCCCCTGCCCATCGATCAACGGGTACCGCATCGAGAAGCTTTGAACCAAGCGGACGATCGTGTCATAGACTGCGGTATCGCCATGAGGGTGGTATTTCCCCAAGACCTCTCCGACCACGCGGGCCGCCTTCTTGTACGGCCGATTGAAGGGAAGCCCCAACTCCTGCATCGCGTACAGCACGCGGCGGTGCACCGGCTTGAGCCCATCTCGGACATCCGGCAGGGCCCGGCCGACGATGACGCTCATGGCGTAGTCGAGGTAGGACCTCCGCATCTCATCGTGGATGTCGGTCGGCCTCACCTCGCCGATTCGCGGCTGCTCGATCCGATCCTCCGGCACCACTTGTCCTTTCGCGTGGCTAGATGTCCAGGTTTACGACTTCTAGGGCGTGCGCCTCAATGAATTGTCGCCGGGGCTCCACCTGCTCGCCCATCAGGGTCGTGAAGATCCACTCGGCAGCCAGGGCATCCTGCACGGTGACCCGCAAGAGGCTACGGGTCTCCGGGTTCATGGTGGTCTGCCAGAGCTGCTCCGGGTTCATCTCGCCGAGGCCTTTGTAGCGCTGGATGGCCATCCCCTTCTTCGCCAGCCCGAGTGCCGCATCGTACAACTCTGCCCACGAGGAGGCCTCGGCCCTCTCCCCGTCAGCCTCGATCCGGAATGGGGCCTTGCCCAGGCCCTTGAGGGCCTCGGTCGCCGCCTGCAACTCCCGATACTCGACCGATCCCACCAGTCCTTGGTCGATGACACAGCGCGCCCGGGCCCCCCCATCGCCCAGCGTCATCACGAGGCGATAGGCCTCTTCGTCTTCGTCCCACTCTATTTCCCCCTCCAGGCGCCCCTTCTGACCGCCCTGCGCCTGCAGGGCCTTGAGCAGGCGTTCGCGCAGTCGCACCACCTTCGTCTCATCCTTGAGCCCACCCCGCAACACCCCCCCGGTGTGGATCAGGGCATCTATGATATCCGGGTTTCGCCCCCGCCGCTCCAAGACACGCCGACATTGCTGCCAGGCGGTCATCTTTCGAAGGAGGCCAACCAGCTGCTGTCCCCTCCAGACCGCTCCTTCCGCACCGGCCTGAACCTTGAGGACCTCGGCCGCCGTTTCGAGGAGGAACTCCTCCAGGGCCCGGTCATCCTTCAGGTACCGCTCGGCCTTGCCCCGCTTCACCTTGTAGAGCGGGGGCTGGGCGATGTACAGATGTCCATCGTCCACCACCTGCCTCAGATGCCGGAAGAAAAAAGTGAGGAGCAGGGTTCGGATGTGCTCCCCGTCCACATCCGCATCGGTCATGATGATGACCCGGTGATACCGGAGCTTGCTGATGTCGAACTCGGGATTGATCCCTGCCCCCATCGCCGAGATCAGTGTTCGGATCTCCGCCGAAGAGAGCATTTTGTCGATCCGCGCCCGCTCCGTGTTCAAGATCTTGCCCCTGAGGGGGAGGATCGCCTGGAACCGCCGATCGCGCCCCTGCTTGGCCGAGCCCCCCGCGGAATCTCCCTCTACGAGAAAAAGCTCGCTCAGGGCCGGATCCTTCTCAGAGCAGTCGGCGAGCTTCCCCGGCAGCCCATCGTCAAAGAGGGGGCCCTTTCGTCGGGCCAGCTCTTTGGCCTTGCGGGCTGCCTCCCTGGCCCGAGCCGCCTCGGCCGCCTTGTCCACGATGCGGCGTCCGATCCCGGGGTTTTCCTCCAGGTACTCGCCGAGCTTGTCGTTGACAACAGTCTCCACCAGGCCCTTCATGTCCGGATTGTTCAGGCGCGCCTTAGTCTGTCCCTCGAACTGGGGGTTCGCGAGTTTGACACTGATCACGGCGGTGAGCCCCTCGCGAATGTCATCGCCGGTGAGGGTGGCCTTGAGGTTCTTCAGGAGGTCCCGGCCTGTGGCGTAGCTGTTGATCGTCCGCGTCAAGGCCGACCGGAAGCCGATCAGGTGTGTGCCGCCGTCATGCGTATTGATGTTGTTGGCGAAAGAGAAGACCGTCTCGGCGTAGCCATTGTTGTACTGGATCGCCACCTCGACAATGGTCCCGTTCCTCTTCTCCTCGATATAGATTGGCCTGGGGTGGAGGACCGTTTTGTTCTCGTTCAGGAGCTCGACAAACGCCTTGATCCCCCCGGTATAGTAGAATTCCCGGGTCTCATCGGCCCGCTCGTCGGTGAGGACAATCCGAAGTCCCTTGTTCAGAAAGGCCATCTCCCGCAGCCGGTTGCTCAAGGTGTCCAGGCTGTAAGACCGTTCCGCGAAGATCTCCCCGTCCGAAAGGAAGGCGATCCGGGTCCCGCTCTTTCGGGCCTTTCCAATAACCTCCAGCTCTCCCGCCGCCCTCCCTCGCTCATACCGCTGCAAATACCGCTTTCCCTCGCGCCAGATCTCCACCTCGAGCCATTCGGAGAGCGCATTCACGACCGACACGCCCACACCGTGGAGGCCGCCGGCGACTTTGTACACCGAACTGTCGAACTTGCCGCCGGCGTGCAGCGTGGTCAACACGACCTCCACCGCCGGGCGGCCGGTCGGCTCGTGGGTGTCTACAGGAATCCCGCGACCGTTGTCCACCACCGTCACGCTGTTGTCCAGGTGGATGGTGACGGCGATTCGATCGCAGAATCCCGCCAGCGCCTCATCGACGCTGTTGTCCACCACCTCATAGACCAGATGGTGAAGCCCCTCCGGGCCGGTACCCCCGATGTACATCGCTGGCCGGAGGCGCACAGCCTCTATCCCTTCAAGGACCCTGATCTGCTCTGCGCCGTAGCTCGCGCTCTCTTGGGGCTCTTGTCGCTCTTCTGCCATTGCCCTTGCCACCCCTTTACGCGTTCGATCCTCCAACCGGATCCCGCCCAAAAAAAACCTCCCGCTCCCTCGTCGATGCTGTCCCGGTCGCGTACGAGCGGAAGGACATGGAGATCAAATCCGCATGGGCATGATTACGCAGCTGAACCCCTCCCCCTTCTGTGGCTCAAACAGGGCAGGGGAGAGCGGGTCGTGGATATGCATGGAGACCTCGGTCTGCTCCACCACGCCCAAAAAATCGAGAAGGTACTTGGCGTTGAAGCCGGCGGTGATCTCTGGCCCTCGATACTCCATCGAGAGCTCCTCCCTTGCTTCGCCAAGATCAATGTTCGTGCAAGAGATGACGAGTCGGCCAGCTTTGAGGTCCAGCGTGGTTGGTGTTGCCCGATCCCCCGCAATAGTCGAGGCGCGGCGAAGCGCGCCCTGGAGATCTTCCCGCCGGATGACGGCCGCGGAGCCGCTCGGAGAGGGAAGGACCTGCTGGTAATTGGGGAACTGTCCCTCGATCAGCCGAGTGATTAAGCGGCTGTCGCTGAGGAGAAAGGCTATCTGGTTGCCGAGGGGGACCAACCGGACATCCCCCGATTCGTCCTTCAACATCTTTCCGAGTTCTGCGAGGGCCTTTCGTGGGATGATGGCTTCGGGAACCTCTCCCCCTTTTGTTGTGTCGGTGGGGGCCCTGACCAACGAGAGTCGATGGCCGTCCGTAGCCACCATACACAGCTCGCTTTCTGTAAGCTGGAGTAAGGCCCCGGCCAGGGTCGGTCGTGTCTGATCTGTAGACACGGCAATAAGGGTCTTTGGGATCATCGTTCGAAGTGTCTCGGCGGCTATGGTGATCCCGGCTCCTTCGGGGATCTCGGGAAGAGTAGGAAACTCCTCTGGTCCGATCCCCTTAAGGCGGAAAGTGGACTTCGCACACAGGATCTCAACGTGTTGTCCCTCTTCCCATCGAAGATCGATAGGGGCATCGGGAAGCTCGCGAGTAATTTCGTAAAGCTTCTTCCCTGATATTGCAACTCTCCCCTCCTGCTTGATGTCCCCATGAAGGGAGGTCTGTATGCTCACATCGAGGTCAGTGCCTGAAAGGGTAATGGTGTTTCCCCTTGCCTCTACGAGGATGTGGGAGAGGATTGGGAGAGTCCTCTTCGCTTCAATGACCCCTTGGACCCGGCCTAGGCTGCTCAAGAACGTACTCCGAACGACTTGAGCATGCATCATCCCCTCCCCATAACTTCTTCGAAGTCATAGTTCTTTAAAGAATAAGAAAGTAGTCGTAGATAGTAGGCCCTGTGGAAAGGCGGAAGATGAGGAGAGATAAGGGATTTATGGTGGGAGAAAGGAGGGAACGTTTTGGGGATTGCACCGGAGCGTGTAGCCTGCCGCCCCCACCTCCTTATTTGCTGCACAGCTTTCCCCTTCTCTTCCCCCAGTTTGTCAACTTTCCGCGGCGGACGCCCGGCTTTCTGTGTTTAGCATTGCGACATCCCGCGGTGCCGCTCCAACCGCGGGCTCATCCGTTTCCACATGGGCCAAGCCGCGACAGAAGTGCATCTACTATCCCGACTCCCGCCGAGAGGCCCCAGGACAACGCTTTGCCGCGCTGTGAGTTACTCACAAGGTTGTCAACACATGTGGAAAAACCAACAAATCCTTTAAAATGGCATAGTTGCGAGAACTAACAGGACTACTTGTTCACTGCGGCAAGCGGCAAGGGCACGCCGCCATCTCCGGTAACTTTTATACCATGTCCGTTCCGTAGTCACAACCACTTTTTCTCCTTTTGCGGCCCACAAGGCAGGGATTGACGATTGACAATGTGAGCCCGGAGGACTACTATGAACCGTTTCCGTTCGCTCGCATCATGCACAAGGAGCAGCGCGTGAAGCGCACGTATCAGCCCAGCCGCATTAAACGAAAGCGCACCCATGGGTTTCGCCTGCGGATGAGGACCAAGGCGGGTCGGCGGATCTTGAGCCGCAGGCGGGCAAAAGGAAGAAAGCGCCTGACGGTTTAGTTGAGCTGAGAGATGTGGTCGCCGCCGCAGCGAAGGTACCGTTTCACGAGGGCGGATCGCATTCGCGCGACACGGGAGTTTCGAGCGGTGATCCGGGGCGGCGAAAAGGTTTCCTCAAAAAACCTCAGCCTCTTCATTCGCCGCCACCCCGGTCCCGGAAGACGCCTAGGCCTAGCCATCGCCGGCCGTCTCGGCGGTGCGGTGTCCCGCAACCGCATCAAACGACGGCTTCGGGAGTACAATCCCATTGGATAAGCTCAAGCTGCACCTGGCGGTCCAGCAAGATGTTGGGGATGCTGGCGAAGCGCACCTTAACGAGCCGTTTGGCGATCTGCGCGKTSRGCKTGCTTGTACTCGCATACAATTCGACCGTGGAGTATGGAACGATGCTGCTATCCGGGTTCATGGATAGCAGCTCGATTAGATCGCGTGTAATACCCGCGACCAAGAAATCTTGATCGGGGTCCGATGACATATTTTCGAATGGTAGAACCGCCAACGCGGATGACGCCCACTCGGGCGAGACGGCCGCTACAACTAGCTCATCACCCTGATCCATCGCACTTTCGCGCGGCAGACCCAAACATCGCGCGATGCTAGCGTGTGACCTCCGGCGGGCCTGGAAGCTGCACTGGGGGTGATGGAACGTGGCGCTACGACAGGGGAACAACGCTACTGGGATGGTGGTGCTGGGCGGGATCAACATGGACCTGGTAACCATTTCCCCCCGGTTTCCCCAGCCGGGGGAGACGGTGGTTGGCAGCCGCTTCCTGACCTA
>LKGT01009346.1_pt1 | contig 13499 bp, 12 predicted proteins | sample 503861 | NCBI WGS metagenome assembly LKGT01 (sample SAMN04113194, study PRJNA297058) | marine sediment metagenome | biome: marine benthic biome; feature: marine benthic feature; material: marine sediment; isolation source: sediment sample collected at the water-sediment interface from the South......
ACCGCACTCGCCGGTATCGAAAGCCCCATCGGCATTGGCATCGTTCCACGGGAAATAGGCGATTGTCAGCACGTTGGTATCGGTCAGGTTGACGACGCCATTATTGCTACCGTCATTGCAATCGCCGGCCGTGTCACCTTTAGGGCAGTAGGGGTTGCGGCGTATTTCGCCAAAACCGCCGGCTTCCATCAGGTCCGCGCCTTGGAAGTCGTTGCCCGGTTTGTCCTTGGCTTGCCACGGCGTATAGGTGACGTTGGGGTCATAGGCCAGGGTGTTATAGCCGACACAAAACTCGCTTCGCTCTTCATCGTTACCAGGGGTCAAGTTGAGATCGTCCCGGCCTGCACCGGTAGCGCCCACATTCAACAGCACTTCCCAATCCATACTGCCCGAGTCATCGGTCATGAAGAAGATGTTTGGCCGCACCGCGGTTTGCAGAAACAGCGGCGAATCGACAAGCTGCAGATTCCCGGCCGGGCTGGTCAACGGTGTCAAAGTGAGCAAGGCGGCGAATAGGGCCAAGCCTTGTTTATGTAGCGTCAATCGGCGCTGTATCTTGGCGCAAGAAGATGACTGCTGATTTGCTCCATGGGCAGGTTCGAGTCCGGCAAAAATATCAGGCAACATGTTCATCGGTGAACTACCTCCCACTCTCATCTCCAAGAGTGATATCTATAGGCTGCATCCCTACGGGCCCGGGCACATGCCCGACACTGATAAGCAGACCGGCGACGGCAGCTGCTTTTCCCATTCATTAGTTTAGAACCGTTTTTCGAATACGGACTGGAGCATCACTACCGCCTGGGTACTTCTGCCGGTGCCACGCACAGTGACGCGAAAGACATTGCGGGTCGATAGCGACGGGGTGCCAAGCTTGAGGCTGCCAAGGGGGTCCCGAATTGGACCCAGATCCTCAATAAGGTACTGTGGCTGCTGGTTGACATAGCTCAGCAGCTGACCAGATGGCGGGCCACCCGGTCCGGGTAGCTCGGTATAGTCGACAACATCGGTACTCCCCCAGACGCCGGTAGTCAGATCCCACACGGGGGTAGAGGTGGCGGACTGTCGGTGTAAGCCATCATCGGTAACCGATGGGTCGAATATGGGCATCGCGGCCAGCGGTTGCAGCCAGTTTTCACCCGACGTCAACGCCGACTCGGCCGCCTGAAATGCGGCATTTTTGTCTTGCATATTGCCCGCCATTTTTTCCTGTAACACCGTGGTGCTCATGGTCGTAACCCCGATAAGCGTCAATATCAAAAGGAACACCATTGCCATCACAAGGACAACACCACGCTCGCGCGATGCCAGGCTGGTAATGTTGACCGAGGTATACATGGTTAACTCCTAAATAAGGTTAGCTTGAATACCGTTAGCTTGCCGGAATCGGGTTGCGAATTTGGATAGTTGACGTGAATACACGTCGTTGACGGCGATCATTGATCGGACCGAACGGGGTACCCGCAAGACTGTAAGTCTTGGTGTCGAAATCCGAGCCTGATTCCTCGCCGGTCCGCACGAGCAGGGCGATGCGTACACTCACCACATCGGTCCAATTGACGACGTCATTCGCCTGCTGATAAATGTTTGCTTGGTTGTTGGAAGGCGCGTCCGTGTCTTCGCCGAAGAGCACACGCAAGACTTCTACATTATCGACCAGCGGTTGTGGTACCGGGTTTGCGGTCCCGCTGTTGATGTCTTTGCGATAAAGGGTAGGCGTCACATCATCTGTTCCCGGGCCTACATAATAGATGCGAGTGACCACCTTGCTGACCTCAGAATTTATGCCGTATCTTCGAGATAGGTTGGCGGTGGCATTGCCTGGTGCTCCACCAACACCATGCGGGAGGTCACCATCGGCATTCGGGTCGCCGCTACTCGTGATCTGAAAGATGTCGCCGAAGTTACAGTCCGTAATCAGTACGATATCGTCATTTTTTAGGCCATTGGGAGTCCCAATATTCGGCGTGCCATCGGCGGGCACGGCGGTGGTGAGCTTAAAACTCGCGGCCTCGGCGCGGCGGATCACCAACACATCGGTGTTCTCCGACACCTCTTCATCCGTGAAATAGGTTAGACCATTGATGGTCCCGGGCAGGGCTGGCGTCCAGTCGCCCAACGTCGTGCCGCCACCTGTATACGTATGGCCAGCCAAATGTTGGCCGGATGAAAAATCCCAACCATAGTCGGTACTGTTACTCAGGCGATTGTCAACGGTTTCGGCGATGGTGCCTGCCAGTACGGAATACTTTTGCAGGCAGCCCAGGTTGCCGGACATGCGCACATCCTGCCCGATGAACTCCATCGAGAAGCGGCCGTTCTCTTGTAATCGCGCCAGACCTTCTTCCAGCATGAAGGTGCTACGGCTAGTAACGAAGACCTGCGACACGGCGGCGAGGATAATAAGCCCGATACTGGTTGCGACTAAGATCTCCACCAACGTGAAACCACGAATGGTGCCTGCCAACTGCGCCGAGTGGGCCGTTATGTGTCTAGTCATAGTTGCGCCTCCACCGCCAACCGCATGGGAATATCGTTTTCGAGCCACTGCACTCCAACCTGGAAGCTGGTTGCGCCGGCTGGATCCACGGCGCAGCCGGTAAAATCAGGCGTCAGGACGCCCCGACATACCGCGCCTTTGCCTTGTGTCAGTAGCTCAGTTAGCGAGGTTTTCCATTGTGATATGTCGTACGCGGCCATGTTTGCATTCGGGCAAGAGACAACCGCGCAATTCGCCGGTGGGGCCGATGCTGGGGTGTCGATACCAATGTCGTCATAAACGCCCACTGCGATGCCCCCGGCATTAGCGCGAATGCGGTCGACGATGTCGTAGACGTTAAGCACGGCTTGGGTGCGTTGGTAAGACTGGGTATTGAACTTGAGCCCCAATGTTTGCAAGCCGGCCAAGCCCAACAAACCAATCGACAAAACGAACAGCGCGACTAGAACCTCGATCAAACTAAAGCCGTGCTGGCTGCAGTTCGACGTGAATGAAAGCACGAATCTTTTTTGCATACGTATTACCTAACAGCCCGGGGGGTTTTTCGAAATCTGGGCGCGGCCAGTGATTGCAATCTCGATCAGCCGGCCGCGACCGTGATCGCAGATGCTGATAGTTTGCACGACTGCTGGTGTTGGCGTTGGGGTCATGAGGCCAGAGCGGTCGTAGACGATACTATCGGCTACGGCGGAACTTGCGATTGTGAAGTTATCGCCAGCGAGTTTTTCGTGTACTCGGAGAACCTGTCCAGCGCCATCGACGACAATCCATCCGTCTTTCCACGTGGTGCCGATAAGGCAGTCGGTGCCATTCCCAGACCTACAGATAGTAATGTTAGCCCCGCGCTTGACCGCCTCACTGCGGGCCAATGCCACGTCCGCCATGAAGCCATTGGCCTGACTGGTAAGGCGGTTGCTCTTCACGAACCCGCTCAAGCTCGGTGCGGCCAGGGCAAGCAAGATACCCGCAATCACTAACGTGATGATTAGCTCTATTAGTGTGAAGCCGAAAACAGCGCGATTTAGAATAAACGGTCTGTTTTCACCGATGAACGGTCTGATACGGTCATCAATGCGGCCGACGAACGGTAATAAAAGGCCGATAAAAGGCCCATCACGTCGCCGTGTTTCCGCCCCATTTCGTACCGATGGGGAAACAAGTGCCATAGGTGTCGTGCTACTTCCCTGTAGAAAAGTCTTTATATTCAATGTCTTTCTACTTGGGCGGCAACAGTGCCGCACCTACAATAATTTCCGACCCCGCAAGAGTCAATAGGCCATAGCAAGCCGACTGGCTCGCCTCCGTGCCCGTGTGATTGGGCGGCCTATACTTGTTAACTGGCTTACTTGCTCGGCATGGTCGGATCGACAAAATGCGCGATCGCAGGCCGGAACGGCGATGGTTTCAAATCGCATAAGTCATTGAACTAAAGCCGTAATGGGTGCAGTCGCACCGGCGTACAAGTCTTTGTTTTGGAACGAGGCGGGGCCATGAAAAAACGCGTAGCTGTTCGTGATCTTCGCCTGGGTATGCACGTAGCGGAGTTGGATCGGCCTTGGCTTGAAACCCCCTTCCTATTTCAGGGATTCGAGCTCTCCAGCCCCCAAGAGATAGACCAGCTTATAGAGCACTGCCAATACGTCTATATTGACGCCGAGCTTGGTGATGATCTGGTCCCGGTGGAAGGGCGCAAAGAACTACCGCACAGAACACAAGCGCTGAGAATCGCTGAGGAAAAGCTAAAACAAGAATTCAAGGTATTGCTCGAGAGTCCCGAGCGCAATCAAGGCAAGCTGCCTTATGGCGATCGGAAGCCATACCGTGACCAGTTACCCCTGGAAGAGGAGGTAGAGCGCGCTGCTCAGCTGGAGTCAGTGGCCGGGGGAATGGTGCGAGAGGCCCTAGCTGCTGTGCGCGAAGGAAAACCGGTCGACGCCGAAGTGGCCGAAAGTGTTGTGCGTGACATGGTCGAAAGTGTGGTGCGGAACCCCGATGCCTTGCTGGGAGTAAGCTGCCAAAGACATGAAAGCAGGTTTGTCTCCGATCAGGGTGTGCCCATGGAGGAGGAAATCGGACGGGCAAGGAAGATCGAATCGGACGCCAAGAATGTGGTCGGGGAGACCCTGAAAGATGTGCGTCAGGGTAAAGCCGTCGATAGTGAGCTTGCAAAGAGGGTCGTAGATGGTCTCGTCAGCAGCGTGGAGCGAAACCCAGACAGCCTGATCCTACTAAACCAGCACAAACAGGCAGAGACATACATGTCTCTTCATGCCATCAGAACGTGTACGTTGGCGTTGATCTTCGGTCGTCATCTCAGCCTCAGCCGTGATCAGCTCATGATGCTTGGACTGGGGGCGCTCATGCATGATGTGGGCATGGTAAAGCTGCCCGACGCAATCCTTAACAAATCTATCGGTCTCAGTAAAGCGGAATTCGAAATCATGGAGGGTCACGTGGCAGCAGGTGTAGAGATCCTTAAGGGTTCCGATGGCTTTCCTCATGAGTCGATTCAGATTGTTGAGCAACACCATGAACGCCATGACGGGTCTGGCTATCCGAAGAAAATAAACGGCGATCTGATTGGGTTATCGGGTTCAATCGGCGCGATCGTCGATGTTTACGATGCCATCACCAGTCAGCGGATCTACCGCGGTGGTATCTCAGCCGAAGACGCGCTCAAGCGCATGTATGAATGGCGTCGCAAGGATTTTCAGCCCGAACTGGTCGAGGAGTTCATCAGGTGCATGGGAATCTTTCCGATCGGGAGTTTGGTAGAGCTCAATACAGGCGGTATCGGTGTTGTCATTACGATTAACCGCGAACGGCGACTAAAACCGAAAGTAGCGCTTGTGCTTCGAAGCAATAAAGAACCCTATACGGAACGCTTTATCGCCGACTTGGTCAAACATCGCACTCGGACTGGCGGTGAATTGCGCATTAAGCGGGTATTGCCATCCGGCGCTTTCGGTATCAATCCAGTGGATCATATTGCCAAACTTTAAGGCCGGCGGCATGGGTTGCTAAACGCAACGCTAACTAGCACTGCACTTCAACGAGCTTCGTTCCTACAATCGGTGATAACGCGTGTCGGCACTTGCTGGGGTGGGCGGCAGGCTTGATAATGTTGGTCCAGCGAAGCAGCGCAGTGTCGAGAACGTAGTTCTGTCCAGTTGTTTAGATCATGAGAGTCGACCCAAATAGCCAGCTTGTCGAAGGCGTGCGCTTCGTTCCATCTCCGAATTGTGACGACAGACCTAAAGGCATGGCTATTGGTGTCGTGGTCATCCATGCGATTAGTCTGCCACCGGATGATTTCGGCGGACCCGCTATCGAGCAGTTCTTTTGCAACGCGTTAGATCCTAGTGGGCATCCATATTTTGCTGAGGTTTGTGATCTGCAAGTGTCGGCGCATTTACTCATACGACGCAATGGTGAACCTATACAGTTTGTGCCCTTTCATAGACGAGCGTGGCATGCCGGCGAGTCCTGCTGTCTAGGGCGTACTCGTGTTAACGATTTTTCGATTGGCATAGAGCTTGAGGGCAGCGATCATCTGCCTTTCGAGCCCAATCAGTATAGCGCGTTGACTGATGTGGTGCAGGCGATCATGGTTGCTTATCCGTCTATCACGCGCGATCGAATTTTCGGTCATAGCGACATCGCACCTGGACGGAAGACCGATCCCGGCCCACAGTTCGACTGGCCACGTTTTCTTGCTAATTTGTGATGGCGATGCTTGCTATTCACGTGGGCGCCCCGGTACATTACCAGCTGACTTGAACTTATACTTGACCTCCTATGTTTGAAGTTGTCGGTGCCATTCTTTTGGCGGTGGCGCTAGACCGATTCGTTCCCGAACAGTTGCGCGTGGATCCGTTCGCATGGGTACGTGCTATGGGCGAGTTTGTTGCGCAACGCTTCGACAGTGATAGCCGTTCTCACGGCACGATCGCGTTGGTGATTGTTGTAGTCGTTGTGCTGATGGTCATTGTGGTTCTACATTTTTTATTAGGAGTGATAGCCTGGATATTTCAGTTCGCATTCGATGTGTTGGTTTTATTTTGGTGTGTGGGTCTTCATCGCCTCGGAGAGCGAGCCCAAGACGTTGCCGATGCTTTACAGGCCGGCGATATTTCAGTGGCGAATGAAAACGTACGTACACTTTCGGGCCAGCTATCGGATGACCTAAGTGAATCCAGCATCGCCCACGATACGGTTGTGGCAGTTTTGAAGCAGGGAAATTCTAACGTCATCGCACCGTTGTTCTGGTTCGCGCTGCTTGGACCTTTTGGTGCCATTCTGCAACGCATGACCGGCGCACTGTCCCGACTGTGGGCTGGAGATGCGGAACGATCAACGAGTTTTGGTTGGGCAACAGTGCGTTTATCCAATCTGCTTGCTTGGGTGCCGGCGCGTATCACAGCGTTGAGCTACGCCGTCGCAGGCAGTTTCGAAGACGCTCTTCGTTGTTGGCGTCAGGCGCGGGATATGTCGTCCGACAGTGCGGATGGCCCCTTATTGGCAGCTGGATTAGGCGCCATGCAGATGAAGAGTTGTGAGGCCGCCGCCGGAGATGGTGACGATGAAGCGCTTGTCATTGTGACGGCAGATACAACCCATGTGCAACGCGCGTTAGCATTGGTGTGGCGCGCGCTCTTGTTCTGGCTGCTACTGGCTTTTGTCGTATTGGTCCTCAGTTTAGTGGCGAGGTAGTTTCCGTCCCGCGCAAGCTCATGGCGTTATCGCCTTCGATGTGAATTCCAACATGAAGACGTCGGCTTGGCGCTTACTCTTGCTGCTTGTAGTGGTCTTTGCAATGGTGCCGGTGGCCCTAGCGAAGATCGAGGTACAAGATGATGCCGGTAAGATCGTTAGCGTAGCAAAGCCGGCGCGCCGAATTGTTAGTTTGTCACCCCACGCGACGGAGTTGCTATTTGCAGCAGGGGCCGGACCCTATGTAGTAGGGGTAGCTGCCTACAGCGATTACCCCCAAGCAGCTGGCGATATTCCTCGTATCGGTGATGCTAGTGGCTTGAATCTGGAAAAGATCGTCGGTTTGCGCCCTGATTTGGTAGTGGCGTGGAAAAGTGGGAATCCCCCGCGAGTGCTAAAGAGACTTGAGGAACTCGGTATTCCAGTGTTTCGTTCAGAGCCACGAAGCATGGGGGATATCGCCGAGAATATCGAAGATCTAGGAATGCTGGCCGACACGCTGGACGTGGCTCGGCGCGAGAGCGCCGATTTCAGGCTACGGTATTCGGACCTAAGATCACGCTATGCCCACCGGAAGGCGGTTGGTGTGTTCTACCAAATCTGGCATAACCCACTTATGACTGTGAACGGACAACATCTTATCAGCGATGTTATCCAACTATGTGGTGGCATCAACGTATTCTCTAATTTGCCGACATTAACACCTCAGATCGATATCGAGGCGGTACTACAAGCGAACCCTACTGCCATTGTTGCTGCTGGCTTTAATGATTCAACTGTGTTGGATGGCTGGAAAAAATGGACCTATGTCGATGCCGTCAAGAAAGATAATCTGTTTCTCATTCCCTTCAACCTGATCGCACGTCAAAGTCCGCGTATTCTCGACGGCGCCGAGCGAATGTGTGCCGCTTTGCAAAAAGCCAGGGCGAGCTACGAGTAACAACGAACAAAAAGCTGGATGCATCCTCCGTCCTCCACTTCAGTCCTCTCGACCAACGGTCGGTACGGCCGGCGGAAAGGTGCCCTAGAGTGTCGGTCTTTGCAAAAAACGTCTACCTAGAACTGTCCCAGCTCCGCCGTCCAAAAATTAATTCTTAATAGATTCAGGCAGTTAAGATTTAGAGGGGCGTAGCATAGAACTTGCTCGCCACTATTAAGACAGAGAGGCCAGTAATGCTGTATTGGTTTGATTTGTTTCGAGCTCCGCAAGCTCCGCATGGATCCGCACACCGAACTGCCATGCCAGTAACGTCGGCTCGTCTCTTTACCCGCGCCTTTGGCGCCAACCAATCCACAGCCCCATGGCCCTTTCGATTCCGTCAGTCCCCGTTCTCTTAGTATCCGGACCTTTGCTGTTCACGCTGACTCTGGCTAACGCCGCAGAGTCACCGACCCACGCTGGTCGCTTTCAAATCGTGTCTGGCGAAGTAATTCTTTCGATCAACGATAATGATCGGCGCGAAGCGCGCGTCGATGACACGCTAGAACCAGGTGTAAGGGTGACAACAGGTGATAACAGCGCTGCTCTCCTGGCGTTCCCAGATGGGCAGATCATCTGGCTGCAGTCGAATACTTCCTTCCTGGTTACAGAATATCGATTTATCGAGACACACAAAAAGCGAAGCAAAATCGTTTTCTCTCTGTTTGAAGGCGGTCTACGCGCGTTCAGTGGTCTCATCGCCAAGCGTAACAAAGCGGCCTTTAGCCTAAGAACGTCTATGGCTGTGCTGGGAGTCCGGGGTACCGATTTTGCCGTCGTGCTGACAAAGGGTGCCAGCACTGATACCAAAGACAGCTTGTACGCAACGGTATACAGTGGCGCGATCGCGGTGAAGACGCATGCCGGCACCGCATTTGTTGCTGCCGGGCATACCGCTTTCGTTCGTTCGTGGTTCGAGCGGCCAACCTTGATACCCTCAGAAGGGCGTCCGGCAGGCGTTTTTGTCGAACTCGAAACCATACCGGCACGGCGTGCTGGCGATAGTAGACCGTCAGCACAAACCCGACCGGCGGCCGGCACAGACAAGACGCAGAGACCGGCTCGGCCGGAGCGGCCGGAGCGTCTGAGCAAATCACAATTGCGAGATCTACCACATCACTTGGCCGGGACTGGTACGCACATAGTCGTCTATTTTCCGTAGTACGGACTTACATGCCCAAGCCGGTGGCTTAACTTTTACGGAGAACATTACTTATAGGGGAGAACATTACTTATAGGGATGAGTTGGCCGGTACGTACGAATATTCGGCACTTGCTCGTAGCGCTCGTGTTACTCAGTGTGGCACTACTGTCTCACATTGATACGGCATCAGCTGCCGGTGAAAAGGGTGAGCTTAGTCTGGCGACGGGCATGGATTTCAGCAGCGGTGACTACGGGGAAACCACCAATACCGATATCTGGTATGTGCCGTTTACGGTAAAGTACGAAACGGACCGCACTATTTTTAAGTTCACAGTGCCCTACCTGCGCCTCACCGGTCCCGGCGCTGTCGTTGGCGATACGGTGGTGGCTGTCAGTAATGATCGGCGCAGAACAGAATCTGGTGTAGGCGACGTCATTACAAGTGCATTTTTTAATCTGCTGTCCGGTTCAGGAAGAGCGCCACTGACCGATCTCGGTGTGAAGGTTAAGTTTGGGACCGCCGATGAGGACAAGGGTCTTGGGACAGGGGAAGAGGACGTGTCGTTGCAACTGGATGTTGCCGAGAGAGTTGGACAGTTCTCGCTTTTTGGTACCGTGGGATACAAATGGCGAGGAGACCCGGATGGATTCGAATTGGAGAATGGCGCATATCTTTCCGTTGGTGGCGGACGCAAATTTCGACCCAAAACCAGTGGTGGATTGATCCTGGATATAAAGGAGTCGGGTTCACGAGGACGAGAAAACGTTGTCGAGTTGACAGCCTATATTGGATGGAAAGTACGAAAGAAGATCAGTTTGCTCGGTTACGCGGTTGTCGGTTTTTCCGACACGAGCCCTGACGGTGGCATTGGTTTTCAGGTCAACTATCGACCGTAGTGCGATTCCTTCGTGTATTTCTGTTCAATTGCCGTCCGTCTTGTTGCCATCGGACTCGGCTGACCGCCATAGGACGTCACTATAATCTGCCTCAGCGTTCAACGTCCGCCCTATCACAAACAGCAGATCCGATAAACGGTTTAGGTAGTGGATAGCAACTTCGGATACTTGCTCTTGCTTGCTCAAGCTGATGATCCGGCGCTCGGCACGTCGGCATACGGTACGGGCGACGTGACACACCGCAGCTGCCGTACTTCCACCAGGCAGGATGAAGTCCTTAAGTGGCGACAGGTTGGCATTTAGATCGTCGAGTATTTGTTCAAGTTCGTTGACGTGATGCTGTTTAATGGCCGTGTGTCCTGGCAGGCACAGTTCACCGCCGAGGTCGAATAAGCGGTGTTGCACGCCTACTAGGCATTCGTGAATTTCCTCAGGTAGGGTGTGCGTCAGTAATAGCCCTATAACACTGTTTAGCTCATCGACGGTGCCATAGGCCTCCACTCGTAGGCTGTCCTTGCTGACGCGAGTGCCATCGCCGAGGCCGGTAGTGCCATCGTCGCCGGTGCGCGTATAAATTTTTGAAAGGCGATGCCCCATCGGTTACGGTTGTTCCAGTTTGTAAATAACGGGCAATTCTATATTAACCGATTTTCCCTTGAGCAGGGTTGCGGCCTCGACTAGGGGCTCAACTTGCCGCAGTGCCTTGAGCGCCGAATTATCAAGCAATCGGTAGCCGGAACTGCGAGCGATGTAAATGTTGGTGAGCTTTCCATCGGGTTGTACCTTGAACCCGACTTGCACATGGCCTTGCCACCCGCGTTGTCGGGCAATGGCTGGATACGAAAAATAGCGTGCGAGGTCAGTTCGCAGTTTTCCGCGAATGTGAGCGCTCGCCAATTTCGTTTCATCACCGGTTGTTGTATTAGCGGTTGTTACAGGGCGCTCAAGCTTAACCGTGGACGGTATCGCAATGGGCTTATCGAGAGGTTGTCGCTGGCGCTGCCTAGCTGTGAAAGGCGCAGGGTTCGACGGTTCGCGGAATGCAATAGGTACCGCTGTTTCCATGACGATCGGATTTTCGCGAATATCTTCGGGTTTGCGCGGTGTTTTGTTGACTTCCAACTTGGCGACCGTTCGTAGTCTTGTTGGTGTATCAAAATTACTGTCGCGCTCGTTATCGCGGGTGGGCCGGGGTTTTGGGCGACTGGTTCTTGTTCCGGCAAGCCGCGACTCCTGCGAGGTTGCAGCGGTGCGAACAGCGATCGATACGCTTGCTCGATCGAATGTTATCAATCCAACTGAGAGAACCGCATCAGAACGGTAATCAGGCAATAAAGGCGCGGACCACGGCGCTAATACCATGAGGTGGACGGCGGCCGAAACTGCTGCGAATTTCAACATATATAGTTTAGCCCTCGCTCAGAGGTCGCTTGGTTGATAGGCTAAGGTGATAACGATATTTCGACCCAACATGTTGAAGGTATCAATGGTCTGGTACTCCTTGTCAAAGACATTTCCGATGCGTGCTCTCAACTGCCAATCTTTAGATATTCGTCGCGCCGCGCGTAGATTCAAGATTCCGTAACCCGGAACCTTGATCGTGTTAGCAGTGTCATCGTGACGTTCGCTTTGGGCGAGCACAGTCAGACCGATCTCCGTATTACCGACTCGCCGATCCAGGTCCAGCTTTAGGCTCCGTTGGGTTCTGCGTGCCAGTATATTATCCGTGGCATCGTCGCGTGGGTCGACATAAGATAGCGTTGCCCGTGCCCTCCAATCCGCGAGGATCGCGGATAGCTGTGCCTCCAGCCCCTTTATTGTCACCTCGTCGATGTTTTGTGGAATGAAGTTTGCGTCCAAAGCGATCAAATCGTCGATGTTGGTTTCATAGATGCGCACATCCCAGCCGCCGTACCGATGCTTGCCACTTAGGCCGATTTCGAAGGATTTGGATGTCTCTGGGTCCAGATTCGGGTTGGCGGTGGGAAAAACCAGGGGCCCAAACACGAAAGGCGGGAAGAATAGATCATTGAAGGTCGGTGCCCGAAATGCGGTGCCGTACAAGACCACTAGCCGTAACGGATCAGCAAGATCATAACCCCATGCTATGTTTCCCGTGGTTTCGTTACCGAACTGCTCATTGTCATCGCCGCGTACACCTAACAAGATGTCGTGTTTGCCGAATCGACCCTGGTACTGGGTGAACACGGCGTCGTTGCGCCTCGATGTTTCCGTAAAATTAGTGGTGCTATCGAGTCGATCGTCACGCAGATCGACGCCGACGGTGACGATCTGATCGGTGCCGAGCGTCAAGTCGTTTTGCCAAACGAATGACCGAATCTCGGTATCGAATCGGATTTCGGGTGCGGCCCCATCGTCGCGAAATGTGCGACGCTCGTCTAAGCTGCGCCCTATCTCGACGAGCGTGCCCCAGTTTGGTGCCGGCCGCGCGCGCACCTTAACGCTAACGATCTGTTGGGTGAAATCGTCCTCGTTACCGCTGGTTGCGAAGTTATCGAATTCCGTATTGCCGTCTGCGTGTAAACCAACAACCTCTACTTCGCTCCCATTCGCAAACCGGTGGCCAAAGCGCCCACTAAATGTATTATTTTCATAGCCATCGTCATCAGGTTCGTTAATCGGTATCCCAAACTGACTCGTCGGTTCGCGTGCATCGATACCGTTAGTACGAAAACGACTGACGCTGACATTAAACCAATTGTTGTCCACGCTCCCCGAGAAACCGGCCGTCACCTCACTGGTAGCGTTGGAGCCGGCGCTAACTGCGACACGAGCTTGGGGCGGCCCCTCGCCCGTGCGCGTGAAAATCTGGATCACGCCACCAATTGCCTGCGAACCATAGAGCGTAGAGCGTGGACCGCGCACAACCTCGATGTGATCGATTTCCGATAGTGGAATGAATTCCCAGGATGTCGTTCCGGCTGACACTGAGCCGATTTCAACACCGTCAATGAGCACGAGCACTTGTTCGGGATCGGCGCCCCGCATAAAAACGGACGTGAGCTTGCCATAGCCACCACTGCTAGTGACGTCGAGGCCGGCGACACCGCTTAAGACTTCGGCTAGGTCCAGTGCACCACTATTGTCGATTTCTTCGCGCGTGATGACGGTTACCGACGCAAGCGACTCATCCGCAGTCTCTGCGGTCCGGGTGGCGGTAACGATTATCGGCGATTGTTGGTCATCGGCTGCATATGAGATTTGAACAATGGCGCACGCCGTACCGAGCACGGCAAGCCAGGCAG
>LKGT01005050.1_pt1 | contig 13471 bp, 12 predicted proteins | sample 503861 | NCBI WGS metagenome assembly LKGT01 (sample SAMN04113194, study PRJNA297058) | marine sediment metagenome | biome: marine benthic biome; feature: marine benthic feature; material: marine sediment; isolation source: sediment sample collected at the water-sediment interface from the South......
AATCTGACCCTGTGTAAGTGACTCTCTTCTCTTTCCATATCCCAAATCTAAAACTAGTAAATCTCTTTATGAAGAAGTCCAACACAACCCCACTTTGCTTTATGCTGTCTCAGACACAACCTCCAATCCCTTTACGCTTGGCTTGATGAGCCAGCTGAATTGAGGATTCAGGGTAATTGATCTGGGTGATTCTGACTTGATACTAACAACACCCAAATGACCTAGTTCCTCCATGTAGTGAAGAGCAGTCGGTCTGCTCATTTTCGTCTTCTCGATTACCTCATTTGTATCCATCACACCTCCACTTCTGACAAGAGCCTGAAAGACCAGCCTCCTCTGCTCTGGCATGGAGGAATAGGCAATGTGCTCAAGCTGAAGGACGGCGTCAGTATCGACTACGAAGCCCACCCGGAAAGCTATCCTATCAGAATCGTCGCTACCGACGAAACRSGACGCCGTATCGAAYCGGGAGGTACCCCGCGAGCCGGGCGTCCGCGATCCCGGACTCGGGCGCGAGCGCGACGTTCGGATGCGGACAGCCAAGTACGCTCATCATCGCCGCGAGCAGGACGGAGAGAAGCCGGATTCCAATCGGCACACGGGAGGTGGGTCTGTCGTTCATGGGAGGTCTCCTATCGGGACGGAACGCCGGCGAGCAGAGGCGATGCGGGAACTGGTCGATGAGGATTTCCTGGTTGGAGACGTCCGGGTAAACCGGGGACAGAAGCATCGTTACCGCGACGATCTGAACGAGATTCTTTACCGTGATCTGACGCGGGATAATCTGCCGATGCTGTTGCAGAATGACGATCGGATCAGCATGGCCTTTTCGGTGGAGGCGCGGCTGCCCTTTCTTGCCCTCGAGACTCTCGATCAATGCGGTCTCCTCACCGCAGATATAGGCGCCGGCGCCGCGATGCAGATAGACCTCGAAGTCGTAGCCCGAGCCGCAGGCGTTCTTGCCGATCAGCCCGGCCCCGTATGCCTCGTCGATCGCGGTCTGCAGACAGCGCGCCTCGGCGATGAACTCGCCGCGGATGTAGATATAGGCCGCGCAGGCGCCCATCCCAAAGCCGGCCAAGAGACAGCCCTCGACCAGCTTATGCGGGTCGCCGCGCATGATCTCGCGATCCTTGCAGGTGCCCGGCTCGCTCTCGTCGGCGTTGACCACCAGATAGGCCGGCCGATCGCCCGGCTCCTTGGGCATGAACGACCATTTGAGGCCGGTCGGGAAGCCTGCGCCACCACGTCCGCGCAGCTCGGAATTCTTGATCTGCTCGACGATCCACTCGCGGCCCTGGGTCATGAGCTCCTTGGTGCCGTCCCAGTCGCCGCGCTTCAAGGCGCCCGGTAGACGCCAGTCCTCCAAGCCATAGAGGTTGGTGAAGATGCGGTTCTCGTCACGCAGCATTACGCCCCCTCCGCCCGCTGTTGGTGCTTCAGCGTGGTCAGCGCGCCGACCGGCTCCGACGAGACGCGCCCGGTCTGCGACCCGGTCTTGGGCTGCTCGCCCTTCTTGAGGGTCTCGAGCACATTCCGTGTCGCATCGGCGTCGAGGTCCTCATAGAAGTCGTCGTTGATCTGCATCATCGGCGCGTTGCAGCAGGCGCCGAGACATTCGACCTCGATCAGCGTGAAGAGCCCGTCCTCGGTCGTTTCGCCAATGCCGATGCCGAGAAAGTCCCGGCAGGCATTCAAAACATCCTCCGAGCCGCACAGCCAGCACGGCGTCGTGCGGCACAGCTGCACCAGGTGACGGCCGACCGGCTTGGTGTTGTACATGGTGTAGAAGGTCGCGACCTCGTAGACGCGGATGCGCGGCATGTCGAGGTAGTCGGCGATGTAGTCGAGAACCTCGCGCGGCAGCCAGCCGCCGGCCTGGCGCTGCGCCAGATCGAGTAGCGGCATCACGGCGCTCTGGTGCCGGCCTTCGGGATAGCGCGCGATGATCACCGCCGCCCGCTCGACGTTCTCCGGCGAAAATCCGAAGCTCATGTCCGCGCTCACCGGTCGATCTCGCCGAAGACGATGTCCTGGGTGCCGATGATCGTCACCACGTCGGCGAGCATATGCCCCTTGGACATGAAGTCGAGGCCCTGGAGATGGGCGAAGCCGGGCGCCCTGATCTTGCAGCGATAGGGTCGGTTGCTGCCGTCGGCGATGAGATAGACGCCGAATTCGCCCTTGGGCGCTTCGACCGCGGTATAGGTCTCGCCGGCCGGCACGTGGTAGCCCTCGGTGTAGAGCTTGAAGTGGTGGATCAACGCTTCCATGGAACGCTTCATCTCGGCGCGCGGCGGCGGCGCGATCTTGCGGTCCTCGGTCTTGATCGGCCCTTCGGGCATCTCGGCGAGGCACTGGTCGATGATCCGCATGCTCTGGCGCATCTCGTCCATGCGCACGACATAGCGGTCGTAACAGTCGCCGTTCTTGCCGACCGGGATGTCGAAGTCCATGCGGTCGTATACGTCGTAGGGCTGCGCCTTGCGCAGGTCCCAGGCGATGCCCGAGCCGCGCAGCATGGCGCCCGAGAAGCCCCAGTCCATCGCCTCCTCGGGCGACACGACGCCGATGTCGACGGTGCGCTGTTTCCAAATGCGGTTGTCGGTCAGGACGTTCTCGATGTCGTCGAGGCGCTTGGCGAAGCCCACGTTGAACTCGGCGATGCGCCCATCGAGCCCGGCCGGCATGTCGGCGTGGACGCCGCCCGGACGGATGTAGGCGGCATGCATGCGCGCGCCCGAGACCGCCTCGTAGAACTCCATCAGCGTCTCGCGGTCCTCGAACATCCACAGGAAAGGCGTCATCGCGCCGACATCGAGCGCATGGGTCGAGAGCCAAAGGAGATGATTCAAGATCCGCGTGATCTCGCAGAACAGCACGCGGATGTATTGCGCCCGCAAGGGTACGTCGCAGCCGATCAGCTTCTCGACGGCGAGACTGTAGCATTGCTCCTGCGCCATCATCGAGACGTAATCGAGACGGTCGAAATAGGGCAGCGCCTGGAGATAGGTCTTGTGCTCGATCAGCTTCTCGGTGCCACGGTGCAGGAGCCCGATATGGGGATCGGCGCGCTCGATGACCTCACCGTCCATCTCGAGAACCAGGCGCAGCACGCCATGCGCCGCGGGATGCTGCGGTCCGAAGTTGAGCGTGACGTTCTTGATCTGAACCTCAGCCATCTTCGTTGCCCGCCTTCTCGTCGCCCGGCAGGATGTATTCGGCGCTCTCCCACGGGCTCATGAAGTCGAAACGCCGGAACTCCTGGGTCAACTGCACGGGTTCGTAGATGACACGTTTCTGCGCCTCGTCGTAGCGCATCTCGACGAAACCGGTGAGCGGGAAATCCTTGCGCATCGGATGCCCTTCGAAWCCGTAATCRGTCAGGATMCGRCGCAGGTCGGGRTGGTCCGAAAARTAGWTGCCGWAGAGGTCCCAGGCCTCGCGCTCCCACCAGCCGGCCGAATTGAAGAYCCCGGTCACCGACGGCACCGGCGWCTCCTCGTCGGTCGTCAGYTTGATCCGGATRCGCTGGTTATGGCGCAGGCTGAGCARRTTGTAGACSACCTCGARGCGCTCGCYRCGRCCCGGGTAGTCGACGCCGCAGACGTCCATCAGRCACTTGAAGTGGCAGKYGCTGTCGTCGCGCAGGAAMYTCAACAYGCGGACGATYGCGTTSCGCTGCACCCGCACCATCARCTCGCCGTGGACGACCTCGACGTCGATGACGGCTTCGGGCAATGCCKCYGCGATYTGCTCGCCAAGYTCMYTGAGCGCTTCMGACACGATGAWYCYGGCGGCTSGAGCGGYTAGCGGAGGATRGTGCCGGTGCGCCKGATCTTCTTCTGCAGTTGCAGAATGCCGTAGAGCAGCGCCTCGGCGGTGGGGGGACAGCCGGGAACGTARATGTCGACCGGCACGATGCGGTCGCATCCGCGCACCACGGAATAGGAATAATGATAGTAGCCACCGCCGTTGGCGCAGCTGCCCATCGAGATGACCCAGCGCGGTTCGGCCATCTGGTCGTAAACCTTGCGCAGCGCCGGCGCCATCTTGTTGCACAGCGTGCCGGCGACGATCATGACGTCGGACTGGCGCGGGCTGCCCCGGAAAATCACGCCGAATCGGTCGAGGTCGTAGCGACTGGCCGCGGTATGCATCATCTCGACGGCACAGCAGGCGAGCCCGAAGGTCATCGGCCAGAGCGATCCGGTGCGCGCCCAGTTGACCAGCTTGTCGACGTTCGCAAGCACGAAGCCCTTGTCGGCTATGGTATCGGTGATCGAACCCAGGAGCGCGTCCTGATCGGCGCCCGGCGCCAGTGGCTGAGCCGGCGCAGCGGTACTTTCTACTCCCATTCCAGCGCCCCCTTCTTCCACTCGTAAATGAATCCGACGGTGAGCACGCCGAGGAAGATCATCATCGACCAGAAGCCAAACAGGCCGATGTCGCCGAGCGCCGTTGCCCAGGGAAACAGGAACGCGACCTCGAGGTCGAAGATGATGAACAGCAGCGTCACGAGGTAGAAGCGCACATCGAAACGGCTTCGCGAATCGCCGAACGCCTCGAAACCGCATTCATAGGACGAGAGTTTCTCGCTGTCCGGCCGCTGCGGTGCGATCAGATAGGACATGCCGACCATGGCCATCGCCATGACCGTCGCGATCGCGAAAAAGATCAGGATCGGAAGGTATTCAGTCAGCAGCGATTCCATCGTCACCCCGCTTCATCCGACCACGCCCGGGCGCGGTCCATTTGCGATGCGCCCGCCTCCGCGGGGCCGCTGACCGAGACGTGCGCGTTCACAACCACTCGATCGCCCTGAACACCGCCGCACGCTTGGTTGCTCCAGAATATGGACCAAGCCCGCGGCGCCATGCCAGACGGCGGCGTGGCGGGAGTGACCGGACTTGAACCGGCGACCTCCGGCGTGACAGGCCGGCGCTCTAACCAACTGAGCTACACCCCCGGAATTCAACAACGCCGGAAGATCGATCGTGTACTTGACGGCCCATAGCGTGTCAAGCGCTCCAGACCGCCATTTCATCGTCCACCGAACTTTCGGGATGGTGGGCGATGACGGGCTCGAACCGCCGACCTCCTCGGTGTAAACGAGGCGCTCTCCCGGCTGAGCTAATCGCCCATTCGCCGACTCTCATGCACGCAAACAATAATGCCGGGCAGTGAGCATCGACCGGCATTATCGCATTACGTGCAATCGGGGTCAGTGGTTGACGGCCCCCTTCAACGCCTTGCCGGCCTTGAATTTAGGTTGCTTCGAAGCCGCGATGTGAATGCGCTCGCCCGTCCGCGGGTTCCGCCCCATCGAGGCCGCCCGATTCGCAACACTGAAGGTTCCGAACCCGACAAGGCGAACCTCACCACCACCGGCGAGGGTGTCCGCGATTGAAGCGAAAACGCTGTCCACAGCCTTGCCCGCATCGGCTTTGCTCAAACCGGCGGAACCCGCCACACTTGCAATGAGCTCGTTTTTGTTCACTGTTATGCCCCCTTTACGGAAGTGATTACGGCCAAATTTTGCGACGCGCAAATAGCCACGGCCAGTCTATGCTTGCGGCGGAGGCGGCGTCAATGGCCGGGGCGCACGATTCTGCGATTTTCAGCCAATTCCGCACCGATGATCCGAAACCGGGTCGGCGGCCGTGAGGCCGCCGACGGGATCGTTCTCTCCGAGGCGGAATCAATGGGTCAAGACATCGCCGTCTTCGACCTCGCCCGGCTTTGCCGTGAGCTGCTCGACCATCTCGTCCTCGGGCCATTCGATCGGCTCCGGCTGAACCGTCAATGCGTGGCCCAGCACCTCGTCGATCGTCGAGACGACGATGATCTCGAGGCCGCGCTTCACGTTGTCCGGAATTTCGGCCAAATCCTTCTCGTTGTCCGACGGGATCAGTACCGTCTTGATGCCACCGCGCAGCGCCGCCAGAAGCTTCTCCTTGAGGCCGCCGATCGGCAACACGCGGCCGCGCAGCGTAATCTCGCCGGTCATCGCAAGGTTCGAGCGTACCGGAATGCCGGTCAGAGTCGAAACGATCGAGGTGCACATCGCGACACCGGCCGACGGCCCGTCCTTCGGCGTCGCGCCTTCGGGCACGTGGACGTGGATGTCCTTGGATTGGAATATCGTCGGCTTGATGCCGAAAGTCGCCGCCCGTGACCGGACATAGCTGTCCGACGCCTGCACGGACTCCTGCATGACCTCGCCCAGCTTGCCGGTGATGGTGATCTTGCCCTTGCCCGGTAGCGTCACCGCCTCGATGGTCAGCAGCTCGCCCCCCACCTCGGTCCAGGCGAGGCCCGTGGTGACGCCAACCAGGTCTTCGTGCTCGGCCTCGCCATAGCGGTAGCGGCGGACGCCCGCGAACTTGCCGAGGTTACGCGTTGTGACGGCGACCTTCTTGACACCCTTGGTCAGGATTTCCTTGATCGCCTTGCGCGTCAAGTTGGCAAGCTCGCGCTCGAGATTGCGCACGCCGGCCTCGCGCGTGTAGTAGCGGATCAGGTGGCGCAGCGCGCCATCCGAGATCGACCACTCGTTCTTCTTGAGACCATGCGCCTTGACCTGCTTCATGATCAGGTGCTGCTTGGCGATGCCGACCTTCTCGTCCTCGGTGTAGCCCGAGAGGCGAATCACCTCCATGCGGTCGAGCAGCGGCTGCGGGATGCGAAGCGTGTTCGCCGTAGTCACGAACATGACGTCGGACAGGTCGTAGTCGACCTCGAGGTAGTGATCGTTAAAGGCGATGTTTTGTTCAGGGTCGAGCACTTCCAAGAGAGCGGAAGACGGGTCGCCACGCCAGTCGGCGCCCAACTTGTCGACCTCGTCCAGGAGGAATAGCGGGTTCGAAGACTTCGCCTTCTTCATCGACTGGATGATCTTACCGGGCATCGAGCCGATGTAGGTGCGCCGATGGCCGCGGATTTCCGCCTCGTCGCGCACGCCGCCCAGCGACATGCGGATGAAGTTGCGGCCCGTCGCCCGCGCAATCGACTTGCCCAGTGATGTCTTGCCGACGCCCGGCGCGCCGACCAGGCACAGAATGGGTCCCTTCATCTTGCGCTGGCGCTGCTGGACGGCGAGATATTCGAGGATGCGCTCCTTGACCTTCTCGAGGCCGAAGTGGTCTTCGTCGAGAATTACCTGGGCCGCATGAATGTCTTTCTTGATGCGCGTCCGCTTCTTCCAAGGAATGCCCAAGAGCCAGTCGAGGTAGTTCCGCACGACCGTCGATTCGGCCGACATCGGGCTCATGGTACGGAGCTTCTTGACCTCGGACGTCGCCTTCTCGGCGGCTTCCTTGGTCAACTTCGTCTTCTTGATGCGCTCCTCGTACTCGCCCGCCTCGTCGCGACCGTCCTCGCCCTCGCCCAGCTCCTTCTGAATCGCCTTGAGCTGTTCGTTGAGGTAGTACTCGCGCTGGGTCTTTTCCATCTGCCGCTTGACGCGCGTGCGGATTTTCTTCTCGACCTGCAGCACGCCGATCTCGCCTTCCATGAACGAGTAGACCCGCTCGAGCCGCTCGGTCACCGAGGCGATTTCGAGAAGTTCCTGCTTCTCCGATACCTTGATGGTCAGGTGCGACGCGACCGTGTCGGCGAGTTTGCTCGGGTCTTCGATCTGGTTCAGCGAGACCAGCACCTCGGGCGGGATCTTCTTGTTGAGCTTCACGTACTGCTCGAACTGGGCGATCACGGAACGGCTCAGCGCCTCGACCTCGCGCGGGTCGCCTTCGTCCTCGTCGACCAGTTCGGCGTAGGTCAGGAAAAAGTCCTGATTGTCGGTATAGCTGACGATGCGCGCCCGCGGCCCGCCCTCGACCAGCACCTTGACCGTGCCGTCGGGCAGCTTGAGAAGCTGCAGCACGGTGCCGACCGTACCCACCCGATGAATATCGTCTTCCGTCGGGTCGTCCTGCGCCGGGTCCTTCTGCGCGACGAGCAAGATCTGCTTGTCGTCCTTCATGACGTCCTCGAGCGCCAATACCGACTTCTCGCGGCCGACGAACAGCGGCACGATCATATGCGGGAAGACGACAATGTCGCGGAGCGGCAGAACCGGGTACAGGGAATGCTGCGTTACAGTCAAAGCGCTAACCTCGCGTGTAGCGACGTGGCCGCTACAGCGGTCACGTCCGATCCTCGACGAATCCTCCCCTTAGAAGTGGGGGCCCCCTTAGAAGTGGGGGAAAGACGGGCTCGGTTCAAGAGCGCTAGGACGCTCCCGAGCTCCGTTCCTCGCGCTGTTCCGAATAGATCAGCAACGGTGAAGCGCGGCCCTCGACCACTTCCTCATTGATGACAATCTCGTCGACGTTATCGAAGCCCGGCAGATCGAACATCGGATCGAGCAAGATGCTCTCGAGGATCGACCGCAGGCCCCGGGCGCCGGTCTTGCGCAAGATCGCCTTTTTCGCGATTTGGCGCAGCGCGGCGTCCGAGAAGGTCAGCCGCACATCCTCCATGCTGAACAGGCGCTGATACTGCTTCATCAACGCGTTCTTGGGCTCGATCAGGATCGAGACCAGCGAGTCCTCGTCGAGATCGTCGAGCGTCGCGATGACCGGCAGACGGCCGACGAACTCGGGGATCAGGCCGAACTTCAAGAGATCCTCGGGTTCGATGTCGCGCAGGATGTCGCCGGTCCGGCGCTCGTCTGCGGCGCGTACATCGGCGGCGAAGCCGATCGACGAGCCTTGACCGCGCGCGGCGATGATCTTCTCGAGACCGGAAAAGGCGCCGCCGCATACGAACAGGATATTCGTCGTGTCGACCTGGAGGAATTCCTGCTGCGGGTGCTTGCGACCGCCCTGGGGCGGCACCGACGCGATGGTACCCTCCATGATCTTCAACAGCGCCTGCTGCACGCCCTCGCCCGAGACGTCGCGGGTGATCGACGGGTTGTCCGACTTGCGCGAAATCTTGTCGACCTCGTCGATATAGACGATACCGCGCTGCGCGCGCTCGACGTTGTAATCGGCCGACTGGAGCAGCTTGAGAATGATGTTCTCGACATCCTCGCCGACGTAGCCGGCCTCGGTCAACGTCGTCGCGTCGGCCATGGTGAACGGCACATCGAGGATGCGCGCCAGGGTCTGCGCCAGCAGAGTCTTGCCGCAGCCGGTCGGGCCGACCAGCAGGATGTTCGACTTGGAGAGCTCGACGTCGTTCGACTTCGCACTGTGGTTCAGCCGCTTGTAGTGATTATGGACGGCCACCGAGAGCACGCGCTTGGCGTAGGTCTGGCCAATCACGTAATCGTCGAGGACGCCGCATATATCTTGCGGCGTGGGCACCCCGTCGCGCGATTTAACCAGCGCGCTCTTGTGCTCCTCGCGGATGATGTCCATGCACAGCTCGACGCACTCGTCGCAGATGAACACCGTCGGCCCGGCAATGAGCTTGCGGACCTCGTGCTGACTCTTGCCGCAGAACGAGCAATACAGCGTGTTTTTGGAGTCGCCGCCACTCGACTTATTCATGATCGTCCACCGTCGGAACGCCGCGCTGTGCCAAGACCCATGTTAGCCAACTCTCGCCGCTTTGCACAAGCCTTCAGCAAAACACCCGATTCCGTGCCGTTCAGGCGACATTTTCCGATCTGGTCCCATTTACCGTTATTCGTCCTTCGCGGCAGTCTCCGCATCGTCATCCGCCGGGGGTCGGCTCGTGAGGACCTCGTCGATGATGCCGAATTCCTGGGCTTCCTCGGCACTGAAAAATTTGTCGCGTTCCATGCTCTTCTCGATGGAAACGAGCGTCTGACCGGTATGTTTGACGTAGATATCGTTGAGCCGCGCCCGCATCGCGATGATCTCGCGCGCATGGATCTCGATGTCGGTCGCCTGCCCCTGAGCGCCGCCCGAGGGCTGATGGACCATGATTCGCGCGTTGGGCAGGGCGAAGCGCTGGCCCTCGGCGCCGCCGGCCAGCAGCAACGAGCCCATCGACGCCGCTTGGCCGATGCACAGCGTCGAGATCGCCGGCCGGATGTACTGCATGGTGTCATAGATCGCCAAGCCCGACGTCACCGTGCCGCCTGGCGAGTTGATGTAGAACGAGATGTCCTTGGTCGGGTTCTCCGCCTCGAGGAACAGGAGCTGCGCGGTCACCAGACTCGCCGAATGATCATCGATCGGGCCGGTCACGAAGACGATGCGCTCCTTCAAGAGGCGCGAGTAGATGTCGTAGGCGCGTTCGCCACGCGCCGTCTGCTCGACCACCATGGGCACGAGCTGGTTGGTGATCGTCTCGACGGGATCAGCCATGTCGGTCACTCGTCATCAGTTCCACGCCTAGTCGGATTTCTTGGCGGTCTTCTTCGCGGCCGCTTTTTTCGCCGGCGCCTTTTTCGCCGATGCCTTCTTGGCGGCCTTCTTCTTCGGCTTTGCCGCGGCCTCGGGTGCTTCGGCATCCGGGTCGCGCACGAGTTCCTCCAGGGTCACGGTCTTGTCGGTGATCTCGGCCATCTCGAGAATGAAGTCGACGACCTTCTCCTCGAACAGCGGCGCCCGAAGCTCGTTCATCGCTTCTGGGTTGTCGCGATAGTACTTCATGAACATTTCTTCCTGCCCGGGCATCGAGCGGGCGCGCATCGCGACCGCGCGGTTGACGTCATCCTGGCCGACCGAGATGCCGTTGCGCTGGCCGACTTCGGAAAGCAGCAGGCCAAGGCGCACGCGGCGCTCCGCGATCGCGCGGTATTCCTCGCGCAGCTCGTCCTCGCTGCGCGTCGCGTCGGCCGAATCGAGCCGATCGTTCTCGCGGTCTTCGGTGATGCGCTGCCAGATCGCGTCGAATTCGCTATCGATCATGCCCTCGGGCACCGCGAAATCATAGGAATCGGACAGCGCGTCGAGCAGCGCGCGCTTGAGCTTGGCGCGCGACAGCCCGCCGTAGTCGCGGGCGATCTGCCCCTTGACGATGTCACGCATGGCGCCGAGGTTCTCGAAGCCATGGCTCTGCGCGAAGGCATCGTCGACGGCGACTTGCTCGACCGCCTGGACCTCCTTGACCTCGACCTCGAACACCGCCTCCTTGCCGGCCAATCCCTCCTTCGGATAGTCGTCGGGAAAGGTGACGTTTACCGTCACGTGATCGCCCGCCTTGGCGCCGATCAGCTGGTCCTCGAAGGTCGCGATGAAGCTCGATGAGCCGAGCTCGATGACGTGGTCGGACCCCGAGCCGCCCTCGAACGGCGCGCCATCGACCGAACCGACGAAATCGATCATCAGCGAATCGCCGGAAACCGCCGGCCGGCCGTCGGTCACCGCCACGAAGTTCTTCTCGCGCGCGGCCAGCCGTTCGATCGCCTCGTCGATCTCGCCTTCGCCGACCTCGGTGGTCTCGCGTGTCAGCTTGAGCTCGCGGAAGTCGCCCGGCTCGATCTCGGGCAGCATTTCGACCGCCAGCGTGTATTCGAGGTCGTTGCCGTCTTCGAACGAGATCGCTTCGATGCGCGGCTGCAAGGCCGGACGCACGCCCTGCTCGGCGAGCGCCTGAGCCGAGGTCTGCTGGAGCGCCTGCTCGAGCACCTCGCCGCGCACCGTGCCGCCGAACCGCTTGCGCAACAGCTCGGTCGGCACCTTGCCCGGACGGAAGCCGGGAATCCGCACGGTCCGGCCGAGCTCGGCGAGACGGTCGACGATACGGTTTTCGATGTCCTGTGTTTCGACGACGACCTTGTATTCGCGCTTCAGGCCGTCGGCGCTGGTCTCGGTTACGTTCATTTACGCTGGTGATCCGATTGCGGTAAACGAGAAAACTTCAAGCACCTTCGGGGCTCGCGGTCTTTGGTGCGGGCGGAGGGACTCGAACCCCCAAGCCTTGCGGCACCAGATCCTAAATCTGGCGTGTCTACCAGTTCCACCACGCCCGCACGGCAGCGTTCGCGGACGGCTCCGGCGACCGACCGCCCCAAAGCAGGCGCTCTATAGCATATATTCCGCGCGAAACCAGCGCAAAGCGGCACTTTTCGGTGATCTCCCGTAACCAACCGCGCGACGGCCGGTTTGGCAGGGAAAATCTAGCGCCCCCGCCCGCGCAGGCACGCCGCCGCCGCCGCGTCGAGGATGGCGTCGACGTCGAGGCGGTAGTGGCGGTAGAGGTCGGGCAGGTCGCCCGACTGGCCGAAATGCTCGACGCCCAGGGGGTGGACGCGGTGGCCGCGCACCGCGCCGAGCCAGCCCAAGCCCGTCGGGTGGCCGTCGAGCACGGTGACCAGCGCGGCGTCCGGCGAGAGCGGCGCGAGCAGCGTCTCGACCTCGGCGCGGGCATCCTTGGCGCCCGACTGGCGCGCGCGTTCGGCGGCGTGCCAGCCGGCGTTGAGGCGGTCGGCCGAGGTCACCGCGAGCAGGCCGGCGTCGGGCACGTCCTCGAGGATCTGGCGGTGCGCCTCGATCGCCTCGGTCGCGACGGCGCCCGAATACGCGATGGCGAGTTCGGCGCCCGGACCCGGCGGCACCAGCCAGTAGCCGCCGTCGATGACGCTGCGCCGGAACGCCTCGCTCGGCGCGCGGTCGGGCTGGTCGACCGGGCGCGTCGAGAGCCGCAGGTAGACCGAGCCGCCCTCCCGGTCGCGCAGCCAGGCGGTGTCGGCCTCGCCCGAGCCGTCGCGCTGCAGATAGTCGAAGGCCCAGGCCAGGATGATCGAGAGCTCGTCGACGAAAGCCGGTTCGAACGCCGCCAGGCCGTCCTGCGCCATGCCGATCAGCGGCGTGCCGATCGACTGATGCGCGCCGCCCTCGGGCGCCAGCGTGATGCCCGACGGCGTCGCCACGACGATGAACCGGGCGTCCTGGTAGCAGGCGTAGTTGAGCGCATCGAGGCCGCGCTGGATGAACGGATCGTAGAGCGTACCGATCGGCAGCAGCCGCGCGCCGAACAGCGAATGCGACAGGCCGAGCGCGCCGAGCAGCAGGAACAGGTTGTTCTCGGCGATGCCGAGTTCGATGTGCTGGCCCTCGGGCGACATCGCCCAACGCTGCGCCGAGACGAAAGATGGATTTCTGATTTACCGAAACCCACCCTCAGCGTGTCGGTTTTACAGAGGTCATCAACCCGGCGCCTGCGATGAAGCTGCCCATCTACCTCGATCACAACGCATCCACACCGCACACGCGGAGTCGTCCGTTCGTGGCGAACGAACGCCTCATAGCTGGGCCAGTCGTCCGCGACCGCAGAGGCCGTCCCTCCGACGGCACGAACTCGAGCTCGCTACCGCCGCACTCGCCGCACAGGTAGCGGGGGGGGTGGTAGTAGCGGTTGCAGCTCGTGCACTGCTGCAGGTGGAGCCGACCCGACGCCGCGAAACCGGGGTCGATGGCAGCAGCGACCGTCTCGAGGGTCGCGTGGGACCCAACCGTCCGACCGGGCTCGACCAGCCACCGCACGATGGCCTGCCGACCACCGCCCTTCCACCACAACATCGCGAGCGCGACCCAATCGGCGAGCG
>LKGT01000130.1_pt4 | contig 13451 bp, 10 predicted proteins | sample 503861 | NCBI WGS metagenome assembly LKGT01 (sample SAMN04113194, study PRJNA297058) | marine sediment metagenome | biome: marine benthic biome; feature: marine benthic feature; material: marine sediment; isolation source: sediment sample collected at the water-sediment interface from the South......
TYGGWSGTSRCSCAGCGTGTTGGGGAAGATGAGCGGGTGCTGGTCGACCCGCGGCGGGTCCCCTTTCGTCTGACCCGGAGTCGTGCGCCGCTTCATGATGCCGTAATCGAACTCGATGAACTCGTGCGCCTCCTCGTAGTGGTCCATTTGCTTGGCGAGATGGGCGGTGTGGCCGTGCAGCCAGAACAGGTGCGCGGGATCGACCGAGTTCTCCATAGCCTGCAGCCAGTTGCACTCCAAAAGGGAGTGTTTCTGTACCCAGCGTTTGCCATGCTCCCAGGCGAGCACGTCCCAGCGCGGCAGCGCCGGCGCCGGGTCGGGGCCGAGATAGGCGAACAGCAGGCCGCCGAGCTTCATGACCGGATAGGCGGTGTGCCGTATTTCGTCCTTGAAGGTGCTGCCGGCGGGCTCCGCCGGCTGTTCGAGACAGCGGCCGCGGGCGTCGAACTTCCAGCCGTGATAGGCGCAGCGGATGCCCTCGTCATCGACCCGCCCGTAGGCGAGAGAGGCGCGCCGGTGGGGACAGTGCTTGCCGACGAGGCCATAGCTTCCCTTGGTGTCGCGAAAGAGGACGAGGTCCTCGTCAAGGATCCTGACCGGCCTGATCGGCTCCTCGTCCGTCAATTCGCGTGCCGCCGCCACCGGCTGCCAGTAGCGGCGCAACAGCTCTCCTGCGGGCGTTCCGGCGCCCACACGCGTCAGCCTCTCGTTTTCTTCACGGGTCATCGTGGGCGTGCTACCGCTGGCTTTGCCACAAACCCAACCACAGCCTGAATTTATCCGTCGAGCAGAAGAATTTTGGCGGCAACACCGACCGCCTCGCGCCAATCCATAAAAGCCCGATCCCGGAGGGCTCGATGTTCGGCGGCAGAGATGAGATGTCGGCGAGTGGTAAAGTGGTTGTAGACGGTGGCCTGGGTAGACAGGAAGCGCCGGGCTGATCCGGGTGATCGGAACCCTTGCATGGCCCGTTCTCGTCGTCGGATCCTGACACCTGGTCCTTCGATCCGGTAATTCTTCCACTTCCCTTGGTGGTGCCAAGTCGTCAGACCCAGATGGTGGAAAGCCGCAGCGTAGGCACGCCACTCGTCAGTGATGATCGTCCGTGGCGCGAAGCCGTACTTCTTCGACAGCTTCCGCGGCGACTTCAGCGCTGCCCGCTTATCCCGCTTGGATTAAACACGATTTTCCGTCCGCCGCCGCCTTCATCGACGCCTACCGGGGCAGGGGGCCGGAGCACCCGGTGCGGTAAGTTTTCGGGTGTCTGTCCCCTCCCGGCCGATTTCGGACCCCCTCCCCGCTAATTCGGGTTCCGGTTGCCGGAAAAGGGGTATCCGGGTAGTCTCTTTGGCTTGGCGTCACCACTGGCGTCCCAGAACCATAGGTTTCAGAGGAGGCACCCGGATGAACGACAAGCTCAGCGAAAAATACATCGACCTTTACGACCATTACGTCCACAGCCCGGAACCAAGGCGCGAGTTCCTGAAGAAGCTGGCCAAGGCCGCCGGCGGGACCGTGGCGGCGGCGGCTTTGCTGCCCTGGCTCGAGGGCACGGGGGCGGAAGCCGCCATGGTGGCCCCGGGGGACGGCCGGCTCACCACGGGAATGGAGAGCTTCGCCGGAACCGGCCAGGGCATGAAGGCCTACGTCGTCCGGCCAAAGGGATCGGGCAAGCTTCCGGCGGTGGTGGTCATCCACGAAAACCGGGGCCTCACGCCCCACATCCGGGACGTCGCCCGCCGCATGGCGCTCGAAGGGTTCCTGGCGGTGGCGCCGGATATCATGGCGCCGATCGGCGGCACCCCGTCCGATCCCGACAAGGCGCGTGACAAGATCTACGATGTGTCGAAGGCCGATGTGATCAAGAACCTGGTGGGCACCGCCGCCTTCGCCAAGAACCACAAACACTCCACCGGCAAGGTCGGCGCCGTCGGCTTCTGCTGGGGCGGACAGCGCGTCAACCTGCTCGCCATCAACTACGCGGATCTCTCGGCCGCGGTCGCCTATTACGGCCGCCAGCCGAAGAAGGGCGTCGAGAAAATCAACGCCGCGCTGCTTCTCCACTACGCCGAAAACGACCGCGGCGTGAACCGCGGCATCGACCGCTACGTCAAGGCGCTGAAGGGCGCCGGCAAGACCTTCGAGTTGCACAAATATCCGGGCACCCGGCACGCCTTCAACAACGATGCCCGCCCGGCGCGCTACAACGAGGCCGCCGCCAAGCTCGCCTGGAAGCGGACCGTCGCGCACTTCAAGAAACACCTGGGGAGCTAGGCCGAAGCCGTCGTCTCGAATCAGCCAACATTCTCACAAAAGCTGGGCCGGACGGATGTCCGCTTACCTCACCAGTACATTATCTAGTCGATCTAAGGCAATCCTTGGCGTACCTCCTTTGAACGCCCGACATATCAACGCCTTACCCAAGATTGGATAGATCACCTGGGTGGTCATCCCAGTTGTCCAGATTCCCCTGAAGGGATACAATTCCTTCAAACCCCGCGCGAGGGAAAAAAGCTTGCCCGAGACGGCTGTCGCCTGAGTTGGTTTCTACCGTTCTGGGGCACGATGGGCGCAAAGTAGGCAGGGAGGCAGTAGCAAAGAGTCCCATGTTCAAGCGCTTCCCCATACCCTCCGGTCCCCGCAAGGTAGGACCGCAAGGGCGTCAGGCCGGGCAGGCCCAGCGAGGCGATCTGTCCGCGGACCGGCAAGGAAATGAAGGAGATAGCCGGTAAATGACAGGCACCGGTGACGCCAGGGGGCCGAGCGCGCCCCTCGTCGATGGTTTCAGCCATCTTGTCGTCCTCGTGACCGATCTCGACCGGTCGGAGAAGTTCTATCAGGACGTCTTTGGCCTCGATTTGGTCGGCCGCGATCTGGTCGATGACGAGGGGCCCAATTCGCTTCTGGCGATGAACACGCGCCAGCGGGTGTTGTTGGTGGAGGTGCCCGAGGTCGTGCCCATCCGGCCCAACAGCTCCTCCATCCACCAGGCCTGGCTACTCACCGTAGCCGAGTACGAGCGGGCGCGGAAACGGCTGGAAAAAATGGGTTTCGACATCACCGACAGCCGCGCCCAGTTCCGGGCCATGGGCCAGTACTCGATGGACGTGTTCGACCCCGACGGCCACCGCTATCAGGTTCAGGCCTATGGCCCCGAAGCGACCGCCGTGATCTCGGAAGACCGGGGTCCGATCACCTGCGGTCACCTGGACGACTTTCCGGTGGGCGCCGTCAAGCCCTTCGTCAAGGGAAAGTTCTTTCTGGTCCGGCTCGAGGATGGCTTTCTGGCGCTGTCGCGTTGGTGCACCCATCTCAACGGCGTGCTCAACTGGAAACAAGAGCATTGGCATTTCCACTGTCCCCTGCACGGCGCGATGTTCGATCGTAAGGGCGTGCCGCTGCCGTGCGCGCGGAAGGTGGCGCCGCTCCGTATCCACCCGGTGTCCATCACCGCGGGCGGCATGGTGGTGGTGGACCCGGACACGGCCATTTCCCGGGACGGATTTGTCCCCGACCAGGTCGTGCCGGCGGTGCCCGGGGCGGGTCACGACGCCGTAAAATCGATGGAGCGAGCCTAACCATGGCCGAGGTCGAAACCCTTTCCCACGCCGGCATTTGCGTGCACGACCTCAAGGAGGCGGAAGAATTCTATTGCGGCGTACTCGGCGCCGAGATTCAGAGCGCCGTCAATTTCGTTACCGAGGACACCCTCCGAGGGCGATCGGTGCATCAGTCCTACATGCTCGGCGATTACCTGTTCGCCATCATGGTGGCACCCGAATTCATGCCCATGCCCGCCGATGACCAGCTGCGCGGTGCGATGGGCGTTCGCCATGCCTTCGCGGTCCGACGTGACAGGTTCGACGAGACCCTGAAGGGCCTGAAGCGCCACGGCATTCCCTTTGAAGGTCCGGTCGACCATCCGGAGCGTGGTCCGTTCGGCCAGTCGGTCTATTTCAAGGATCCGAGCGGCAACTTCCTGGAGATCCTGTGGCGCCGGGACGAAGACGTGGAATATGCCCGAGCGCCGGACATCGACGTGAGCTAAGCGCCGGAGAGCGGATGTGGCCAAGGCACTCGACGATTTGACCTTTCTCGGGATCAGCCACCTCATGGTGGAGGTCCACGATTTAGAGAGCAGCCACGCCTTTTACGCCGATATTCTCGGCTTCGATGTGGTGGGCAACGATCTTTGGCCCGATTGCGGCCGACACGTGGTGCTCCATGCCGCCGACGGCCAGCACCTAATTCTCGCCGCCCGCAAGGACGCGCCCGACCTTCGCGAGACCGGCGTTCACCAAGCCTATGGGGTGAGCCGGGAGCGGCGCGAGAAGATCGCGGCCCGACTCACCAGCGGCGGTATCGAGATTCGCAATTACCGCGAGGACGCCGCCATCGAGAAGGGCGACAATTTCTATTTCCTCGACCCGTCCGGCAACCGGATTCAGTTGGTGACCACCGGAGACGGGCCATCCGACGCGCCGCCCCGGCTCGACCACGCGGCGGTCCAAGTGGCCGATATCCTCTGGGCTGAACAGTTCTACACCCGGACCCTCGGTCTGCCCGTGGCACACCGGGTTGGGTGGAATACCGGCGACTACATACGTGCCCGCGCCTGGGCCGAGGGCAAGGAGGACATGGCGCCCGGCACCCGGCGGCTCGACGAGCGCTATACGGTGATGGTGAACCGGAAGGTCGTTGCCCGGCCGAACATGCAGATCTTCGTTCGCTTCGGAGAGACGATATTCGCGATCTATCTCGCCAACCAGCACTTCCAGGAGCCGCCAGAGGAAGAATTCACCGGCACGCCGCGCACCGCCTTCGCGGTAGCGCCCGGGGTGCTGGAGGAGGCGTGCCGCCGGCTCGAACGGGAAGGGTGGGCCTTTAAAGGCCCGATACACCACACCGCCGGCGCGCCGGTAAGCGCCTCGGTYTATTTCAAGGAYCCGGGCGGCAACTTCATCGAACTCACCGCGGCCGAGGGAACCCAACGCCGAGCAGAGATTTAGCGACGCCATGGCAGAKCTCTATCCMTATCCACGTTTTTCCCTAAAAGAGCGCGACCGGCGATGGAAGGCACTGCGTGRGCGCATGCGCGAGGCSGGGCTCGAYGTCATCGTTTGCCCGAACAACACCGGGCATTCGACCGATTTTCAGGCCAATAGCCGCTATCTCAGCCACGTCGGCGGCGGCGGCGATGCCGACATCGCCGTGGTGTTCCCGCTGGAGGGCGACGTTACCGCCATCGCCACCTCGGCGGCGCCGCGCTGGCCGACGGTGCAGGACTGGACCTCCGACGTGCGCGAGGCACGGCGCAATTACGGCCRGGTCGCGGTCGAACGGCTCAAGGAGTTGGGGRTCGAAGAGGGGCGCATTGGCATCACCGGCCTCGGCGAGGTCTCCGGCACACGCACGCCCGAAGGGACCATCAGCTACGGGTTCTGGAGGCAGGTGCGCGCGGCCTTTCCCAAGGCGGAACTTCTCGACGCTACCGCCATCCTCGTCGAGCTCCGCTATGTCAAGAGCGACGAGGAGATCGCGGCGCTCCAGAAATCATTGGATCTCATCGAGCTCGGGATCGAGGCCAAGATTGCCGCCGCACGGCCCGGCGTGACGGACTGGGTGGTCTGGGCCGCGGCTCACCATGCGATGATGGCGGGCGGCTCCGAGATACCGGTCCATTGCAACTGGGTTTCGGGGAAGAACCCCGTCCGGACCCTGACGCGCCCCTCCATGCGTGTCCTCGAACGGGGCGACCTCATCATCAACGAGCTCGAGGCGAACTGGATGGGCTATCGCGCCCAGGCGGTGCAACCGGTCTTCGTCGGCGTGGCCGACCCCGTACATCAGGAGCTGATCAAGGTTCAGCGCCAGGTGTTCGACACGGTCCTGGAAAGCCTCAAGCCCGGGTGCACCCTCAAGGAGATTTTGGACATCGCCATGGAAGCGGGGAAAGAGGCGGCGCCCGCCAAGGGTGCCGCGGCGGGGGCGACGACCAAGCTCACCATGCATGGCCGGGGCGCCGGGGACGACGGTCCGATCGTCACCACCCATGCCCGGGACCCCGAACAGCTTGCGACCGAACTCAGGGAAAACATGGTGTTCATCTGCAAGCCATCGGCCCAGGCCGCTGACGGCGGCTCACCCTGCACTTGGGGCGATACGGTGGTGGTGACGCCCGCGGGCGGACGCCGGCTCGGCAAACGGCCTCACGACCTCGCCGTGGCAGGCGGTTAGTACTGGGGCCGGCGCCGGGAATCCGACAGGAGAGCAAACGGACGAAGAAGGAAGCAGTCGTCGTCCGCAAAGGAAGGAAGGGAGACCATGACCTCAATTTGGAAACAGCCAAGCCGCTTGTGTGTCGCGATTATGCTGTGTGTTCTCGCAGCCGCCGCGACCGGTGCGGAATTGCCCAAGACGACACAGGCGCTGCTCGCGAAGCTCAAACTTTCACCGGAGATCCTCAAGGGGCTGGATCAGGAGCTTCAGATGCCGAGCGCCTTGGTGGAAGGCGCGAAAAAGGAAGGTGCACTCAAGATTGGCGCTACCTGGGACGCGGACCAGTTCCGGGCGCTCGCGGGGCCGTTCCTGGAACGCTACCCCTTCATCAAGATCAAGTATGCGCGGGCGACCCGTCACGATCGGGTGATCAAACCGCTGCTGGCCTTCCAGACCGGACGCGTGATCACCGACGTGATCTCGGGCATCGGCTCCAAGTTCCCCGTGTTCAAGGAAATAAACGCGGTCGAGAGACTCGATGGGCTGCCGAACTGGAAGAACGTGCCTGACGGGATGAAGCACCCCGACGGGTTGTGGGTCGGCCAGCGCCTCCGCTACTGGTGCATGGCCTACAACACGAATCTCGTGGAGAAGAAGGACTTGCCGCGCGTGTGGGAGGATTTGGTCAACAACCCGCGTTGGTACGGCCAGAAGATTGGCTTGGGAAACCGGCCCAACCTGTGGCTGATCATGTTGTGGGGCGCGAAGGGCGAGGACTGGGTCAAGGACTACGTCCGCAAACTTTTCTCATCGGTCAAGCCGCAGCTCCGCAAGGAAGGCATGAACGCGCTTCTGAGCCTCACCATCGCCGGCGAGTTCGATGCTGCGGTGCCGGCCGCGGCCTATCGCACCAGCCAGCGCGTCGCCAAGGGTGCGCCTATCGCCTGGCATTGTCCCGAGCCGGTACCGCTCGCGATCTCCGAAATGATCGTCATGCGCACGAGCAAAAAGCGCAACTCGGCGCTCATGTTCGTGAATTGGTTCCTGTCCAAGGAGGGCCAGATCAGCCAGTTCGCCGCCAACAAGGCGCCACCGGTGCATCGCGAACTCCAGACCCAGGACTTCCTCGCTTTTCCCGAGCAGATCGTGGGCAAGAAGATCGCCTTCAGGGATCCGAGCGCGATGGAGCGTGATCTGCCGAAGCTGTTGAAATTCTGGGATGCGCTGTGGTTCGGCGGCCAGGGGCTCAAACTCAGCACCGTCAAGGCGACCATCACCAAGCTCAGGCGCCGCGGCCGGCGCCTGAGCTTCAAGGTCGGTGGCGAAACCCACACCGTCAAGATCAGCGGCAGCCGAACGTCGGTGGTCATCAAGGGGATCGATACGACCCGTGGCCAGCTCAAGGTCGGGATGACCTGCGAAATCACCTATCCCGGCAACAAGGAGGAAGCCAAGAAGGTTTCCTGTGATTGATTGGTTATAAGACCGGGTTAAAGGACCGCGGCCGGATGCCCGGCGGCCTTCGCCGCCGCCAAACGTGCGGACGCCAGGGGAGAGCATGACGGTAACGAGTGCAACGGCGGCGTTTCACAGCACTACAAGAGGGTGGTTCGCGAGTCTCCTATCCTGGCATTGGGCCGTGTTCCTGGTGGTCGCGGTGTTCGTCCTCACGCCCCTCCTGTTCCTGGTCCTGGGTAGTTTTTCCACCGCCAGCCTGCCGACGGAATTCTCTTTGGCCAAGATGGGGCTGGAGAACTATGCGGAAGTCTGGCTTGCCCCCGACACCTACGCCGTCTTCACCAATACCTTCATCTATGTAACCGGCGCCACCGTATTCGGTATCACGCTGGCCGCGACCCTTGCCTGGCTGGTGGAGCGGACCAACATTCCCGGCAAGATCTGGCTCTATGCGGGCGTGCCGATGACGCTTGCGATGCCGGGCATGCTCCAGGCCATGGCCTGGGTGCTGCTGGCGAGCCCGCGCATCGGCTATGTCAACAAATTCCTCGTGTGGGCTTTCGATCTCGAAGCCATGCCATTCAACATCTACACGCTTGGGGGCATGATCTTGATCGAGGGCTTGCGGGTCGTTCCCACCGCGTTCCTGATGCTGGTGCCGCTTCTGCGTTCCATGGACCCGGCGCTCGAGGAGGCGGCCTTCATGTCGGGAGCGAAGCCCGCCTCGACCCTCCGCAAGGTGACGATCGGGTTGATGTTGCCGGGGCTCTTCGCGGTCGTGATCTATCAGGCCATGACCGTGCTCGAGGTCTTCACGGTGCCTGGTGTGCTGGGCATGCCGGCCAATATCTTCGTCTTCTCGACCAAGATCTATTCGATCGTGCATTCGGTCTCCGCGGTCCCGGCCTATGGGCAGGCCAATGCGCTGGCCATGATCTACGTCGTGATCGCCGTTGTCGCGACCTATCTCTATTCCCGGGTGATCGTGCGTTCCGAGCGTTTCACCATCGTCACGGGCAAGGGCTATCGGCCCCGTGAACTCGACCTCGGCGTCTGGCGCTGGGCGGCGTTAGGGTTGGTATTCGGGTACCTGTTGTTCTCGATCATCCTGCCGTTTCTGGTATTGCTCTACGTGTCGTTCCTGCCGTATCTGCAGGTGCCCTCCGTTGCCGCGTTCAACATGATGACGCTCGAGCACTACATCGAMCTGKTCAATACCGAACTCATCGGCACGGTCATGAACAATACGGTGGTGATGGTSGTTSTSTCGKCAACGATGACGGTSATCATCTCMTTCCTCGTCTCCCTCATCRTCGTCCGTAGCCGGTTCYGGGGACGCAAGGTTCTCGACCAACTCGCCTTCGTTCCGCACGCGATYCCGGGWATCGTCATGGGCCTTGCGTTCTTCTGGGTMTTCTTGCAARTGGACAATGCCGGTATTCCGATCCACGGCGGCACGATCGCCATCTCGATCGCGTTTACGGTYGGSTTTATYGCCTATGGAACCCGATCCATGAACGCCGCGATCCTCCAGATTCACAAGGACCTGGAGGAAGCCGCCCACATTTCCGGCGCCAGCCATTGGCGAACCATGCGGCGGGTCTTCCTGCCCTTGATGATGCCGACCTTCGTCGGCGTTTGGATCTGGTCGATGCTCCATGCGGTGCGCCAGGCGGGGAAACCACTAATGTTGTATGAGGGCGCCGAAAATCAGGTGCTGGCGATCCTGATCTGGAACATGTGGGACGACGGCAACGTCGAAATGGTGGGTGCGATCGGCGCCCTCCTCATCGTCGGCCTGCTGATCATCACGCTGTGTCTTAGGATGATGGGATTCGGCCGCGCCGCCAAGCTGCAGAAAGCGCGCGAGCAATGATCCGGATCGAGAATCTGCACGTTCATTACGCCAGCCCGGAGGGGCTCGTGCATGCGGTGCGCGGGATCACCGTCGACGTCCCCCGCGGCCAGTTCTACACCATGCTGGGACCGTCGGGCTGCGGCAAGACGACGACCCTGCGCGCGATCGCGGGGCTCGAACGGCCATCGGATGGCGACATCGCCATCAACGACCAGGCGGTGTTCTCATCCACCGGCAACGTCATGGTCCCGCCCTATCGGCGCGACATCGGCATGGTCTTCCAGTCCTACGCCATCTGGCCCCATATGGACGTGTTCGACAATGTCGCCTTCCCGCTGAGGGAGATGAAGGGCCGCTATGCCAAGGCGGAGATCCGCGACAAGGTGTTAAGCGTGCTCGAGCTGGTGCAGCTCGGCGGGCTCGAGGACCGGCCGGCGCCGTTCCTCTCGGGCGGCCAGCAACAGCGCCTCGCCCTCGCCCGGGCGCTGGTGCGCGAGCCCGAGATCCTGTTGCTGGACGAGCCCTTGTCGAACCTCGACGCCAAGCTGCGCGAGGAGACCCGCACCGAGATCCGCAATCTGGTCAAACGCCTGGGGATCACCACCATCTACGTGACCCACGATCAGCTCGAAGCGCTCACGATGTCCGATGTCATCGCCGTCATGGAACAGGGCCGGATCGTCCAGGAGGGATCGCCGGTGGAGATCTACCGTTCGCCGGCGGTGCGGTTCGTGGCCGATTTCATCGGCCTTACCAACTTCATCGACGGCCGGGTCGTGGCCCTGCCCGGGCACGGCAACGCCGCCGGCGAGGTCGAGACCGCGCACGGGGTGCTCAGATGCGTGCTGCCCGCCGGCGCCGCTGCCGGGGAGACGGTGGTGATCGTGGTGCGGCCCGAGGATTTGCGCTTGGTGGCGGCGGGGGAAGCGGCGGAGAACGTGCTCGAGGGCGAGGTCATAGCGGCGATGTTCATGGGCGATTCCAAGGAGGTCCGCGTCGCCATCGGGGACACAGTTTTGCGGCTCAAGCTCCACCCCGCCACCGAGATCGCGGATGGCGAGGTCGTTCGCGTTTCGCTGCCTGGCGAGCGCTGCCGCGCGCTCCCCGGGTAGGGGTGGCGACGGTGCCAGCGATGCGAACGTGAGGGCGGGCCGACGGTGGCCCGGTGAATTTTGCCCGGACAGCGGCCCGGACAGCGGCAGGAACGAAGAGCGGAAAGAGCGATACCATGGTTGATTCGACGAAGGCACCACCGCCCGGGGAGGCGCCGGCCACGGAGTACAAGAAGCCGCCCGCCTTTTACGATGCCTGGCAGGAGCGGGAGGGAATCCCCGTCTACAAGCTGTTCCACGTCGATGACCTGATGGAGGTGGAGCTTGGCCGGTGGGAACGGTTCGGGGTGCAGGGCGCGTTCGTGAACCTGGCGGACCCGTTTCTGACGACGGCGATGGTCCTCGAGCTTCCGCCCGGCGCCAGGTCGAAGCCCGCGCGGCACATGTTCGAGACCTGGGTGTTCGTGGTCGACGGCAGCGGTGAGACCATCATCGAGCAGGAGGGCTCGCCCACCAACACCGTCAGGTGGCGGAAGCGGGCGCTGTTCGGGCCACCTTTGAACACCCGCTATCAGCACATCAACCTCGACCAGGACCGGCCGGCGCGGCTTCTGATGGTCACCAACGCGCCGCTGACCCTCAACCTCTATCACAGCGAGCGTTACGTGTTCGAGAACCCCTTTGTCTTCGACGACCGCTACAAGGGACAGAACAGCTTCTTCAATCCCGAGCACGAGTATCTCGGGGGGCGGGTGGCGCGGATCAACATGATCCCGGACACGCTTGAATTCCAGCTCGTGCAGTGGAAGARGCGCGGSCACGGGGCGAARTCGATTCACMTGTCGATGTCGGGCCACACCATGGCCTGCCACCTCTCTGAATTCGATGTCGGCACCTACAAGAARTGYCACCGMCACGGGCCYGGGGCCCATGTCGTCGTCCTCRGTGGCCAGGGATACTCGCTGCTGTGGAAGGAAGGRGACGAGCCGACCCGGGTGGATTGGAAGSCAAAYTCCATGTTCTCGCCGCCCGAGTGGTGGTACCAYCAGCACTTCAACACCGGGCCGGAGCCGGCCCGCTACCTGGCGCTGAGGCGCGGCGGCAGCCCTGAGMMTCSGCTCAGGATCGGTATGACCGGCGGCAAGGACACCCCCGACCAGATCGAATACGAGGACGAGGCGCCTTGGATCTACGACATGTATCTCGAAGAGATCGAGAAGAAGGGGGTCGAGATCGCCCAGCCACGGCCCCAGTACCGGAATAAAGGGGTGAACCCTTAACCGCCAGGACCCCTCAGTCCATGGGCTCGACGGTAAGGCATATCAAAGCGTCCCGAGGGTATCGACGGTGATGATGGGACTTCAGGCATGAACGGGGACGCCACCGGCCCGGTGGCCAAGAACGTCAGGCGTATCGCGCACATGGACATCCCGGGCGGCGGGCAGATCGTCGCCGCGGGCGGGTACGCCTATATCGGCCATATGGCGCCGCCCCACGGCACCTCGATCCTCGATGTCTCCGATCCCCAACACCCCAGGGTGATCGCTTCGATCGCGCTTGCCGACGACCGCTCCCACAGCCACAAGGTCCGGGTGACCGGCGATCTGATGATCACCAATTCAGAGCGCTGGCACCGCTCGGGCGCCGGGCGGGCCACCGCCATTCCGGACGCCACCGCCCTTCTCGAGACCCGCCTCGGCCGGGCGCCCGACGATCGGGAGCTCGCCAGGGAGATCGGCGTCGAGGTCGGTGATGTCCCGGCCCTTCGCGATTATCTCGAGCGCGGCGGCTATCGGGACGGCGGCTTTCGCATCTACGACATTTCGGACCGTACCAACCCCAAGGAACTCGCCTTTCGGAAGACCTTCGGCAAGGGGGTGCACCGCTTCGATTGCGACGAGAAATACGCCTACATCTCGACCGAGATGGAGGGCTATATCGGCAACATCCTGGTGATCTACGACATCACGCGCCCGGAGCGCCCGGAAGAGGTCTCGCGCTGGTGGATCGAGGGCCAGAACAAGGGCGCCGGCGAAGCACCCGACTGGGAGGGCACGCACATCCGCCTCCATCACGCCCTTCGTTGGGGCGATACGATGTGGGCCGGGTGCTGGGGCGGCGGCGTCGCGGCCATCGATGTAAGCGACATCGCCAACCCCCGCACCGTCGGCGCCTACGATTACCACCCGGCCTTCGCCGCCGTCAGTCACACCTTCATGAAGGTGCCGTTCCCCATCGATGGGCGCGACATCGCCCTTGCCATCGACGAGGAGGGCCGCCGGCACGTCAAGGGCCGCTTCCACGCTTTCCTCTGGGTCTTCGACGTCACCGAGCCTTCCGACATGAGGCCGCTATCGACCTATCACGTGAGCGAGGCGGACTCGCCCTGGGCCGCGTCCTCCATCGCGGCGGGCGAGCGCTTCGGCGCCCATCAGTTCCGCGAGAAGATGGACGACACCTTCGTTTACGCCACCTGGTTCGCCGGCGGCCTTCGCATCGTCGACATCGCCGATCCCCTGCACCCCCGCGAGGCCGGTTATTTCATCCCCGAACCGGGGCCGGGCGAGACCCGGGTTGCGGGCGGAAGCGCGGTGCAAAGCAACGACGTCGATGTCGATGAGCGCGGCCTGATCTATCTCATCGACCGGCTGAACGGGCTTGATATCCTTGAATTTACGCCTTGATCGGGGCGTTCGCGGGTGCCATGCTCACCCCCTTCCCCGGAGGGCTCGGAAGAAGACCCCGGCGCCGGAAATGAGAAGTGACCGGGGGCCTTGGCCCCCAGAATTCGAGGGAGGATTCGATGCACGCGAAATCGCGCGGTATTCTCGCCGTCCTGGTGGCGCTTGGCGCCGGATGGCTGT
>LKGT01001131.1_pt1 | contig 13450 bp, 12 predicted proteins | sample 503861 | NCBI WGS metagenome assembly LKGT01 (sample SAMN04113194, study PRJNA297058) | marine sediment metagenome | biome: marine benthic biome; feature: marine benthic feature; material: marine sediment; isolation source: sediment sample collected at the water-sediment interface from the South......
CCATCTTCATCGCTTTGGTAATTTTTTGGGTATTTTTAACGGAAACGATTTTCCGTCTGAGGTCTTGTAAACTTGGCATAACTTGTCGTGATTACTTTTCAACCAGTAACTACTCATGTCACCTCCCTTTTGCCCCAGGCCGGCGTTGCTGTGGTGCTCAAATCCTCACGTATGTAAAATACGCTCCGGTTTTCCGCTCCTCGCGCCTTGTCCTGAGCCAAAATTGAGGCAAMCTGAGTAGTTACTTCAASCCTTAAAATTGTTTRGTCTTTTTAAATTCCCCAATGATCYGCTTGAGCTGYCCGSCAAATTCATCATCGATTTTTTTCTTCGAGACSACTTCTTCGCGAAYCTTRGGRTGTTTGTCTTTTATATACTCCAAKAGCCCGGYCTCAAACTCTCGAACCTTTTTGATTGGGACATCATCGAGAAAACCATTCACCCCAGCAWAAAGGGACAACACCTGATCCGCCACRGGCATGGGTTTGTATTGCTCCTGCTTGAGTAATTCCACCATMCGAGNCCCACGAGCCAGTTGCGCTTGGGTCGCCTTGTCCAACTCACTGCCGAATTGGGAAAAGGCCGCCAATTCTCGATATTGGGCGAGATCCAAACGAAGCGTTCCCGCGACTTGTTTCATGGTTTTAATTTGTGCGGCACCCCCGACCCGAGAGACCGAAAGGCCGACGTTAATGGCTGGCCGAATACCCGAATAAAATAGGTCACTCGCCAAATAAATCTGACCATCCGTAATGGAAATGACGTTGGTTGGGATATAGGCCGAGACGTCGCCAGCTTGCGTTTCAATAATGGGAAGAGCGGTGAGGCTTCCTGAACCATTCTTCTCATTCAATTTTGCTGCCCGCTCCAACAACCGGGAATGCACGAAAAACACATCGCCCGGAAACGCTTCACGACCTGGTGGACGCCGAAGTAACAAGGACATTTGCCGATAAGCCACCGCATGTTTTGATAAATCATCGTATACGATTAAGGCATGTTTGCCATTGTCTCTAAAGAATTCCCCTATGGCTGCACCGGCATAGGGAGCAAAGAATTGAAGCGGTGCGGCATCACTGGCCGTCGCGGACACGACGGTGGTGAATTCCATGGCTCCAGCATCTTCCAACGTTTTGATAACCCGCGCGACGGTTGAGCGTTTCTGGCCAATCGCCACATAAATACAAAATACGTTGAGGCCCTTTTGATTGATGATCGTATCAATCGCAATGGCCGTTTTTCCAGTCTGACGATCGCCAATGATTAGCTCCCGTTGGCCACGACCGATGGGGATCATCCCGTCAATGGCTTTCAAGCCCGTCTGCAAAGGTTCGCCCACGGATTGCCGTTCCACCACACCAGGGGCTCGGACTTCAATTAACCGAGTCTCGGTGGCATTGATTGGGCCTTTCCCATCGATCGGCTGACCAATGGCATCCACCACACGTCCGACTAAGGCATCACCCACCGGCACTTCCGCGATGCGCCCAGTGCGTTTAACCGGGTCACCTTCTTTAATGCCTGTATCCGGTCCCAAGAGCACGACACCAACGCTATCTTCTTCAAGGTTGAGTGCCACACCAAATAAATTGCCCGGGAACTCCAACAACTCCCCGGCCATGGCACCCTCTAAGCCGTAGACCTTGGCAATTCCATCCCCGACTTGAATGACATTGCCAGTCTCCGTGACATCGACGCGTTGTTCGAAGCCTTTAATCTTTTCCTGAATAATTGAACTGATTTCCTCTGCCTTGATCTGCATGCCTTACCCCTTTACCAGTTGGGCCCGGATCTTTTCGAGTTGGCCCTTGACGGTACTATCATATACTTTGCTTCCGATTCGAATTTGGATCCCGGCCAATAATGACGGGTCTTCTTGAAACGCGACGTCCACCGGACATTTCAGAAGCCCCTGCAGTTTGGATTGAAGTTCTTCTCGTGCCTTCGTCTCAATACTTTGGGCCGAGGTAATGGACACCTGCTGTTTTCCTTGTTCCCGATCCATCAGGTCACGAAAGGCCTCAGCAATTTCTGGTAAGACACCCACACGATTTTTTTTCAGGAGTTGGTCACAAAATCTCCCCATGGTTGGTGGACTCCCCGCCCGTTCACTACAGCCAGTGAGCACAGAGGACTTTTCTTCCAGGGTAAAGACTGGTGACGCCAACACATGTTTAAGCGCCGTAGACTCTTGAATTGCGTTCGCCAGGGCCTGGAGCCCGGTTTGGGCGGCTTCCAAACTTCCCTGGTCAAGCAGATGAAACAAGGCTTGGGCGTAGCGTCTAGCAACGGTATTTTTCGTCATAATTTAGTCGCGTATTTGATGAAGGCAAAACAACAGCCCTTGCGCTCGGCGCAATACCAAAAAAACGCAGAACGGTATCATGTGATTACATGAGTGTCAAATCATTCAACCACTTGGAGCGAATTTATGAGACTCGACCTACGAATTGACCGGTGGTCGTTTCGGTCAGCTGGGGGGGTTCCCCCGGTTGGATTGGGGTTCGTTGAATAATTCCCCCTCCAAGCACCCGGTCTCTTTCATAAAACACGGCAGATTGTCCGGGACTCAATGCCTTCTGTGGGGTCTCAAACTGCACCTTCATGATTCCTTTTGATTCGTGGACAAGCTGTGCGGGGACGGCCGGAGACGCATATCGATATTTCACCCAGACGGACTGAGTTTCCATTGGCACGGTATCGCCATGCCAGATTATCTCCCTCACGAGACATTCTTGCTGTAGCAATGTGTCTTCCTTTCCAAGGACGACCGTATTGGTCTCCGGGACGACATGTTGAACATACAACCGTTCTCCGGTGGCAAGGCCCAGGCCCTTTCGTTGGCCTTGAGTATAAAAGGCAATTCCGCGATGCTCTCCAAGGTATTGGCCTTGGGAATCCACAAATGACCCAGGACGATTCGCTTGCGGGGCTTCAATCTTAATAAATTCTCGATAGTCTCCTTGGGTCACAAAACAAATTTCTTGGCTTTCGTGCATTTCCTCAAGGGGAAGATCCAATTCTTCGGCTTTCGCCCACACTTCGGTTTTGTGCAAGTGACCTACGGGAAACACAATGTGTGGCAACCAGGTTGGTGAAATACGGTATAGAAAATAGGATTGATCTTTTTTGGAATCGATCCCTTTGAAAAGGAAATACCCTTGGGTCGTGGACTGTATGCGTGCGTAATGGCCTGTGGCCACATAGGATATACCTCGGGCTTGGGCAAGTTGGTACAACATGCCAAACTTAATTCGCTCATTGCATCGCACACAGGGATTGGGGGTTTCGCCTGATAAATATCCAGAGACAAAATCGTCGATCACACCTTTCTGAAAGGCTTCACGAGTATCGACCACTTCGTGAGGGATATCCAATTGTTTAGCCACATGGCGGGCGAGCCCAACTTTACAACAACCCCGCTCCTGCCATTTTTTGGTGACCGCTACGGTTTCATCTTCCTGCTCCCACACTTTGAGGGTGACACCACGAACGTCATAACCCTGTTCCGTGAGAAGAAGAGCCGCGACAGAGCTATCCACGCCTCCACTCATTCCAAGAAGGACCGTTGGTCGTGACATGATGGGATTACGCTTCCTGAGAACGGAGTTTGTGATCTCGGTGGGCATTGAGATCGTGAACATTTTCCATGGCAGCGGATGTATTTAAATCGTCAAGCTGACTGATACCCATGTCACACACCCCTTGGAACAAGACACCTTCTTCCATGGAAAACGATGGTGAGTGGACATCTCCAATTAAGACGGCAGGCTTCAAAAGTTGAACTTTTTTTGACGCGACGATGTTGCCTTCGACTTTTCCACCGGACACGATAACGCCACCGGCTATCGACCCTTTGATCACAGCATGTTCCCCAATAATCAAGGTGTCCCTTGTGGTGAGCTCACCTTCGAAGTGACCATCAATTCGTACCGTTCCATCGAAATTGGCTTTCCCTTTAAAATTAACGCCTTTCCCTAGGAAGGTATAATGATCTTCTTCAAAGATCGTGTCTTTCTTGTTTTTCTCGTCCTTATCGCCCCACATAAATGCCTCCTCAGCCTTTACGTTTGGATAGGCTCACGTTTAGGAGTTGCTTGGTCAAACTCTCAAAATGTTTGGCAATCGTTTTTCGTCCGGAATCCGATTTACACCGCTTTCAAACTATCATCGTACGCAGGCACCTTTTCCTGACTACTATAGCTCGAACTTTTCGTCATTGGGCCCATTTCACATGTTCCGTTAAACAACACGCCTTCTTCCATGGACAAAGACGGTGTCCTGACTGATCCGTTTAACACTGCGGGGGACATGAGTTGGATTTTTTCTCTAGCGACAATGTTCCCGAGGATTCTTCCCTGGCAGATAATCGTCCCGGCTTCCACTTTGGCATCGATCACCGCGCTTTTGCCAACAATGAGAACGCCGTCCGTGTGAATTTCCCCTTCTAATTGTCCATCAATGCGAACCGTCCCTTGGTAACTAATCACACCTTTAAATTCGACGCCTTCACCGACAAACGCACTGACATCATGACTCTGTTCAAAAACCTTATCATTACCTGATTGACTCCGTGATGAATCGGATAGGGAAAACCCTGTTGATGCCGTCGAGCTATTATCTGAATCACTATTCCTCCCAAACATGGTCGTCCCTCCTTCGATGTGGTGAAAATAAAAAATATTCTATCACGTCTGAAAACATTCCTTCTTCCCTCGGGTGTATAGCCTACCGAATTTTTACGATAAAATCACGTCCACAATGCGAGTGAGATCCTCGTCTGAATAGTAGGTCACTGTCAACTCTCCTCCTCGCTTTCGCGATCGAATGGCTACCTTGGTTCCCAATTGTTTTCGAAGTTGCTCTTCGACAGTCGAGTAACGACTGTGAGACCCAGATTGTTCTGTCTTTTTCGAATCCTTTTTTAACCCGGTCGAGCTTGTTTTTATCAACCGTTCCAAATCGCGGACTGACAGTTGATCGCGAAGAACCTTTTTGGCGACGGTGATTTGTGTCTGGGAGTTTCGAATACCCAAAATGACTTTGGCATGGCCGAGCGTCAGTTCTTCTGACCGTATTAACTGTTGTATTTCACTAGGTAAAGTTACTAGTCTTAAAATATTGGCGATAGAGGACCGCTCCCGGCCCACTCGTTCGGCCACAATTTCCTGTGTTAAACCAAATTCCTCAATTAATTTCGTATAGGCATGGGCTTCTTCCATTGGATTCAAATCTTTTCGTTGTATATTCTCAACAAGGGCCAATACCGTGGATTCGTAATCCTTCGTATTACGAACAATGACCGGCACGGTTGATAGATTGGCTAATTTGGCCGATCGGAAGCGGCGTTCACCGGCAATGAGCTCATAAACACCATCACCTTTTCTTCGCACTAAAATTGGTTGAAGAAGCCCATTTTGTCGGATCGATTCAGCCAAACTTTCTAAATCTTCTTGCAAAAACGTTTTTCGTGGCTGGAATCGATTCGGTACAATCTGCGTGATCGGGACCATTTGGATGACCTGGTCTGATCCCGAAGAGCGTGGGTCATGGCCTGGCAATAATGCTCCAAACCCCTTACCTAAAGCTTTTTTCTCCATTTCCTAACAACTCCTTACACATTTCGATGTAGGCTTTCGACCCTGCAGAGGCTGCATTATACAAAAGACCAGGCCGGCCATAACTGGGTGCCTCTGCTAAGGCCACGTTTCGTGGGATGATTGATTGGTAGACTTTTCGACCAAAAAACTTTCTCACTTCCTCTGACACTTGCTTGGAAAGGGTGAGTCTGGCATCCCACATCGTCAACAGAATACCTTCTAATACCAACCGTGGGTTAAAGGAATCACGAACACGATCAATATTGGAGATCAAACTCCCCAATCCCTCCATTGCGTAATATTCGCACTGGACGGGGATAAGTACTGAATGGGCCGCCGTAAGGGCATTCACCGTCAACAGGCCCAAAGCTGGTGGGCAATCGACAATAATAAAATCATACTGATCGCTCACCTCCGCGACCACCTGTTGCAGGGCGTACTCTCGGTCTGCCACATCGGCCAACTCGACTTCTGCACCTGCAAGGTCAGGCCCGGAGGGAAGTATGTGTAACTCTGGTATCTGGGTTGGAACAATAGCTGTCTTGGCTTGATCCTTTTTTATCAAACAATCATAAATAACCTTTTTAGGGCTTTCGATCCCAAGTCCACCGGTAGCATTGGCTTGAGGATCGAGATCGATGAGTAACACAGCCTTTTGAGAAATCGCCAGTGCAGCAGCCAGATTCACCGATGTGGTGGTTTTACCAACTCCACCCTTTTGATTCGCAACTGCGATGATCTTAGCCATTGAAATAATGAAGCTTTTTTAACTTAGGTTTTTAGGCTGAAGGCTCAAGACTAAAGGCTAAAAGCCTTCGATATTCAGTCTATCCCCCTCAGCAGTTTCAATCTTTTTTGAAGCTGTTTATAGGAAATGTTCCACGTGGAACATTTCCTAAGTCGGGGTTGGACTCAATACTATCAATACTCGCTCACCAAACCCAAATGGTAATTGATAACAAACTTCTTTTTGGACGGTAAAACCCATCATATCTGGCAAGGTTTCGTGTTTTTTGGAGCGACTCAACACCACCTTCCCTCTTTCACTCAATAACTGCCTAACATACGGCAAACATATGTCGTATCTCAATGCCTTAAGACAAATCCAATCGTAGGCCTTTTGAAATTGTATAAAATTCGGCATTTCTTCTATGCGCTTGGCTTCTACGTGAACGCTTTTCAATTCCAAAGACCCAATGATGTGATGAAGAAATGCCACTTTTTTTAAATTTGGCTCAACTAAGGTCACGGAAATGTTCGGTTCTGAAATTTTCAATGGCAATCCAGGAAAACCCGCTCCGCTTCCAATATCCAAGACAGAACTAGGCAATTCGTCATGTACAACTTTCCGAAAGGCCAAGGAGTCAATAAATAAATTAGCGATGATATCTTTTTCTTTTTGATGTCCAATTAGATTAATTTTTTTATTCCACCTTACAAGTTCACGAAAATACCATTCAAACTGCTCACAGGATTCCCTGGTTAATTGGCATCCTATTTTAAGGGATTCCTGTTCAATAAGATCAAAGTGGGAAAGACTGGGCATTTTACAATGTTCCACGTGGAACAATTTTGAAGAGTATCGTGATCAGAAAGGAATCAAAGCATTTATATGGTTTGCGATGTCTGCTTGATTCKTTTTTGTCTTTCCAAAGAAACAAGAAGGAGAGAAATKGCTGCKGGAGTWATTCCKGAWATYCTCGAAGCTTGRCCAACCGAAGCCGGTCTGAYCTTGGACAGTTTTTCGGCAACTTCWTTKGAAAATCCGSTGATATCATCGTAGGMAAAGTTTTCTGGAATTGAYTTTTTTTCTAATTTYTTAAATTTTTCAATATGTTGKAGTTGCCGYKTGATATACCCYTCATATTTTATGRWAATTTCAATRGATTCCTGAATGGTTGYATCTTCRACTGGACARTGGCCATCKATTYCGCACAATTTGGCATAGGAAATCTCAGGACGTCTGAGTARTTGACCMARRGTATGGCCAGGRTCGGGRAGAATTKCCTCAAACMTYTGCCAMCGTTGTTCCGTTTCAGAATYCCAATTCGGGCGGGTGTGATTCAGRCGAGTGACTTCTTTTTGGGTAATTTCCTCTTTTTTAAGAAAATCSTGAAAAATATCTTTTKTCACCAAMCCTAAMCCATRCCCTATTTCCATAAGGCGRGARTCRGCATTGTCCTCYCGAAGGGACARGCGATAYTCSGCCCTGGACGTRAACATTCGGTAGGGCTCMCGMGCATCTTTGGTGATTAAATCATCWATGAGCACACCAATGTAGGCTTGSGAACGGTCAAGAATAAGCGGRTCTMTKTCTTTCACMCKKAKTGCTGCATTRATRCCAGCCATGAGGCCTTGCGCMGCCGCCTCTTCATACCCTGAAGTGCCATTTATTTGTCCGGCGTGATACAAGCCCTTCACCAGTTTGGTTTCGAGTGTGGGATGAAGCTGCCGTGGAGGAAAATAATCGTACTCAATRGCGTACCCGGGTTTCAGCATCTTCGCRTGTTCGAGACCTGGAATRGTTTTTAGCATGGCRGMCTGCACATCAACTGGCAGGCYTGTCGAGATCCCRTTRGGRTAAAACGAATTTGAATTCAATTCTTCGGGTTCAAGAAAAATCTGGTGGCTTRATTTATCCGCAAATCTCACAACTTTATCTTCAATTGAGGGGCAATATCGTGGGCCTACGGATTCGATGATCCCAGAATACATCGGCGAACGATCMAGATTTTTACGAATGATRTCRTGGGTTTCCTCTGTTGTCGTCGTTAAATGGCAGCAGATTTGAGGATTGGAAATTATTTTTGTTCGAAAAGARAACGGTCGTGGCGARGGATCTCCTGGTTGTTCCTGCATGACATCAAAATTAATGGTATCTCTGTCYACCCTAGGAGGMGTGCCGGTTTTAAGACGACCCACTTCAAACCCAAAGTCCCTCATGCAATCGGACAAATGCTCTGATGGCGCTTCRCCGGCTCGTCCGCCAGGAAGATGATTCAACCCAATGTGCATCAACCCTTTYAGAAATGTTCCMGACGTAATGATAATGGCCTTGGCATRAATAGTTTCTCCTGTGTTCGTGACCACACCAATGACCGCACYRCCWTTGGTTAAARTCTGCAYTGCCGTCCCAACCACRATTTCCAAACCCGCTTGTTYYTTCAAAGTATCCTGCATGGCGGTTCGGTAYAAWGCCTTGTCGCACTGGACTCTTGTTGCCCGCACGGCTGGACCTTTTCGCGTGTTGAGAATGCGAAACTGAATCCCCGCCTTATCSGTRTTRAGMCCCATTTCWCCMCCAAGTGCATCGATTTCYTTRACYAAGTGGCCTTTGGCRATTCCACCGATAGCCGGATTGCAAGGCATTTGGGCGATCTTRSTTTCATCGATGGTCAGRAGCACAACKCTGCAACCCWTTCGTGCCCCTGCRAGCGCAGCCTCACATCCAGCRTGACCGCCTCCAATAACAATGATGTCCCGTTCCAATGACATATACGTTTAATTTCCTAGGTAACTACTCAARTTACCTCCCTTTTGSCCCAGGCCGGYGTTGCTGTGGTGCTCAAATCCTCACGTATTACAAATATACGCTCCGGTTTTCCGCTCCTCGCGCCTTGTCCTGAGTCAAAATTGAGGCAACCTGAGTAGTGACATTCCTAGTGTAATTTACTTTCCAATGCAAAAGTCTCGAAAAATGCGATCCAAAATATCTTCGGTGCTAACCGCTCCGGTGATTTCGCCAAGAGAGTCTAATGCAGCACGCATGTCCAGTGCAATGCACTCGGCATCCATTCCAGCTTTAATAGAGCCTTGAGCTTGGGAAATCGATTCCTGAGCTTGTGCCAACGCGGCCTTGTGTCGAAGATGAGTGACGATTAGTGCTTGCCCAGGCTCAAAATTGCTTTTAAAAAACAATGATCGAATCGTTTTTTTCAGGCTATCCAAACCCTCTTCGTTTTTTGCGGAAATTCTGACTACCTGATGTTGGTGCCCTTCTTTTTCTTCTCGACTGACAATGGCCAAAATATCCGCCGTCTCAATTTGATTGGGAAGATCATTCTTGTTGATCACAATTAGGCAACGGCCTTTAGCATGATCATGCAGCAGCGTACGATCTTCCTCCGACAGTTCAACAGAACCATCGATCATAAACAAGATCAAATCGGCTTCCTCTAAAGCCTCTTTGGTCCGTCGAATACCTTCTTCTTCAACAAAATCTTCCGTGTGTCGAAGACCGGCTGTATCGAGAAGCCGCATGGGAATTCCGGCAATATTGACTGATTCATCAATGACATCCCGTGTGGTCCCGGGATCCGGAGAGACAATAGCACGATCCATTTTGAGTAGGGCGTTGAGCAAGCTGGATTTCCCAACGTTGGGACGACCGATAATCGCGGCTTTAATACCCTCACGAACAATCCGGCCTTCTTCAAAGGTTTCGATCAATTGTTGAAGCTCGGAATGTGCATTTTGTAAAACACGTTCCAATTGGGCCGTCTGAATAAAGGAAATGTCCTCTTCAACAAAATCCATCCCCGCCTCAAGGTGCGCCAGATTCGTGATGAGTTCCTCTTTCAAGCGTTCGACCTCTCGACGTAATGTTCCCCGCAATAAGCCCTGGGCCGTGCGCAAGCTGCTTGAGGTAGTTGCTTTTATGGTGTCGAGCACCGCTTCGGCTTGGGTCAGATCGAGTCGTCCATTCAAAAAAGCTCGCTTTGTAAATTCACCGGGTTCGGCCATTCTTGCCCCTTGTTGAATGAGGGCTTCACAGGTCGATTGAAGGATCAAGGGACCGCCATGGGTCTGGATTTCAACCACATCCTCTCCGGTGTAAGAACGGGGCTTTTTCATCACCACAACTAAGGCTTCGTCAAGAGGAAAGGAATCCGACCCCTTGAGGGTGTTCTCAGAATGGACATCGCTCAAGTACAAGCGATGGCTGGTGAGTTGTTCGAGAGTAGCGTGATTTCTTGGTTGGACAACTTTGGTGGAAATGGCGATGGCTCGTTCGCCACTGACCCGAACGATGCCGACACCACCTTCCCCCAGCGGTGTGGCAATCGCACAAATTGTATCCTCTCCCGAGTGTTCCATGGAGGGAGATCCCTTTATCTACTCCGACTCTTTCTCTTTCCCTTTACCCTTTTTCTTCTTGGATCCCTTTTGGTCGTCCTTGGGTTCCGCTATCGCGTCCGGTGGATCCGGCGGCGGTTGCGTGAAGGTCGGTTTCTTCAAAATAAATCGGTCCGTGACAAATTGTTGCGTGATGGTCAGCACGTTGTTCGTCAACCAATACAGAACGAGTCCTGCCGGGAACGTCAAAAAGAGAAACGTCAAAAACACCGGCAACATCAGCATCATTTTTGCCTGTGTCGGGTCCATCGTCGTGGGCATGATCTTTTGTTGCAAGACCATGGAGACCCCCATCAATATCGGGAGGACATAAAACGGATCAGGCACGGAGAGATCTGTAATCCACAACATAAACGGCGCCTGCCGAAGGTCAACAGTCATATACAAAATATTGAACAACGAAATGAACGCCGGCATCTGCAGCAGCATCGGCAGACACCCACCGACCGGGTTCACCTTATGTTCTTTGTATAACTTGATGAGTTCGCGATTGAGACGCTCCCGGTCTTCTTTAAACTTCTTTTGCAGGGCTTGGACTTTCGGTTGAATCTTCTGCATCCCCTGCATGGACTTATAACTTTTATATTGCAGCGGCACGAACAAGAGTTTAATGCAAACGGTCAGGAGGATAATGGCAATCCCAAAGTTGTTTGTGTAATCGTAAAAGAAGAGCAGAACAAAAAATAATGGTTTGGCCACGAACCTGACGATGTCCCAGGTGTCGTAAATAAACCATCCAAAATCAATGGTATCCTCGAGTCCATACCCCAGGGCCTTCATCGCATCAAATTGTTTGGGGCCGGCATAGAGCTGAAAAACAATTCTGGGTTCTTCGCTACTGGGTGGGAATTCCAACCCAGCGGTCACGACTCGCTCCATTTCCGTTTTGGCAAATACTCCCCGTGCGGCTTCCGGAATCATCACACTGATAAAATATTTATCTTGGAGGGCCGCCCATCGCATGTCCCCTGACTTCCGAATTTCGGGATCCGGGGATTCTTTTTCCAACTCCTCCCCGATCATCCATGCTGGCCCAATGGCCCCAATAAATCCCTGGCCCCATTCCACCACACCGAAATTGGTCCCTAATAACACGTCAACCCCACCTTCCAAACCTTCAGTCCTGATGACGACGTCCACGAGGTAGGAATCATGATGAAAGGTCAACTCCTTTTGGACAGCGATTCCCGTCTCTTCATCACGAAAAGTAAAGGTTACGGTTCCTGTGGGGTAAATAGAACTCAAGGAGTCAAAGTCACGGCTGACTTCATATAAGGCAGTTTCCAACAACTTGGTGACGGCAGGGTTGGAAACTTGAACCGAAAGGGGACCGGAAAAATGACCTTCTGGATAGATAAACTCGATAGGCTCTGGCTCATCGGTATCTTGAGTGAGGTAGTGCGTTAACTTCCAACTTCGGATTTCCGCTCCACGGTTACTGATTGAGGTCCGATAGAGTGAGGTTTCAACCTCTTCAAGGGTTTCGGTAGACGAGATAATGTCACGTGTTTCCGAAATAGTTTCGATTGGTTCAATGGAATCATGACCTACAAATTCATTTGATGAAGCTTGGCCATCAGGTTGTTGAAATTGTTGTTCCTCAACCGGCACAGGCTCGGGAAGGAGTCCAAATTCCTTGAGCAGAAAATCGTAGCCAATAATGATTGTAAGGGAAAGGACGAGAAAAATAATGATCCGCTGTTCCATGACTTGTCAGGCTTTCTCGCTGTTTCCTTTATCGATCGGAGCCTGGCAGCAGGATCCATATTATTCAATAATTCAAGAAGTTGTATGGGGAAGAAGGATGTTGCACTCAATCGTGGGCTTAAGGAACAGGGTCGATTCCACCAGGATGGAACGGATGGCATTTGCAAAGCCGAAATACCCCTAAATATATACCTCGTATGACTCCATATCGTTCAATTGCTTCACGAGTATACCAAGAACACGATGGTTCAAAGCGACAAACGGGACCGAGCCATGGCGATATCAATCGCTGGTACACCGTAATCATCCACAACACTATTTGACGCATGGTAGAGGATTAGTTGATGACAGCAACCCTTCCTGAGCCAGCACCTGAACCCAGGAATTACACAGTGCACGATGGTTAGACGTGAGGATGGGCCGTTTAGGAAATACGATGATATCGTAGCCTTGTACCAGTAGACTGTGTGTTTTACGTACCAATTCTCGAAAAATTCGCTTCCCGCGATTCCTGACCACAGCCTTCCCAAATCGTTTCCCTACAATAATGCCGACTCGAGTATCACGGGTCAGTGCTGAACAAAACATGACATTGAATAAAGAGGTTTGGCATCTCCTCCCCTCTCGCTTCACACGGTCATAATCTTGTTTTTTCTTGAGAAATAGGTCGAAAGAAAGTGTGTGTATTTCACTCATCAGAGACTGTGAGACGGGTTCGGCCTTTACGGCGGCGACGGGCCAAAATCTTCCTGCCATTTTTCGTACTCATCCGTTTCCGGAATCCATGGTCGCGCTTCCTCTTAAGATTCGACGGTTGTCTGTAAGTCATCGACATAGTAGTAAACCTCTCGATTAAAAAACACTAAGGGATTAATTGTAGATTCCTTATCTCCAAAGTGTCAAATAACGAATCTTGAGATCAACCACTCGTTGCAACACTTTCTCGAGGTTTACCCGCTGGAGACTGAAAGGCCAAAGTCTTTCGAGGGCATTGATTCAATCCTAAG
>LKGT01006838.1_pt1 | contig 13446 bp, 10 predicted proteins | sample 503861 | NCBI WGS metagenome assembly LKGT01 (sample SAMN04113194, study PRJNA297058) | marine sediment metagenome | biome: marine benthic biome; feature: marine benthic feature; material: marine sediment; isolation source: sediment sample collected at the water-sediment interface from the South......
CGCCGAGACCGGCACTAGGCGCACCGCCGAGACCGGCACTAGGCGCACCGCCGAGACCGGCACTAGGCGCACCGCCGAGACCGGCACTAGGCGCACCGCCGAGACCGGCACTAGGCGCACCGCCGTTAATTGCGAGGTCCCTGGCCACGGCGCTGACTTGGCCGCCATGGTTCGAAGAGCCCAACGCGCCGTCTTTCTTGTCGAACGCGTTCTTGACGTTCACGCCCTTGGCGAACAGGCCGCCGCGGTTGTTGCTGGCGAAGATGGCGACCGCACGCGGGTGCCGGACACCGGGGCCCGAATTCGATTTCGCCAACCGGGAGACGGTGACGCCCTTGCCACCGTGCGCGCCGGAAGACGTCGCCGCGCCATCCTTGCCCTTCCCCTTGGGCGGGGTCACGTTCGATCGCTTGCCGGCGTCCTGGCCCTTGACGRTRACATCCGCGCCGGGCACCGCGGTGATGAGGGCCGTGCGGCCKGGCGTGAGKGTAACGCCGGTGCCGCCCAGGGTGGGCTGGACATCGACGACGCCCTCGGTCAGATGCACGGCGGCCCCGGCGTTCGACGCGTTGACCGTGAACACCGTACCCTTCACCACCGCCACCAGATAGGGCGTTTCCACCTCGAAGGCGGCCATGCCGGCGGCGCGCTCCTTGATCTTGTAAAGCAGGGTGCCCAGGCTCTGGAACACCCGGTACACGCCGTTGGGCCTGTCCGCTCCGGGAAGCTTGAGGACGCTCTCCGGCGACACGGCCAGGGTCGTGCCCTGATGGGTGAGCAGGGCCCGGCTGTCGCTTCCGGTGCGGACTTCAGCCGCCGCACCGAGGACCGCGCCCACTTGCAGCGCCTGCCACCCGGTCGGAGCCTTGCCGCCCATGCGGTACTGTACGTTCCCCGATGCCTGGGTAACGGCCCAGGTCAAGCCGTCTTCTCCCGCGTAGGCCGGGGACACCCCCGGAACCAGGGAGACGAGACCAGCCATCAGGAGGGCAAAACCGGCACTCCGGGCCGTTGCCGCAACGATTCTTAACCAACCTCTGCTGCAAACATTGGATTCGGTTGCGTTCGAGGTGGGCTCAACGGGGTTTCGACTTCTCAAAACAGCCTCCATCGCCAAAGTGCGGTGCCTGTTTCCCACCCCGGTCTTACGTGGGCACCTCAAACAATCATGAGAAAAGATTAAGCTTATTTAAAACGAATTCATTTATAAGTCAACAAAAAATATACTTTATAAGTAAAAAATTAAAACATTTTATGTAATGTTAAACTATTATTGTATAAAATTTTATCTAATTTGTGTGCATCGTAGGTGCGAGACCGTTTTCTTCCCTTTGGTTGCTTTTAGCAACCCGATTCTCTAGACCGAATCGGTAGGGGTATCAAAACGCTTGGGCTATAAGGGGGCAGTCGGGGATTGTTGCCGGGTGCTACGGGTCAAATGTCGTCCGGTACTCTGCTCCTGTCGGAGGAAAACGCCGCGGCCGGACGCCGATTGACAACGTGGTTCGGCGGGGTACGGAAACGCACTGGTTTCCGTACATCCTTCGCGCCCGTTCCTGTCCCGCAGTATTCCTGAGGCCGAATTAGCTGTTCCAGAGGGGTTTTCCCGTACACCCGATTTGGACTTCGGACGCGCCGCTGTCTGTCCGCTTGTGGCTAACAACGGACATCGGCGAGGCAGGCCTGGGAGCTGATTATAACGCTATTTACGAGTACACGCCCTAACGCAGGACGCCGCGCCCGGCGTACCGGGCCGCCGGGCCCAGTTCCTCTTCGATGCGCATCAGCTGGTTGTACTTGGCCAGCCGGTCCGAGCGCGACAGGGAGCCGGTCTTGATCTGGCCGGCGTTGGTGGCGACGGCGACGTCGGCGATCGTCGTGTCCTCGGTTTCGCCCGAGCGGTGCGAGATGACGGCSSSGTACCCCGCCTTGTGGGCCATCTCCACGGTCTCCAGGGTCTCGSTCAGGGTGCCGATCTGGTTGAGCTTGATGAGGATGGCGTTGGCCACCCCCTTGTCGATGCCGTCCTTCAGRCGCGCCGGGGCGGTGACGAACASGTCGTCGCCGACGAGCTGCACCTTGCCGCCGAGGGMMKCSGTGAGCSCCTTCCAGCCCTCCCAGTCGTCCTCGGCCATGCCGTCCTCGACCGACACGATGGGATAGCCGCCGACSAGGCCCTCGTAGTAGGMGACCATGCCGGCGGCRTCCAGGGTCTTGCCCTCGCCSGTGAGSGYGTAGGYKCCGTCGGTGAAGAACTCGCTGGCCGCCGCGTCCAGGGCCAGCACGATGTCGGCGCCGGGCTTGTAMCCGGCGGTCTCGATGGCCTTCATGATGAACTCCAGGGCCTGTTCGGASCCCTTGAGCGCCGGGGCGAAGCCGCCYTCGTCGCCGACGTTGGTGTTGTGCCCGGCCGCTTTCAGCGCCGCCCTCAGGGCGGCGAAGGTTTCGGCGCCCATGCGCACGGCGTCGGCGAACGTGCCGGCGCCCACCGGCATGATCATGAATTCCTGGATGTCGATGGGATTGTCGGCGTGGACGCCGCCGTTGATGATGTTCATCTGGGGCACCGGAAGCAGGTGCGCGTRCGCCCCGCCGACGAAGCGGTAAAGCGGCAKKSCCGCCTCSTCSGCCGCGGCCTTGGCGACGGCCAGGCTGACSCCTAAGATGGCGTTGGCGCCCAGCCGCGACTTGTTGGGCGTGCCGTCGAGCGCGGTCATGGTSCGGTCGATCAGGAACTGGTCCTCGGCGTCCATGCCGGAAAGGGCGTCGAAGATCTCGCCGTCGACCGCCGCGCAGGCGTTTTGYACSCCCTTGCCGCCGTAGCGCSCGYCGTCTCCRTCGCGCAGTTCCRCCGCCTCGTGGGCRCCGGTCGAGGCCCCCGAAGGGACGGCGGCGCGCCCCGAGRCGCCGGTCTCCAGCACCACGTCSACCTCGACGGTGGGGTTGCCGCGGSWRTCGAGGATCTCGCGGGCGTGGATATCGATGATGGCGGTCATSCGGTGTCCTWTTCCGGCCCCGGTYGGAGGACGACCGGCCGCGCCTTGGCCACCCGGTCTATTTCAAGCAGRGTCTCAACAATTTCCGGCAACTGGCTGAGCGGGATCATGTTYGGGCCRTCGCTGGGGGCCTTGTCCGGGTCCTGGTGGGTCTCCATGAACACGGCGGCGACKCCCACCGCGACCGCSGCSCGGGCGAGCACCGGGGCGAATTCCCGCTGGCCGCCCGATCGCGTCCCCTCGCCGCCCGGCTGCTGCACCGAATGGGTGGCGTCGAAGACGACGGGACACCCGGTGGCGGCGAGGATGGGCAGGGCCCGCATGTCGGAGACCAGGGTGTTGTAGCCGAAGCTGGCGCCCCGTTCGCACACCAGGATATTCTTGTTGCCGGTGCTYTCGATCTTCGCSACCACGTTGGCCATGTCCCAGGGGGCCAGGAACTGGCCCTTTTTCACGTTGATGGGACGGCCCGTCCGGCCCGCCGCCAGAAGGAGYTCCGTCTGGCGGCACAGGAAGGCCGGRATCTGCAGCACGTCCACGGCCTCGGCGACGGCGGCGCACTGGCCCGGTTCGTGGACGTCGGTGAGCACCGGGCAGCCCACGGTTTCGCGGATYTCGGCRAATAYGGGGAGCGCCGCSTCSAGGCCGACGCCGCGSGGCGWGTCGGCGCTGGTGCGGTTGGCCTTGTCGAACGAGGTCTTRTAGATCAGCCCGACGCCCAGTTTYTCCGCCATGTCCGACAGCGCCCASGASGTTTCCAGGGCATGGGCGCGGCTCTCCATGGCGCACGGCCCGGCGATSAGGACGACCGGCCGGTCGTTGCCGAGSGTCAGSCCGSCGATGGACACGTGGCGGGGTTTGGTCATGGAGGCTTTTTCCCCGCCTCAGACCARGCGCGCCTGGTCGACGGCGGCGCCGATGAASGASGTGAACAGCGGGTGCGGCTCGAAGGGCCTGGACTTSAGCTCGGGGTGGAACTGGACGCCGATGAACCAGGGATGATCGGGGAKTTCCACGATCTCGGGCAGCACGCCGTCGGGGGACTTGCCGGAAAAGATCATGCCCGCCTTGGCCARCCGCGCTTCGTAGGTGTTGTTGACTTCGTAGCGGTGACGGTGRCGCTCGCTGATGCGCTCGGYGCCGTATATCTGGCGGACGCGGCTGTTGGGGCTGAGCACGCACCCGTACGCCCCCAAYCGCATGGTGCCGCCCAKGTCCCCGTCGCGGRCGCGGGTTTCCACGGTGCCGTCGCGAATCCATTCGGTCATCAGGCCGATCACCGGTTCGTCGCAGGGACCGAACTCGGTGGAGCCGGCGCCCTCGATGCCGGCCATGTTGCGCGCCGCCTCCACCACCGCCATCTGCATGCCGAAACAGATRCCGAAGTAGGGCACSTCGCGTTCGCGGGCGAAGCGCGCCGCCGCAAGCTTGCCCGCCGCGCCGCGCTCGCCGAARCCGCCCGGCACSAGGATCCCGTTCACCCCGTYCAGGTGCTGGACSGTGTCCTCGCGCTCGAAGATCTCCGMATCGATCCAGTTGGTATGGACGCGGACGTTGTTGGCGATGCCGCCGTGGGCCAGGGCCTCGGCCAGGGACTTGTAGGCRTCGAGGAGGCCGGTGTACTTGCCGACGATGGCGATGCTGACCTCGCCCTCGGGCTTGGTGGCGCGGTGGACGATGTCGCGCCAGCGGGACAGRTCCAGCGCCGGSGCRTCGATGGCGAAATGRCGGCACACCTGTTCGTCCAGCCCCTCCTCGTGGTAGCTGATGGGCACCTGATAGATGCTGTCGACGTCCAGGGCCGGGATCACGGCCTCGTGGCGGACGTTGCAGAACAGCGCGATCTTGCGCCGKTCGGCGTCSGGGATCTCGCGGTCGGCCCGGCACAGSAGCACGTCCGCCTGGATGCCCACGCTCAGCAGCTCCTTCACCGAGTGCTGGGTGGGCTTGGTCTTCARTTCSCCGGCGCTGGGRATGWACGGCACCAGGGTCAGGTGCAGGTACATGACGCGCTCACGGCCCAGYTCGTTGCCCATCTGGCGGATGGCCTCGAGRAACGGCAGGCCTTCGATGTCGCCGACGGTGCCSCCGATCTCGCACAGCACGAAGTCCTCGTCCTCGAGGTCACGGGTGATGAACGCCTTGATGGCGTCGGTGATGTGGGGAATCACCTGGATGGTGGCGCCCAGGTAATCGCCGCGCCGTTCCCGGGCGATGACGTCGGAATAGATGCGTCCCGTGGTGATGTTGTCGCTCTGGCGCGAGGCGACGCCGGTGAAGCGCTCGTAGTGTCCGAGATCGAGGTCGGTCTCGGCGCCGTCGTCGGTGACGTAGACCTCGCCGTGCTGATAGGGGCTCATGGTGCCCGGATCGACGTTGATGTAGGGGTCCAGTTTGCGCAGGCGCACCTTGAACCCGCGCCCCTGGAGCAAAGCCCCAAGGGCCGCCGATGCCAATCCCTTGCCGAGTGATGAGACCACGCCGCCGGTGATAAAGATGAACCGCGTCATGGACGGACACTGTACACCATCCGGCGCGTCCCCTCAAAGAAGAAGAGGCGGCATTGCCGCCGCCTCGCCAAATCTTTCGCGAAACCGCCCATACTAACGGGCAAGGGGAGCGCTCGGCCCCTCCGGTTCGGCCGGTTCCTGCTCCACCGCCGCCGGCGGCTGGTCGAGGATCGAGCGCGATTCGCGGTCGCCGCCGGCCAGGATGGCGAGGGACAGGCTGGTCAGCATGAACAGGGCGGCGATGACCGCCGTGGCGCGGGTCAGCATGTTGGCCGCGGCGCGCCCGGTCATGAAACCGCCCATGCCGCCCCCGCCGCCGCCCATTCCCAGGCCGCCGCCTTCGCTGCGCTGGAGCAGGATCACGCCGACAAGGGCGATGGCCAGGATCAGATGGATGACGATTATGACCGCGGTCATGGCCTCTCTTACCCGGTTGTGCCGCCGTCCCCGGCGGCAGGGTCCTGCGTCCCTCGCCGGTGGTATTTAATCCGTGGCGAGCGCCATGGCTAGTATTAGTGGCAACATTCTGCGATGGCCCAGAAGTCGTCGGCGTTCAGGCTGGCGCCGCCGATCAGGCCGCCGTCGATATCGGGCAGCGCCATGAGTTCTCCGGCATTGGCCGGTTTTACCGAGCCGCCGTAAAGGATGCGCAGGCCGCCGGCCCCCCCTTCCCCGCCGCCGAGGCGGGCCGCCAGTTCGCCGCGGATCAGGGCGTGGACCTCCTGGACCTCGCCGGTGGTCGGGGTGCGGCCCGTGCCGATAGCCCACACCGGCTCATAGGCGATCACGGTGTTGGCGGCGGACGCCCCGGCGGGAATGGAGCCCGCGAGCTGGCCCTTGACCACCTCCATCGTGTCGCCCGCATCGCGCTGTGATTCGGTCTCGCCGATACAGACGATGGGCGTAAGGCCCGCGGCCAGGGCGGCTTCGGCCTTGACCTTCACCTGGGCGTCGGTCTCTTCGTGGTCGGTGCGGCGCTCGGAGTGGCCGACGATGACGAAGGCGCAACCCAGATCGGCCAGCATGGCGGCGCCGATGTCCCCCGTATGCGCCCCTTTTTCGTCGCCGTGGCAGTCCTGTCCGCCAAGGGCGATGGCCGAGCCGGCAATGGCCGTCCCGACACCGGCGACGAGGGTGAACGGCGGGCAGACGACCATGTCGAAGGCGGGACCGGTTTCCGCCTTCATGCGCTGCACCAGCGCCGATGCGAGGGCAAGGCCGTCGCCCCGCAATCCGTTCATCTTCCAATTGCCGGCGATCAGGGGGCGTCGGGCCATGTCCGTCTCCACTGCGGTGCACCATTCGCGGGCCCCGGGGGGACAAGGGGGGCCCCCCGGCTACGGTATGCGGGGGACGCCCCCGCGGCCCCCGGGCCCGGCGGCGTCGGTTTGTTTAGCACACGGGGGATGGCGCCTCCAACACCGCGCAGGGCCGACGGCGCCGATTACGAGGTTGCGGGGCTTAAAGCGCGCTTTTATGATGCGGCGCATCTCGCCGGGGAGCGCGGAAAAGCGCCCCTCCATACCCACAACGACAGATCACGCCCATGCTGGAAGCCATCCGCAAGCGTACCGCCTCTATCTTCGTGAAGGGTCTCCTTGGTCTGCTCGTCGTCAGTTTCGCCATCTGGGGCATCGGCGACGTGTTCCGCGGCGGCTCCCGCACGTCGATGGTGGCCCAGGTGGGGGACGTGGAAATCCGGCCCGACCAGTTCAACAAGGAATTCCAGCGCGAGATGAACCGCCTGCGCGCCGTGTTCGGCGGCGAACTGGACCTGGAACGGGCGCGGGCCCTGGGGCTGGCGGACTCGGTGCTCGGCAGGATGATCAACGATATCCTCTTCGTCCAGGGCGCAAACGCCCTCGGCGTGGCCATCAGCGACGACCTGGTGTCCGGCGAGATCCGCAACACCCGGGCCTTCCGCGACAGCCGTGGAACGTTCGACCGGGCCCGCTTCGAACAGGCCCTCCAGTCCAACCGGTTGAGCGAGGACGGATACGTCGCGCTGGTCCGCGGGGACCTGACGCGGGCCCACTTCCTGGGCAGCGTCCAGGCCGGTGCGGCGGCGCCGCGCACGCTGGTGACGGCCATGTACAATCGCCGCCAGGAAAAGCGCATCGCCGACGTGCTCAGGGTGGCGGACGGCGCCATGACCGGCATCCCGGAACCCGACGCGGAGACGCTGGCCGCGTTTCACAAGGACAAGGCGGGCCGCTTCACCGCGCCCGAGTACCGGGCGCTCACCGTCGTCACCCTGACGGCGGAGGACCTGGCCAAGGAGATCGCCATCTCCGATGAGGCGCTCCGCGAAGCCTTCGAGGACCGCGAGGACGAGTTCGACCGGCCCGAACGGCGCCGGCTGCAGATGATGGTTCTCGACGACGAGGATGCCGCCAGGCGCGCCTACGGCATGCTTGGCGAAGGCCGGGATTTCGCCGCCGTCGCCAAGGAGGTGGCGAACGCGGACGCCGAAACCCTGGATCTGGGTTGGGTCACCCGGGATCAGCTCCTGCCCGAGCTCGCCGACGCCGTGTTCTCGCTCCAGGAAGGCGGGTACGGGGAGCCGGTGAAAAGCCCGCTGGGGTGGCACCTGCTGCGCCTTGTCGACGTGGAGGTGGCGCGCCGGCAGACACTTGACGACGTTCGCCAGGCGCTCACCGCCGAACTTGCCAGGGACCGGGCCATCGACGGCCTGGTCAACCTGGCCAACCGGCTGGAGGACGAACTGGGGGGCGGCGCGACGCTGGAGGACGCCGCGTCGCAGCTTAACCTGAAGCTGACCAAGGTCCCCGCCATCGACCGCGGCGGCCGCGGCGCCGGCGGCGATCCGGTGCGGGACCTGCCGCCGGGAACCCAGTTCCTGGCCACCGCGTTCCAGACCGCGGAGGGTACGGAAAGCCTACTCAGCGAAGCGGGCACCGACGCGTACTTCATCGTGAGGGTCGACAGCATCATGGCGCCCGCGCTCAGGCCTCTGGATTCCATACGCGCCGAGGTCACCAGGGCGTGGAAGGCGGAGCGCCGCGCCGAAAAGGCCAAGGAGACCGCCGAAGGCATCCTGGCGCGGCTTCGCGACGGCGTGGAGCTGGCCGCCGTCGCCGCCGAAATGGGGCTCGGGATCAAGACCACCGAGCCTTTCACCCGGTCGTCCGGCGGCGCCGCCAGTGGTCTGCCCAACGCCCTGGTGCGCGGGCTGTTCGAGATCAGGCCCGCCGAGGCCACCATGGCGCGGGCCGCCGACGGCTACGACGTGGCGCGCCTCAAGGAAGTGCGGGCCGCCGATCCCTTCGCCGACAAGGACGGCCTGGAAGCGCTGCGCGCGCAGATCACGGATTCGATGCGTTCCGATTTGCTGGTTCAACTGGCCGACGCCCTGCGCAAGCGCTATCCCGTGAGCGTGAACCGGCAGGTCTTCGACAACCTTTTTTAGTACCCTCTATCATAATAGGATGACACGTGTGACGGCCATGGGTGGCCATTCGGCTAGGAGCGCGGTTCGACGTGATGGGGGCCCATCATGAGAGCCGCGCGACGACGTCCGATGGCCGCCCATGGCCGCCCGAAGGGTCGCTTTTCGCGCCTTTTGGGGGCGTCAGCGCCGCTTGACGATGTCCCGCATCGCCGGCGCGACGCTTCCTGCCCAAAAGACGCGAAAAGACGATCACACGTACCATCCTATTATGATAGAGGGCACTAGACGATCCCGCCGGCCCGAACGGATGAAGACCCTTCCCGACTTTCCCGCCTTCCGGACGGCCTACGCGGCGGGGCGTCCGCAGGTGGTGTGGACGACCCTGGTCGCCGACCTGGAAACGCCGGTTTCGGCCATGCTCAAGCTGGCCGAGGGCCGGCCCAACAGTTTTCTCCTGGAATCCGTCGAAGGCGGCGCCATCCGCGGGCGCTATTCGTTCATCGGGATGAAGCCGGACCTCGTCTGGCGCTGCTTCGGCGAGAAGGCCGAGGTCAACCGCCGGGCCCTGTCCGACGCCGATGCGTTCGAGCCCGCCGGGGCCGGCGCGCTCGAGTCCCTGCGCGCCGTGGTCGCCGAATCGCGCATCGACCTGCCGGCGGGCCTGCCGCCCATGGCGGCGGGTCTGGTCGGGTACATGGCCTACGACATGGTGCGCCTGGTGGAACGCCTGCCCGACCCCAACCCCGACCGGCTGGGGACGCCCGACGGCATTTTCCTCAGGCCGACGGTGATCGCCGTCTTCGACACCATCGAGGACTCGGTGGCGGTGATCACGCCCGTGTGGCCGGACGGGAACGTGGACGCCGGGGCGGCGTTCGACGGGGCGCGGGAGCGCCTCGCCGAGGTGATCGCCGACCTCGAGCGCAGTCCGCCCCACCGGCGCGRCGCCGGGTCCGGSACGCCCGCCCCTGCCGAGCCCCGGTCCAACATGGAGCGTSAGGCCTTYCAYSACATGGTCAAGRCGGCGAAGGARTACATCGTCGCCGGCGACGTCCTGCAGGTGGTGCTGTCCCARCGCTTCCAGGTGCCCTTYWCSCTGCCCCCGTTCGCGCTGTACAGGGCGCTGAGACGGCTCAACCCGTCGCCGTTCCTGTTYTTYCTSGATTTCGGCGCYTTCGCCGTGGTYGGCTCSAGCCCCGAGATCCTGGTCCGCGTGCGCGGCGGCAAGGTGACCATCCGYCCCATCGCCGGCACCCGTCCGCGCGGCGCCACCSMGGAAGAGGACRAGGCCCTGGCCGACGAGCTTCTCGCCGACCCCAAGGAGCTGGCCGARCACCTGATGCTGCTSGATCTSGGGCGCAACGACGTGGGCCGGGTGGCCACGGTGGGCTCGGTCAAGGTGACSGAGCGSATGGCCATCGAGYRCTACTCCCACGTCATGCACATCGTCTCCAACGTGGAAGGCGATCTCGATCCCCGGTTCGACGCCATGGACGCCCTGCTCGCCGGCTTCCCGGCGGGCACGGTCTCCGGGGCGCCCAAGGTGCGGGCCATGGAGATCATCGACGAGCTSGAAKSCGAGCGCCGGGGCATCTATGCCGGCTGCATCGGCTATTTCGGCGCCAACGGGGAGATGGACACCTGCATCGCSCTGMGSACGGCGGTGGTCAAGGACGGGACCATGTTCGTCCAGGCCGGCGGCGGCATCGTCGCCGACAGCGACCCGGAATCCGAGTACCAGGAAAGCCGCAACAAGGCCCTGGCCCTGATCCGCGCCGCCCAGGAGGCGGTGCGSTTCGCCGCCGGRGGBGRGTAGGYYSCYGTCGSSNAAATCCGSAACCGCYTGATTATCTACTAGTAGACRCGTTCGGCGCCGCGATGCTCYNCCSCCCCSNTCACCCGGACGGCCGGGCCAGGTCGACSACGGCGGTCAGCGGCACGAGCACGAACCCCCTGCCCTCCACCTCTTCGAGCCACACCGHVAGCGCCGTCARGGTGGCGTCCCGGGGGTGGCCGATGGCGACGGCGAACCCGTTCTGCCGGGCCAGGCGCTCCAGTTCGGCCAGGCGGCCSSKGACCGTCGCCACGTCGTTGACGTGATCGAGGAAGATGTTGCGCTCGACGAAGGGCACGCCGGCCCGCCGGGCCAGGGCCGCCGCCACGGTCYTGYYGGTGGTGCGGGAATCCARRAAMARCAGRCCCCGGCKTTTRAGYTCCTCCATGACCACCGTCATGCCGGCGGCATCGGCCGTGAACCGGCTGCCCATGTGGTTGTTGACGCCGACGTAGGCYYCGAACCGGGACAGGCCCCAGCGCAGGCGGCGGCGCAACTCGTCCGCGCCRAGGCCGCTCATCAGGACGTKCGGCCCGGGGTCCACGGYGGCGCTGTCGGGTTCCATGGACASGTGCACGAGSAGTTCGTGGCCGGCGGCGGCGGCCGCGGCCGTCTGGGTGCCCAGATCGTCGGCGTAGGCGAGGAACGACAGGGTCAGCGGTCCCTTGAAACCGATGACCCGGGCCGAGCGTTTCCTGTCCACGCCCATGTCGTCGATGACCAGGGCGATCATCGGACGGCCGCCGGTTTCCGGCGCCAACGCGGCGAAGCGCCGCCACGGCCGGAGTGCTCCGGGCTCGCCGGGCSGCCGGCGCGCCGCCGGTCCCGCGAATCGYCGGGGACCTGSTTGGGCAGGRACAAGCGCCGTCGTCACCGGCCCCCGCGCRGATCCAGGTCGCGCAGAGCGCGGCCGGCCAGGCGCAGCTKCGCTTCCCCCAGTTTCAGGGTGCCCAATTCCAGGGYRGTGGCGCGGCCGTGGCGCCGCGTYTGGCGGCGCTCGGTRCCCAGCTGGTCGCGGTCATCTATTTCGGCCACRGCTCGGCGCAGCTCGATGCCRGCGACCGCGGCGTGCTCAGCGAGGTCSTCGCCCTGCAGCGCCAGCGCGGCGGCACGATCCGGGTCGTCGGTCACGCCAGCGCACACACCGGGGTGGTGGATCAGATCAAGCACCGCCTGGCCAACTTCGAGATGTCKTTGAAGCGGGCCAATGCGGTCGCCGCCGGGCTGGTGGCGCTCGGCGCCGCCAAGGACGAGGTGCGCGCCGAGGCCAAGGGCGACGCCCAGCCGATCTTTCACGAGTTCATGCCGACCGGCGAGGCCGGCAATCGAAGGACCGAGATCTTCCTGGAAAACTAGCGCCGCCTAGAAGACTAGCTCCGGCGGGTTACACGGGGGCCACGCTCGGCCCCGTCCACGCGCCGATCCCGGCCGCAACCGTATAAGCGCTCGAGAAGATCATGGAACCGGAATCCCACCGCATCGAATGGCCGCCGCCCTACGTCTTCGCCGAGGCCGTGGCGCGCGCGCATGAGCGGCCGGGGGCGCATGAGGGGCCGGGGGCGCATGAGGAATTGAACGGAGCCGGCCAGGGGCGGAAACTGGCCTGGTGAGCGAATCCCTGAAGATCGCGGTCGCCGGCCTCGGCACCGTCGGGGCGGAGACGGTCCGCCTGATCCACGAGCACGGCGCGCTGATCGCGGCGCGCTGCGGGCGCCCGATCGCAGTCGCGGGCGTGTCCGCACGCGACCGGAGCAAGCCGCGCCCGCCCGAGGTTTCCAGCCTGCCCTGGTTCGACGACGCCGTCGCCATGGCGGCCGATCCCGGAATCGACGTGGTGATCGAGTTGATCGGCGGCGCCGAGGGCGTCGCCAAGGCGGTCATCGAAAGCGCGATCGGCGCGCGCCACCACGTGATCACGGCCAACAAGGCGCTGCTCGCCCACCACGGCGCCGGGCTCGCGCGTGCGGCCGAGGCGGCCGGCGTGACGCTCGCCTACGAGGCGGCCGTGGCCGGCGGCATCCCGATCATCAAGAGCCTGCGCGAGGGCCTGGCGGCCAACAACATCGCGCGCATCTACGGGGTGCTCAACGGCACCTGCAACTACATCCTGACCACCATGCGCGAGACCGGCCGCGAGTTCGATGAGGTCCTGGCCGAGGCGCAGCGCCTGGGCTACGCCGAGGCCGACCCCGGGCTCGATATCGACGGCATCGATACCGCACACAAGCTGGCCATCCTGACCGCGCTCGCCTTCGGCTGCCAGATCGACTTCGACGGCGTCCACGTCGAGGGCATCCGCGCGGCCTCGTCCCTCGACATCGCCTACGCCGAGGAACTCGGCTACCGGATCAAGCTGCTCGGCATCGCCGCACGCCGGGCGGGCGGCGTCGAGCAGCGGGTCCATCCCTGCATGGTCGCCAAGGAGTCGCCGATCGCCGCCGTCGAGGGGGTCTTCAACGGGGTCGTCGCCGAGGGCGATTTCGTCGGTACCTTCATGGCCGAGGGCCAGGGCGCCGGCGCCGGGCCGACCGCATCGGCGGTGGTCGCCGATCTGATCGACATCGCCCGCGGCACCTCGCTGCCGACTTTCGCGGTACCGGCCGTGGACCTGGAGCGGGTGCCCTCGTTGCCGATCGAGCGCCACGTCGGCTGCCAGTACATCCGGCTGATGGTGGTCGACCGGCCGGGCGTCAT
>LKGT01009347.1_pt1 | contig 13446 bp, 16 predicted proteins | sample 503861 | NCBI WGS metagenome assembly LKGT01 (sample SAMN04113194, study PRJNA297058) | marine sediment metagenome | biome: marine benthic biome; feature: marine benthic feature; material: marine sediment; isolation source: sediment sample collected at the water-sediment interface from the South......
CACGCGTCGAATCACAGGCTCGTGGTCCATGACGCGTCGAATCAGGCAGGCCTTTCATCGGACGGATGTGAGCTGCTCAACCGTCTCCTCGGGTTCGATCTCCCTCCCGCGGTCCTTGCCCACCTCCTCGCCGGTCTCCCCCCCCGGCCCGTTATGGCATCCGCCTTCGTTTCTTATCTCCCCTCGCGTGGGACGTATCTACTTGAGGAGGAGTACAATAATTCGGTGCAACGGCTCTATCTGGACCCGTCCGGGATTCTCCGGGGCGGGGAAATCTGGAAGGGTCGCAAGGGGCTTCGATTTGATTTCAGTGCGGTCCGCGAGGTGCAGGGGATCTCTGTTCCTATGGGGATTACTCTCACGCAGGTCAGCAGACCTGTAAGCATCACGGTGACCTACCAGACGATCGAGGTCAATCCGATCCTCGCCGATCGTCTCTTTTCATTCCCCCTCTCCCCCCCAGCAGAAAATGGGGGCTGCTGATCCGCGGATGGGACTCACCCTCTGGGCACCGGCCAAGGTCAACCTCTTTCTCGAGGTCCTGCGGAAGAGGGCCGACGGATATCATGAGGTGCGGACCGTGCTGCAGCACGTCGACCTCTGCGATGAGATCCGGATCCTCGAGGGCGGGGAGGGGATCTCCGTAGAGTCGGACGGCCTTCCCTGCCCGGGGGGTGAGGAGAATCTGGCCTATCGGGCCGCGGACCTTTTCTTGGAGACCACCGGTATCCGAGCCGGCGTCCGGATCCAGATCATCAAGCGCATCCCGCTCGGGGCAGGGCTTGGAGGGGGGAGTAGCGATGCCGCCACGACCCTGTGGGGGCTCAATCGCCTCCTCCGGGCCGGCGTTACCCCGGAAGGTCTCCACCAGATGGGTATCCAGCTAGGATCGGACGTCCCTTTTTTCTTCGGTGGACCCACGACGTGGGCGTCTGGCCGAGGGGAAGACCTCCATCCCCTTCCTCCCTTTCCTGTCTCGTGGCTGCTGATTGCATTTCCCGGTTTTCCGATCCCGACTGCCTGGGCGTATGCCAATTTAGAATTGACAGGCGGGGATAAAAGCATTAGGGTGATAGCGGAAACGGAGCAAGGGAACTACGAACCTCTTCTTGCTTTATCGTGGAATCGTTTCGAGGAAGTCGTCTTCCGCCGCTACCCTGTTGTCAAGCAGCTCAAGGTGTCTCTGGAGGCCTGGGGTGCCCGGCCGGCCCTCATGACCGGCAGTGGCTCGGCAGTTTTTGGCCGGGCGCGAGTACGAGAGGAAGCGGAGGAATGGGCGGCCCGTCTCAGGGAAAAGGGGTACACGGTTTTTGTCGTCCAGACCGTGTCTCGTCCCCCCCTGGGTCCCGGTGGGATCGGGGAGGGGGGGCCGGAACGCCCCTACTGAAGAGGGCGAGAGGGGGTGGGCTTCTCGCAAAGAGGAAAGCTCATCCCCCAATTTTTTGAGAGCGGCGGTCGTGTGAATGGGTAGGGTGCGGGGTCGGCTAATGGTAGGCCGCCAGACTTTGGATCTGGCTGTCCAGGTTCGAATCCTGGCCCCGCAGCCATCATGCAGAGGGAGGGCACAGTGACTCGACTGATCCTCTTTTCTGGGAATGCCAATCGGAAATTGGCGCAGGAGATCGCCGAATATCTGGGGATGCCCCTCGGTCTGGCCGAGGTCTCTCAGTTCTCTGATGGGGAGGTCTTCGTCCAGCTCAATGAAAATGTGCGCGGGGCGGATGTCTTCGTGATCCAGCCGACCTGCCCTCCTGTGGATCATCACCTCATGGAGCTTCTCGTCATGGTCGATGCGGTGCGCCGCGCCTCTGCACAACGCATCACCGCCGTGATTCCTTACTTTGGTTACGCCAGGCAGGATCGCAAGGTGCAACCCCGAGTCCCTGTTTCAGCAAAGCTCGTGGCAGATATCATCACGGTCTCGGGGGCCCACCGGGTTCTCACCATGGATCTACACGCCGGGCAAATCCAGGGCTTTTTCAACATTCCGGTGGATCACCTTTTTGCGCTCCCGGTTCTGCTTCGCTACTTCCAGGAGCGGGAGCGGCATGAGGGAGTGGTGGTGGCCCCCGATGCTGGCGGGGTAGAGCGGGCGCGGGCCTTTGCGAAACGGCTGGGGACCTCGTTGGCCTTTATCGACAAAAGGCGGGAGGGCCCCAATGATGCCAAGGTGATGCACATAGTGGGGGATGTGAAGGATCGGGATGTGATCATTGTCGATGACATGATCGATACGGCAGGGACCATCACCCAGGCGGTGACGGCCCTTTGGGAGGCGGGGGCCCGCCGGATTTACGCGAGCTGCACCCACGCGGTCCTGTCTGGGGAGGCCATCGAGCGCATCGAGAGCTCGGGCCTTGAGGAGGTGGTGGTGACGAATACCATCCCCCTCGATGAGCGACGTTCCTGCAAGAAGCTGACCCTCCTCTCGGTGGCCCCCCTGTTGGGAGAGGCCATCGACCGGATCCATCGGGAAACCTCAGTGAGCTCACTCTTTGTGTGAGCAGATGATCGACCTCCGACGACTGACGACGGGATAGAGACGGTCATCGGTTAACGGTGATCGGTCATCGAACGAATGAACCATCCACCATGAACCAGCACGGGGGTTGCAAGTGGAATTTGTCGATCTGAAGGTCGAACGCCGGACCGGTGCGGGAAAAGGCGTTGCACGAAAGCTTCGTCGGCAGGGACAAATACCGGCCATCCTTTACGGAGAGGGAGAGCCGATCCGCTTAGCGGCAGACCCGAAGAGTCTTCTCCGAGCCCTGGGGACAGAGGCGGGCGAGAACGTCCTCCTCACCCTCACGATTGGCGATGGGGAGAAGCTCACCCGCAGGGCGATGGTGAAAGATGTGCAGGTCGATCCCGTGACCGGGATGATCCTTCACGCAGACCTCCTCGCGATCTCTATGGAGCGGCCAATTGAGGTCGGGGTACCCGTGGAGCTCACGGGAGTCGCAAGAGGTGTCAAAGAGAAAGGGGGAATGGTCAACCAGATCCTCCGGGAGCTCGAGGTGCGGTGTCTGCCGGCGGCTATCCCGGACAGGGTTGTGCTGGATGTTTCCCCCATGGATATCGGGGACGTCCTCCACGTCAATGACCTTTCGATTCCTGATGGGGTGGAGCTCCTGACCGACAGGGAAGAGGTGGTGGTGACGGTGGCCGCGCCAGTGGTGGAGGAGGTCGCCGCACCCGCCGCCGAGGAAGCGGTGGCAGCAGAGGAGGCAGCGGCAGAGGAGGCAGCCGGCGAGCCTGGTGCGGCACCGGAGGCACCCGCCAAGGCGGGAGCCAAGACACGACCCAAGAAGGAGTAAGGGGGAGGCGTTGTGGCTCATTGTGGGTCTAGGGAACCCGGGAGCCAAGTACGCCCGAAGCCGCCACAACATAGGCTTCCTGGTCCTGGAGGAGCTTGCGCGTCGGCGGAACGCGCGTATTTCCCGTCGCCGCTGGGAAAGTTTGTACGCTGGGGGTAGCCTGGGGGGGGAACCGATCACTCTTGTCAAACCGCTCTCCTTCATGAACCAAAGCGGCAGGCCGGTCAAGGCGTGGCTGGAAAAGACGTCGGTCCCGAAAAAGCTCGTGGTGATTCACGACGATCTCGATCTCGCCTTTGGGCGGATCAAGGTGCTGGCCAGAGGGGGACCTGGAGGACATCAGGGGGTCCGTTCCATCCAAGAGGAGATCGAGACGGGTGCCTTTCTCCGAGTGCGGGTCGGCATCGGCCGGCCGGAAAGAGGGGACGAGGTCGAATTTGTCCTGAGTCCTTTCGACGAGGCCGAGGCTCACCTCCTCGCCGACCTCTTGAGCCGCGCAGCCGACGCGGTGGAGGAAATCGTGGAGAGGGGTGTAGGATCGGCTATGAATCGCTTTAATGTCCGGATGCGTTCTGCGGCGCGAGGTCAGCACGCCGAAGAATCGCCCGAGGAGGTGAGGGGGTGCGAGAGTACGAGGTGATCATCATCTACGAGGCGGGATTGTCCGACGAGGCGCTCGAGGCACAGGTAGAGTCATTGAAGGGATTCCTGACTCGGGAAGAGGCTGAGCTTTTGGAGGTCCAGAAGTGGGGGAAGCGCCGCCTGGCCTACGAGATCAAGAAAAAGCGGGAGGGTTTCTACGTCCTCTTCCGGGTCACGGGTAAGCCCAGCCTGATCCAAGCCCTGGATCGACACCTCAAATTCGCAGAGGTCGTCCTGCGCTATCTTGCGGTGGAGGTCAAGCCGGCAGTACGCTCGCAGAGCGAGAAGGCAACCACGGGGGCCGCGACCACTGAGGCGGGGGGGGAGAGATCGTAGCTATGGCGAACTTCAACAGGGTCATCCTTCTTGGAAATCTGACCCGGGATCCGGAGCTCAGATACACACCGGGCGGGGCCCCGGTCTGCAGTTTCGATTTAGCCATGAATCGCAGTTATACCACGCAAGCAGGGGACCGTCGGGATGAGGTTTGCTTCATTACCATCGTCGCCTGGGGGAAGCAGGCTGAAACCTGCGCGGAGTACTTGAGCAAGGGAAGATCGGCCTTGGTCGAGGGGCGCCTTGCCCAACGCTCCTGGGAGACTCCGGAAGGGCAGAAGCGGTCGAAGCACGAGGTGGTGGCGGACCGGGTCCAGTTCCTCGGGGGTCGCAAAGGGCCTGAGGAGGAGACGGTCTCGGCTCCGAGTGAGGAAGAGACACCCTTTTAAGGTCGGGACACGACCGCAAGCCACCTCGGGGCCCTACAGGGGGGATACGAATGGCGGTGATCAAGCGACGGAGGAGCTTTCGTCGGCAGAAGGTCTGCAAGTTCTGCGTGGACAAGGTAGGGCAGGTCGACTACAAGGATGTCCGACGTCTCCGGAGTTTTGTCACGGATCGAGGGAGGATCATCCCGCGTCGGATCTCCGGCACGTGTGCCCCGCACCAGCGGGAGCTGACCGTCGCCGTCAAGCGGGCTCGCAACATCGCCCTGCTTCCATTCGTGGCCGATATCAGCTAGGGCAAGATCGATGAAGGTGATCCTGATACAAGAGGTCCCGGATCTGGGCCGAGCAGGGGACCAAGTGGATGTGGCCAGGGGCTACGCCCGGAACTTCCTCATCCCACGGAGGCTGGCCGTGGAGGCGACCTCTCCGAACCTTCGGGCCCTCGAACAGATCAAGGCCCACGCGAGACAGCGAGAGGAGCGGGTGAAGCAGGAAGCCGAAACCGTCGCCGAGCGTCTCCGGGGCCTGACCATCACCATCGCCCGCCCGGCAGGAGAACAGGATCGTCTTTTTGGATCCGTAACGAGTAGCGATGTCGCCGAGGCGTTAGCGCGACAGGGGATCCATCTCGACCGGAAGAAGATTGCACTGGAGGGGCCGATCAAAGCCTTGGGGACCTACGCCGTGTCGGTGCGTTTACACCGGGAAACGGTTGCGGAGGTCCAGGTCCAGGTCGTGAGCGGGTAATGTACGATTGTCTTTGAGAAAAGCCGTGCGCGAAAGGCCCACACCGTGGCTGTACTTCCTCCAAAGACCTTTGAGAGGATCCCCCCTCAAAATGTTGATGCGGAGATTGCCGTCCTTGGAGCGGTTCTTCTCGATCGGGATGCCTTGGTAAAGGCGTTCGAGGTTCTTCGTCCTGAGCATTTTTACCGGGAAGCCCACCAAAAAGTTTTTGCAGCCTGCCAGGCACTCTTCGAGCGGAACGAGCCGGTTGATCTCATCACCCTCGCCAATGAGCTGACGGGCCGTCACCAACTTGAGGATATGGGCGGCAATCAATATCTCATCTCCCTAGCCGAGGCAGTCCCCACGGCGGCCAACGTGGTGTATCACGCATCGATCGTAAGAGGAAAGGCCCTCCTCCGCGAGCTGATCAGTGCGGGGACGTCGATCGTCTCCTCCTGCTACGAAGATACCGAGCCCACGGAAGCCATGCTGGACTTGGCCGAAAAGAGAATATTTGAAGTGTCCAAAGATCGCGTCCGTCCGTCATTCCGGCCGATTAAATCCGTGCTCAAATCGACCTTCGAGGATATTGAGCGATTATACAGCCGGAAGGGACATGTCACAGGCGTCCCGACAGGCTTTACGGATCTCGACAATCTCACCGGGGGCTTTCAACATTCGGATTTGATTATTATTGCGGGACGGCCCTCGATGGGGAAAACCAGCCTCGCGCTGGGTATTGTCATGCACGCGGCCATGGAAGAGAGGATCCCGACTGCCATTTTTAGCCTCGAAATGTCCATAAGTCATGTGGTGCAGCGCATGTTATGCGCAGAAGCGAGGGTCGAGGCCTATCGCCTCCGGACAGGTCGCCTGGGGGATAAAGATTGGCCGAAGTTGACCACAGCCGCAGGACGGCTTTCCGAGGCATCCATCCATATCGATGACACCCCCAGCATGAATGTTCTAGAGTTGCGAGCCAAGGCTCGCCGGGTAAAGGCTGAGCACGGCATTGGGTTGCTGGCTATTGACTATTTGCAGCTGCTGAAAGGGGGAGGGCGGTTCGAGAGTCGGCAGCAGGAGATGACCGAAATTTGCCGGTCACTGAAGGCCTTAGCCAAGGAGTTAGAAATTCCGATCGTGGCCCTCTCCCAGCTTTCGCGGGCTGTCGAGGCGCGAGACAACAAACGCCCACAACTTGCCGATCTCCGTGAGTCGGGGGCCATCGAGCAGGATGCGGATCTGGTGGCATTTATTTACCGCCCGGGATATTACAAAGCGCTCCAGGCTCCTGACGAAAAAGAAAACTACGAAGCAGAACTCATTGTGGCGAAACAACGGAATGGTCCTACCGGCCCCGTTTCGCTTACCTTTCGGCGGGAGTACATGCGTTTCGAGGATGCGGAATTGACTCGGACACCTCCCTTTGACCTCTCCTCTCAACTGAGTAGTTAGTCCCCCCTTGCACAATTGGCCGGTGCGAATGATCAGGACCAGAGGCGTACGGTTCGTTCCGTAAAGCGCTATGGCGAAGATTAAAACCTACTTTGAATGTCAGCAGTGTGGGTACCAGACTCCTCGATGGATGGGCCGCTGTCCGGAGTGCGGGAGCTGGGGAACGGTCGTGGAGGAGCATCCCACAGGCGGCGGGCGGGGGGTGGGAGTCCGCAATCCGTCGGCCCCCCCCGTCCCTATCACCGAGGTGCAGGGACCCGCACTCACTCGGATTCCCACAGGATTCCCGGAGGTAGATCAAACCCTCGGGGGGGGGGTGGTCCCGGGCTCGGTCGTCCTCATCGGGGGTGACCCCGGTATCGGCAAGTCAACCCTGCTGCTCCAGGTCGCGGCCCGCCTCGCCAATCAGGGTCGCAAGGCCCTCTACGTCTCGGGGGAGGAGTCGGCCGAGCAGATCCGGGTCCGTGCGGAACGGATCAGCGCCATGTCCCCGCTTCTGTATCTCGCCGCCGAGACGCTCCTTGAGGCGATCATCGAGCATGGGGAGCGCATTAGGCCGGATCTCTTGATTGTGGATTCGGTGCAGACGACCTACGTGGGGGGACTCGAGTCACCTCCGGGCAGCCTCAGTCAGGTGCGGGAGGTTGCGACCCGCCTTATGAGCTTCAGTAAAGAACGGGGGATCAGCACGTGTCTGATTGGTCACGTGACCAAAGACGGATCCTTCGCGGGGCCCAAGGCCTTGGAGCACATCGTCGATACCGTGATCTATTTTGAAGGGGAGCGGCAACATACCTATCGGATCCTCCGGGTCACCAAGAACCGCTTCGGCTCCACCCACGAAATCGGGATCTTTGAGATGACCGAAACGGGGCTCCGGGAGGTTGGTAACCCCTCCCAGCTCTTCCTGGCCGAGCGGCCTCAAGGGGTGACCGGATCGGTGGTCGTCGTCGCCATGGAGGGGACTCGTCCTCTGCTGGTGGAGATCCAGGCCTTGGTGGCCCCAACCCATGCCAGCCTTCCCCGCCGGGTGGTAACCGGGGTCGATCTTCACCGGGTGGCAATTCTGTTGGCGGTCCTGGAGAAACGGCTGGGGATGCCACTCTCCACCTGTGATGTCTTCGTCAACGTTGTCGGCGGGGTGCGGATCACCGAGCCGGCTGCGGACTTGGGTATCGTGACAGCCGTAACCAGCAGCTTCCGGAACATTCCGTTGGACCCTGGAATGGTCTGCTTCGGTGAGGTCGGGCTTACCGGAGAGATCCGGGCTGTCCGGCACGCAGTGAAAAGACTCCACGAGGCCTGGCAGCTTGGCTTCAACCGGTGCTTCCTCCCCGAGGCCAACGAAGGCAAACACCGCGAGGGAGCAGAGATAGACGTCATCGGCGTGGGGACGGTGGATGCGATGATGGCCATTCTCTTCTCGTGAATTGCAAAGAAAATTTTGACTCATCGCATGATTTTTGATATCCTAGATCTTTAGGGAGGTACGATCGATGGACGAAATGTTCTGTATAGGGAAGAAGGTCGTCTATCCGGCTCACGGTGTCGCCCTGATTGAGGCCATCGAGGAGAAGGAGGTCTCAGGCTGTCGGCAGTCGTTTTATATCTTGCGAATCTTGGGCAACGATACCACCATCTTGATCCCGATTCATAATGCCCTGCGGGTCGGCCTCCGAGAGGTGATCGGGCGTTCGGAAATCCCCCAGGTCATGGAGATTCTTCGACGAAAGGATGTTGAGATCTGCCCCAACTGGAACCGACGGTTCAAGGAAAACTGGGAGCGGATCAAGTCCGGCTCCCTCTATGAGATGGCATTAGTCCTGCGGAAGCTGGTCGTCCTCCAGAAAGAGCGGCATCTTTCCTTCGGTGAGAAGAAGATGCTTGAGAACGTTCGACAGCTCATCGTCAGCGAGATCGCCCATGCGGCTGGCATTGACCCTCTGGAGGCGGACGGGATGGTCGAGAAGACTATCGCCACGGCATGAGGGTTGGGTGAGGGAGGTGGTAGATTCGAAGGAGGTGATTGCTGATGTCAAGACAGATTGTCCGAGGACTCTTTGTAGTCCTCTGCGGTCTCGTCGGCTTGGCGGCGGGGTCGATGTACAGATCGGAGAGCGTGTATCTGTTCGTCGGTCTGGCCGTGGGGGTGGCCGCGGGCGCGCTCCTGGTGGAGTGGATCCTCAGACAAGTCCAGATTACGGTCCTCATAAGTGCTCTTGTTGGTCTAGTTATTGGACTCCTTCTCGCCCGATTCCTCCTCGACACCGTGTCGGTCTTCTTGGAACCCCTGCCCGAACCGCTGCAAGTCTTTGTGAGTCTGCTCTTCATGGTTGCCGCGGGCTACATCGTCGCCGCGGTGGCGGTGGAGAAGGGGCGGGAACTCCGCGTCCTCGACCTGCTCCGGGTGGTCAAAGGGCAGCCCAGCGGTGAACGGAGCAAGATCCTGGACACCTCGGTCATCATCGACGGCCGGATTGCCGACATCTGCGAGACAGGCTTTATCGAGGGGACGCTGATCATCCCGCAGTTTGTGCTGCGTGAACTCCAACACATCGCAGACTCGTCCGATCCCATCAAGCGGAATCGGGGACGGCGAGGGTTGGACATCCTGCAAAAGATCCAAAAGAATCCCGATGTGCAGGTGAAGATCCACGACATGGACTTCCCGGATATCCGGGAGGTGGATGGGAAGTTGGTGGCGATGGCCAAGGCCCTTGCAGCCAAGGTGGTCACCAATGACTTCAACTTGAACAAAGTGGCTGAACTCTATGGGGTGTCGGTGCTGAATATCAATGAGCTGACGAATGCCCTGCGGCCCGTGGTCCTTCCCGGAGAGGAGATCCGGGTCTACGTCCTTAAGGAGGGGAAGGAGTATAACCAAGGGGTGGCCTATCTGGATGACGGAACCATGGTCGTCATCGACAATGGTCGCCGGCACATCGGGCAGACCATCGATGTCTGTGTGACCTCGGTGCTGCAGACGACGGCGGGGCGGATGATTTTTTCCCGACTGAAGGAAGAGGCCGAAGCTGCGTAACGTCGGCTTCCAGCCATCGATTGGCCGTGAATCGGCACGGGACCGGGACGGACTGACGGTGGGTCGCTGAGCGTATCATGAATGTGACGGCGATCGTGCCGGCAGCAGGCCTTGGCCGTCGGGCAGGAGGAGATGTCCCCAAACAGTTCCTCCTCCTCCGGGGGATGCCTATCCTGACCCGGACCCTGCTGAACCTGACCAATCCAGGCCTCGTCAACGCACTGGTCCTGGTCGTTCCACCTGGGGCCGAGGAGTGGTGCCAGCAGCACATTCTCGCGCCCTACCCGCTTCCGCCCATCATCGAGATTATTCCCGGGGGCGCCGAGCGTCAGGAGTCGGTCTTCCGCGGTCTTCAGCGAACAACTGCGGAAACGCAGCTGGTGGTGATCCACGATGCCGTTCGCCCGTTCGTCTCTCCCGACCTTCTCCGCCGGACGATTGAAGCAGCCCAGACCTTTCGGGCAGCCGTGGCGGCGGTCCCGGCTGTCGAGACCGTCAAGGTAGTGGAGCGCGAGCTCATTCGGGAGACCCCGCCCCGAGACCGCCTCTGGATCGCCCAGACCCCTCAAGCCTTTGAGGGGGAGCTGATCCGGGAGGCGTATCGCCGGGCCGCGGCCGATGGGTTCCGCGGGACCGACGACGCCATGCTGGTGGAACGTCTGGGGGTGCAGGTGAAGGTCGTCTTGAGCTATCCGGAGAACATGAAGATCACCACCGCGGAGGATTTGCAGCGAGCGGAGCAGCTCCTCAGCCGCTGGGAGGATGCAGGATGCGGATCGGCATCGGCTACGACGTCCATCCCCTGATCGCCGGCCGCCCGCTCATTTTGGGAGGACTTGAGATCCCCTTTGGGAAGGGGCTCGACGGGCACTCGGACGCCGATGTCATCACCCATGCGGTGATCGACGCCGTGCTGGGGGCTGCGGGGGAAGGAGACATCGGGCACCATTTCGGGGTGAGTGACCCTCGGTACCAGGGGGTTCGCAGTCTTCGTCTCCTTGAGGAGACCTGGCGGCGGGTGAAAGCCAAGGGCTTCCGCATTGGAAACCTGGATGCGACGGTGGTGGCCGAGGCGCCCCATTTGGCCCCCCATCTGAGAGCCATGGCGGCCAACTTGGCCCAGATCTTGGATAGCGAAACAGCCCGGATCAACATTAAGCCGACGACGGCCAAGGGGCTGGGCCCCTTGGGAGCGGGGGAAGGGATCGCCTGCCTCGCCGTTGTGCTCTTAGTGGAGGCGGGCGACGAGGGCCGGTGAGGGAGAGTCCGGTGGGGTTGCGGATCTATAATACACTCACGCGGCAGAAGGAGCTGTTCGAACCACTCATCCCTGGACAGGTCCGGATGTACGTGTGCGGGATTACTGCCTACGATCTCAGCCACATCGGCCACGCCCGGTCCGCGCTCGTCTTCGACGTGATCCGCCGCTACCTCGAGGTCAAGCGATACGAGGTTCGATTCATTCGCAACTTCACAGATGTGGATGACAAAATTATCAAACGGGCGGAACAGGAAGGTGCTTCGGCGGGGGAAATATCCGAACGATTTATCGCCGAATACCAGAAGGACATGGAGAACCTCGGGGTCCTTCCTGCCACTGTCGAGCCCAATGCGACGGAGTACATCCCCCAAATGATCACGCTGATCGAGCGACTGGTTGCCCGGGACTTCGCCTATGTCGTCGATGGCGACCTCTATTTTGAAGTGAGGCGGTTCCCTCGTTACGGACGTCTGTCGGGCAAGAACCTCGAAGAGCTGCTGGCCGGCGCGCGCGTTGAGGTGGATGAGCGCAAGCGGGATCCACACGACTTCGCCCTGTGGAAGTCGGCGAAACCCGGAGAGCCGTCATGGGAGAGCCCGTGGGGTCCAGGACGCCCGGGCTGGCACATCGAGTGTTCGGCCATGTCAATGGAGCACCTCGGCGAGTCCTTTGACATTCATGGCGGTGGCGAGGACCTGATCTTCCCGCACCACGATTGCGAGATCGCCCAGTCCGAAGCGGCAACGGAAAAGCCGTTCGTGCGTTACTGGATCCATAATGGCTTTGTGACAATCAATCAGGAGAAGATGTCCAAGTCCCTCGGGAACTTTTTCACGGTCCGCGAGATCTTTGAGAAATCGCCTTATAAGGTTCCAGTGACAGCCGAGGCGCTCCGATATTTTCTGCTCGGCACCCATTACCGACACCCCCTTGATTTTTCCGACGAGGCCTTGTGGGAGGCCAAGCGAGCGCTGGACAGGTTCTATGGCCTGTTCCAGAGGCTTGACGAGGCGACCGCACCGCAGGGACAAGCGGATGCGTTACTCCCAGCGGTGCTCGAACGGGTCCGTGAGGCGTTTCATCAGGCGATGGATGATGACTTCAACACCCCAGTAGCTATCGCTGAGCTACAGGTGCTGCGCGCGGACGTCAACAAGTTGTTAGAGGCCGGACTGTCCAAAGAGGCATGCGAGAGCGCCCGCGAAGAGCTTGGATCATTCGGTCGGGTACTCGGTCTCCTTCAGTTGTCGTTCCGGGAATGGGTTTCGCAAATCATTCCCGTTGGTTCTGGTGCTCTCGGCTTGACAGGCGCACGCCCCAGGGTCCTACCTGACGCAGAGATCGACAAAAAGGTGGCCCGACGAATCGAGGCTCGACGACAAAAGGATTTCGCGAAGGCTGATGAGATCAGGGCGGAGCTTGCCGCGTTCGGGGTTACGATCGAGGATCGACCAGATGGGACCAGCCGATGGAAGCGATGAGGCATGCGAGGTCCTCACCGGCCTTCATGCCGTCCGGGAAGCGCTTCGAGCAGGCACCCGGCCGCTCTTGCGGATTCTGGTGTCGCGACAAGATCGTCAATGTGCAGACCTTGTCCGGCTGGCTCGGGCCGCACGCGTGCCGGTCCACGTCGAGCCAAAGCGGGCCCTGGATCGGCTCGTACCGGGGGGCAAGCATCAAGGTGTCATTGGGTTGGTCGCGACGAAGCCGTACGCCGAGCCCGAAGAGATGCTCGCCTCCGCACGCGCACGAGGCGAGGCGCCCTTCTTGGTGATCTTGGATGGGGTGGAAGACCCGCGGAACTTGGGCGCAGTACTTCGGACCGCCGAGTCGGCGGGGGTCCATGGCGTATTGATCCCCGAACGGCGGTCGGTCGGGTTGACGAGCACCGTTGCGAAGGCCGCAGCCGGTGCACTGGAGCATGTTCGGGTCGGGCGCGTGCAGAACGTGTCCCGCCTGATCGAGACACTTCAGGCAATGAAAAAAGCCCTGTCGAAGCTTGTCTCGCAATGCTCAGGGAAAGGGCCGGTCACAGACTGTCCGATTCTTGAATCACTCGATTCGGAGCAAAAAGTATGAGATGGCAGAACGGATCGTGTTGACAACAGCCAACGAGTCGATTAAGGGTGCCGAGGAAACTACGGACCCTACACAGTTTTGGATGGATGAACACTTTCGAAATTCATGCCGAAACCTCCTGAATGCTTTCGCAACAGAAGGTATCATCACTGAACAGGAACGAGACGAGCTTATCGGGAGAATCAAGTGAAGGAAAAT
>LKGT01006845.1_pt1 | contig 13442 bp, 15 predicted proteins | sample 503861 | NCBI WGS metagenome assembly LKGT01 (sample SAMN04113194, study PRJNA297058) | marine sediment metagenome | biome: marine benthic biome; feature: marine benthic feature; material: marine sediment; isolation source: sediment sample collected at the water-sediment interface from the South......
CAGCCCCACCAGGCCGCTGAAAAAAGTGAGCGCCGGGACCATCACCATCAGGGCAATCAGCGCCGGCACCACCAGGAAGCGCACCGGGTTGATTCCCATCACGGTCAGGGCATCCACTTCCTGGTTGATGATCATGGTGCCCAACCGTGCCGCCAGCGCCGACCCCGACCGGCCGGCCACCAGGATGCCGGTGATCAGGGGGGCAAATTCGCGCGTGACGGATAGGGCGATGCCGATGACCACCTGGGATTCGGCACCGAATATGCGCAGCGTGTGCACGCCCTGAATGGCCAGCATGACGCCGATTGTGCCGCCCAAGAGGGCGATGATCGGGACGGCGCGGACGCCGACCTCCATCATCTGCACGAACACCGAATTCACGCGCACGGGTTGCTTCAGGCGCGGACCGGCAAAGAGCCAGAACAGGCTTTCGGCGATCAGGGCCCCACAGTAGCCAACCTCCTCGACGCCGGCGACGACCGTACGGCCCATCCTCTCGGTGAACCGGGTGAGGGGATGTCGGGTGTCGCTGGAAGGCATGGCGGCCCCGCTAGCCGGCCCGCGCCAGACCGTCTTCCAAGGTGTCGTAAAGGGTGAAAACCTTGTCCAAGCGGCTCAGACGCAACACGCTGAGCACAGAACCGCTGACCGCGACAAGGGCGAAATGCCGCCCCGCCTTGCGGGCGTTCTGAAAGGATTCCACCAGCGAGGCGATGCCTGAACTGTCGATGTAGGTGACGGCGGACAAATCCACGAGCAGCGAGGATGTTCGCCCCAGGCAGTCGAGCAAGATTCTGCGAGCTTCGGGCGAACTCTCCAAGTCCACCTCGCCTTCGAAAGCGACGACGGTTGTCCCGTTTTCATCCTTGATCCGGTGTATCATCGCCGACTCTCATGCAATGCGTTTCACCATTCTTAAAAGGTTGCCGCCGTCCGGCGGCGACGGCATGAACTCCACCTCGTCCATGACCTCGCCGATAAAATGGGTGCCCAGCCCCCCGGGGCGCAGGTCGTCGAGCTCACGGGGCTTGACCTTGGCAACCTCGGTGGCCTTGGCGAAATCCCTAAGGAAAACAACGATCTCATCCCCCGTGTGCCGTATCTCCAGGATAATCTCTCCGTCCGACGCGCCGCCATAAGCGTGGCGGATGACGTTCTGGCACGCCTCGTCCACGGCGATGACGATATCCCGGGCCACCTCGGCGGTACAGCCGCACCGCTTGGCCGCTTCCGACACCGCACTGCGCACCAGCTTCAGCCGGTCGGCCTGGGACGGGAACCTGAGCTTCAGCAGGCTTTGGTCGTGATCTTCCATGGTCGCCACGTTCCTCGCGCCGCCCGTGCGCTCACCCGTTCCCCCCTTGTCGCCTGTCCTCGATGGCAAGCACCGTGACGTCGTCCCGGAGCGATTTGGCGCCTTGCTTGAGGCGGCTGATGACGGCATCGACCCGCCCGGCCAGCGTGAGGGAGTCGTTCTTCCGGATCAACGCCTTCAGGCCCTCGACCTCGAGCGCGGCGCCGTCGTCGGCATATCCTTCGGTCACCCCGTCAGTGAAAACGTACAAGGTTCCCCCGTCAAGCTGCAGTTCGGTCTCCGGGAAGTCGCCGTCCGCCGCCGGCAGGGACAAAATGCCAAGCGGGGGCGCTTGCGCCGGCAGCGGCGTGAAATCTCCCTGCCGGTCGTGATAAAGCGGGGGCTCGTGACCCGCATTGGCCAGGCGCACGATGCCGGTTTTGGGATCGTACACGCCGCCCACCATGGTCACGAACATGCCCCGCGTCACGGTTTCGCAAATTTCCCCATTGAGCAAGGCGAGAAGACGGCCCGGCTCGTGCACGGTCTTGCCCAGGCAGCGGTACACGCTGGCCGTCTTGGCCATGAGCAGGGCGGCGTTCAGGCCTTTGCCCGAAACGTCGCCGAGGTTGAAACAGATGCGCCCGTCGTCGAGGGGGAAGAAATCGTAAAAGTCGCCGGAGACAATGCGTGCCGGATGGTAGGCGCCGTGCACCGGGAAGGACTCCGGACGCCGCCGGGGCAGCAGGCTGCGCTGAATTTCGGCGGCCAGTTCCAGCTCGCGGCGCAGCCGTTCCTGCTCGACCAGGGCTTCCGCCATGCGGGCGTTGATGACGGCCAGCGCCGCCACGGAACTCAACGCCTGGAGCAGGTGCAGATCCGCATCGGAAAACGTGCCGTCACCGACCTGCTTGTTGATCAGTTCGATGGCGCCGATGCGCTGGTCCTTGACGCCCATGGGGGCGCACAGGATGGAACGGGTGGTGTACCCGGTCTGCTCGTCCACACTCTTCTGGAAGTCGCGGTCGCTGGTCACGTCGCGGACGATCTTGCCGCGGTTGGTCTGCACGCACCGCCCGACGATGCCCTCGTCGCTCTTCAGGACGAGACCGGTGATGTCCGTCGCCCCGAAGCAGGCGTGGCARCGCAAGTGGTCGCCSGACTCGTCAAGCAGGAACAAGGCYCCCCCTGCGGCGTCCAGGTGTCGSGTAATGTGCTCCACGGCCCGGCGCAGGGAATCCTCGATGTCAAGCGAGGCGGCRAAGTCCYGGCCCATGACCGCGGCCAGYTCSAGGTGRTCGAGGAKGCGSTCGCCGCYCYCCGGCNAACSGANTTTGCRCGGGTTTCTGCTSGGCCATGGTCTTGRACACCCGATCCGTATCCCCSSCNNNGTGTCAKGGRGGCGTATACGATTCAYCATCRCCCGGRYCCTCGGCCGGGTTCYGGACGCGCCCGCRARCCGACGGCGAAGGMAAAGGATACTCCCGGGGGTGCGTCAATTCYACCCGCCCCGGCGGCCGSCGGSGCSGTCGTCCTCGRACAGGGCCTCGATCAAGGGGCAGTCGGGCATGGTCCCGCCCCGGCAGCGGGCGACCATGTCCGTCAGAACCCTCTCCAGGGCCGCAAGATCGTCCAGTTTTCCCCGTACCTCGYCCAGGTGCTTGCCRGCTATGYCCTCGACCTCGGCGCAGCTCTCCCCCTCYCCATCGGCCAGCGAGAGCAGGGCGCGCACGSTATCCAGCGTGAAWCCCAGCYGCCGCGCCCGGAGGATGAAGTTGAGGCGYTKCAGGGCGTCGTGATCATAGTGGCGGTGGCCGCCCRAGCTGCGCACGGGCGCGGGCAACAGGCCGAYGCGCTCRTAATAGCGGATGGTCTCGACCTTGCAGCCGGTGCGYTTGGACACCGTCCCGATGGTCATGTACTGGGGCRMMTCGGCCATCGCSACGCTCCCTGAAAAAAAMNCCTTGAACCTGTAGTWACTAYAGGTCCCAGACTATCACCCGAMCGTGAAAAAGGGGACAGGAAATCCATGAGCGGAAACRCACAAAGGACACTCRSGCRAAAAGCCGCTTGCGGYGCACAARAGCGAASYGGCGCGCRAGCCGGGAAGCCGGTGCGCCAAGGGCTTGTGGCCGCCGGCGGCGTGCTCGGCGCYCTTGCGTCGGCATCCTGTTGTATCGCGCCATTGGTCCTTTTYGGCCTCGGGGCAGGCGGCGCGTGGATCGGGAACCTTACCGCCCTTGCGCCTTATCAGCCGGTTTTCCTGGCGCTCACCSTCGGSTTCCTCGGCGCCGGGTTCGTCATGGTCTACCGAAGGCCGACAGCGGCMGCGTCCGCCGAAGGTTCYTACTGCGCCCGGCCCGTATCGGGCCGTGGCGTCAAGRTTGYCCTGTGGAGCGCGACGGYTCTCACYGCCGCGGCCCTGGCGTTCCCSTATGTCGCACCACTCATGCTTGGCACCTGAGAAAGTAGAAGGATACCSCTCGTGAAACCCTATCTTGCCGCGGCGGCGCTCGCCGTCACCSTCYTRGCCGCCGACGCAACCCTGGCCGGGGAGGCGTCCGTCACCTTGGCSGTGGACGGCATGACCTGTGYGGCCTGCCCGTACATCGTCAAGCAGGCCCTTGCCGGMGTTTCCGGCGTGCGCACCGTCGCGGTYTCGTTCCCGGAGAAAAAGGCGGTCGTCACYTACGATGACGGCAAAACGAGCATTGCRGTGCTGACGGCGGCCACCACCRACSTYGGCTTYCCGTCGCGGGTGATGGAGTAGGGGGGCGACACGGGCGCCAGACCGATTGCCGCACGCGTCGCCGACCCTGTCGGTCCCCTCCGAACCAAGACAAAGAGGTATGCCATGAACGACCGAAAACTTCTGCGCACCGGCATCATAGGTACCGTGATCGCCGCAATATGCTGCTTCACGCCGGTGCTTGTCCTTTTGTTCGCCGCGGTGGGGCTGTCGGCGTGGATGGGCTGGTGGCTCGATTACTTAGTGCTCTTTCCCGCATTGGCATTTTTCCTCGGCCTGACCGGGTATGCGGTCTATCGCGTCAAACGCAAGCCGGCCGCCCAGGACGACCCGGGAGCGGACGCCGCCGAAATCAAGGAAGCGTCATGAACAGTGCGTCTGACGACTGCTGCAGCAACTCCGCCAAGGACGGGAACGGGACCTTCGACCTGGCGGTGATCGGCGCCGGATCGGCGGGGTTCTCGGCCTCCATCCGGGCGGCGGAGCTGGGCGCGCGGGTCGCGTTCATCGGTCACGGCACCATTGGGGGTACCTGCGTCAACGTGGGCTGCATTCCCTCCAAGAACCTCATCCGGGCGACCGAGACCCTGCACCAGGCACAGGCGGCGACGCGCTTCGCCGGTATCCGCGCCGGCGCCGACCTGGAAGACTGGCGCGCCCTGATCGCCCAGAAGGACGAGCTGGTCGCGACCATGCGCCAGCAAAAGTACGCAGACCTTCTGCCGTCGTATAACACCATCGCCTACATGGAAGGCCGGGCGCGCCTGACCGGCGACGGCGTCGCCGTGAACGGGACCCTTCTGCACCCCGGCAGCATCGTCATAACCACGGGCGCGTCGGCCGCCGTGCCGCCGGTTTCCGGAATCGGGGACGTTCCCTATCTCACCAGCACGACGGCCCTCGAGCTCGAGTCGTTGCCCCGCTCCCTGCTCGTCATCGGGGGCGGCTATATCGGCTGCGAGCTTGCCCAGATGTTCGCCCGCGCCGGCGTCGAGATCACGATCCTGTGCCGGAGCCGCCTGCTGCCCCAAGGCGAGCCGGAAATCAGCGAGGCCCTGACCGGGTATTTCCGGGACGAGGGCATCACGGTGCGCGACGGTATTTCCTACAAGGGAATTCGCCGCACGGAGGGCGGCATCGCCCTTTCCATCGGCGTCAACGGGGGCCGCGAAACGGTGGAGGCGGAGAAGGTTCTCGTCACCACAGGCCGGCGGCCGAACACGGAAGGATTGGGCCTGGCGGAGGCCGGCGTCGATCTGACGGCGGCAGGCGGCATCAAGGTCGATGAGTGGATGCGCACCACCAATCCCGCCGTCTACGCCGGCGGCGACGTGACCGGTGAGGACATGTTCGTGTACATGGCTGCCTACGGCGCCAAGATCGCCGCCGAGAACGCCCTCAACGGCGCCAGCCGCCGCTACGACGCGACGGCCATGCCGTCCGTGGTGTTTACCGACCCCCAGGTGGCGAGCGTCGGCCTGACGGAAGCGGATGCCCGTGCACGGGGCCTGGATGTGCGGACCTCGACCCTTCCCCTTGACTACGTGCCCCGCGCCCTTGCCGCCCGCGACACGCGGGGTCTCATCAAGCTGGTGGCGGAGACCGAAACGGGCCGGCTGCTCGGGGCGCACGTCTTGGCCCCGGAAGGATGCGACTCCATTCAGACGGCCGCGCTGGCGATCAAGCAGGGCCTCACCTTTACCGATCTGGCGGAGATGATCTTCCCCTATCTCACCACCGTGGAGGGCCTGAAGCTGGCCGCTCAGGCTTTTGACAAGGACGTGAGCAAGCTGTCCTGCTGCGCCGGATAAAGGGGTGGGAAAAACGATGCCGGAGAAAGCAGAAGAAAAGAATGCGGTTGAAACCGCGCCCTTCCGCGCTATCGCCGACTTTCTGCGCGCCGGCGGCCTGTTCAACCGAGTCGACTTTCAGTCCCAGCGGGCACTGCTCACGCTCTATCGGCTCATTGCCGAGGGCGAACCGGTGTCGGTGGAACGGTTGGCCGTGAAGCTCGGGTTGGATGATAATGCGGTGCAGAGCCTGCTCGGGCGTTTACCGCCGCCAACCTATCAGTACGACGAGCCAGGCAGGATCATAGGCTTTGGTGGGCTTAGCCAATCACCCACACGCCACCGATTCACGGTCGGCGGCCGCGACCTTTATACTTGGTGCGCCTTCGACGGCCTCTTCCTTCCCGCACTTCTGGATAGCCCTGCGCGCATTACGACGGCCTGTCCGGTTACACGGGTGGACATCCGCCTCACCGTGACGCCGGAAGGGGTGGAGAAGGCCGACCCCGACGGCGTGGTCATGTCCTTCGTCATGCCCGAGACGGCCGGGTACCGGGCCGACCTGCGCGGCACCTTCTGCCGGTATGTGAATTTCTTTGCCTCGGACCAGGCGGGTACCACCTGGCTGACCGAGAACCCGGGCGCGGCGATTCTGTCCCTCGCCGAGGCCTATGCGCTTGGCCGGATCCGCAACGAAACGGGTTTCAAGGACATACTGGTCGCCTGATCGCCGCAAAAGACGGCCCTGCGGCAAAGGGAGGTCTTCCCGCTCAGGCCCCGCCCGGTTGTCCCGGTCCCTCGAGGGAGCGGAATTTGTACTGCAGCGCCAGGGTCACGCCCTTCAGCGGCCTGGGGATGGCCACGGAACCAAGAAGGATAAGCGGCGTCCACAGGACCAGATGAACCCATGTGGGCGGCGCCAGGGCCAGTTCCAGCAACAACGCCAAACCGACAACGACGGCGCCGATCACGAAGATGCCGAAGACGGCCGGACCGTCGCCGGCGTCGTGCCCGCCGAACCCGAGGCCGCAGACCCCACACCGGTCCGATATATCCAGAAACCCGTCAAACAGTCTTCCCACGCCGCAGCGGGGGCAGCGGCCGCGCATCCCCAGCCCGATAAGCGCCGCCGTCGAGCGGGTGGGACCTTCGTTCGTACACGGGGGCCGGCSGTCTACYMCTGGTARCCGWAGCTGCCCCACCAGTAGACCCACGAGAACAGGAAGAGCCACACCACGTCGACGAAGTGCCAGTACCAGGCGGCGGCCTCGAAGCCCACGTGATGGTCGGGCTTGAAATGGCCGGCCCTGGCGCGGAAAAGGCACACGGTCAGGAAACAGGCCCCGACGAACACGTGGAAGCCRTGRAAKCCGGTGGCCAGATAGAAGGTGGASGGGTAGATGCCGTCCGTAAWCTTGAASGCGGCRCTCCAGTATTCATAGGCCTGGAATCCCAGGAAGGTGAAGCCGAGCAAYACGGTCRAGGCARTTCCCAGGACGGCCTKGGGGCGGTCKCCGGCCCTCAGCGCGTGGTGSGCCCAGGTCACSGTGGCRCCGGAGCTGAGCAGGATCAGGGTGTTAAGGAACGGTATRTGCCACGTSKCCAGGGGAACGATGCCCTCGGGCGGCCATTGTTCGGCGGCGGAAAGGCTCAGGATGGGCATGCTGCTGTGGAAGTAGGCCCAGAAGAAGGCGAAGAAGAACATCACCTCGGACGCGATGAAGAGGACCATGCCCAGACGCAGCCCGTGGCGCACAGGCGGCGTGTGGTATGCRCCCGATTCGCCCTCGCGCACGACGTCGCGCCACCACCCGAARAACGTAATCAGCAGTATGGCGACGCCYGCCAGGAAGCCCCASGGGWTCYSGGYATGCATGTACACGATGCCYCCGACCGCCATGGTSAAGGCCGCCACCGTCCCCACGRCCGGCCACGGGCTTGGCTCGACCATATGCCAGGGGTGTTTYTTGGTTACCTCGGCAGCCATGCATGSTCCTCCGTTCGSACKTGTCYGTTGCCGVTCGAMCTAACCGCTRTSGCSAGACRCGTYGMNCCCTTTGTCGGTGGACAAWAGGKTTYCGTCKGYGCCKGCCGCGCCTKTCCCTTTRCCGCGCGGRTCCYGGACGGCGCGGAAGAAGGTGTAGGAAAGGGTGATCGTACGGATCTCCCGGGTGCCCGGATCGGCGTAGATTTCGGGGTCCACRTARAAGGACACCGGCATCGCCACCTCCTGGCCCGGGTCCAGRCTCTGCTCGGTGAAGCARAAGCATTCGACCTTGSYGAAGTACGGCCCCGCCTTGAACGGCGTCACGTTGAAGGTGGCTGTCCCCACTATCGGTTCGGCGGACACGTTCCTCGCCACGAAATGGGCAAGCACCGTCTCGCCGAGGCGGACCGTCATTTCGTTCTGCGCCGGGCGGAACTTCCAGGGCAGCGTTGAATTGACGTTGGCGTCGAAACGCACGGTGATGGTCTGGTCCGTGGCCGCGACCGGCTTTTCCGGGACGCCGATGCGCGGCGTGCCGCCGTATCCGGTGACCTGGCAGAACAGCTGGTAAAGGGGCACCGCCGCGAAGGCCAGCCCGACCATGCCGCCGGCCACGACGAACAGGGCCCCGGCGATCATTCCGTTCCTGCGGCGGGCGTTGACCATGGCTTTTTTTCCAGGCGGGCCGTTTACTCGGCCGGCTGCCTTCCGCCCATGTCGGGAATTTCCTCATGGGTATGGAAGGGCGCCGGGGACTCCACCGTCCACTCCAGGGTTGTGGCGCCCTCGCCCCACGGGTTGGCGGCGACCTTTTCCCCGGCGGTGAATGTCCTGTACACGATGAAAAAGAACAACACCGTCGCCAGTGCCGTCACCAGGGCGCCGAAGCTGCTGACCATATTCCAGCCGGCGTAAGCGTCCGCATAGTCGGGAATACGCCGCGGCATGCCCTGCAGTCCCAGGAAGTGCATGGGGAAAAACAAAATGTTAACCCCGATGAAGGTAATCCAGAAGTGAATCCTGCCCAGCATCTCGGGATACCGCCGGCCGGACATCTTGCCGATCCAGTAGTAGAAGGCGGTGAATATGGAGAACACCGCGCCCAGCGACAGCACGTAGTGGAAGTGGGCGACAACGTAATAGGTGTCATGCACCGCCGTATCGACGCCGGCATTGGCGAGCACCAGGCCCGTCACGCCGCCGACCACGAACAGGAAGATGAAACCCATGGCCCACAGCATGGGCGTGTCGAACCGGATTGAGCCGCCCCACATGGTGGCGATCCAACTGAAGATCTTGATCCCCGTGGGAACGGCGATGACCAAGGTCGCGGCGACGAAGTAGGCCCGCGTATCCACGTCCAGGCCCACGGTGTACATGTGGTGGGCCCACACGATGAACCCGATGACACCGATGGACACCATGGCGTAGGCCATGCCGAGATATCCGAAGACCGGTTTCCTGGAGAACGTGGAAACGACCTGGCTGATGATCCCGAAGCCGGGCAGGATCATGATGTACACTTCCGGATGACCGAAGAACCAGAACAGGTGCTGCCACAGGATCGGGTCGCCGCCGCCGGCGGTGTCGAAGAAGGCGGTGCCGAAGTTGCGGTCCGTCAGCAGCATGGTCAGCGCCCCGGCCAACACCGGGATCGCGAGCAGCAGCAGGAAAGCGGTAACCAGGATCGACCATACGAACAGGGGCATCCTGTGCAGGGTCATGCCCGGGGCGCGCATGTTCAAGATCGTGGTGATGAAGTTGATGGCGCCGAGGACCGATGAGGCGCCGGCCAGGTGCAGGCTGAGTATGGCGAAGTCCACGGCCGGACCGGGATGGTATTCGGCGTTGCTCAAAGGCGGATAGACGGTCCAGCCGGTGCCCGGGCCTCCTCCGATCAATCCCGCCGTCACCAGCAGAATGAGGGCCGCCGCCAGCAACCAAAAACTGATGTTGTTCATGCGCGGAAACGCCATGTCGGGGGCGCCGATCATCAGCGGCACGATCCAGTTGCCGAAGCCCCCGATCAGCGCCGGCATGACCACGAAGAACACCATGATGAGGCCGTGGGCGGTGACCAGCACATTGTAGAACTGGAAGTCATCGATGAACTGGATGCCGGGCACCGCCAGTTCCAGGCGGATAAACCAGGACATTGCGCCACCGACGACGCCGCCGATCATGGCCAGCACCATGTACATGGTGCCGATGTCCTTGTGGTTGGTGGAATACAGCCACCGCCGCCACCCGGTCGGTGTGTGTCCGTGCGCGTCGTGGGCTGTTGGCGAAGCTCCGTAAGCCATCTCAGTCCCCTTCGTTCACCCCGGTCTTACCGAGCCCTAACGGGCGCCGGTGCCCGTCCCAACCACCTGCGCGAGGTTGGTGTCGACGTCGGTATCGGCGCGCGCGAATTCCTTCTTGGCCGTCTTGACCCATGTCCGGAAGGCCTCTTTTGAAACCGCTTCGACGGCGACGGGCATGAAGCCGTGGTTGACGCCGCACAGTTCCGAGCACTGCCCGTAATACGTGCCTTCGCGGTTGATCCGCATCCAGGTCTCGTTGATGCGCCCCGGCACGGCGTCCAGCTTGGTGATCAGCGCCGGAACCGCCCAGGCGTGAAGCACGTCGTCCGAGGTCACCAGAACGCGGATGTCGGTATTGATGGGGAGAACCACCGTGTTGTCCACGGCAAGCAGGCGGGGCTGCCCGTCCTTCAGTTCGTCGTCGGGCACCATGAAGCTGTCGAAGGTAAAATCCCCATGATCGGGATACTCATAGGACCAGTACCACTGGTGGCCGATCACCTTGATCGTCATTTCCGCGTCCTGGGCGCGGTCCATGAAGTACAGCAGCTTGAACGACGGAACCGCCATGACCATCAAGATGACGACCGGAACTGCCGTCCACAGCACTTCGATTACGGTATTATGGGTGGTCGTCGACGGCACGGGATTGCTTTTCTCGTTGAATCGTAGCGCCACATAGACCAGCAGTCCGAGAACGAACAACGTGATCCCAGTGATGATGACCAACAGGAGGTTGTGAAGTTCCTCGATCCTTTCCATCACCGGCGACGCCGCCGCCTGGAACCCGAGCCGCCAGGGCTCCGGCGCGGCCGCCAGGGCGCTTCCCGCCGCGGCGCACGTTGCGATCAGCGGCGCAAGGATACGCAGTCTCTTGCTCATAACTCCCGCCCGAATTGATCCGATAAACGAATATGCCGCCGTGTTTCACCCAGGTCTTTTTTCGGTCGGATGTGGCCTGGCCTCCCCGTATCGGGACCGTTGGTGACGCTGTGCCGACATAGCAACCATGCGTCGAACAACACTTTATGACCGATTGACCTGGTGTGATCCATACTGCATTTGGACAAGGGTTGCCCTTGATCTAGATCATGGCGCGCGCCGCCTTTCCGGGGGCGGACTTGAACGTCCCGGACGCCGCGGCGATGATGGCGGCCCTGCCCCCGACCGCGTTCCGGCGGCGGTGGCAGGCGGTTTCACGTTTGCGCCCGGAACAACCGGCAGGAAGAACAGAAAGAAACCCCCGATGCGCGCCCTCCGGGGGTTGCGGTAATGAACAACTGGGTCTTGGCATCCATTCTCGTCGCGGCCGCGATTTTCATGTACTTCAGCATCATCGTCAAGATGTCGGAATAGGATGGGTTTCGGCGCCCCCGTGATTGGCGTCAAAGCAGGCATTTGGCGCCCTTCAAGCGCGCCCACCCCGTTTCGGCTCGCACAGAATTAGGGTTAATGGGGCGCGTCAGCGCTCCACAACCTTGCGATACAGATGCCAGGTCGCATGTCCGAGCACCGGCATCACGACCGAGAGGCCGACGAACAAGGGCAAGGAGCCGATCAGCAGGGCGACGGCGACGATGAGGCCCCATGTGGCCATCGTCATCGGGTTCGCGAGAACCGCCCTTATTGACGTGTGAACCGCCGTCATGACGCCGACGTCCCGGTCCAGAAGCAGCGGGAAGGACACCACGCTGAGAGTCAACACGACGACGGCGAAGAGGAAACCGGCGCCGCTGCCCCCGATGATGAGTGTCCAGCCGGCGGGTGTGGTGAAGACCTGGCGGGCGAACTCCCCAATCGACTCCGGCGCCGCGCCGCCGAAGGTTACCACGTAGATGGCCTGCGCTGCGAGCAACCACGCGAAGTAGATCGCCATCAGCACGACGCCGAGGATGGCGATGGAGAAAATGGACGGGGATCGGAAGACGTCGAAGGCATGCCTCCGGGAGATATCGAGGCCCGCCTCCCGGCGCCGGCTCAACTCGTACATGCCGGTCGCGACCAACGGGCCGATCAGGGTGTATCCGGCAAGGAGCGGGAAGACCAGCGGCAACACCTCGTATCCGGCGTAAATCCTGGCGAAAATGAGAGTGACGATGGGATATATCAAGCACAGGAAAACGAGGTGGGTCGGCATCGCCTTGAAGTCATCGAGGCCCCTGGCCAAAGCGTCTATGAGGTCCGCCGTGCCGATCCTGCGGACATTCGGTTTCGTGGACCCATACGCGCCCGCGTCGGCGATCGACTTCTCATTCGCCATGGTCGTGCCTCCTGAACCGCTGGTCCGAGTGGTGGCGACGCCAAAGGTGACACGGACAGAGCGTCCGTTCCGACCGCTGGCCACGTCGAGCCGCGACCCGCAGCGTTGCATCATTATAATACTTAATTATGGTGCCAGTCGAACCTTGTCGCCTCACCTTTGAACACGCTCTCGGATCCTTGCGCGTCGGCAAGGAGCGCCCGCCCGGGACGCGGCGGCCCAGCCTGGCCATAAGTCCCGCGATTTCATGACCACGGAGCCAAATGCCGCGTTCGACCCGGCCTGTCCGGAGCGGGCCGCGGCGGCGATCGACGGATTTTTCAAGGATTTTCAGGGAATTTAGCGCCAGGAACGCGCCAGTGGACAGAAGGTATTCCGACCTAAGGCATCCATAAATCGGAGCGGGAGATCGTTTTCGAACCCATGTCCCCAACCCTGGCAAGGCTGCCATCACGGGCTTACCCGTGTTTTCAAATTCCCTTGTTTCCCGGCATAAAATAGACTACTTCCCAATTAGCGGTCATTGTCACGGGTTTGTGGAATCGATCCCCCGCGGGTGCCCCAGGGGGTCCGGAGGCCAGAAGAGAGCAATCTATGGCTGTAGCAATCGCACTGATTCTAGTAGGGATTGGCACTCTCTTGTTTCATTTGTATAGCCCCTGGTGGTGGACGCCCATTGCCTCGAACTGGGGGTACATCGATGACACGATCCTCATCACCTTCTGGGTCACCGGGGTCGTTTTCGTCGCCATTATGCTGTTTATGGCCTATTGCGCGTTCCGCTATCGTTACCAGGAGGGAAGACGGGCGGAGTACCAGCCGGAGAACACGAAGTTGGAGTTGTGGCTCACCGGATTGACCACGGTGGGTGTCGTGGTGATGTTGACTCCCGGCTTGTTCGTATGGGACCAGTTCGTCACGGTCCCGGAAGGGGCGGCGGAGGTTGAGGTCTTGGGGCAGCAATGGCAGTGGCAATACCGCTTTCCCGGAAAGGACGGCGTGTTGGGCACCTCCGATGTGCGGAACATCAGCGACGAAAACCCGTTTGGTCTGAATCCC
>LKGT01011574.1_pt3 | contig 13399 bp, 13 predicted proteins | sample 503861 | NCBI WGS metagenome assembly LKGT01 (sample SAMN04113194, study PRJNA297058) | marine sediment metagenome | biome: marine benthic biome; feature: marine benthic feature; material: marine sediment; isolation source: sediment sample collected at the water-sediment interface from the South......
GTAATTATACATCCAATTAAAAGTATTCACTAAACATTAAAATCCTCATTCATCAAGTCTAAARGAATTGGGTATTGGTGGTCCTCAAAAAGTATTTTCTTCTGTAAAATCGTTTAGTGCACGTGGAAAATTACTTTCAAAAAAAGAACTTCAAACTTTGGCYGAGTCAAGAGACCTAGATGAGCTCGTAACAAGAATAAAAAATACTGCTTATGCTGACTCTATTTCTAAGCTTACAACACCCTTTACACCAGAAAAAATAGAAGCTCTCTTAAGAAGTCGTCTTGCCGAAGTCCAYTACTCYCTTGGTAARTCTGTAGGCGGGTCAGCTGTTTTGAAAGCGTATTATCTWAAGTTGTTAATTTGGAATTTAAAACTCATATTCAAAGGAAAAGTTTTGGGTATACCATCTGAACAGATCGAATCTCGGATAAATCTACGAGCCGAAGAACTAATTGGACGTCGTGACATAATTGTCAAGGCTCTTGTTGCAAAAGAYATAGAGGAAGCTGCATCAAGTTTAKCTTCAAGTGAATTTGGGGATGAAGTTGYAAAAGCAGTYRCACTTTATAATGAAAAAAAGGATKTGCARGTGTTTGACATCTATTTTGAAAAAATATTCTACAAACAATTAGGTACAGCGATGAAAAGGTCTGGAGARAGAGATGTTGTTCCCTTGATAAGAATGGATATTGACTTTTTCAATTTRCTTAGTACGCTTAGAGGAAAATTCTGGGGGTTAGAAGAACAACAAATACTGGACCTTATAGTGGCTTACACTTCAACAGTTTCAAGAGACTTGRTAGTTAGACTTTGTGCGATGGAATCCGTAGCGGATGCATTTGGYGAACTAGAAAATACATACTAYAAGGAAATGATCCCAGAAACAAAAGTTCCTATAGAAGCTATTTCACAGTTYGAAAGATCATTCGAGCTTGAAATTTTYAGAACAGTGAATAGAACGTTTACGAAAATGTTTAGCTTGTCTAACGTAATTGGAATTTTGAAGTTGACTACTTTTGAGGTGAGGAACCTGTCCGCAATTGCATATGCAGTACAACAAAAGATTGATCCTCAAATTACWATGTCAAAGATTATCACTATAGAATAACTTGATAANTTTTACTCYYATCATAATTGAAGGATTTAATTATTGGATTTGAAAGCATGATCTGCATTGAAATTTAAGGGTTCTAAAAAAATGGCATCTACTGAAGAAATCCCAGYTACTACAACTKCTCCTGCAAAAGTTGATGACATAATCAAAGCTTTATCGGGATTGGAGTCTARCATTGATTCCYTAGATGAAAAACTAGCAGATATGAAGAATCAGCTAAATCAAAAGGCTCTGAAAGAAATTGACAAATTRCGAAAACAGGTAACTGAAATGGCAACTAAAGAAGCAGAATCAATTATAGCACAGTCACGTGAGAAAGCCAAATCAGAATCTCAAAAAATAGCTACCGAAGGTGATGAAAACCTAAAAAATGTACAAAAAAAGATAGGCGACAAGTTTGACGAGGCAGTTGACCATGTTGTGTCAACTGTTTTGAAGGCATAACCTCAAGGAATAATTCTTAATAAGCACTTGAGACATTAAAAAAATCCATGGATTACAATAAGTTCTGCAGCGAGATTATCAAAAGCAATCCAAAGATACGATTTGCCGGAGTCTACAACACGATAAGTGGTGAAATATATTATAAGATGCAAGAAGGAATTAAAAAAATATTTACCGATCAACAAACAAAAGACTCGTTAATACATGGGTATGCAAGGTGGAAGACTCGTCTACATTCTTCAGAACTAATTGGAACACCAATCTACACCATGACAAAATATCCTAAAATTAATCGTCTTACGATGCCTTGTGGAGAAAAGGGTATACTAATGATAAGTACAGAGCCTGATCTAGAACCTTTTAAAATAATTGATGACGTTTGCAAATTGCGAGAAAAATATGCGGATCCTGAAGACTATGAAACGGAGCCTCGTCAATTAAATTTTTAGACAAACAACAAAATTATCAAATTTGATACGAATTTTATTTAGTTTTTCTAGCAATTTACTTTTAGAATTTGGGTAATCTATACAGGATTACTCAAGGGCATTAGTTATTTAAGAAAGAAAAAAAGCAAAACTTGTGAAAAACAATCTGGAATCTTCTGAGATCTCATCATCTGAGTGGTTATCTCTAAACCAGTTTCTCTATGAGGTAAAACAGATTGACTCTACATGTGTATCAGTCTATTATCCATATGGTAAGGGACAAGAAACCATATCTTTGCTACAGGAAACAAAGAGGAAGGAGCCATTTGAAATAATAGAATCAGAAATTGAAAAAAGAATCACAGAACTTAAAGAGAATCCTTCCTCGGTAGGCAAGTTTACAAAAACCCTTTGTATTTTTGGATGGATAAAGAACGGCAAAGTAAACACCAAAGAAATTGGAACTTCAAAAAAACTGCCCTACATCTACATGGTAAGCAAAAGGCCATACATCAAGCCATTCCGTGACATTCTCAAAACCAATTATGATGTTTTGCTAGTAACGCTTGATCAAAAATCCGCAAGAATACAGAAATTTCATGGGAGTCAGATAGTCCAAGAAGCTAGACTTCGAATTGACCTACGGGGAAGACATAGAAAAGGAGGACAGAGTCAGGGGAGATTCCTAAGGGCAAGACAAACCAAAATTCATGTTTTCTTCAAGAAAGTTGCAAATAAAGTCAAAAAGATGGATTCAAATTCTGCGTTAATACTGTTGGGCGGAATTGGTCCTGCAAAAACAGAATTTTATAGTGAACTTGATTCGGAATTGATAAAAAAATGTCGATTTGTAGAAAACTTGTCTTTTTCCACTCCAATAAGGGATGTTCATAAGAAAATAATCCGTCACTTGTACCAGCATAGAAGAAAATATGTTACAGAAATTATTGAAAAATACGAAAGACTAGTCAAAGAAGGATTAACTGCGAAAAGAAATGATGTTATTTACAAGGCATTGGAAATTGGACAAGTAGATACACTAATAGTTTCTGCAGACTATCACACCAATTCTCAATTCAAAAACATAATGAAAATGCTAGAGATTGCAAAAAACAAATCATCTAAAATTGAGTTTGCAGTTTCTCCAAAAATAATCAAAAAACTGGAAATTCATGATTCAGTTTTAGCTATACTTCGATACAGGATTACCCRTAGATAATTTAGTACGAATCTATTTGGATTCGCAATTTTGTTGTAGTTTAAATCACAGATAAGATAATCCCTTTTTTCCAATATCTGTTCTGCAATATTTGTTTGGCCAAGAAATTTTTTCTGAAGCTGCATATGCATTTGAAATTGCAGATTCTAAGGTGTCTCCAAGTGCTGTAACTCCTAAAACTCGGCCHCCATTAGTCAAGACTGAACYATTYTCTTTTTTTGTTCCCGCATGAAAAACAAAAGTTYCTTCTTTACTCTGTTCTAGGCCGWTRATTTTTTCRTTTTTTGGATAHGACTCDGGATATCCTTTTGAAGCTAAAACAATGCARACTGCHGTTTGWTTTTTCCADGAWATTKGAGGCAGTGAHGATAGTTTTCCATCAGATGCWCCWAYCAAATAMTCATACAARTCAAAATYCATTCTCATTGTGATTGGTTGGCATTCAGGATCACCCATTCTAACATTAAATTCCAAAACATGTGGCTCACCATTTTTTATCATWACTCCAGCRTAAAGAAATCCAGTAAATGGAATTCCCTCACTTTTCATACMAGATATTGTTTTCTCAATCACTTTTTTCTGAATTTTTTCTGCCAYAGAATCATCAACTAYGGGYGTTGGWGAATATGCYCCCATVCCWCCRGTGTTTGGRCCYCTATCATTRTCRTARATTCTTTTATGATCTTGACTWGAAGCCATTGGRATTGCAACATTTCCATCACATAATGCRATGTAAGAKGCTTCTATKCCGTCAATTCTTTCTTCTATGATTATTTTATTTCCAGCATCACCAAATGTTTTTTTCACWAGTATRGTTTCAATRGCTGCAAGTGCTTCCTCAGTACTATCRCAAACAAGTACWCCYTTTCCAGCTGCAAGACCATCAGCTTTTACTACAACAGGATGAGAAAGTGAYTTTACATATTCTRAAGCCTKTTKWGVATCATCAAAWRYTTYAAAATCTGCTGTAGGAATTTCATTTCTTTTCATGAATTGTTTTGCCCAAATTTTACTAGATTCTAATTGCGCAGCATTTTTTGTTGGACCAAATATTTTCAGATTCTTTTCATTAAATTTATCTACAATTCCTAAAGCAAGTGGTGCTTCAGGTCCAACAACTGTAAAACAATTATTTTGTTTTGCAAABTCTGYAAGCTCTTCAATTTTATCAACAGGAATGGGGACATTGTTCTCAGTTCCACCATTTCCAGGAGCTGTGAAAACTTTGTCTACATGAGAGCTTTGAGAAARTTTCCAGCTTAAAGCRTGTTCTCTTCCACCAGAGCCTACAACAAGAACATTAACCAATAATCAAATTTTTTGACTCGGATATATAATCCAAGATTCTAAGAATCAAATTTTTAGMTGATCGTTTCTTGATGAGATTTATAACATCATAATACAKYTCATCAACAGATGGAAYTRGCAAAARARTTTGATGCAAARAARATTGAAGAGCAAATTCGAGAATATTYTGAAAAATTAGATTTGCRCAGCCTAATTGAATCWGAAAAAAAGGRAAAAATGATGTTCATAGAGGGYCCACCRACCATGAATGGAATTCCCCACGCAGGCCATTTGAGRGGACGGGTAATCAAAGACCTTTGGTACAGATACAAAACTCTGCAGGGGAAYAATGTGACCTTTAATGCAGGTTGGGATACTCAAGGTCTTCCAGTTGAGCTTCAAGCAGAAAAAGAGCTTGGAGTTACAGGAGGCAAAAAKGAAATTATTGAAAAAGTTGGAATGRAAAAACTWGTTGCAGARTGYAARCGTYTRGTTCAAAAATTTAATKCAAAGTGGGTTGAAGCTGATAAACTTCTYGGYRTKTCATTTAATCAAGAAAAKGCATACTGGACATTCAAAGATGARTTTATTGAAAGAGAATGGCAATTTCTAAAAAAGGCAAATGAAAATGGAATACTAGAAGAGGACTATACYGTAATTGCGTATTGYCCTAGYTGTCAAACCTCACTCAGTCATTCAGAAGTMAATCARGGATATGAGGAAGTAAAGGATCCATCACTRTACTACAAAGTAAAACTACAAGATGAAGATGCATTTCTAATTGTGTGGACAACAATGCCATTTACTTTGGTAACAGATGCAATGGTTGGTTTRAATCCAAAAGAGGATTATCATTATGTCAAAGTAGATAMTGAAACTTGGGTTATAGGAAAAACAAGATTAGAAGAATTTCTTAAAGAAGCCAAAGTTGAAAATCATTCTATTGAAAAAACTGTTAAGGGATCAGAGTTTGAAGGAAAAAAATACATTCACCCACTTTTAGATGAAATTCCAGGCCTTGCAGAATGTTCAAAAAATGAAAACTATCATGTTACAGTTGCAGAAGAATTTGTTGATGTAACTGCAGGAAGCGGTCTTGTACATCTTTCTCCGGCAAACGGTGAAGAAGACATTAAAATTGCAAACAAAAGAAAGGTTAAAATTTTTAATCCAATAAATGATGAAGTAAAATTTACAGAAAAAGCTGGCAAGTATTCCGGACTGTTTGTTCGAGACGCTGATGAAAAAATTGTCAATGACCTCAAAGAAAAAAATGCACTAGTAAGAATTGGAAAAATAAGACACAAGTATCCTCTATGTTGGCGTTCTAAACATCCACTAATCTGGATGGCAAGAAAGGGCTGGTTTTACAAACTTGATAGACTTGGAGAAAAGGCAATTCAGGCTGCAGAAGATGTAGAATACTATTTTGAGGCCCCGAAAAATCGATTTTTGGGAATAATTAAGGAAAAACATCCGTGGTGTATTTCTAGAGAAAGATTTTGGGGATGCCCCCTGCCTGTGTGGTCGTGTGCAGATTGTGGAAATAAAAATTGGTTTTACTCTAGAAAAGAAATTACAGCTGCAGCGTCTGAACTTCCTGATGGTCCAGATTTTGAATTGCATAAACCTTGGATTGACAATATCAAAATCAAATGCCAGAAATGTGGGAGCACAAACACAAAAAGAGAGCAATATGTTTTAGATACTTGGCACAACAGTGGTTCTGCACCTTATTCTTCTCTAACTGATGAAACATATTCAAAAACAATTCCTGCACCATTTTTCACAGAAGGTATTGATCAAACTAGAGGATGGGCATATACATTACTAATTGAAAATGTAATTCTAAATAACGCACCAATTCCTCCATACAAATCATTTTTGTTTCATGGACATGTTCTTGATAAAAATGGAAATAAAATGAGTAAAAGTTTGGGAAATGTAATTGATGCATCAGATTTACTAAAAAAATATCCAGTTGATTTGATAAGATTTTATTTTATTTGGAAATCAAGTCCTATTGAGCCACTAAACTTTAGCACTGATGAATTAATGTCAAGACCTTACCAAGTGATTAGTACATTGTATCATTTGCATCTTTACTTTAAGCAAAACAGCGAGTATGACAAATTTGATTCCAGTTTAACACCACAGTGGGCAAAAGAGAAAAATCTTTTATCACCACCAGATATTTGGATACTATCAAAACTTCAAAATTTAATTAAAAAAACGACAGAGCTATATGATAAATGTAGATTTCATGAAGCAGCAAAATCAATTGAAGACTTTGTTATTAATTCACTAAGTCAGGTCTACATCCCAATAACACGTGGAGAACTTTGGGAAGATGATGACGAGAAAAAGAATCGTAGATTTGCAATCTATTCGATTTTGTATGAAACACTMAGAATCTTRGAYATTTTGATTCATCCAYTATCCCCATACACKAGYGAGTACCTCTATTTGRGTACRTTTGGGCAGAAAAAGAGCATTTTRTTAGAGGAYTGGCCRAAGYCYMAAGAATCYCTAGAAGATGAAAAGATTGAAGAATCRTTTGATTTACTYAAAGARGCYACATCTATTTCRTCCGCTGCAAGAATGAAAGGAAAGSTCAAACGCAGATGGCCACTCAATRATGCAATAATTTGTGTCCAGAAAGRTCAAAAAGAAAAATTAGAATCATTATCTAGTCTTTTAGTTTCACAGCTAAATGTAGAAAAATATGACATTAAAGAAATTGAAACAAAAGAAGGATTTGAACAAGTTTTACAATTAAAACAATTACAGCTTCCAGTTATYCCAAAGRTTGAACTTGAAAGAAAAAAGATTGGTCCAAAAGTAAAACAAYACATGGGAAAACTTGTCCAAATGTTTTCMGAAACAAATCCAAATGATATTTTTGATGGTTTGAAYAAMGATGGTAAATTTTCTTTTGATATTGAYGGTGAAAAGATYACTTTGGATAAGGAGGAYTTTATTGTGGGTTATGATGCAAAGGAAGGATTTGCAGTTTCAGAACGAGMTAATTTAGTTGTCTTTATTTCTACAACAAGAAATAGAGAARTGATGGCAAAGGGTCTTGTAAAGGACTTRGCAAGACGACTTCAGACATTGAGAAAAGAGCGCGGGTACAATCCAACTGACATTCTGAATGTCGCATCAATTTTAGATTTGGATGACGATTCGTTAAACATGGTAAAAGAAAATGCAAAGGATCTTGCATTTTTGGTTAGAGTRAAGCAGRTTGATTTTACACAGTCATGCAAAGAATACAAAGACGACGATATTGATGGTCAAAAAATTCGAATTTCAGTAGAGTAADTGGTTAGCTTTTAGCTAATCTGGCATAATAAATAGAAAATTTGCTATANTATACCATGGTTAAGCAAATBAGTCTTGACGCCTGGCAAATHCAGCATCTDACTGACTTGCTAAAACAAGGCTCACTRGCAGTCTCAAAAACTAAYACYCCGATTGTTCTTTATCGCCAGACTCTCGAAGAGGATGAGAATTCCTAYGAGGAGATTGTCTGCACTTTAGCCTCAAATTATGTGATAGAACARTTRGTCACATCTGGAGGHCCATTGGTTCCAAACTTTCATCAACAATTTGTGTTTACAATAGATGAGTATCCGCAAAGATTGATGAAAAAAAGTAGAGAACGTTTCTTGGAAATTGTTTCGTTACTTGAAAATCAACTAAAGTAAGYGCCCTACAGAATATAAAGACCGAAAAAAAAAGATTTTTTCATGCGTTTACTAGAGTATCAAGCTAAAGAGTTATTCAAAGAATTTGATATTCGAACTCCACCAAGTTTTGCATCAAAAGACATTGAAAARGGCAGAAAAGATGCAAAAAAACTAGGATTTCCTTTTGTAATTAAAATTCAGGTTCCAGTTGGTGGAAGAGGAAAAGCRGGAGGAATMCAAAAATGYAGCAAYGAAGATGAATTTGAATTAAAGTATCCCCAAGTTTTGGGAATGACAATCAAAGGAGAAAAAGCYAGAGCAATTYTACTTGAAAAAATGGYAGACATTAAAAAAGAATTGTACCTGTCTTTGTTTTTGAACCGTGGCAAAAGATGCTATACAATTATTGCATCAAMAGATGGAGGAGTTGAAATTGAATCAGTGAAAAATCAAATCATTCGTGAAGTTGGTTTAGGYAATGTRGATGAAARTGTTGCAAAAGARGTTGCAAAAGAAATGGGTCTTGAAGRAAAAACAGCTGATGATCTTGTAGAGATTTTACAAAAACTATCAAAGCTTACAATTGAGAAAGAAGCAGAGCTTGCAGARATTAATCCTCTTGCAATGTTAGAAGATGGTTCATTGGTGGCACTTGATGGCAAARTCATCACAGATGATAATTCAAACTTTCGACATGAAGAATTACAAAAATATCAAGAGATGTCAGAGATTGAAGAAAGAGCAGAAAAGAGTGGATTTTCTCTTGTTGAATTAGATGGAAATATTGCAGTAGTTGGAAATGGTGCAGGTCTTGTAATGTCAACTCTTGACATGTTATCTGACAATGGAGGAAAAGCAGCCTGCTTTTTRGATGTWGGTGGTGGAGCTACCCATGAATCAGTTCAKGAAGCATTAACATTGATCAGCAAAATGAAAARAGTGAAAGCAATTCTTGTTAATCTTTATGGTGGAATTGTAAAAACYACAACWGTTGCATCAGCTTTTGTTCAATGCTATGAARAAAATGTAATTGATCTTCCTGTTTTTGCAAGATTAAAGGGTGCAGAATCTGAAAAAGCAAAAGARATRCTWAARGATACAAAAACAAARTTGTTTRATTCTGTTGAAGAAGCAATYAATGCAGCAGTGCTAGGAGKAACAAAATGACAAAYATTTTTGAATTGTTAAGAGGAAAMGAAGGAGATTCTGATTACAAGAAAAAAGGAGTAATTGTTCAAGGSATTACTGGAAAATTTGGTTCGTCTCATRCAAAAAGCATGATGGRTTATGGYACAAACATCGTTGCKGGTGTTGTGCCAGGAAAAGGTGGTCAAAAATTTGAAAATGTTCCAATTTATGAAAATGTTAAAGARGCAGTKGATGCAACKGGTGCAAAAATCTCYATTGTTTTTGTTCCTGCAAAATTCTTTTTAGGTGCTGCAAAAGAAGCACTWGAWGCTGGAATCAAGCTTCTTGTTGCAATTCCAGAACACGTTCCAATCAGAGATACWATGGAGCTTTTAGAATTGGCAAAGAARAATGATGCAATAATCATAGGACCAAATACACCTGGCGTTATGATTCCAGAGTTAATCAAGATTGGAATTATGCCAGCAATGCCATTCAAAGCTGGAAATATTGYAGTTTTATCAAAAAGTGGTACTTTGTTATACGAAATTTCAGATGCGCTATCAGAAGGYGGATTTGGTCAAGCCATTACACTTGGAATTGGTGGTGATCCYATCAATGGAACAAGATTGATTGATGCATTTGATATGGTCAAAGACATTCCTGGTTTGAAAGGAATGGTAATTGTTGGAGAAATTGGTGGAGATGCAGAAGAAGTTCTTGCTCAGCGAATTATTGATTCAAACTTCAAAAAACCAGTAGTTGCATACATTGCRGGCAGATCAGCTCCAAAGGAGAAAAGAATGGGTCATGCTGGAGCAATTGTTTATGGTAATTATGGTTCAGCMGAATCAAAGGTTTCAATGTTTAACAGGGCAAACGTTCCTGTTGCAAAAAGACCTATTGAAGTTCCCATTCTCTTGGCAGGCAAGATGGGGCAAACTGGCGATTAAATTAATAGAGAGCGCAAAWGTGTGAAATAAGATGCCAATAACTGATATAACAAAAAGACAGATAGCACAAAAAGCACGCCTTCACATGAAGATTTGCTTTAAGTGTGGCGCAAGAAATCCGATTAGTGCCACAAGATGCAGAAAGTGTCACAATCCDTACTTGAGATTAAAAAATAGAACAYTAGGCATCAAGAAGTAGTTTTTTCAAACAATCTAAAGACAAAAAAAGTTCTTTATTTTTACAACCTATGGACCGGTYGTCTAGTGGCTAGGATGACGCACTCACACTGCGTAAGAATTTCAAAATTCCGCAAAGGTCATGGGTTCGAATCCCATCCGGTCCACCATTAATACTAATATCTCAGGACATAGTGAGAAATAGAGGRAAATGAGTACAGRAAAATCATTATCAGAAATTCTRGTGAAAGACATTATGACAAAAGCTCTAATTTCAGTRGAACCWGGAACGACTGTTTTTCAAGTAGCWAAGATGATGGAGCAWGGAGGAATTGGAGCARTRCTGGTCAAAAAAGACGGYACYACATCAGGGATAATTACTGATAGGGATTTTGCGATAAAAATTGCTACACAAAAACTTCCTTTAGAAACTCCRGTCGATAAGGTTACATCATATCCTTTGSAAACAATAAACTCTAGTGAGACARTTTTGRYTGCAGCAGATCAAATGTCATCAAAAAAAATTCGTAAACTTGCAGTAGTTGAAGATGGAAAAATAGTTGGAATYATTACTTCGACAGATTTGGTAAATCAATTAGCAAAGTAGTTAGAAATCGCTCTATTGAAGAATGGGTTTTGATTTAGACCACAGATTCTTGAATAATAGAATGTTTGAATAAATCATAGATTCAGAATTTGTCCAAAATGCATAGGACGTCTTTTACAATTACGTACTAGATCCTACAATATTTTACACTGTAGTTTATTGTAAGTAAAAATTACAATTCTGTGCGTAATTGTTTTTCGAAAATACGTATGAAAAATAAAAAATCACTTTGCTGATTGTCATATTTGGAAATGACAAGAATTTTTTGAAAAAACGTTTTTTATTTAAGCTCTGTCTGTAGCTAGTAATGATAACAGTCAGCTTATAGATTACATTGTATTACATTTTTCATGCAAAATGGTATGGACAACTTTCTAGTCCCCTCATTAAGAAAAACAATTGAAGAAAATCTAGGAAAAAAAACACTAAATAAAATTGAAAAGCGATTAATTGAAAGACATGGAATGAGCTTAGTGCCTGCAATTAAAGATTTTAACAAATTTGATAGTGTTCTGCGAGAGTTTTTCGGAGCTGGTGCAGACAGTCTAGAAACCAAATTCTTACAAAACTTAGTCAAATTGGAAAAAGCCAAAAACACTAATGCAGAATGGATTACAATTCAGGAACAAGAATTAGCTGGAATAATCTTAGAGTCCTTCGGCGATCATGATAAAAAATCTATTTTGAACTCAGTTTTGGATAAACCTCGTATTGTTGCAGATATTCTAAAAAATTGTAAAATTCCACAAACTTCAGGATATAGAAAAATCAATTCCTTGATTGGTGTTGGTTTACTAATTCCAAATGGACAATCATTAACCCCAGATGGAAAAAAAGTCATAAAATATGAAACCTTGTTTACGAACATTAGCATCGAAATTGAAAAAAACTTTGTTAAGGTTAAAGTTCAAATGAAAGAAAATACAATTAAGAATAGCTCAATTTTACAAGTGATTATAACATAATTAAAAATATTATAGTTTCTTAGAAGTTTTTATGTGAGATTCCTCTAAAGTTTTTTCTACGCTTTGCTTTCTACGCTTCTGAATTAGACAGTACACAATCATTCCGACATTAATTATTGAGACAATTTCAATAAGATCAACTCCATAAAGTAGAAAGTCTAAAACGGGATGTAGTCTTGAAATAAGACCGAACTCAAGGTAAAGATCCGCATTCCAAACCATGTGTGGAATTTGAATGAATTGAATTATTGCAATTATGATTATACTTCCTAGAATTTTATTTTCATACCAATTCCAGAATTTTTTCCATGCATTCATATGATTTTCTTATTTTAACAATAATTAAACAACTCGAAAATTAGTGAAAACTAATTAGACTAAACTAATTTTTTCAAGCCTAAAAATTTCTTAATTTTGTTAAGTGTAGCTAACGTTTTAAAATTACAAAATTCTTTGATTTGTATGACAAATAAATGCGAGCATTTTTCGCAAGCAAAAAATGTCTCACCAAAAACAAAAGGATGTGAAGAATGTGAAAAAGAACATTTACCTTGGGTAGCAATTAGAATGTGCCTTACTTGTGGACATGTTGGTTGTTGTGATTCTTCAGTAGGACGTCATGCTACAAAGCATTTTGAAGAAGCTGGACATCCTGTCATGGAAGCAGTGCACGATCACCCATGGAAATGGTGCTATGTTCACAAAGATTACTACTGAGACTTAAACAAATTGTATTGCATATAGAAAAGTTAAGGAAGCTCAGAGGGCAGGGTATGGGACTATAAGACATGGTATAGAACACACAATTTGTAATTATCATCACAATTGAAATCCGAGCTTCCAATTGAAATTATAATTAACTAAAATAAAAACAGGTAGCATTTCAACGAAATGCATTGTAATGCAAGTATTTTTTAAAAATTACTTTAGTCTACAAGCAAAGGTGAATCTGGCTTGGTATCAACAGTAAATGAAACAGAATTTTGTTCAACTTTGAAAGTTGAATGTGCACCTAATGCATTTAGAACATTTTCATACAACGAAGAAAGATAAATGGAATATTTTTTTCCTAAATCATGATGAATAAAGAATTTGTGCTCATTATCATTTACTTCGTATGAGTATGGATACTTTATCACCTTTAGCCAAATTTCTATTAATTTGAGTGCAGTGTTAATATTGTATTCGTGAGAAAGTAACATCATGAAATCTTTTCCTTCCTGTTTTGCAATTTTTTGTGCTAGATTTTTGATGTCTTCTTCATCAAGTTGTGACATTAAATGTTTGAGCATCGGTTTGAAGATTGTCACCATTCCAGCATCTGCTGCTTTTGAATGCCATTCAGCGTGTTGTTTTAAAATTTGATTTACAAGAGAATTTAG
>LKGT01003675.1_pt2 | contig 13352 bp, 19 predicted proteins | sample 503861 | NCBI WGS metagenome assembly LKGT01 (sample SAMN04113194, study PRJNA297058) | marine sediment metagenome | biome: marine benthic biome; feature: marine benthic feature; material: marine sediment; isolation source: sediment sample collected at the water-sediment interface from the South......
CSYKMTKYHGANMTATCATCCAGAACAATTCCCMGGTGCAGTGTTTAGRTTAAAATCACCAAAAACGGCCACAYTGCTTTTTAGAACAGGAAAGATGGTTTGCACAGGRTCCAARTCTGAAGAAATGGCAGTAAAAGCTGTAAATCTTGTRGTTCAAAAATTAAGAAAGGGTGGWATYAAAATTAAAAAAGAYGCWGTAGTTACCGTTCAAAATAKTGTRTCCTCTAWTAACTTGGGAGGAAGAGTCCATTTGGAAAAAGCGGCAAGAACCGTTCCACGAAGCATGTACGAGCCTGAACAATTTCCTGGCCTAATTCACAGAATGGTAGATCCTAAAACTGTGATTCTAATATTTTCTTCAGGAAAACTGGTTTGTACTGGGGCTAAAACAGAGAAGGACGTATATCGCTCAGTAAACAATCTGCATAACTTACTTGAAGAGAAAGATTTGATGTTATACGACTAGTTCATCTTTTGAATTACCAAAAAATCCTTACAATTTCTTATTAAACACAATACTGTCTTTAGATTTAACTATCTGTTAATCTATATTATAAACAGAGTGTTATCAGAAACGAATTGAATAAGGAATTAGAAACAATGCTCTCTCAAGCGTTTGAATTATGTGAGGATGGAAATCATTTGGAGGCCCTAAAATTATATGATTCTGTAATTCAGAAAGATCCCCAAAATATTGACGCTTTGATAAACAAGGCAGTAACGTTACAAGGTCTTGACAAAGTTAACCAAGCTATTAGACTTTATGACAAGGCTCTAAAAATTAATCCGAATAACATAGATGCGCTAATCAACAAGGGCTCTGCATTACATACTTTAGAAAAATACCTTGAGGCAATAATGTGTTATGATTTAGCTATCAAGATTGATAAAAAATGTGCGATGGCACTTGCATACAAAGGTCTCTCATTAGGAGAGATAGGAAATCTGAACGATGCAATTAAACACTTCAAAAAAGCCCTATCAATTGATCAAGATTATGACCTTGCAAATATCAGTAAAAAACTTGCTCAGGATCTGTTAAAAGATTTCAGAAAAAAATCTAAAACAGCGTGACATCCCCGGGAGCAGGCTCTAGATTCATTTCTTTTTTATGTGATTCAAAAAAATCTTTATGACTATTATTTTGATGCTTCCTTAATTGCTCATAGTTTTCAAAACCTTCATGGCACAAAAAGCACTTTGGTTTATCCTCATCTACAAGTGGCATTACCATAAAGAATACTTAATTCAAGCATACTTATTTCTTAACTATCGCACAGTTAAGGAATATATCCAGAAAGGATAACAATATTTTATGTTAGATCAACTAGTACGTGATTCCAGGGCCCTTGATAAGGCCATTTCAGGAGAAGAACTGTCATATGATGATGGCTTGGAGTTGATGAATTATGAAAATCTACACATTTTAGGTGCAGTAGCTGACCATTCACGAAAAAAATTAGTTGGAGACCAAGTTACATTCACTTCATCTTATTACATGAATTATACCAATGTTTGTGCCGCAAGTTGCCAGATGTGTGCATTTTACAGAAAAGAAGGAGATGAGGATGCATATACCTTGAGCCCGGAGCAAATTGAACAAAGAGTAGGAATTGCAAAGGAAATGGGTGCAACTGAGGTTCATATTGTTGGTGGATTTCATCCACAACTTCCACTTGATTACTATGARAACATGYTRAAATTAATTAAAAAAAATCATCCTGAATTAAAAATAAAGGCRCTTACTGCTGCAGAAATTTTTTTCCTAGCAAAACTAACAAAAAAYTCTACAAAGGAAATCCTTTCTAGACTTAARGAAGCTGGRCTTGACTCMATGCCKGGAGGAGGAGCAGAATTGTTCCATCCTGATATTAGGCCAAAAATTGCAAGGGGAAAATGTACAGGRCAAGAATGGCTTGACACTATTGAGGAAGCACATAATCTTGGWAKTAAAAGYAATGTYACAATGCTTTACGGCCATATYGAAAAACCAGAACATRTAATTGATCATCTAATAAAAATTCGTGAATTGCAAAAAAGAACTGGAGGGTTTATCACACTAATTCCTTTAAAGTTCAGCTTRGACAATACYGAACTAGAACAAAAACATCTAGTAAACAATGARTGYTCTTCARTTTATGATTTAAAAATAACTGCYGTTTCCCGTTTAATKCTRGCAAAYGTWTTGAACAATATTTCAGTATATTGGGTAGCRTATGGRAAAAAACTTGCCCAAGTAGCMCTTGCAAATGGRGGKAGTGATTTRGTTGGAACAGCTTTTTCAGAAGAAGTTTACCGTGCTGCAGGAAAACCTACCTCTTCTTCTATCAAWGAACTTGAAATTATGGTMAGAGAAATTAACAGAGAGCCTGTTCARCGYGATACTTTCTTTAACGTAATTAACAAATTTTAGWTTAAATATTTTTTTNSAATTAAAAGATTTGARGYTAGGTTRTTGRCTTTTTTTCTTCTTTTTTTGSACTTCCTTTTGTTTTTTTTCTGGCTCCAAAGCTAATTAGCACCAACAAAAATCCCACACCTGTTAGAATGCTGGCAAGAATGTTCATGTCCTTATTTTCCTGCTCTTTWATAATGAGGTCTATAATTTCCTCTTCGGTCATTTCGGAATTTCCTGCTGGAATTGMCGAATTGATACTTAGTAGAAGTGCCATACCCACAACAAGCATTACCAMGCCTCCACCAAGAATTTTTTTATCCACTAAAATCAACCTAATTCGTACTAAGTTGAATYTTATCATATATTAGGAATATTGAAATTTTTTAAATGTTCTATTTATCWMAARAATATCTGMTTGTCAAAAWTTTTRATCWTGACTTYGGATTAAATARATCACTAAATTCTGAATGATGGAATMCAAATCTAWTCGTATAACATCAAATCTTTTTCTTCAAGYAARYTATGMAGAWTRTTTACTGAGCGATAWACRTCYKCTTCTTTTTTTGCTCCAGTACAAACCAGTTTWCCAGAGGCAAAAATCAGAAATACCACTTTGGGATCAATCATTCTATGAATTACTCCTGGAAATTGTTCAGGCTCGTACATGCTTCTAGGTAAAGTCCGTGCRGCCCGCTCAAGATGAATCCTGCCCCCGAGRCTCACCGATGAGACAATGTTTTGCACAGTTACAACTGCATCTTTTTTAATTTTAATACCVCCTGTTCTTAATTTTTTAACTACCGAGGCTACTGCCTTTTCTGCTAGTTCTTTTGATTTTGAACCAGTGTTTACCATCTTGCCGGTGCTGAAAAGTAATGTTGAGGTTTTNGGNGATTTTNNADNCKAAACACTGCACCTGGGAATTGTTTTGGATGATATTCGACATCAGGGAATTTTTCTTGRATTTTTACTAGATCTAGTTTTTGATCTATGGTAGCTGATGCCACAACATTTACAATTTCCACCATTGGTTTAGAAAATGGCATAAGGAATAAAACTCAAGTAACCAAATTTAAAGGAATTTAACACGGGTTCAACGATACAAGTTATGGTAACATGTGAAAAGTGCTTTCATGAACATCATGATCAGTGTATGGGAAAAGCAGGAATGTTTGATTGTGATTGCAAGTGTTTTAAAAAATAGTTTTTAGGATYATCTTTGGTAAWTGAAAACCAATCWTTGTTTTHGTGTCTGRTAKGTCTAHTWACAACTTTTAWTTTTGTGATTTCTAGTTGYAAWAGTRTCTCCAATCATTGCCATATCATATCATGCTGAWTACTCAYTTTGAACTGACYATTTTCGTTATCAAACCMRCCTAAATTAGAAGTAAYTTTNTTTTNAGATTTAGCCTTWGCCATAAATTTTAAAAYGAAAAGTGAAGWATAAYKGAATTAGTTGAATCCTTCAGGAGGATTTTGAACAAATACATTACAAACAAGGGCATCTGTCTTTGWATCTCTGTATTGCACATTACATGTTACAAATCTTCCTTTAAGTGCTCTTTCCAAATCCACTTGAGTTTTTTCTTCATATTGTGGGTTATCTGGATTATCAATTTTTGCTATGATGATTTTTTCAGTTTTTCCATATTCTCCTTTGTTGTCTTTGCGGTGGTGAGTGATTAATAGCTCAAATGCGTTATTTGATAAAAAAACAATAATCGAACCTCCTATCCCATCTCCCATTATTTTTAAAAATTTTTTGCAATATATTTACTTGATGGCTATGCTGAGATTAAAATCAGGAACAAGATTTTTTTCTTTTGCCATTTCAAAAAGTTTCTTGATTGATTCTTCCCCTTTATCGCCCATGTTTACAGTCACTTGATTAACATACATTTTTACAAACTTTTCAATAAGGTCGCGGGGTTTCCCTCTGCTGTATTGCATAGCATAGTCAATTGCGTCATTAAAGTTATCCAATGCGTACTCGATTGATGCTTGTAGATATTTGTCAAATTTGCGGATAATATCCATGCTWAAGCTAGTTTTCATTACATTGATTCCCAATGGAACTGGTAATCCATTGGTGGTTTTATCCCACCATTCGCCAACATCTAAAATCTTTACATTACCTTCTTGTTCATATGATAACTGAGTTTCATGTATTACCAATCCAACCTCTACCTCTCCATTTTTAACAGCCTGTGGAATATCACTAAAATTCATTTCWATRTAGTCAAACTTACCTATCATTAATTGAAGTAACAAAAATGCCGATGTCATTTTACCGGGAATTGCAAACTTACAGTTTTTTATCTCGTCTAYYGACATCTNTTTTSTKGRYNGTRACTATWGGACCATATCCRATTCCAAAGCTTCCWCCACTTCTCARRATTGTRTATCCYGGAATRTAYGCACARGCATGAACWGAAACTGCMGTWACRTCWAGTTCAGGRTTKGTRGCYTTTYTATTTARTTTCTCAATATCYTCAATKACATKKTTKACYTGAAAATCAGGYGAKGWMACTTTRTCKGTAAACATWCCATAAAACATGAAWGCATCGTCTGARTCWGGAGTATGCCCKACAGAAATTTCCACAYTTGGSTTCTWAAAGTTCGTTATAAAAATSAAAACTTRRWAGAWWTWSAKGMAYTMNTCRWYTYTSKWAKATATGGAAGATCACCTGCTAATAATATGAATACAATAGAGGCCTATGAGAATGACATTAAACTGCAATCAGAATTCTTGACAAATTTTAAAAAGCAAAAACCTTTGTCTGTCAGCCATCAAAAAAATATAATTTTCACTGGAAGTGGGGATTCGTTGGCTTCAGCACAGCTTGCAGAAGTTTTTTCAAATCTCAGGGTAAAATCAATGGATCCACTAGATTTGCTGAAAAACAAATCCCTTGCAAAAAATAAAACAGTTTATTTCGTTTCAATTTCTGGAAACACCATTTCAAATATCAAAGTTGCAAAAATCGCAAAAAGGGCAATTGCYATAACCTCYAAASCMAAAAGCAGRCTTGTAAMATCTTGCARCAAATCTATYWTACTMCAATCYMYMAATTCKGAYGTTTTTACAGCMGGAAGYATCAGCTTTTTAGAAAGTGCTCTAACTTGTATTTCWCTAGTTAGATCAATTTCTATTCCAAAAAATAAYGACATTTTCAAAAAAGCYTTTTCYGWYGCTAAAAAGTCAAAMATYGGDAAAAGAATTTTTGTYCTTGGAAAYATGCATACATATCCKGTTGCAATGTATTGCGCGGCAAAATTTTATGARMTTCTTGGYTATGATGCTCAYTTTGARCGAATTGAACAATTTTCTCACATGGAGTTRTTTTCWGCAAAAAAAGGYGAYACAGTAATTATTTTTGAAGAAAAAAATGWTCATAATRMKMATCTWGTGAAAAATCTGAAAAATGTYGGCCTAAATGTAATTTGYCCTRCTTTYGATTCTAGAAAYAAAATTTTTCAATTTATTTTCTATACKTATTTTTCTCAATTATTGCCACTTTTTGAAGCTAAAAAAAGACAWAAAAAAGAYTGYCACTTTGTCTTGGCAAAAAAACTTCGWAATGTTAGTGATAAMATGATCTACTGATCTAATTTTTCTCACAAGATTTAATAGCTGAGCATCTCGGTTTTTCGAATATGGTAAAATACAAGTCAACAACTGAAGTCTTAAAGATTATTAAAAATAAAAATCAAATTCGAAACTTTGGTGTTATCGCGCACGTTGATCATGGCAAAACAACYATGAGTGACAGTTTGTTGGCTWATTCCGGAATTATCGCYCCGTCTGCTGCCGGWAAAGCATTGGCAATGGATTTTGATAAGGAAGAGCAAGCAAGAGGRATTACAATYTATCAGGCAAATGTAACTTTACACTTTACTCAAAAAGACACTGAATATGTCATTAACATGATTGATACTCCGGGACATGTWGACTTTAGTGGYAGAGTAATTAGAAGYCTTAGAGCAATTGATGGTGCTGTAGTCGTTTGTGATGCCGTAGAGGGCATWATGACTCAGACTGAGACAGTWACAAGGATGGCACTAGAKGAAAGGGTAAAACCAGTTCTTTTCATCAACAAAGTAGAYAGGCTCATCAAAGAGCTWAGATTGACTCCTGAGAAAATGCAAGAAACTCTTGCGKCKGTAGTTTCTAACTTTAATCAACTTATAGAAACTTATGGTGAACCMGAATACAAAGAAAAATGGAAGGTTTCTATTCAGGACGCTAGTGTTACATTTGGTTCTGCTAAAGACCGATGGGCAATTAATGTAGACCTTATGAAAGAAAAAGGGATCTCATTCAAAGATGTCATTGACGCATACCAAAACGAAAAAGTCGATGAATTAGTGGAAAAGGCTCCWTTGGCTGAWGCMGTTTTGGGAATGGTMGTTAAACATCATCCTCCTCCAMATGTTGCTCAAAAATACAGAATTCCTAAAATTTGGAAAGGYGACCTTGATTCTGATATAGGYAAGGCACTTTTAGCATGCAGTGAYGATGGACCAACTATTATGATGGTTGTAAACATGGTMYTGGATCAAGCTGCAGGTCCTGTTGCAATTGGTAGATTGTTCTCTGGAAYAATCAAAGATGGMCAAACTATCAATATYATCGATGCAAAAAGAGAAGGRCGAATTCAATCTGTAAACTTTTTCATGGGAAATCAAAGAGAACAAGTMGGRGAACTYGGTGCTGGAAATATTCCTGCATTACTTGGATYAAYMGAAGCAAGAGCTGGTAAYACYCTYTCATCAATYAAAGAAAYGCCACTGTTTGAAGGAGTCAAATAYRTTTCMGAGCCAGTRGTTCAARTTGCAATTGARCCAAAACATCCCAAAGATCTRCCTAAATTGGTAGAYATTCTAARACAACTYACGATTGAGGATCCTAATTTAGTTGTAAAAATTGACGAAGAAAGCGGTGAAACAATTGTTGCCGGAATGGGGGTTCTTCACCTTGATGTAGCTGTACACCGTATCCAAGATACAAAAATTGAGATTATAACATCTGAACCACTYATCAATTACAGAGAGACTGTAAAGGGAAGCTGYGAACCWGTAATGGCAAAATCCCCAAACAGACACAATAAAATTTTCATGAAAGTGGAACCCATAGAACCAAACATCGCACAAATGCTYAGAACTGGGGAAATAAGYGAATTGAAAGATAAGAAAGTARTTGCAGATCTTTTAAAGAAAGAAGGATGGGATACTGATACTATCAAGAGGGTAATGAAGTTTGATTCCCGTGGAAATGTTCTAATAAATGGAACTAARGGTGTTCAGTTTGTTCACGAATCTACTGATTCAATTAATTCTGGATTTGAGGATGTTATGAAAGAGGGTCCRTTATGCAGAGAACAGATGAGAGATTGTAAATTCACATTTACTCATTTTGTTCCTCATGAAGATACGGCTCACAGAGGTCTGTCTCAATTAGGACCTGCRTCAAGACGTGCATGTATGGGTGCTGTTCTTACAGCAGGAACTACAATACTTGAACCAATGCTTGCCATCGAAGTCAGAGTTCCAACTGATCTGGTGGGAAATGTTGCAACCGTTATTTCTGGAAAGCGMGGAAAAGTACTTGATATGCAACAAAAGGGTGCAAGCAGCATWATTATTGGTGAGATTCCAGCTTCTGAAACTTTTACTTTATCTGAYGACATGAGAGGTCAAACTCAAGGAAGRGCTACCTGGAATACGTCCTTCAAAGCATGGTCTGAAGTTCCAAAATCWATGTTTGCAACAGCTATTGCYGACATYAGAAAGAGAAAAGGCTTAGCGCCAGAACCMCCTGGAMTTAGCGAGTTTATCGACAAGGAATAAATTTCAATTTTCTGAAAYCCAAATTTCCAACTTWACAAAAATTTGTRCATCTTTCTAAACAAACAGATTCTTAATACTGATTTTTCCGTATACTCTMTACATAAAAAAGTCAAAATAGAGTTGTCACCAAAYAACTAGGCGTTTTTGGTCTTAAACTCTGACAGCGGTTCAGRCCCNGAGGGNAAACTCAAGTCTGAACTAACACTTTTTTGTTTTTTGGGGCTAAAATTCTCTTTAATACGATCTTTTGTTCTTTTGAAATTGAAAATTTACCAAATTGGATTTAAAGTAAAATGTGTATCTTTTGAACAATCATCAGTTGATAAGTTATTTAAAAAAAATTAATATGTTGATTGATAAAAAAGTGSAAGCAATTTATGARGAATTTCGCTGTGAGYTGGGAATTCATMAAAGAAATATTAYTGATGCTCAAAAMCTCCACCAGAATCTTTTAGATAAGAAYCCRTTTAGATATGAATCTCCTTTTTTAATATCTGCAGTATGYGTWTATGCGATTTCTCAAAATATYCCMCAAAAARTAACGCTTGARGATATTGAAAATATCTCCCATATTAAAAAAGAAGATATTGTAACATGCTATAAAATGGTCCTCAATTCAGAATTCAKTGAATTTTTACAACAACCAGATGACGATGTCTTTCATTAATTWWTAAAAAAATMCTAAAAAAATGAACGAAATATCGGTAATCYTTTTAGCCAATTAGAAATYATCAGCGCTATAGGTCGGGAAGTAGGTTCACATAATGARTGGTCATAAGATCAATCAAAAGATCGTCCTACTTCTCCAACTTTTATTTACAAATTATAATTAAAAAAGGCTACGTAGTATTGATTATACTTTATGTCAATAAGTAGTGATATTTTTATCTGAACATATCTTTTTAAAATTAGGTCAAGCTATCTTTTAGGAAAATTAGTAACACAAATYTGYCATTTCATGTGGTTCATCGTCTTCSTCAACCGTGGTTTTTATTTTGGTAGATTTTACAGTGATTGAAATGGGATTATTGTATACTAAACTATATGTCGATTTTGAGCCAAATGAATGGAAGCAAATCTCAACTAGTCCTATCACTTTTGAAACTATCCAAGATAATGTATCTCTAGAAATAATGGCTACATCCCAAATTTCATACCGTTTAGAATTCAAAAAAGGAGGAAAACTTAACCTCTTCAGAGTAGTTGGAAAATTCCGCCTTACTTGGGACAATGAGGACATTGTCAGTTAAACAAAAAAATCTAAAATAATAAAAAYGAATTTAATTTCTAAAAGAGATATTGTCATTGGAAGTAAAAGTAAAACAAAYCCTCAARAATTTTGAAGAAACCTCTTCTGAAGATATTTTAGAAATTTTGAATCAAATTCAAATCAAATTTCAAAGCCARATTACTCGAAATTACCTCAAAGGAAAATTGGTGRTAATTTCTGATACTACCAGTGAAAGTGAAAAGAAAAAACTTTGCAAAAATCTYATCCCTTATTTTGATTGGTATTTACAAGGACTGTAGATTTTARGACCTTATTCGWATTCTTTTATCTTTGATCTGGCTATTTTTATCAWCASCAAATCATTTTTTACCGCTGCTAAATCTCCAACTAAATTAAGATAATATTCATGACCGGTATCTTGRGCCTTTTGAATAWCTGTTTCATAAGATGTAAGAGCTTTTTCTAAAAATGGAATATTTTCATTTAATGTGTTTACTAATTTAGTTTCAKGAAGACTCTGTTGAATTTTTTGAATGATTTCATTAATTTTAGGTATTGTTTTCATTGCGGCTTGCCGTAAAATTTCTCCAAACATGCCTGCAGAATCTTTTATTTCTGGACTCTTATCAATTGTCATTAGTCTTTTTTTGTAGTGAACTAAGGATCGTAAAATAATTTCATAGCCTCCTTCTTCTTTTAGATAGATGGCTCCTAACCAAATTTTATCAGACAATTTCTAGGGTTTGATTTTTACATTATTATAATTTCTGAATTATTTTTCAGAAATTTTGGTATTATAGTTTCTTCTTTTTACAAAGGGAGCCGTGTTCTTTTCTGTTTGTAATGGAGGATCTTTTTAAATATTCATCACACATCAAAATCTTCTTGAATTGGTGGTTGCTCTCTTTCTATCAAGTAAAGTAAAATTCCAGCCGTCATTATACCTATACCCATTAACCCAACAAAGGTTCCGCCATGCTTTACTAAACGCARTGATTGRTCTAAATTTKGATCACTCTGAATTGAATAAAACAATAYCARMCCACAGATTATCATWATTATTCCCGAGATGGTTATAACTGGRCCAGCTTTCATGCCTTGATTAYTTCTTGRGCACCTAATAAACTCCAATATCTTATTGCSTGNNAAATTTTCTTACATTGTTATTGGYGTAWARGAYWAAAACAGAAAACAATTTTAATAAAATYCACTTTAGATATGGTATGAATAAATTTTRTTTTGTTTTTATCATAGGAGTATTAATTTCAATTCAACTTTTTGAKAATGTGTATGCAACCACTTATGATATTAACATGCCATCAGGATCTTCRAGTCCTGAWGCSCCATATTTTTGGCAAAATGAAAAAACAGGTKCCGCAACYGGGGATATAGMAATTTTAGTAGGTGATACAATCGTCTGGAAAAATGGAGGTCAAGYAATWCAYGCTGTCGARTCRGGKACTGTTGAAGATGGAGCAGACGRTATTTTTGGTGTGACTGATTTAGCYCCAGGAGAATTTTATAAATTCACATTTACTGAAAAAGGACGATATCCRTATTATTGCTWTATTCATCCATGGATGATWGGAGTWGTTACGGTAACMRATGTTGGCTACAAGATTGTYCCAGACCTAGGAAAGGATKYSGGTGATGGTCTTACATCATTTAATGTGGATTACCAGTATAGTGGAATTATATCTAATGCYAGAATAAATGAAGAACAAAAATCAATTACTTTTCAGCTRGTTAGTGATRYTAAATCWATTGACCAAAATCTAATGATGTTGCTGCCTCCMGAACTCATCGAAGGCCCTTATGTWATTTTCGTRGATGATAAMAAAAATCTTAATTTTGAATATATMCCAGGCGATGATGTAAATACTATTGAAATAGAATTATCTGATARCTCAAAGACACTTACCGTTGTTGGGACCAAAATAGTACCTGAATTTGGAGTTTTATCTATAATAGTTTTAGGTGTTGCCATTACTAGTATWATCTTYWTTCAAAAATCAAAGATTAACCYMAAGTTCTAAWTYATWAATCTTGTATACTTAGTTATTTTTATTTTGATATAACAATTTCATTAGATTATATTTAGTAAATTTACCTTTTTTATTATTGGAAATAAATAAAATTGATTTACTAAACATTGTAGAAGATATCATAAATTTAGATCCTAAAATGAGGTTTGCAGCAATTATAGACTCTAGAGGTAACATACGTGAGGCAATAATGAAGAGCGGTAAAACATCTCTTAAATCCCAAAAAGAGGAAGAGCATTTCTGCAAACAGGTTACTCAAAGAAGAGCCATGAGAAAAGAATTTGACAAATCCTTAGGAAAGGTTCGATATGTGCATGTAGAAAGAGAAAAAGTAACACAAATGGTAGTGTATGCCAAACGCAATACTTTGTACTTTACAATGGAGCCAGAAATGCCAATAGATACAAAAATACGAATAATAACCCGCATCAAAAAAATAACTGCAGATCTTTAGAGTTTGAAATTAAAAAGTTTTGATTCATCTAACAAATTTCATGAGTAATCCATTATGCGATTTTTTGTCAAATCTTTACACTAATATTGATTTTTTTTTAATCACTCTTAATGCCAAAACCAAAAATTTTGATTGATGAAATGGACGATGGATGGGATGAAAAACTTCAGCAAATGGGATTTGATGCATATAGCGTAAAAAAACTACGGGCTGGGGGGAAAAAATTACGTACTGATTATTCTGTTATCAACTATGCTCGGGAAAATGATATGATTTTAGTCACAAGGGATACGGAAAGTGGCCAAGCTTGCGAAGAAAATAACTTGCCTTATATTCTATTAGACAACGATGAAATATTTAAAATTGTGTTASATNAAAATAAATCAATTRAGTCGGGATGTAGCACTGTAGGGTCAGTTGTCCATCTACTAGTTGCTGGCCGACGATCTGCGGCCACTTAAGCTCTTCTTTTTCGAATAATGCCTGCAAACTTTCCAATGGCAGTTTACCCTGCGGATTAAAAGGCATCGCCTCGACAAATCGCCAGCGCCGGGGCAGGACTATCGGCTCCAGGTGCTCAGCGAGTATATTTTTGAACAGTTTTCCGATCTCGCGTAATAACCGGTCGCCCATAGAGCTGCCAAACTTCCCGTTGATTTCTTTGAGCCCATCAAGCTCGAGGTACAATAGCGCACTGTTCTTTCCGCCGCTCTTGACTTGCTTGATCGCCCTGGAAATTTGACGCAAGAAATAATCTCGTTTGTAGGCGCCCGTTAACGTATCTCGCTCTTGATCGTCCTCCGGATTCTCCTTAACGGGAATTTCTTCGCCGCTGAGTGTCTCGGCTTGAGTGCTATGTCCAGGTTGGGATTTATTCGCGGCTAGTCTTGACATATTGTTGACCGCGATCTGGGTACATTTCTCCCCGCCGATGCTTACCGTCGACATGTTGACCTCGACTGGAAATCGCGAGCCATCTTTCCTGGTGGCCGTAAAAGTCTGGGGCTCGTTGACATCGCTGTCTTTCTTGCCCGCCTTGCGAAAGTACTCCTTGAATCTGTGGTGGTCGGATTTGTCAATCAAATCCAACACGGGTATGCCTTCGAGCTCTTCGAGGTCTTCATAGCCAAATAGTTGCAAGTAGGCCTTGTTTGCGTCGACGTGCATGCCATCGTGACTATAAGAGATAGCCTCGAGAGAGCCATCAATCATGGCCTGATGTTTATTTTCGATCTCGCGGAGACGTTCATTGGTCTTTTGGTAATTCCGGCGTTCCTCGATGACGGACAACTCGCGTTCGATGACGGGCGGCAGGCGCGCCAGGTCGCTCTTAAGGATCACGTCGCGGGCGCCCGCGCGCATGACCTTCGCGAG
>LKGT01009059.1_pt1 | contig 13334 bp, 17 predicted proteins | sample 503861 | NCBI WGS metagenome assembly LKGT01 (sample SAMN04113194, study PRJNA297058) | marine sediment metagenome | biome: marine benthic biome; feature: marine benthic feature; material: marine sediment; isolation source: sediment sample collected at the water-sediment interface from the South......
TGGGCAGGGGCCAGACCGGGGAAACTGGCCGTGACCAAGTAGAAGAGTAAGATAAATAGTAAGTTTCGCATTGGTTTCCTCCTCCGGCCTATAGGCTCCCCAGGTGGACACACGTCAACGGTTCCAGAACGATCTCATTGAATCCAACGTTTGCTTCCTGCGCGGCGGTCACGAGAATGGCTTGGTCCGCGCTCCAGCCCGAATCGGGGATCGCCAGGTGCACCAGGCGGGCATCATCAGCAGGAAACAAAATGTGCTCAGCTTCGGTCACAGGGAATTCCTGTTGTTGCGGTCCACAGGGTCGATCGAGATCACCCGGCAGCAGGGCACCTTCAAACCATTCTATATTGAATTGAGTCAATTAGGGCGAATCGCCAGTGCAATTCGGTCGTGTCGATGAACAACGAAATTTAATTTGAACGCTTCGGTGTCGCACTTTTTTTGAGCATTTACTGCTTCTGWWTCTACCTCCACATTACCTAGAGGTGTTTCCCAGCTACAATCTTTCATTGATGCAATATTGCATCCAATACCCCAATGATTTGGACCAACAATAATGAATAATTCAATTGGGTTAGATGAAATCGCATAAAAGGAATGACATGCTACTGGTCCTGAATAGACATATCCTGCATGTGGACAAATCACGCCATAAATTTTTTTAGTATAACTAGTTGGTGGGATATTTCCAGGGCCAAAATGATGTAAAAAACAATCATGAACCAGACTTTTCAATTTTTCGGTTTCTTTGGGATAGAACATTCCGGCTACTGCCGGTGTTCTAATCTGCATTATTCTGTTTCCTCTTCTATGATCTTAGTTTCAAAATCATCGATTTCATATTTTATTTCCTCGCCTTCTTTGAGTTCTCCTTTTAGAATTAGAATTTCACGAGCTAATAACCAATAAATTGTTGCCAAAGCTTTTCTACCTCTATTATTTGCTGGAATGATAAGATCTATTCTAGAAGTAACATTATCTGTATTGGCAATTCCAATTACTGGAATTCCTGCATTTGTAGCTTCGGTAATAGCTTGTTCATCTACTTGGGGATCGGAAATTAAAACTAATTTTGGTTCAATATAATATGGCAATGAAGGRTTGGTWARAGTTCCAGGCATAAATCTACCTAACATTTGAATTGCGCCAGTAACTTCACAGAATTTTTCGATTGGTGTATTTGCATATTCCCTTCCTGAACAAACAATGACCTTTTTGATATCAGTTCTGTTGATAAATTTGGCTGCAATTTTGATTCTTTCTAGAGTTAAATCTAGATCAATCATGTACAAGCCTTCTGGGCTAGCTTTTGTAATGAAGGGCTTCATGAATTTAGTCTTAACTTGAGTTCCTACCCTAATTCCTGTCGAAAGAATTTTTTTCTTAATGTCTTCTGTTTCACTCTGTTGGATCATATGCGATTTTAAATTTCTGCCATACCACGTATTAAATCATGCTCTGATAATCGAATAAGCTCATTTAATTTTGCTATCCTTTCTCCTCCCACAACTCCAATTTTTAGCATTTTTGATTTGGTGGCAATACCTATGTGAGAAATATGCGAATCTGTTGACTCGCCAGATCTATGTGAAGTGATTAATCGTATGTTGTTATCATTACCAACTTTGGCAAATTCTAATGCATCATAAAGACTTCCAGCCTGATTCACTTTAAGAATTGCAGCATTACATGATTTTGCGTTAATTGCTTTTGTCAGAATTTCTTTGTTAGTAACCGTAAGATCGTCCGCCGTGATCAAAGTATTTGGAAATTTTGCTGTTAGTTTTGCCATATCTTCGAATGCTTCTTCATGGACAACATCCTCAGCATAAATCAGTTTATATTTTTCAATAATTTTAGAAATAAATTCAATTTGTTCATCTGTGGAATTTTCAAAGCCCGCTCTATCATAAACATATACTTTTTTTTCTTCATTCCATTGAGTTGATGATGCAAAATCAACACCTAATGAGACTTCCTTTCCTAACGTAAATCCAAGATTTTCACAGGCTTTAGCTGAAAGTTCTAACGCTTCTTCATTAGTTAACTTTGGTGCCCAACCTCCTTCATCACCTCTACCATTTGTAAAAAATGGATCAGCTTTTTCTAGCACTTGACGCAATTCCTTATGTACAGCTAAGTTTGTTTCAATTGCATCCCTAATCGTCTTTGCGCCTGAAGCACAAATTAGAATTTCTTGTATATCTGGAGTACCTGGACCTGCATGTGCTCCCCCTCCCAAAATATTTCCAAGAGGAAATGGAAATTTGAATTGTTTTTCTTTTGATAAGATTCTGAAAAGTGGTTCATTTATGGACTTTGACGCTGATTCCATGGATGCAATGGTTACTGCAAATGCAAGTGCACCACCAATTTTGGAGTAGTTTGGCGTTTCATCAATTGAACGTAGAGTATCATGTACTGATTTTAAATCACTGGGATCAAGACCCACAAATTTAGATGAATTGTTTTTAAGAATTTGTATGCAATCCTGCGGGTTTCCATTTGGAAAACTAACTGCTTCATGTTTACCTACACTTGCTCCAGCCGGCGCACAAACTCTGCCTACAAAACTATTATCCGACACAATCTCAACCTCAATAGTTTTACTACCTCGGCTATTGTATACAAGTCGCCCTGTAATCGAAGTGATTTTTGGCAACCTATTCTAACTCAGATTGAACTTCTTGATGTCTTCTTTGGATTGCTTCATAGAAGGGAATAATTTGTTGAATTGTCTCAACAGATGTTAATAACATTCTTCTGCAACAGTACCTCTTAATTCCTAAAGAATCAAGAACTTTAGAAGGCCCTTCACCTGATTTTACTTTGGTTTGATAATCTTCAAACTTGTCAGCAATTAGATTACCACAAGTAAAACATCTTATGGGTACCAGCATATTTCCGAAAAGTAATCAAGGAATATAAAAACCATGCATGAAACTTTTTTTGCGGGTGTCGCCCAGCCTGGCCAAAGGCGCTAGCTTGAGGGGCTAGTCTCTTAGGAGTTCGTGGGTTCAAATCCCATCGCCCGCATTCAATTTTTTCTTAATTTGGAAAATTATTTTGTAATTTTTTTAATTGCATTAATTAAATCAGTTCTTCTAATCTCTTCTGTTAAAGCASCTCTTGCATTTTCAACTAGCACTCTGTTAATATCTAATTTTCTTCTTGCCTCTTTTAGGATCTTATCATATGAAGCAAAAGGATACAAATGTAAATACAAATTTTCCATTATWTCAAAAATTCTAGTAGCTTCTTTAGARTTRCCAACTCGAATATTATCAAAAATTAGCCTTTTTAATTCACCAACACAATCTAAAAGTCCTAGTACATAAGAYTCGTTTGAMACAGATATAGTTTTATGATTTGGSACATTCTTTTTTTCAACAATAGCTAATAAYGCAAATGCYTCAACYAATTCTTGTTCTGGCGTGATTAAATAGCGATTTAATTCACCATTAGCTTTTTTTCTAAATGACCTCAACAGATTTTGTGCTTTTTTGATCTTTAATTTCGCTACTTTACGATCACCTTTGTGAATGCTAATAATAGCTTGACTAGACAAAATCACAACCTCACGGGTATTTYTTATGAGATATTCTCTAGAATCATATGAAATTGCTAGAGATTTAGATATAGTAYTCAAAGACGATTTTACATTTTTTAATGACATAATTTARTGCCCTWAAAACCAAGATAAAGTCGTTTGCCAAAGCGCTTATTTTATGTTCAATTTYTGAYTMAATTATGGAAATTACAGTWAAACAAATGATGCAAATTGAAAACAATGGMCATCAAATGGGYTTTCTTAAAAAATTCATGATGGAAAACGCTGGCGCYGCAGCAGTAAAAAATTTAATAAAAAAATTCAATGATATTTCAARTAAGAGTATAATYATATTTGCYGGWTTGGGAAATAATGGAGGCGATGCACTTGTTATGGCACGTCATTTATCAGGATATGRYGTGACMGTCACTGTAGTTTTRCTTGGTGATCCTGAAAAAATTAAAACKGRAGAAAGTCAATGGAATTGGAAACTTTTRGAAAAAATGCAATCARTAAAGCTAATGACMGGAACTAATTCAAATTTTGATTTTATGCCTGATATTATYATTGATGGCATTYTGGGAACCGGAATTTCTGGTGAAATAAGRGAACCTTATGCATCAGCAATTAATTTTATCAATAATTCTAAAGCATTCAAACTAGCAGTTGAYGTTCCATCTGGTCTAGATCCAKATACMGGAAAAACCGCTAATATTTTTGTGAAAGYTGATGTAACNAYAACATTTCATAAGATGAAGATTGGCATGTCAAAAAGGAAAGATTTGTGTGGAGAAATTTTTGTTGAGAAAATTGGRATWCCTCCAGARGCAGAGAAMGGRRTRCTATGAAGGTCCACCAAATTCTAGTAGGTAATATGCAAAATTTTACCTATGTTTTAGARGATGAGCATACTGGRGAGGGTATCATCATAGACCCTTCATGGGAACTTGATAAAATTGAACAACTGGTACAGAGACATGATTTGAAAATCAAATACATTGTAAATACCCACCACCATTTTGATCATACTTTAGGCAATGAAGGAATGAAACAATCAACTGGCGCAAAAATTGTTCAACATAAAGTATCAGAGCTAAAATCTGATATTCAAGTTACCGATGGTGATATTATTCAATTTGGAGATTCAAAACTTTCTGTCATCCATACTCCTGGTCATTCAAAAGATAGTATTTGTTTAGTAGGAAATGGCAAAATTTTTTCTGGTGATACACTATTTGTTGGAAACTGTGGTCGTGTAGATCTGCCTGGTGGAAGCTCAAAAGAGCTATATCACAGTCTAATGGATATTTTGTATAATTTGGAAGATGATTTAGTTATGTATTCAGGCCATGATTATGGTTCTACACCAACATCTACAATAGGTCATGAAAAGAAAACAAATTTTGTTATGCAAAAAAGAACTGAACAAGAATTTGAAGAATTGATGGGTTAACACAAAATTGGTAAATGATATTGAAATATTTGGTAATATAGAAAAAGGAAAAAAATTCATTAACACAATTGAAAAAAAAAATTTTCTTTTTTCATTTGTTATATCATATACAGAAACTTGTGAAATCCCCGGAATCACTATTGCTGGGGCTGATAGTGAGTCTATAAAATATACCCCAGCAGCTGATGCAGAGTTTCTTCATTACGGATTTTGTAAAAGCATTAAAAAAATTCCTATGACTCCTGATGGGAAGCCAACTCCTGCACTTATTACAAAAGTTGCATTAGAATCAGCAGGTATTCCACATGTTATAATTAATGCAGGAAGTAAAATTCAACCTCATCTATCATATATTCAAACCAACTTGAAGCCTGGAAAAAACATCTCGAATGTTTCTGCTCTTGATAATTCATCTGTTACTAAAGCTGTTGATTATGGCAAAATTGTTGGAAGAACTTTAGGGTCTCAAACCAACTGTCTTTTAATTGGTGAAAGTATTCCAGGAGGAACTACTACAGCATTAGCTGTGATGAGAGGATTTGGTTTAAATGCCAAAGTAAGCTCCAGCATTCCAAAAAATCCTATTGATTTAAAAAATCAAGTAGTTGAAAGTGCATCTAAAAGAATTAATTCTGATGATCCTTTTGTGATTATTTCGAATATGGGTGATCCAATGATTCCATTTGTTGCAGGAATGCTAAATACTGCTTCTGAAATTACAAATGTGTTACTTTGTGGGGGAACTCAAATGGCAGCAGTTCTTGCATTTGGAAAACAGATTGGTTTTAACGAAAATAACACAGCAATTGGCACTACATGCTACATCACAAATGATAAAACAGCGAACTTTATACAAATTGTTAATCAATTGGCTGACATACCTATTTTAGCTGTTGATCCGAAATTAGAAAATTCAAAATTTGAAGGACTCAGGGCATTTTCCCAAGGATTCGCAAAGGAAGGAGTTGGTGCAGGAGGTAGTATTATTGCTTCAAAATTGAAAACAGGAGTAGATTCTCACRAGCTACTTGAATTGATCGAAAAAGAATACRAAAGAGTWTTTACTTSACGGTAACAGACTTTGCAAGATTTCTAGGATRATCAGGATCTGTATCTTTYTCTATTGCTGAATAATATGCTAAAAGYTGAATGGGAATTATTTCAATTAGTGGATACATTGYCTCATCTATRGTTGGTATTTCGATCCAATGATCATAAACATCACTAGATTTATCTGARATTCCRATAATCTTYGCCCCYCTGGYCTTGATCTCTCTTRCACTTRTYATAGTGTCATCATAAGTAGAATCATTTGGATTTATGATTAAGACATAAACATTTGAATCYATAAGAGCAAGTGGACCATGYTTTAATTCYCCACCATGGATTCCTTCAGCATGRATGTAGGTTAATTCTTTTAATTTTAATGCAGCTTCWGAWGCAATAGGRTAATGAATTCCTCTTCCAAGTACATAGATGTCAGTAACTTCTTTAAGCTCCTTTGCAATMGATTGAATCTTTGRWTWATYSRAAATTAATTTTGATATCAWKTYRGAKRYCTTYTTYAAATCAACAYCRATACAWCCATCACACAACTCCTCAGTAATTTTATAGATKATWGCMAGYTGGGMRGTGAAACTTTTTGTKGCYGCMACACCWATCTCAGGMCCACAATTCATRSCTATYACMTGRKMRGATCKTCTSACAAGWGAGGRCATCRAATTATTAACTATTGAAAGAATTTTTGCATTGGATTTCTTTGCTAGATCTACAGMCTCCAAGAYATCTGCWGTCTCMCCACTCTGAGAAATTGCAATTAATGTAGAATTTTGATCAATTGGAATGGGTGAAAAGGGAAATTCACTTGATAGTATAGTTTCTACTTTAATTTTGGCATGTTTAGCCAAAAGATATTTCGCTATAAGTGCAGCATTATAGGAAGTTCCGCTACCAGTAATGTACAATGTTTTTGCATGTTTGATGAGATCTATTGCCTTTTCCATTGCATCTGAGTTATTTTTTCCAGCTTTTAGAATGGTGGTTGGTTGCTCAGAAATTTCTTTCAGTGTGAAGTGAGCATAATCTCCTTTATACGCGTCAGCAAAKWCKKYAKACRMTWTMRKKCTCKGMRKTYYTRCYKMAYYGCNCTTCNMRATCWAAAANTTTGAATTCCAGAAGAATTCATTAAAACAAAATTCCTATTTTCAATATAAATGRCATCATCTGTTCTTTCTATGAAACCTAATACATCGCTTGATAAGAAATAGTCATCTTTACCTATTCCAAYAATTAATGGTTCATGAAATCTTGCTGCAGCAAGAGTTCCATCCTCAAACATTACKACAAATGCATAATGACCTTTCAATTGAGATACCGTATTCATAATAGATTTCTTAACATCAGATGWTTGATCAAAATTAAATTGAATYAAGTTTGCAATTATTTCAGTATCTGTTTCGCTTTTGAATGAAAATCCATTACGTTCAAGATTTTCTTTTAACTCAGTAAAATTTTCAATTATACCATTATGTACAATTGCAATTTTACCAGAATTACTTGAATGAGGGTGTGCATTGATATTAGTAACCTTTCCATGAGTGGCCCACCTTGTGTGTCCAATTCCTACATTTCCTGGTAAAGTGTCAAGATGTAATGTATTGTTGACTTCAGAAACTTTCCCAACTCCCTTTTTTGTTAAAATTTGATGATCAGACTTGGTGGCAACACCCACACTATCATATCCTCTATACTCCATTCGTTTTAGYCCTCTCACAAGAAGAGGYGCTGCTGCTAAACYTTTGCCATAATAACCAATTATTGAACACATTTTCTATCYATTTYAYAATCAGGRTATTTAGAGATAAGYTTAAYCTTGTGACTRCTYRGTTGAAGTMTTTTCAACTTGTTTAACCTCKGCATTCTCAGCCTTRGTTTCAGTAGGTTGTTCATTTGATTCTGCCTCATCAGTAACTTYYTGAACTGACTCCTTTTCTAATTTTGATATTAGRTCATTTAATGATGAATCACTCTTTATTCTAATGTTCTTCTCYTCATCAACAGAAACAACATATGACGGAATATTTACTACTCGATCTCCGATCAAAAYATGTCCATGMRYCACTGCCTGTCTTGCTTGATATGGAGTTTTGAAATTAAATTTTTTTAAAACAACAGTTTGTAGYCTTCGCGAYAATAAATCAATYACTTTAAGATTTARTACATCATCAAGAGTTGAATTTTCATTTACCAATCCAATTCTAGTTAATGATCTYATAAGTATTGGCTCTTTTTCTTGTCTAACTTCTTGTCTTAATGCAAGCAAAGAACGCGCTTGTTTTCTAACACGAGAAAGTTCTGTGCGGGCYTTCCATARCTCTCTTTTTGTTTTTAATCCAAACGWGCCAAGAGTTTTGAGTTCCTCCATTTTTAAYTCATAATTTAAGGGACGTTTTGGTTTTCTCCAAAGTYTTCTAGGATATTTAGGATCTCCCAATTATTTCACCTAYTTTTGCTTACTTYCAGCAGGRGYTTCTTTCTTTCCAGCAGGAGCTTCTTTCTTTCCAGCAGGAGCTTCTTTCTTTCCAGCAGGAGCTTCTTTCTTTCCAGCAGGAGCTTCTTTCTTTCCATCTGCAGCTGCTCCTTCAGCTGGAGCTGCTCCTTCAGCTGGAGCTGCTCCTTCCGACTTGACAGGTAATACTTTACCACTTTTAGCAACACCAACTGCTCCTCCTTTTCTACCAGTGGTTCTAGTTCTTTGTCCTCTAACCTTTAATCCAAAAGTATGGCGAAATCCACGCCAACTATTAGCTGCTTTTTCCCTTTCAACATCCTTTCTAACAGTAAACGCAATATCGGATGTAATCAAATGCGTATCCTTTCCAGTCTCTACATCTTTCCTTCGGTTGAGAAACCATGAAGGAAAATTAACAGCTGAAGGATCTTTCAAAATTTTTTCAATTGATTGCACTTCAGAATCTGATAAATAACCGACGTTTGTATTTGGATTAATTTTAAGGGAGTCTAAAATAGCATTAGCAAAATTATAACCTATTCCCCTAATTTGGGTTAAGCCAATTAGGATTTTTCGCTCTCCGGGAATATCATTTCCCACAATTCTTACAATGTACTTATATTCTTGAGTAGTCAAGTATGCAAAATTCAAATTTACCCCGATAAAAACCCTGCTAGCTTTTTGAAAAAAACTATTCGAAATTTTACTGAATCAGTGAAATATTATAAATTCCACCTAAACGAAACTATATGATTGACAGAAGACATTGCAAGTATAGTTGCACAGAGCTATAACTCCAATCCAAAATATACTGAGATAAAAGCAGGACTTCCYGAAGATYATAAAGAYATYAAAACACTTCGTGATCTTTTAGCAATAAACTATAAGCTAGTTGGRGYAAAGGAACAACTTCGTAGAAATTTAATTTCATTAATTGAMACTGGYGGATCAAAATATCCAGGAATTATYGGATTCGATGATGATGTTTTACCTGCACTTGACAGAGCAATTCTTTCARRGCATGACATATTCMTCATWGGACAAATAGGTCAAGCAAAAACAAAATTGGTTCAAACTATTGCWGAAAACCTGTTATCYCCAATTCCTATCRTCCAACATAGCATTACAAAYGATTGTCCRYTYGATTTRCCAAAAAACGAACTGGCGTTGWTATTAGATGRAAAAGAYRCTCATWTACAAAGTCYTAAATTCCATATCAGTCCTGAAAGTRCTGAAMAAATYCGTGATAACAAACTAGATACTCCAATAGAATGGTTAGCTGGAAAGGATAGATACAAGTACGTTCTTGCKACCCCTGATATYTCTGTAAAAGATTTGGTAGGRTACATTGATGCYRTCAAAGTAGCAAAAAAAGGCATTGAAATGTAYAAAATTGAWTCTTATTCACCAGGCCAATTGATGCAAGCAAAACATGGAATATTTTGTATAGATGAATTRCCAGTACTYGAYCCAAGARAACAAGTAGCATTACTTTCAGTTTTACAAGAAGGAATATTCACTACAGGTTCATATCCAATAATTTTTGAACCAAAAATTGCTTTTTTTGCTACWGCAAATCCTATTGATTACACYCATTCTGSCAAAGTTATAGARCCTCTTTATGATAGACTCAAAAGCCACATTCATACCCATTATCCTAAAACTATGGAATCTGAGATGATGATTATCCTCCAAGAGGCAAATATTTCTAAATCGTTAATCTTATCTCCATTACTGAAAACCCTGGCCAAAGTAGTGCAAAAAACTAGAGATTCCACTCAAATTAATCAAGAAAAAGGAGTAAGTGCACGGCTTGGAATTCATGGACTTGAACTGTTAGTTGGTGAGGCAGAAAGAACAAGAGCGTTATCTAAAAAAATTTTATCAGTACCTCGAATTTCAGATATGCATTGTCTTGATCAAATAATCAAATTTGAGCTTTCAGAACTTGACGATACARTAAAAAATCGTGAGAAAGTTTTTGATGAATTTTTAAAAGAATCAATTAAGGAAACCTGTCTTGAATATTTGGAAGGTGTTGAWAATGAACTACTTGAATCAATCAAAYATGAATTTCTAGAAAAAACTTTTCAGGTATCACAAAACTTGATCTGGRAAAATGGTCAGACATCWTATAGTAATCAACTTGAAAATTTTTCAAACCTYAAAAATTTAATTGAATCAAAACTGGACATAATTCAGTCATCTCAAAATACCTTGAAAAAACAAGTAGACCATTTCAAMATCAATTCTAAAAATGTGGAATTAAYAGATTTACARGAAAATGAATTACGTTCTACTCTTCTCGAGATAATTCTTGAAGGATTATGCTGGACAAAYCCAAAGATATTAGATAAAAATGAGGYTGGTTATGTCTCTGYATGAYACAAAAAATYTAGTTTATTTCTCAAGTAAAACASGTAAAGGAAAATCTAAAACARAAGAACAATTATCWGAYRAAAAAATTCAACAAATTTTGGAAACTTTGGCAAAACAAGCYATGAAAGAAAAAACTCCTACYATGGAAGAACTTGAATCAATTTTACAAAATTCAAACTCACCAAAAGAAGAACAAGAAAGCAGAACTAAAACTGAACAAATGGATCAAGAAGAAGGTTCTGCCTCTGTAACAAAATTGCTTAAAGAAAGAGGATACCTTCGTGATGAAAAAAACTGGTTAACAAATAAGGGTTTTTTTGAAATTGGAGAAAAAATCCTTCATGAAGTAATGAAAGATTTAACATCTGACTCTTTTGGTTTGCATGAAACATGTTACTCAGGAAACGGTGATGTTATAATTGATACAACAAAACAATTTGAACCTGGAGACGATATTAAATTTCTAAGTGTTCCACACACTCTTCTTAATTCGATACAACGAATTTCCAAAACCAAATCTCAAATCRMTTTTCCAATTTCATTTGAGCTGGAYGAYCTTGAAGAATTYGAAACACTTGAAGATGTAAGAGTGGCTGTAGTATATTGCATTGATCTGAGCTCCACTATGAAATCTTCGCTTACTAARAATGGAAGAAGTAGAATYGAAGTTGCAAAAAAAGCATTATGGAGCCTTTAYGTCCTAAACAAAAAATTTTTTCCAAACGATTCTGTTTTTGTTGTAGGTTTTGCATCAATGGCATCYATTGTTAATCCTTTTGATATACCATTTCTGAAAACATATGAYGYGAATGACAACYTTTTGCATTACACCAATTATCAAGCTGCTTTAAGATTAGCAAAGAAAATTTTACAAAAAAATTCTGCTCAAAATAAAAGAATAGTTCTGATAACTGATGGACAACCTAGTGCTTGTTTTGTGGAAAATGAACAACAAAAAAATGAAATCATCTCTGAAAAACCCTATTCAAACTTCTATTCACCAGACGCCACAGTAATTTCAAAAGTGAAAAAAGAACGTAACATGATCCTTGACTCGGACCCTGATAGGTTAGTATATCTCTGTTATCGGTACAAGAAAGTGGATCCAAAAATTAACAATAGAACATTACTCGAGGCCAAAAAATGTATTCGAGATGGAATCAAAATTGATACAATTGTGGTAAGTGAAGAAGAAGAACTTTTGAATTATGTTCAGGAATTAGAAAAAGATCTCAAAGGCACAACTTATCATATTACTCAAGAAAATATGGATAAAGTTCTAGTTCACGATTACCTCACTAATACAAGAAAGTTTTTAAACTCAAAGCAAAATTGGTAATTTAAATTGGAAGATTCTTACGATAAAAATAAAATTATAGAATGTATGTTTGATCCCACTACTTCTGAAATTCTTGCTGAATTAGAGAATGAAGGGAAAGAATCTACATACCTTGCACAGATATTAAAAATTTCAGAAGAAGAAGTAAGAGAATGCCTTTCCTATTTATTAGAACATAAATTTGTTTTAGAAAAAAAGGAAAATGAAAAAATCATTTATTCAGYAGACGCAAACAAATTAGCTGAAGTTATGGAAAAGGAAGGAAACTTTGATTCTGCTRTKGATGGATTAGCAAAGATGRATAGCTATCTCAACTAAGATTANNTTNTTTGTCTTTTTTTAAATGCRTAAATTCCYACTMCWACMATTCCWRTCAWKCYAAYAATTAGRAGGTAAAATCCRGMRATRCCTATGGATAACTTACTTTTRTCTGGCATRTGYCCTAAAACTCCGACAATTRTTGTTTCCTCASTTCCAAAATTTTCAATTACCAATTGATATTTTCCCTTKRATGAAATTTCAAATCTATCCTCAAAAGAATCGCTTTCAATAGATTTTGAGATAATTTGAGTACCAAAGGGATCGRAAATTTTTGCCGAAATAGAGTTTTCTTTAAAATTCATRGTCTGAACTACATAAACACCAGTTTCACTAACTGAGGAATCTAATTCAACAGTTATTTCTAACGAATTTCCTGGAATKACTTCAKCTTGCTCTGAAACTAGATCTTGAATAATTATTTGGGAACCATAAAATGACATTGYCATCCCAACTGCCATTATGCTTCCCACAATGACCATGAAAACYAYTGCTTTCTGCATATTTGGGCTGATAATAGCCGYTAGTTAAAACTTGACACAAGRYTTCCTTATTATTTATGCCAAAGTTTTGCAGTAATARAACAATRTTAGATCRGACTAAGAAATTTAGCCTATGCTAAATTTATATTCMCAGTTACGGSTCCTACAKRTGTGAAMTATGGAAAAATCGCGCTCTAGAATAATGATCGTGTCAATWTCTGTATTAGTTRCACTATCTGTATTTTATTTTGTATTTCCAGAAGGGATTAGYGCACAACAAGAAGAAAAAACCTTCGTTASTC